>SWBX01000380.1_pt1 | contig 61744 bp, 43 predicted proteins | sample 4693051 | NCBI WGS metagenome assembly SWBX01 (sample SAMN10267272, study PRJNA491770) | bioreactor metagenome | isolation source: DHS bioreactor inoculated with marine | place: Japan: Omine Ridge, Nankai Trough | reverse complement strand
GAAAATCAGGGTGAATTGCCACTAACGGCCCTCACCACCGAAGTTTTTCGTATTCGGAAAACTTATTGCAGACCGCTTCGTGAACAAAATTACACCCGCTGTCGCGACAATGCCTACAGCCACGAACCCGGATGAGGGCGCAAGCGGATCAAAACCAACTTAAAGCCGCTAACGGCCCTCACCACCGAAGTTTTCTGTATCCGGAAAACTTATTGCAGACCGATTCGTGAACAAAATTAAACCCGCGTTGCGACAAGACTTGCAGCCACGAACCACTTGCTCTCCCTCAGGAGAGAATCCTGAATGGCATGAAACCATGTTGTTTGCAAGTGTACGGTCCATTCATAAAGCCGGGTTGGATCAAGCATCGCAGAATAATAAAACTCAGGATTTTCTCGGAGGGAGAAACGGGTTTGTTGTGTTTGGAGGCCGGTAAAGTGTCATGCTGAGACCATCGATTTCGATCCGGCCATCCAAACGCTTACAAAACCGGAAGTGGGAGGAAGCGGATTGAAACTAATGAAAAGCCGCTGACACCCTCAAAACCCCGATAGTACTTGAACCGCCCGAGCATCCCGGTATATGTTTGTGATAATTGGAGGGTTAATTTAATGGCGGATCATTTCGATATAATAGTTTTGGGTGGCGGACCCGGAGGATATGCTGCGGCCGGCCGTGGAGCACAGTTGGGATTCAGCACTGCTCTGGTGGAGCGTGATCGGTTGGGTGGTATTTGTCTGAACTGGGGATGTATCCCTACCAAAGCACTGCTGGACAGTGCGCATGCATGGCAAGTGCTCAAACAGGCAAAACGATATGGTTTGAATTGTGATAATCCGTCTGCTGACTTCAGTGCTGTTATTGCCCGAAGCCGGGCTGTGGCGGATCGGATGAGTAAAGGCGTTGCATTTCTGATGAAAACCAGGAAAGTAACTGTTATTTCCGGTGAAGGCAGATTAAGTTCTCCGTCCACTATCACGGTTACATCTGAAGGGGACGTGCGGGAATTAACCGCTGATCACATTATTCTGGCCACCGGGGGCCGCCCTGTCTGCCTGCCGGGCATGACATTTGACGGAACCCGCATTATTCATTCCACTCATGCCATGACCCGGACCACACTCCCGGAATCAATGATCATTGTGGGTGGTGGTGCGATCGGTATGGAATTTGCCGATATATACAGGGCGTTTGGAACTGATGTTACGGTTGTGGAGATGATGCCGTCTGTGCTTCCTTTGGAAGATGAAGAAATAGTGAAAGAATTGAATCGGACCCTCCGCAGAAAAAAAATCAAAACCCTGGTAAAAACCCGGGTGGAATCAGTCTCACTGACGGACAGTGGTGTCTCAATGACGGTAACTACACCTAAAGGTGAAACGATTCTGAAAGCGGATCAGGTCCTTCTGGCGGTTGGAGTTCAACCAAATTCCCAGGGGATTGGTCTTGAGGAAGCCGGTGTTGATCTGGATCGCGGATTTGTCCGGATTGATGAACGGTGCCGGACCAATGTTCCTGGTGTTTATGCTGTTGGGGATCTGGCCGGTCCACCGCTTCTGGCACACAAAGCGTCTATGGAAGGTGTGGTCTGCGTCAATGGTATTGCCGGCCATGAACCGTTTGTGCCGGTCGATTATACCACAATTCCGGGATGCACCTACTGTCACCCTCAGGTGGCGTCAGTGGGTTTTACGGAAAATGCGGCTGTTGATGCCGGTTACACCGTTAAAAAAGGCATGTTTCCGTTCCGGGCCAACGGTCGGGCTATAGCCATGGACGAGCCTGACGGTCTGGTCAAACTGGTCTTTAATGCTGCGGATGATATCCTTCTGGGCGCGCATATTATTCATGCCCATGCCAGCGAACTTCTGGCCCAGGCCGGAACCGTTCTCACAATGAAAGGGTCAGCCCGGGATATTGCGGATACGATACATGCGCATCCCACACTGTCGGAATCGGTCATGGAAGCCGCCGCGGCAGCACTGGGTGAGGCTGTCCATATTTGACGAACGCGTAAAAAATTATTAACTATCAAGGCCGGCGTTGTACAATGACGTCACTGACTTCGATAATATTCTCAGGAGGTTCGAAATATGATTAGAGGCGAAAAAATCAGCAAACTATTAACATCGGAAAGTCCGCGGGACGATATTCTGCTCAGTGGTTGGGTCCGTCAGAAACGGGTGAGTAAGGCCGTTATTTTCCTTGAGATTAACGATGGATCAATTATTCACAACATCCAGGTGGTAGTGGATTCCACGGTGGGAAATTTTGATGAGATCAGCAAAATGTTCATTGGATCCAGCGTGCAGATCCGGGGAAATCTCATCAACTCACCGGCAAAAGGTCAGAAATATGAGATTCATGCAGTGTCGGTGACCATAATCGGTCATAGTGAAATGGACTTTCCTCTTCAAAAGAAACGGCATAGTTTTGAGTTTCTTCGGACGATAGCGCATCTTCGGCCCCGGACAAATGCCTTTGGTGCAGCGTTCCGTGTCAGAAGTGCGGCGGCATTCGCAATTCATGAATTTTTTCAAAAACGCGGATTTTACTATATTAATACACCGATTATTTCGTCTTCCGATTGTGAGGGTGCCGGTGAAATGTTCCGGGTGACCACCCTGCCCCTTGAAAATGTCCCCATGGCTCAAGTTGACGGGAAACCCGTTGTGGATTGTTCCCATGATTTCTTCAAGGCTGAAACGGGACTTACTGTCAGTGGGCAATTGGAGGGAGAGTGTTTTGCCATGGCCATGTCGGATATCTATACCTTCGGACCGACTTTCCGTGCGGAAAATTCCAACACGCCCCGGCATGTGGCGGAGTTCTGGATGGTGGAACCGGAGATGGCGTTTTACGATCTGGACGATGATATTGCTCTGGCGGAATCGTTTACCCGTGAGGTAGTGGATACTGTGCTCACCCGGTGTGGCGATGACATGGCGTTTTTTGCCAGATGGATTGATAAATCCCTGATGGATCGACTGAAAAATCTTGTGGATAACGCTTTTGAGGTGATCACATACACCGAGGCCATCCGTCTGCTGGAACAGTCAAAAAAATCGTTTGAATTTCCTGTCAAATGGGGAATTGATCTTCAGACGGAACATGAACGCTATCTTACGGAAGAGCGATTCAAAAAACCGGTTTTTGTCCGGGATTACCCCCGTGAAATCAAGGCATTTTATATGCGCCTGAATGACGACAATAAAACGGTTTCCGCAATGGATCTTCTGGTACCGGGTATCGGTGAAATTATTGGCGGCAGCCAGAGAGAAGACCGCAAAGACGTTCTCAGCGAACTCATGAAACTGCATGATCTCGACGAGGAAACCTACTGGTGGTATCTGGATTTGAGGCGTTACGGCTCGGCGCCTCACGCCGGATTCGGCCTGGGATTCGGCCGCTTTGTCCAGTATCTGACAGGGATGACAAATATAAGGGACGTGATCCCCTTTCCCCGGACACCGGGTTCTGCTGAGTTTTAACAGGGTGTCATTGCTGTGAAAACTGTGTGACAACAGCGAGTGGAACCGTAGGATAACAGCGGGGTCCTCAATACTCCATAGCCCTGCCGTATGGTGATTGCCAGTCGGAGATGAGTTCCCAGAGATTTTCGATAAAACAGCGGACAATGACCAGATCCTGTTTTCTGCCGGAGAGATCCTTGATATGATTTTTCAACACGGCTTCTTGTTCAAACCCGAGTTTGTCCAGTAAATCCTGAAACAGAGGTAAGGAGCTTCCCGGCAATTTTCCGATCAATTTTTCGATACCAGTGTTCATTGCACGAAAATAAAGCTCTTTCATCATAGTGAATCCGATTCCGCTATTCCGGAATTCAGGGAGCACAAAGAGTTTAATTTCACCGATATGAGCTGATCGGGTATTGATTTCCTGAATCAGGGAACAGATTCCCACGACTTCATCATCAGCTAACGCGGCAATAAAATACTGTTCCAAATTGGGGTATTTCGTAAAATACCGCCGTGCATACCCTGAATCTTTAACATTTTCGTCAAAATGAATCAGGTCGCCCTGAGGAATGGATTGAAAAAATACCGTCAGAATATCCAGATCAGCAGCGTCAATAGTCCGAATCTGTATTTTCTGAGAATCAATATCAGGAGTTTTAATGACAAGTGTCTTAAGCAGTTCCATAAAACCCTCCACGAATCACATTATATGAATGAATACACAAGGTTCTGTTAACACCTGTTTCGATTATAGCAAAATTCAAAGGAATTGTCCTGGAAAGCACGGTAATTTCATCAAAGAGGATCATATTCACTTTGAATTTCTAATCAATCAATGGATTTCAGTTGATCAATGCCGGGCTTTTTCAAAGCCATTTTTCATTGGCTGAATCCTGATTTCCGGTAAATTGACGCATTAAAATAAATTAAAAATGCAGACTAGTTTTGACAATTTGTTGCAATTCGAATTATTATCAATATTGCGTTGAGGTAACCACAGGCACAAGCGGAGTTCCCAGAAATGCGCACGATATTGATAGTAGAAGAAAATCCCATGTTTCAGAGAATATACCAGAACCTGCTTATGGGCCGGAGTTTTCATGTGCTGGTTGCCAGTTCAGTGGAAGAATGTGAAGAACAACTCAAAGAAACCACTCCGGATCTGGTCCTTGTGAATCCCATTATATCCAGCGGTCGCGGAATCGAACTCATGGAAAAAATCCGGGGACCCAAATCCGGTCATTCCGGAATTCCCATGGTGGTTATCTCGTCAAAAGACGATATTGAGATTAAAAGTGCTGCCCGGCGACTGGGAGCTGTGGAAGTTTTGGTCAAGCATTTTGCACCACCCAAAGTGGTGATTAAAAAGATAGAATCCCATCTTCAGCATCGTCCTCCGGCGCCCAAACATGCGTTGGATCCCCGGGCATTAAAGTCCGGTGATGTTCTGGAACACCGCTATGAAATCAAGGAACTGATCGGAAAAGGCGGCCAGGGAGCGGTTTTCCGGGCACTGGATCTCAAACTGGGTGAAGACGTTGCCGTAAAAATTCTCATCTTGAACCCGGAAATTGCTGAGGAACTCATGGAGTCTTTCCTGAAAGAGGTGAGACTGTCACGGAAAATCGCGCATCATAATGTGATCCGGGTGCATGATCTCGGTCAGAGCGGCGCAGTGCACTACATTACCATGGAGCTCATAAAGGGCTGTGATCTCAATCAATACGCCTTCGACCACTGGCCTCTGGGATACAAAGATCTGGTGGAGATATTCATGCAGGTGACGTCAGCCCTGGATTCCGCTCATGAATTGGGTATCGTGCACCGTGATATCAAACCACAGAACATTCTTATGACGGAAAAAGGTGTCGTCAAAGTTGGTGATTTCGGTATTGCAGCAGCTTCCGGCGCCATGTTGAGAACCACGGAAGAACTCTCTGTGGGAACGCCGGATTATATGGCTCCGGAGATGGCAGAGAGCGACAGCAATATGGCGGACGAGCGTATCGATATTTATTCCCTTGGGATCGTTATGTATGAAGCGTTTACCGGAGTACTTCCATTCGAAGGCAAGAGTCTGATGGAGAAAATTCAACTTCATATGGAAGGCAGACCGAAACCCCCCACCGCCATTAACCCTGAATTCCCACCGGATATCGAAAAAATTATCCTCAAATGCATGAAACGGGAAAAAGAAGACCGGTATTCATCAATGAACGAGATTTACCAGGCATTGAAACAAGCCGGTTATTAACGGGTGCATCCATCTTCTGAAATTGACACCATAATTGGTCGGGTTCAGCGTGTGGTTTACGCACATCCTGCGGGATACCGTGTGATCCGACTGACCCTGGAACCCACCAACGCACGGGTGACCGCCGTGGGTAATCTCATGGATGTTCATCCCGGTCAACGTCTGGAACTACAGGGAAAATGGGTAATAGACAAGCGGTTTGGCCGGCAGTTCAAAACATCAACATACCGGGAACTTTACCCCGAGAGCCGCAGGGGTATCGAAAAATATCTGGCCTCTGAATTCAAAGGGATTGGTCCGAAACTCGCCGGAAGGATCGTGGCAAAATTCGGAAAGAAAACTCTGGAAATTATAGAGGAAACGCCTGACAAGATCGGTGAAGTTGATGGGATAGGACGTGAAAAACTCCAGCGGATTATTGAGCAATGGCGCCGAAAACGCAGTCTGGCGGAAGCATCGGTGTTTCTGGGAGCTCTTGATCTGGGACCCGCCACCATTCAAAAGGTGCTGGCAAAATACAGTTATGACACCATGAATATGCTGCAGGAAAATCCATACCGTCTGGCCACGGAGATCAACGGGGTTGGGTTTCTTACAGCAGATCGCCTGGCCGGGCAACTGGCTATTCCCGGCGATTCTCCTGTACGGATTCGGGCCACCATCACTTATGAACTCAATGAAGCCCGGGGGGAAGGTCATTGCTGTCTGCCTCTTCAGGAACTTCTGGAACGCGTAAAAAAGCGGATTCAGCAGCCCATCCCACGGATTAAGGATGAGATGGAACTCATGTTGGATGCGTCGGAGATTGTCCGGATAAGCCATCCCAAAGCACCGGATCTGATATTTTCCGCGGCACTGAACCGGTTGGAACGGGAATTGGCATTTAATCTCAACCGGATTGCAAAAAACAAAAAACGGGCTATTCAGCAGGATCTCAGACAGATGTATCACCGGGAGATGCAGGCGGGATTCATGGTGGCGAACCCGGAACAGTTTCAGGCGGTGGAAATGGTCCGGGACAGCCGGATAATGGTGATCACAGGAGGACCCGGTACGGGAAAAACCACCATTCTCCGGCTGATTCTCAAAGCGCTGCACGGGTTTTCCGTCAAACTGGCATCTCCAACCGGCCGGGCCGCACAACGTCTTCAGGAAAGTACCGGTTGTCCGGCGAAAACCATTCACCGTCTTCTGGAATACAGTCCGCAAAATAATTTTTTTGCTGTAAACAGCCGTCGGAAACTGGATGCTGAAGCGGTCATAATTGATGAGAGTTCCATGCTGGATCTGGAGCTTGCCGCCGCATTGATACGGGCACTGCCGGATCATTGCCGTCTGATCATGGTGGGAGATGTGGATCAGTTGCCCAGTGTGGGGCCCGGTCGGGTACTTTCGGACCTGATCCATTCCGATGCAGCCCAGGTTATCCGGCTGAAACATATTTTTCGGCAGAAACGGGACAGCCGGATCGTTTCCAACGCCCACGGCATTCTCAACGGAAAAATGCCTCAATCCGCCGAGACGGGGCAAGGGGGAGATTTTTTTGTTATTGCCCGGGACGATCCCGAACAAGTGCTCTCTGTGATTCAGAAACTGCCTTTTCGAATTGCCGGGCATATCAATGTGGACCCTCTAAAAGATGTTCAGGTGCTGGCGCCCATGTACCGGGGATCTCTTGGAGTGAATCACCTCAATGAAATGCTCAGGGAACTGCTGAATCCCGGAAAACCACAAATTCAGGTGGGAACCCGTATCTTCCGTATCGGGGATAAAGTGATGCAGATCAGGAATAATTACGATCTGGATATTTTCAATGGGGATGTCGGATTCATTACTGGTATCAACACTAACCGGTCGATCACTTTAAGATTCGGTGACCGGGAACTTGCTTATCCCGCGGATTCAATGGATCAGTTAGCACCCTCATTTGCATGTACCATCCATAAATCACAGGGCAGTGAGTATCCCGGTGTGATTATTCCCGTTCATACACAGCACTATCTGATGCTGCGGCAGCAGTTGTTTTACACGGCCGTGACACGGGGCAAACAGATGGTGGTGGTGGTAGGATCACGGAAAGCCATGGCAATGGCTGTGCGGAATGATGAGCGGGATATCCGGCATTCACTCCTTCGGCAACGCTTCAATGCTCTCTTCCGGAGCAGTTGATGTATCCCTGTTTCGAATTCGTTCCAGTCCTTCCGGTCGGTATTTGGGCTGGATCAGGGTTTTAAACAGTAAAATCGGGTATTGATGCCAGATTTTCAGCAGCCGGATTTTGGATTCGCCGCCTTTCCGTTGATATTCATGAGCCGGCACTTCAGCGATCCTGAATCCCCGCTGCAATAACTGAATATCCATCTCTGTTTCAATGGGAAACCCGTCCACCTGAAGATCCAGTGATTCCACTGCTTCCCGGGTCAGAGCCCGGTATCCGTTCTGGGTATCGGACATATGCACGTTCCACCGGTAATTGATGAAAGTCGTGATAATATTGGAACCGGTGATCCGGAAAAGCTGATTGATATTTCCCACCAGCTCATCGGAACCCCCTTTGAACCGGGAGCCAATCACCATATCCGCCCGCCCGTCCTTAAGGGGTGCCACAAGCAGGGGAATATCATCGGGATGATGAGATCCATCGGCGTCAATATAGACAATGATATCCCCTGTGAACAGTCCTGCCGCCATACGCATGGCATCGCCTTTGCCCCGTCCCCGGTCAAGATGGACCGTAACACCATGCTTTTCTGCGATTTCACGCGTTGTATCAGTGGAGTGTCCATCAATAACCAGCACTTCGTCGGCATGTTTCAGTGCACCGAGAAGAATTGGTTCGAGGGTTAATGCTTCATCTTTTGTGGGAATAATAACACTGACTTTCAAAAACGACCTCCTGGAAAACTGAAAAAAGCGAAGCGATTTCTCAACTTGAATACTGTCACCGGACCCATCTCGTAGGAAAACTCACCGGGAGTTTCCGTCTCCTGTTCCAAAGCGAGATAACATCCGGTGATCCGATTCGGGTCAAACTGGTTGACAACGTATGGTGACCGGGAGAGATTACCATAAAAACCGGTCAGGGGAAGTATAATTTCCTGCCATTGGTCTGTTTCAAGGGAAATGTCCCGTTCAAACCGGAACCAGTCGCATGTATCGAACTTGTAGTTTTCTGATGTGATCCTGACCACAAAACTGAGAGGTGTATTATCGGATCGGAGATGGAATTTCAATGCATAATGATGTTTCCACCGTTCAGTATTCAGGTGATGGCGGTACCAGATGGGTTCACCGAGGATTACCGGAGGCAGTGTTACCCGGTTGGCAGGAACGGATTTACCGTTAATAACGGCCTGAATAATTTCCGATTTCGGAATTTCCAGGTTGACCTCGGTATGAAAATCCCGATGGCTCAAATCATCGTAAACTTCGGTGGAATCACAACCGATTGTCATAAGGACAGACAGGAGTAACATCGGGATAAACCATCGTCTCATTGTTTACTCACCATCCCTGATTTCCGGCAGAAATTCATGGAAGGACCCTTATTCCGGAATTACTTTCCGTCCGGGGCCTGTTCGTTTTCCGAAAGTCCCCAGTTGACATCAAGCCAGATTTTTTTCCGGAGCTGGAGCATCTCATCGGTGCTCATTCCTGCGATCTGAAGGTTGCTGATACCGAACTGGAGTCGTTCCCAGTCAAAGTCGGGATCGGCCAGTTCCGGTTGAATTTTAAGGGCTTCGTCCCATAATTCAGTACCAGGCAAAGGGGTTGTCAGTGAAAAAGTGGCGTAGTCCAGATCCAGTTCTTTGGCAAACCGGAATGTATTTTCCATCTGCTCCCGTGTCTCACCCGGAAACCCGTACATGAACAGACCTTTGGCGATCATGCCCAGTTCCTTGATAATGGGGACAATCTCCCGGAATGTCTGGATTTTCGTGGGTTTTTTTATCCGTTTTACCGTCAGTTCATCCCCTGTTTCCACTGGAATCCACACGGTGTAACATCCTGAATCCCGCATCAGCGTAAGAATCTCACGGTCCAGTGTGTAAAATGCCAGTCCGTTGCTTGGGATCCAGGAGATATCCAGTCGCCGGTCGATGATACCCTGGAAAATCTTCATAGCCCGTTCCCGGTCAAATGTCAGATTGTCATCCTCAAAATGTACTTCCCGGACTCCCATCACTTTGACCAGATACTCCAGTTCGTCCAGGACCAGTTCCGGATCCCGGGGACGATAAGTTCTGCCGTGAACGTGGAAAGCCGCGCAGAACGTGCAGAGAAACGGGCATCCCCGGCTGGAGACAAACGTTGTGTACGGTGTATTGTTCAGGTCATCACCGTGGGGATGACCGATTTTGGAGTATTTATAGATGGAATACAGCGACCGGTCCGGCCATGGCAGAAGATCCACATTGTAAATTGGCTCAATATACGGATTGACCACCGCATGACCGCTCTCGTCCATAAATGCAACACCGGGAATCCGGCTGATATCAATTCCCTTATTGATGGCCCGAATCAGTTTTCCCGTGGTGTAATCACCTTCCCCGATTACCACATAATCCACAGCACCTTCGGACCGTCTGAGACATTCTTCCGGCAGGGTTGACGCATGGTTTCCTCCCAGAAGAATGACAATATCCGGGTTTACTTCTTTGGCAAGCCGGCACATATGAAACGCCAGCTTATACCCTTTACTGAACATACTGGAAACACCCACGACGTCCGGATCGAAATCCTCGATCTTCTTCTTGATTTCATCATCAGTCAATCCGAAACGGATCTTGCCGCCGGGGAGTTTCTGTTCGGTGTCAAACCCCTCCATGAGAACATCCAGTCCTTCCACTTCAAACCCTTCCATCTTGAGCATGGCGCCCAGATATCCGAGACCGATGGGGAAATCCACGCGTTTCCGGTCTTTTCCTTCCCAGACGATATTAGGTGGGTTGACCAGAAGAATTTTCTTTAGTTTTCGTTTCATTTTCATTGTCTTTGTTACCTTTATTGTCGTAATTGAGGTTGTTTTCAATGGTTTCACGGATGACATAACAGGGGGCGGCATTGAGATTGTGATTAATCCGGTTTAACCGTTCATTCGTGAATCCGAAGGTCATGAACAGGATTCCTGTGAGGGTCAGGAAGAGAGCAAGTGTCCACAGGGGGGAGGCGAAAGCGACACCGAAAAGCGTCAGAATCACCAGTGTCAGACCGGTAAAAATGCCTGATGCCGTCAAAATGGAACCCAGTAAAAAAAACACCACCAGTTGGAGGGGTTGTTTCAAAAATATGATAATCATGTCCAGAGTCAGAAATACCAGTTTTGACAGGTGATATTTGGAATCACCGGATTGCCTGTCCTGGTAATGAACGGGAATATCAGCAAATGACCGACCGCTCCAGAGAGCATAAATTGCACGGTGCACATACAGGGAACTGTGCGGATCAATTCCTTCGATGGATGATCGCCGGAATGCCTGCATGCCGCATCCCATGTCGCGATATGGCAATCGTAAAAATTTCTTGAAAAACTTATTGATAAAAAAACTGGGAAGTAGCCGGGTGATAAAACCCTCTTTCCGGTTTTCCCGGTAACCCGCCACCACATCATACCCCTCATCCATTTTTTCGACGATCCGGGGCAGATCCCGGGGATCCACCTGCAAATCGGAATCCATGGCTACGAGATATTCACCCCGAGCCGCATCAAATCCGGCAGCCACCGCTGCATGCTGGCCATAATTCCGGGTTAAAATGATGGTGCGGGCTGAAGGATGCCGTTCCGGAAAAGTACGCAATAACTCCGTTGTCCCATCTGATGAACCATCGTCTATGAAAATAACTTCATACGGCCGGTTCATCGGGTCCAGCGCATCGGTTACACGCTCTAAAACCGTCTCCAGATTACCGACTTCGTTGAATGCCGGTATAATAATCGAAAACATTGGTTTGTCGTTGGTATGCGTCTTTTGAGCATCGGACTGCTCCATGTGACGTCCTCCTTCTCACGGTAAATATACGGTAATAATACCGAATTTAAAAGAGAGGTTGAATTTCTTTCGTGAAACCCGATAAAAACCGACCGATTTTAACTTTTATTTTTCCCGGTTCTCACAAGGAGATATCCGACAATTGCGAATGCAATGACGGTGATTACTTCCCTGGATGTATCCATTCCCATTGCCAGAATAGCGGCCAGGATGATTCCCATCATGGCTTCACCGGCGATCAGGCCTGATGACAGAAGGATTCCCGGGTTAGAACCAGCGCCGGTGTGATTTCGTGTTGTCAACCGGCGGATGATCCCGCCGATGAGAATGGGTAAAGCCAGGGTGACAGGGAGGTAAATTCCAACTGCCACCGGCATGATATGAAGCCGAAACCGGGACTTACTGGATTTGAGAATGAGATCGATAATGATGATGCCTGCTCCAAGCAGAACACCGGCGATAATCATATCTTTTGGCAGATCGCCTTCCCCGAATAATCCTTGGGTGATACTGGCAAACAGGGTTGCCTGGGGCGCGAGGAGTTCTCCACTTCCAATAGTATATGCGTTGTGCAGCAGACTGAGAATGGGTGCGATGATCAGTGCAGGGAGTGTGACGGCCAGAAGCTGTGCATACTGCTGATACCGGGGCGTCGCGCCTACCAGATATCCGGTTTTCAAATCCTGGGAGATATCCCCGGCAGAGCAGGCAGCACAGCAGACGACTCCAGCCACGCCCAATGTCGCTAGAATGGCACTTTCTCCTTTCATACCGAATACGAGAAGCAGTGCCGCCGTACCAAGAAGTGCGCAGATGGTCATTCCGGAGACAGGATTGTTGCTGCTTCCCACGAGACCGACGATGTAACTGGAGACAGCCACAAAGAAAAAAGCGGCCACAATCATGATACCGGTTGTTATAAATGAGAGTCCCATCCGGTCTGTCAGGCTGGTATAAAGAAAAAGAACAGCGATAACGGTCATAAGGAGCACCACACCCATCTGGAACGGTTTGAGATCCATATCCCGGCGATTGGTTTCCGGTTTTTCTTTCCCGATATTGTTGAATGAGAGTCCAGCAAGGCCGCCGGTAATTCCGCGGCGAACGGAGTAAATAGACCAAATACCGCCGGTAATCATGGCTCCAACTCCGAGATAGCGGATCTTGGTCGACCAGAGTGTCCAGGCGAGATCCAGGGATGATGTGGCTTCAATACCGCTTGTGTCCAGGAACGGCATCACGATATTCCATCCGAAAAACCCTCCCAGAAATATCAGGGACGCCACTTCAAGATTGACGATATATCCTACAGCCAGTAGTGCTACCGAGGCATCAAACCCTCCGTAAAATACTTTCCGATTTACCAGAAAGGCGTGTTCCACGGTGCTTTTGAATAGGTGTAGTCCGGAAGTTAGAAGCTTGAAGGCTCCTCCCAGGAACATACCTGTGAGAATGGACTTGAACCCGGTGCCACCGGTTTCACCGGCCTGAAGGACTTCTGCGCAAGCCACACCTTCCGGATAGGTCAATTCTTTTTCTTGGATAATCAGGACTTTTCGAAGGGGAATCATAAATATTACCCCCAGAAGACCTCCCGTGATCGCGATAGCTGTTGTTTCAAGGAATTTGAATTCCGTCCACATACCCGTCAGGATCAGTGCCGGGACCGTAAATATAATGCCTGCCGCCAGGGATTCACCGGCGGAGGCCATGGTCTGGACAATGTTGTTCTCAAGGATCGTGCCGTGCCGCATGAGTCCCCGCAGAATCGCCATGGATATCACGGCGGCCGGAATAGATGCCGAAACCGTCATGCCGGCATAAAGACCGAGATATGTGTTTGCCGCACACATCACCGCCGACAGGACCAGTCCCAGAAGCACGGCGCGGAGAGTAAACTCTCTCGGGCGTTTCGAATAATTATTTTGGGAGGTTGTTTTGTGGTGTTCCATCATGGGTTCTCCAATTTTATAATTAAATGCTTAAATGAACCTGCCCTTGATTTTAACCTGAATTTAATGAAAAATTAAACTGTTATGGCGTTTAAAGAAAAATTTCATATTCAATGGACTCAAATCGGAGGATTCTGGCTGATCCTGACAGCCCTTCTTATCAGTGTTTCAGCACCTGTTTCCAGTTCGGTGATCCGGATTGGAATTCTGGGTGACCGCACCGGGGGCGCTGATGATGATGTTTTTTCGGGAGTGGTTGCGGAACTGGCCCGTCTCCAGCCGGATATGGTCATCAGCGTCGGAGATCTCATCGAAGGACCGCAACCGGATGCTGCGGCCATGCACCGGGAATGGGATCGGGTACTGGAAATCTTGTCGCTACTGACCTGTCCTTTCTATTTCGTGCCGGGGAATAATGATATTTTTGATCCTGTGAGCCGGGAGGTTTACACGATGCGAACCGGCGCCCGACCTTACTACGCTTTCGATATTCAGGGCATTCATTTCGTAGTACTGGACAACAGCGAGTTCAGGAATGCGGATCAGATGGATGATGCTCAGATGGCCTGGCTGGCGGAAGATCTTAAGAAACACGAGAATAATCGGCTGACATGCGTCATTTTTCATAAACCATTCTGGTATACCGCGTTTGAAAAAAATGAACCGGATCGGCTGCATACCCTGTTTGCCAAGCATGGCGTTGACTGGGTGTTTTCCGGCCATTTCCACAGTTATGTCTCCACAGACCGGGATGGGATCCATTACGTTATGGTGGGATCCTCCGGCGGTCATGTGGGAATCAATCCCGCCCGGGGTGAATTTTACCAGTACGGCATGTTTATTGTGTCTGAGACGGCTGCGGAATTTTCTTTAATCCGGGCGGGGTCCGTCATGCCCCGGGAGGTGCTCACCCTGGCGGAGCGCATGATTCAGGATCACGTGGAGGAATCGTTGTATGAAACACGGCCGCGGCTTGTCCTGGCTCCCGGGGATCGTACCGGACTGTGCCGGGTATCCCTGACGGGAGATGTGTTGTCGGGTTCAGCCGGGTATCGATGGAATACGGATGGAACACCGTGGCGGATTGAGCCTGGTTACGGTGCTGCGATTTCTGAAACCGGTGAGTCTGTCAGCCTCGATTTTTCATGTTCTTACAGTGGGGCCGGTATCTATCCCCTTCCTGGAATGGTGGTGTCTGTGCCTCTGGAGAATACCGGAAAACTATACCCGGTAATGGAATATCTCACGGTGATTCCTGAGATCACGGTCCCGGTAACGGACACGGCTCCTGTTATGGATGGTAAACTCACGGACACGGCATGGGAAACAGCGGTAAACCTGACGCAGTTTGGCGGCGATAACGGAGCACCTTCCGGCACCGAGCCGTTTTCCGTGTCCCTTACCACCGGAGCGGACTACCTCTATGTGTCCGTGGATGCTGTGGAATCGGACATGGCCGGGATGACGGTTCCGGAATTGCCCCGTGACGGGCCGGTGTTCAGTGGGGATTGTATCTATCTGATGTTCTGGACCGGTGAGGATCCCCGGATGATTACTCAACTGGTTCTGGGACCGACCGGTGCGCTGTTTGATGCCCGGGGACCTCTCCCGCCGGACCCCGGAAAACGCCCGGATTTGGATACGGAATGGAACGGTTCGTTTATCGTGAAATCACATGCCGGGGAAAAGGGTTGGTCTCTGGAAGTGGCGGTGCCGCGTTCATATATCGTTTCAGGTGAGAACGCTCCGGATGTCAGATTCAACGTCCTCCGGTATCAATCCCGTAATAATACTTTCGGCGCATTGGTGTCTCCATTGACCTTTTCACCGGAATTGGCGGGCGTGCTGAAGTTAAAATAAACTGTTTTTTTGAGGAGAATTGGGCCATGAAAAAAATGAATCCATACCGAGAGCTGATCTTTATGATGCTGACTGTGCTTGCACTCACCGGTGTTTCTTACGGTCAGGAGGTGTGTCTGTATGCCGGAACCGGTCCTGAAGGCGATGTGTTTAAAAAGAATATCACAGAAAATACCTGGGGAAATACCGGCGAATTCCTGCCGGAAGGCCGGATTTCCGCATTGTTGTATCATTCGCAGGATCAGTCGATTTATGCGGCGGTAGCTCAGATTCCCGGGAGTATTCATCCCCGAATATATAAATCCACGGATCTTGGCGGTCACTGGAGCCTTCTGGGTGAGTTTCAAGGTCTGGATATTATCCGGTGTTTCATGGAAGGAAAAAATGGTGATATCTGGGCGGGAACCGCGTATTACGGTGTGATTCTTCATTCCGTTAATGGCGGTATTACCTGGGACCGCATCATGCTTGAGAATGTCGCTACGGTGTATGATCTTCATGAGACGGAATCCGGGTATTATCTGGCCGGTGTGAGTGGTGGCCGGGTATTTCTTTCCACTGATGGTGACGCCTGGTATCCCATTGTTCTGCCCGGTACCGAAGCCGTTTATACGTTGGCGGAAACCGAGACAGGAGAACTTATAGCCGGCACCGGTCCCATGGGTGAGTTGTTTGTCAGTATGGATCAGGGCATTAACTGGAATCCTTCATCCCACGCCGTGCCGGACAGCAGTGAGTTACTGGATATTGCAGTCCTTCCCGGCGGTGGTATTTTCATCATGAGCCGGAACAGTTTTGAGGGGCAGATTGAGGTATGGCAAGCGCCTGATCTGACGATACCATGGATGTTTACAGCACCGGTTTATCTCGGGGATGCCCAGGATATCATGGCGGCGCCGGATGGACGTGTCTATCTTGGCGGCGGTTCTCCGGGCCAGGTGTTGTACTGGCAGTCTGGTGCCACCAACTGGGAAAGTGCCGGAACCACAGGGAGCAGCGATATCGTTTACAACCTGGCGTACGGGGCGTGTGAATCTTCGATTGAACCAACCCCCACATTTACACCCCGACCGACACATACACCCCGCGAGGAATCCGGCTCATACAATCAGATGAGTTATGATTATTTCAATGCCGGACAACGGTTTCTTTATGTGGTGGATACATTCAAGCTGCCTGACAAACAGCAGGGTGCCGCCATGCCGGACCCGCTCCATCTGTACGTTGCGCTGGAAGTATACGGACAGTTTTATTTCTATTCTTTATGGACGAATCAGCCGGAATACCTGGTTCTGGACAGCCTGCCACCGGGAATGACAAACAGTGTGACGATTCTGGATTTTACCTGGCCTGACGCGGGTGGTTCCGCGATGAACCTTACACTTTGGTCTGTGGTTCTGGACGCTGCTACCGGTGACCTTTACGGTGAGTATGATCAATCGGATTTTGATTACGGGCCACCACCGGAGACCCCGACACCGCCACCGGACGCGACTCCAACGCCGGTGATTGCTGATATGAGTATTGAGTTTATCAACGCGGATGAGCCGCTGGGATGGGAATGTGGCGATGAACGGCTTTACTGTTTCGGCGATTGCCATTTCCGAAAGGAATGTCTGGTGGTCCGGGTCATAAATACCGGTGGAGGAAATCTGCCGGTGAATATCGGTCTGGCTGGAAGTCACCCCAATCTTTTTTTCCCTCTGACAGCAAACGATTTCACTCTGTCACCCGGTGAGTCCCGTGATGTGGTTGTGGCATTTGATCCGTCAGGAGTGCCGGAAACGAAAACGGCAATTATGGTGGTGAGTGGTGCCGGTGAGCAGCACCAGATCGATCTGCAGGCGCATTTTGTTTACTGATATCCGGGTTTCAAGGAGAAACTGATGAACACTGATGAAACCTCCCACTGGCAATCTCAAAAACGGAATATCAGCAGTCTTTTTGTTGCTGCTACTACAATTGAAGATCCCCGGCGTCAGGAGGCGTTCGGATCACTTTATTCTGTGATGAAAATCATTGATGATCTTTCGGATTCCATGGTGGAAACCACGACTCTCACAGAAAGTGATGCTGAATCCATCCGGCTAAATATAACGCAATGGAAGAACCGGGTGAAGTTTTGTTACCATACCGTCAATGACTCTTCACGGATTGATCTGAGTCTTCTGAAAGCAATTACCCGTTTTGAAATACCGGAATTTTTATGGGTGGACTTTTTCCGTTCACAGACGATGAAACTGGATGTGTCGGGTTTCAAATCCATCCGGGAACTTCGGAAATATGCCAAAGGGACGGCAATCGTTCCGATAACCATGTTTCTCCTGGTGATTTGTTCCGAACCGGATGCTCACGGTATTTATCGTGTGGCAAATCCGGACGAGATTTATGCCATTGGGGAAAGTGTGGGCACCTGGAGTTACATCCTGCACACACTCCTTATGGAAAAAGCATATCTCCTGGATAAGGTTTCACGGAATCTTTTTCCGGTTGATCTGATGGAACGCCATCGCGTTTCCATTGATGAACTGATCCGGATGGCCCGGATGGAGACTGTTGATTCCGATATTCAGACTATGCTGGCCGAGTATCTGAAATCAGGGGATTTACTGGGTGAGATCGGCAGGAAAAATGCACGAGCCATGCTCGGAAAACTTCCCACAGACCGTCGCAAAGCGCTGGCGGTTCTGATATCTATATACTCAGAGATTCAAAAACGTATTATTGAGATGGATTACAATATTTTCAGCCCGGAAGCCATCTGGGAGCATCAGGACCGGACGGAACTTCTGCGCAAAGTGGAAACCTATGACACCAATTTCGATCTCGCGGTCTTATGGTGATAAAGGAGATTCCCGACGGTTAACGCGGATAGGGGAGTATCATATCCGTGAAAAACTGGGGGAAGGCGGTATGGGAACGGTGTACCGTGTTGAACATGCGGTCACCGGTGATATTCGAGCGGCAAAGGTACTGAAACCCCGGTTGAGAGAAACTCAGTCTGAAAAACGATTTAAACGTGAGTTCCGGGCGTTGAAATCACTTGATCATCCATCCATTGTCCGGGTGGACAGCCTGGAATCCGATGATTCCGGGTGGTGGATGATCATGGAGTGTGTTCCCGGCGAAAGTTTCAAGGCCGTGATTCGACGGGATTGTATTCCGGACCGTCCATGGATTAACCGGGTCTGGGAATGGATACGTGAGATTTGCACCGCCCTGGAACATATTCATGAACATCGAATGGTGCACCGGGATCTGAAACCATCCAACATCATGATTCTGCCTGAAACGCCCCGGACAAAGCTGCTGGATTTCGGATTAATTCAAACGGATGAATATATCTCAGGTTTGACGGAACCTCGGGTGATCATGGGATCCATGATCTATATGTCACCGGAACAGGCCGTGGGGGATTATATTGATGTCCGATCAGACCTGTATTCCCTGGGAATAATGATTTATGAGGCCATGACGGGAAAACCGCCCTTTGTTTCCAGAGATCCCCTGACCATGCTGGGTCTTCACCAACTCAGGGATCCGGAACCACCCCGGAAACTCAACCCACAGCTTACACAGCAAGAAGAGATATTGATATTGCGGCTTCTGGCCAAACGTCCCCGGGACCGGTTTCCATCCGCCCGGGAAACCGGTGAGCTGATTCAGGAGATCTTGTTACCGTCAACTCCGGCATCACACCCCGATATCCCTTTGGTTTCATGGGCGGGAAACCTGTTGGAACCGTCCTGGATCGGTGGACGGGAGATACGTGATTCACTTCGCAAGATCATTCTGGATGTTCTGACCGGTGGTGTTCACCTGGCGTTGATTCGGGGAGAAGCCGGGATCGGCAAATCACGGTTCATTCAGGAAATGGAAAAAACACCGGAACTCCTGCACCAACTCATGGCACAGGGTGGGTTTATGGACGGTGATGTTCTGTATGGCGGTATTATTCGTGCCGTGGAGAAAGCGTTGAGAGATTACCGGGCAAAGTATGGTGCCGAGAGTGCTGATGCCATTGAGTGGAATTACGAGACGGTTTTTTTCAGCACAGGGGAAATTCGGGAAGCCGCCGTAAAAACGCTGGATGTGCTGCGCACCGTATCCAGGGACGGTCCGGTGTTTCTCTTTCTGGATGATCTTCAACTGGCCGGTCGAAGTGATCTCCAGTTTCTTACCAGTATGATTCAGTCCTGTCAGTTGGATCATGGTGGTGGATTCCTGCTGTTGGGGGCATACCGGCATGATGAGGTTGACGAGGATCATCCCTTGTGGACCTGGGAAAAAAAACCTGACGCCGGATTCCCGGTCAACTGTCTCGATCTTTCCCGTCTTTCACAGAAAGATATCGGGAAACTGGTGGCTTCGTGTCTGGGACAACGTGTAGAAAACGGGTTGGTTGATCACATATTCAAGGAGTCCGAAGGGGTTCCGTTTTATGCTATCGAGATGATCCGGAAATATGTGGATGACGGGGCTGTTATAAACCGTGACGGGTTATGGATTGCAAACCCGGATGTGCACGTACCCATGCCTGAAAAAATAACCCGAATGATTGGATATCGACTTTCACGGTTCAATCGGGAGGAGCGAAAACTGCTTGAAACCGCGGCTGTTCTGGGAAAGATATTCCATGCTGTTGAACATGAAAAACTCACCGGCCTGGATGAAGATGCCTATCTGGACGGCCTGGATACCGTATTAAGGCATCGGGTTGTTGTTGAGATACCCGGAGATCCCGACTTTTACCGGTTCTCTCATGATAAAATCCGGGAAACTCTTTTGAAGGAGATGTCCCGGAAACGATTCCAGGTCTATCATCGGAAAACAGCGGAAACACTGGAATCCATCCATGAGGATTATCCGGAAGCGGTATCGGAGCGGTTGGCCCGGCATTTTGATGAAGGCCGGGAGTATGACCAGGCATATCACTACCACCTGATATCTTCGGAAAAAGCGCTGAAATCCGGTGCCCAGATAGAATCCTCCGGGCATCTTCGTGTGGCGGCGGATTACATTGCCCGGGGCCGACTTAAAACGGAAATCAGTGCCCGGGACCGGATTCGACTCCAGTTGGACCGGGGCCGTCTGGCCCGTCGTCTCAGCAATATGGAAGAAGCCGCGGACCTTCTCGAAGATGTTCTTAAGGAGGCGGAAACGAAAGAATTCGAGGATCTTGTGGCGGAAGCACAGCTTCATCTGGGAAGCGTGCGGAGTCTTCAGGGGGATCTCGATGCCGCCCGGTCGCTGCTGCTTACGGCTATGGAATCGTTCAGGGAGCAGGGGAATATGGGGCTACAGGTGGATTGTCTGACCAATCTCGGTTCTGTAGAATCATTGGTATCCAATCATGAAGCCAACCTGGAATTTCACAATCAGGCCCTGACATTGGCGAAGCAGTTGGATGATCCGGTACGCCTGGTCCGAACCCTTCTGAATATGGCGTATGCGTGCATGGGTTTCGAAATGGAACCGGAAGCATTGGACCATTTCAGGACATCCCTCAGGCATGCTCGAAAACTGAAAGACCGGCGGTTTGTAACATTCAATCTCATTGGAATTGCCGGATTGTATATCAATACGGGCCTGACCCGGAAATCCGCCGGCCGGGTATTGAAAATAACCGAGGAGGTCATGACGGATCTGACTCGAACCGGGGATCGGATGAGAATGGCGGATTGCCTGTTCAAACGGGTACAGGCACTGGATATTCTCGGACTGCCATGGAAAGATGATATTGAAAGATCCTTTAAAATTGCGCAGGATTTCGGTATAACGTGGCTGGTTGATTTGATTGACGGATGGGAACCAGAAGGATCACCCGGCGGTTCTGAACATCTGTGAGTCTTATTTGATTATTGGTAACCCCTGTCGTCTTTATACGATGCGAGAGAACTGGTCCCCGGATGGTGTTTCTATTCAGGAGTGGGTGAGTGGTTACGATTATTGTTTTTTATTAGGTTTAATTTCGGTGGTTTGCAGCCGAAACATGGATTTTAACGAAAGGATGGGTCATGTCTGGCGGAATTTCAAAAAAAGTCATGCAGTTTATGGAAGCGGGCTCATGGATCCGCAAAATGTTCGAAGAAGGCGCCATTATGAAGGCAAAACATGGGGCTGACCGGGTATGCGATTTTTCCCTGGGAAACCCCATTGGTGAACCTCCAAAAGCATTTATTCAGGCATTGAAAGATTCACTTGATGAACGTGGCAAACACGGATACATGCCCAATGCGGGATATCCCGATGTGAAGGGTGCACTGGCTGAAAAACTGGCTCGGGATCACGGAGTACCTCTGGAAGGAAAACACCTGATCATGACCGTGGGTGCTGCCGGAGCACTCAATGTGGCCCTGAAAACCCTCATCGATCCCGGCGATACCGTCATGATCTTCGCGCCGTATTTCGTTGAATACAAATTCTATATCGATAATGTCAATGGCACCTGTAAAGTGGTGGAAACAGATGAGGTGTTTGATCTGGATATCGATGCGGTCCGCGCCGCTATGGATCCCACTGTGAAAGCGCTGATCCTCAATACACCCAATAACCCGACCGGTCGGGTGTATTCCCGGGAAAAACTCACAGAACTGGCACACCTGGTGGAAGAAAAATCTGAGGAATATGGTCGACCCATCTGTATTTTGTCCGATGAACCTTACAAACGGATCGTCTATGATAATGTGGAGGTTCCCAGCCTGCTGGAAATCACCCCTAACGCAATGATTTGCACGTCTTACTCCAAGGAAATGGCTATTCCCGGGGAACGACTGGGATATATTGCGACCAATCCCGCATGCCCGTTTATCGACGATATGATCAATGCCCTGACTTTCTGCAACCGGATCCTGGGTTTTGTCAATGCACCGGCGCTGATGCAGCGTGCCTTGGGCAAAGCCATGAATGCCATGGTGGATATTTCAGGATACAAAGAAAACCGGGAACTGCTTCTGAGCAGTCTTGGTGAGATGGGCTATGAGATTGTCCCGCCGGAAGGCGCTTTCTATCTTTTCCCCAAAAGCCCCATGGAAAATGAACTGGACTTTGTGGCGGAACTGAAAAAAGAGTTGGTGCTGGTGGTGCCGGGCCGGGGATTTGGCCGGGCAGGCTATTTCCGGATATCCTACTGTGTCACAAAAGATATTATCCAACGGTCACTGCCGGGATTTAAGCGGGCTATTGACCGGGTTCGGAATTAGAACCTCGTTTTTGTTGCTGCTCTCAAATAATATGGTTTCTTCCCATTCAGGAATCTCTCCTGAGGGAGAGTAAGTGTTTTGTGGTTACAGGCACAGTTGCGGCAGCGGCAAAATGCTATTCCAACTTTTTTCCGCTTCCTCCCACTTCCGGTTTTGTAAGCATTTTGGAAGGCCGGCCCAAAACAATCACTTTAGCCTGCAACTTTGCCGGCCTCCAAACGCAACAAACCCGTTTCTCCCTCCGAGAAAACCCTGAATTGGTCAATTCTGCAATGATTTGTGGTTTTCTGTTCCAGGGCCGTTGAGTTGGGATGTTAGAGGTGTGCCTGTAAATGTTGATGGTTGCAATGGTTCAGAAAATCTCTCCCCCGGGAGAGATCGGTTCCTCCGGATCGACAGCTTGTTGGAAACATCGGGGGAACCGAGTGAGGGGCGGTAGCGGCAAAATGCCCCATCAAAAATACGTGGAAGAGATCAATTTCAAAATTGTCAATCCGACCACGATCAGGAAGAAAATCCGGACGAACCCGGCGCCGTGGCGGATCACCAGACCGGACCCGATCCGGGCGCCGAGGATTTGTGCACCCGCCATGGTCAGTCCGATTTTGTAGTCCACCAGTCCCAGAAACATAAATGTCACCAGTGAGACGATGTTGCTGGTGAAGTTCATGACTTTGGTGTGGGCTGTGGCTTTTTTCATGTTGAATCCCATGAGCATCACAAATGCTGCCGCCCAGAAATTTCCGGTTCCGGGTCCAAAAAACCCGTCGTAGAACCCCAATCCCAGGCCACATAATATATAAAATCGGTTTTCTTTTATCCGGGGTAAGGTATCGCCTTTACCCAGGTCAGGTGAGAGTAGAAAGTATAAAAACAGTACCAGAAGCCAGACCGGAATAGCATGGTTCAAAATTCCCGCTGACATGAACCGGACCACAAGTGTTCCCGTCATGGCGCCCAGGGCAGTAAAGAGGATTCCCTGCCAGACATGGCTTATGGTAACCAGGTTTTTCCGGGAGTAATTATATGCGGCGGTAAGGCTTCCGAAACTGGCCTGAAACTTGTTGGTGCCCAGGGCAAGATGGGGGGGAACACCCACAGAGATCAGTACGGGAATGGTGAGGATACCGCCGCCACCGGCTATTGAGTCCACCAGCCCGGCAAAAAAAGCCGTGGCGGCCAGGATTCCCAGAGTTAAAAACGACACGTCGCCGCCATTACTCCACCGGTGAGGTCACCCCGATTTCCGAGACAGCCAACACTTTGTAATTACCCGGGGCCAGGCCCGTTGCAGCGTATCCTGTTGTGGTCATTACAAAGTTGGCGGGATTGGGCTCAAAGGTTGAAGCATCACCCCGATAGATGTTGAAATGATCAAACTCACCCCACCGGTCCCAGGTAAGGTCCGGCCGGTCCTGCCACATGGTATTGGACCATGTCAGGGTGCCATTGTTGAAAGTGACGTCCTGCACATCCGGGGGAAGATAATTGATCCATGCCGAGTTGAAATACGGCTGATCGAACCTGTTGGAATCGGTTCCGGGCCATTTCGCGTCAATAAATGATCGGACAGCATCGGCAAAGGGTGTTCCAATGAGTTTATAGTTGCCGTTTACTGACTGATACAGGTAGAGCGGCACCACGATCTGACCCCGGTACTGATAGATTTTTTCCAGAGATGAGAGGAAATACGACTGACTCTGGGTCGTTTCGGGATCCGGGTGATACTCAAAAATACCCCAACGGGGTGAATAGTCATGGCTTAACTGAAAAAGTGTTTCTGATTGTGTGGTTTCCCAGTACGCGGTATACCCGGCGCAACTGTAGGGATTGATGGCGGTCCAGAACGGTGATGCCGCTCCGCGGTTCCGGATCCAGTTGTTGAGAAAATCCGAAGGAATCTGGTGCGTGAAATTCCGTTTTCGGGGAACACCGTTATCGAAGAACCATTTTGAGGTATCCGCCACGTAGTTATATACGGTGGATTGCCGGAACCCATATCCATACTGAATGCCGGTGGTGTTGTCACTCCGCCATCCATCCCAGATTTCCTGGAACTGTACGTTTCCACCCACCAACTCATCATTCACCATCCGTGGCGCATCAAACCCGCCGGCGGTGTGCCCGGTCTGTCCGGGTCCGGGCATGGCGTTGGCTGAATTGGCAAGAGGGTCGGGGTAAGTGACAAGATCCCAGTAAAGCAGATCCCAGGTCGTGAAATTCGTACCGAAATAGGCGTTGAACCCGTCACCGGGCGATGCATCATTAGAGAAATCATGGCCACTGATGAGGTCGAGAGGGACACCCTGGCCGGCAAACTGCCCCATGGCATCCTGGTACATACCGCTGTGACGCAGCCAGTCACAGAATTCCCGGATCGCGAAAGGACTGTAATCGGCGTAGTGTGGGTCTTCGTTGCCGGATCTGCGCATCTCCACTTCTATGGGACCGTTGATGAATACCGTATTTTGAGGATAGGTCTGAAGGGCGTCAAAAAAACCTTCACCGGAAATACCGATGAGATTTTTCCGGGTATCCACCAGTTCCGTGGCATACCGGGACATGGTGATGGCTGCCAGATCTGTTTCCTGTTCATTGTAAAAACTGCCGTCGGGTTCCCATTGATTGTAACGCCTATCTGTCTGTCTGAGTGCTTCCAGGCTGCCGCTGAGATGGTGGGGTGTAATACCCACGTGAAAGCCCACAGCCAGGCTGGCGGCAGTGGCTCGCTGAGCGCCCTGAATGGCTTTGGACTCGGATTCGGCATCCGCCACGTAATCGATGAGTGTAATCCCGTGGCGCATATACAGGCCTTTCAGTGGGAAATGGGTGTGAATATCATATGAGAATGTATTGTAGAGGGATTGATCACTCTGGAAATCAATGGAAGAGTCCCCGGGCATAAAGTAAAATGTATTTTCGATGTTCGGGAAAGGAAGTTCATCCCAACTGCCTTGAAGATGGACACTCTGGATATCCAGGTTGGACAACAGATCAAATGTGCCGGGCTCGGTGCAGACAGCATACAATATCGCGGATACCGCCGGCAGATTGTCCGGCAGAATCACCTCTGGAATAACCGCGTGTGTATATACGTTGCCGGATGTGGACGGTATCGTCAGGGACATGCCATCCAGACCCTGACCGAAACTGGGATAAAAGTAATACAACCCCGCAATCTCCATAACGAAATAAAAATCAACAGTTCTGGCTGCACCCGGATTCTCCATTTCACAGACAATGGAAAACGGATCGCCGTCCTGATGATACGGATGATTGGGTACAATTGTCAGGTCAATCTGTGCGAAACCCACCGGAACAACAAGGGAAACCGCCAGAAAAACGATAGATACCGCTATTAAATTCTTCATCATTTTATAACCCTCCAGTTAATGCTGCCACCCCGGACAGCATACTCTTTGAATACGCAGATTTTCTGCAAAATGTCAAATAATACGGACATTGAGCAATCCTTTCTCTGGTTAATGTGTGCAAAAACCGTGCAATTCGTGCATGACCCGGTTTTATTTGTGTCGACATTCCCACATAAATGTCGTTTCCGACCCCTCTGTCATTCCGATGCAGGTCATCATCCCGCAGCAATTATCAAACGTAGGGACGCCTCTTGTGGGCGTCCTTCATAATGTGGAAAATTCATCATGATCATCGATAGTTGAACCCGAATTCAACTGCCCGTGGACCGGTAGTGCCGAACACCCACTTTCCAGAACTGCAGGGTCACAAGCAGAAACACAATACCGATAGCCGGAGCGGTGCGTTGAAACAGTACCGAGGATGCGATGATGGCGTCTTCCCGCTGGAGAATAGCCAGGGCCGGGAAGTACGAGATGCATGCCAGTGGCACCACGAAGGTGAAGAAACGGCGGAACCATGGGCGGTATATCGGGAGTGGATACTGGCCGGCTTCGGTGCCGCCGTATGTGAGGATATTCATGATTTCAAGGGTTTCCGTGGTCCAGAACGCCATTGTGGCCTGGATAATAAAGAGCCCGCAAAACAGGCAGCACCCCCCCACCAGGGTGAACATCACCTGGAAAATATTGCCGGGATGCCAGGAAACATCATGGATCACGCCGGATATCACCAACACGATGAATCCCTGGGTCAGGCGGCCCAGGCGCATGAGTTGTATTTCCCGGCCGGCAATTTGCAAGGCGGTGCTCCGGGGGCGGAGAAGGATCATGTCAAAATCACCGCTTTTTACCATGGCGGGAAACAGATCGAACCCCCGGCCGAACATTTCCGCCAATGCAAAGGCAATATTGATGAGTCCGTAAAAGAAGGCCACTTCCGCCAGGGACCATCCTTTCAGATCACTGAACCGGTGAAACATCGCCCAGATACCGAGGATCTCCACACCGGTGGTGAAAAAATGACCGACCGCCATCATGATGAAAGAGGCTTTGTACTGCATCTGGCTCCGGATGGTGACAGCCGCATATTTGAAATACAGTTTCAGGGCGTTCATTCCGTTAACCTCCCTGGATGAGAATCCGCTGTCGGGCGCGGTGGATGAGCCATTTATTCACCAGGAGAAGGGCGGCGGTCCAGGCCAGTTGGTGCAGGATCAGAACAGGGGCGTGTCCCGGTGAAATATGACCCATGTAGATCCGGAACGGAACGTCGATAATTCCTCTGAAGGGCAGAAAATTCAATACCGGCTGGAGCCAGTCCGGAAAGAACGGGAGCGGAATGATCAGGCCGGACATCATCATGACCACCGAGGGCATAAGACTGACCAGACCCTGGCCGGATATGGTCCAGAAGAGACTGATATTCATGAGTGTGGTAATGGCGCTGCTCACCAGCATGGCGCCGCAGACCGTGAAGAGAAATGCTATACCGGCAGCCAGGGACGGCGGTGGGTCCAGGTCCAGGAAGAGTCCGGCAACAATGAACATGGGGATGGACCGTAAAATCACCGGGGCGGACCGCATGGCTAGAGCCCGGGCGAACCAGGTCCATAAAAGATCCATGGGCCGGACCAACTCATATACCACATGGCCGGACCGGACCATTTCCTGGAGATCCCGATCCATGTTCCACGGCACCAGCAGAAGGAGTGCCTGACCCAGCCAGATATACATAACCGTCTCGTGCCGGGTCATGGGCATCACCAGGGTGGTGCTGTCAAAAAACGCCGTGAATATCATCACCCGCATCATGCCCCAGAACAACTGCGTGGCAAACCCGGCAACGGCGGCGGCACGGTACTGCAGAAGCAGACGGAACCGGGCCGAGAGAATGGCGGTGTACGGACGGAGATGCCAGGCAATTTGCGTCATGGCAGCGGTTCTCATGCGTTCCGGTATACCCGGGCAATGATCTCCTCAATGGGAGGATTTTCCACAAACAGATCCCGGATCCGGTAGTTTTTCACGATCCGGGCGATGAGATCAGCCGTGGGAATGGTTTCCGGATCGAACCGGAGTGTGATCCGGCGCCCTTCCCGGCTGATCACTTCGGCGTCGGGATCGTCGATCCATTCCCGGTGATTGGCAAGATCCACGATCAGCCGGCGTTCTGTTGTGACCAGCCTGCGGAGTTGATCCAGTTCACCGTCCAGAAGAATTTTCCCTTCGTTGATCACCAGAACCCGTTTACAGAGTGCTTCGATATCATCCATATCATGGGTGGCCAGGATGACTGTGGTTTTCCGTTCCCGGTTGAGGGTCCGGATGAAATCCCGTACCGCGAGTTTACTCACGGCATCCAGACCTATTGTTGGCTCATCGAGATACAGAATTTTCGGGCTGTGAAGCAGAGCCGCTGCCAGATCGCACCGCATCCGCTGTCCCAGACTCAACTGCCGCACCGGTGTGTTCAACAGATCGGCGATTTTGAGCCGGTCAATGAGTTCATCGCGATTGGACTGGAACAGCGTCTCGGGAACCCGGTAAATATCTTTCAGGAGGTCAAAGGATTCCACCACCGGCAGGTCCCACCAGAGTTGGGTCCGCTGCCCGAACACCACGCCCAGGTTTCCCACTGTCCGGACCCGGTGTTTCCACGGTGTGTTCCCCAGAACGGTAACCCGGCCGGAATCCGGCACCAGGATTCCCGACAGTATCTTGATGGTGGTGCTCTTGCCGGCGCCGTTGGGGCCGATATAGCCCATCAGTTCGCCTTCATCCATGGAAAACGAGATATCATCCAGAGCGTGTACCGTGTTGTATTCCCGGTGAAACAGCCCGGACAAAGCACCCCGCAGCCCGGGTCGGCGTTTCGCGATCCGAAAAGTGCGGGTCAGGTTTTCAACAGTTATCTGAGGCATAAGGCTGGAGGACTATAACGTATTTATTGAAAGATGAAAACATAAACGAAGCCATCGTCATTCCGGACGGGATGCGGATAAACCATCGTAAATAGTCTCGTCATTCCGGACGGGATGTTGTTTGCAATCCGTCAAGCGAGAACCTATTGAGATCCGGAATCTCATTTGGCGGCGACCACCATGGTTTACATCTCACCGCGAATTTCCCCTTGACTATAGCTCGTAAATCATGTATTTTAGGAATGTCTAACTCCTAAAAGGAAGCAAAAATGGCAACGATACCTCGTTTTTTCCAGGCTCCTAAACAAAGTTTTTTCCTGTTCGGGCCTCGTGGGACAGGAAAGTCCACATGGCTTAAAAAGAAATTTCCCGCGGCTGTTTACATTGATTTACTGGATCCTGAAACGTTTCGAAGTTATTTGGCTCATCCGGAAAAACTCAAGGACGTTGTTGCGGCAGCAGATCGCCGGAGTGTCGTTATTGTTGATGAAATTCAGAAGACACCGGATATTCTTGATGTTGTCCATATGCTCATGATGACCCATCCGGATGTTCAGTTTGTATTGACGGGATCAAGTGCACGAAAACTCAGACGCAGTGGTGTTGATCTTCTGGCAGGCCGGGCGATTGAAAAAACCATGCATCCTTTCATGGCAGCGGAAATTGGCTCATCTTTTTCATTAGCCACGGCACTTGATACAGGGCTTGTTCCACTTGTTGCAGACTCGCGTAATCCTCAGGCAACCCTTAAATCCTACATCTCTCTTTATCTTCGGGAAGAGGTGCAGATGGAAGGACTTGTGCGAAATATCGGAGCATTTTCCCGGTTTCTGGAGGCCATCAGTTTTTCTCACGGCGCTTCCATCAATGTGACGGAAGTGGGAAGAGAGTGTCAGGTCAAGAGAAAAACCGTGGAAAGTTACATATCAATTTTAGAGGATCTGTTACTTGCTTTCATGATTCCTGTTTTTTCCCGGAGGGCAAAAAGGCATCTCACTTCACATCCGAAATTTTACTATTTTGATGCCGGGGTATTTCGCAGCTTGAGACCGGCCGGACCAATCGACAGTCCACAGGAGATTGACGGTGCAGCGCTTGAGGGGTTGATCGCTCAACATTTACGTGCATGGATAGCCTACAGTGATAATGGCTGCAGTATTTATTTCTGGAGAACTAAATCAGGGGTTGAAGTGGATTTCATCCTCTACGGGAAAAATACTTTTTATGCCATTGAGGTGAAGAACAGTAATCGCGTTCATAAGAAAATGTTGAAAGGACTCCGGAGTTTCAAAGAAGATTACCCGGAAGCCCAGCTTTTACTGCTGTATCGGGGTAAGGAAAAGCTACAGATAAATGATGTTCTCTGCCTTCCCTGCGAAGATTTTTTGCATGAAATCACACTCACCTCCGGAGCTCATCTTTACCCATAACTTTTTAAGAGATATTAAGCGGTATTTTTCAGCGTCCAAGTCCCAGTGACCCGGGGGGACACCGGGTCTACAAGGTTCTCACATTGATGTTGACCGCTGAAGAGAATAAGTTTTTCTGGCGAAAAACTTCGGTCCGGCATGGACCTATGCTTTTCAGGTCCGCAAGGTCCATGCCGGCGGTTTGTGATAATTTCTACGCCTTGTAGCCCGGCCGTCCCCGGCCGGGCTTCCCAGGCAAACATTGGGAAATGACCGGAAATCCACACGTTTAATTTTCATCCGGATTTCTGGGTAAGGATGAGATCTCCAGAGGTGAATTTTTCAACGCGTGAACAATTATAATCTTTGCACAGGATTTAAAACGGCAAAAACGGAAACTTCCTTCGGCTTTTAACCGGCTGATCCCATTCATCAAGAAGCTGATTGACCCAATCGATCACGTCCTGATTCGTAAGAATGCCGACGTGAGATTCGTCAAATCCCCGGGTGGTGTCGGCATCTATCTGAGCTTCCGTTCGAAGCTGGCTGGCAAGTGAGATCGTGCCATCATTGCTGGTATCCATGTATCTGCCGCTTTTTCCCTTAAAACCGAACAGGAGATGATGAATCAGGATCTCCGGCAGGGGAATATCAAACAGGGAGGTGAGATAATGGCTTCCCGGTGCCAGGTCCCGCCAGACCGGGACAACAGCCGGTGCGCGCCTGACACCGACGGCCGCGGCATCATGACCGTTCCAGGGCGTGGAAATTGAGATAAAAAGGGTGATAAACGGCGGATTATGATTCCGGGAATGTCGATTGATGAACCCCCGTGAAACTAACCCTCCCATACTGTGAGAAACGATGGCGAGCTGTTTGAATTTGAGTTTTGCGTGAAGATCCTCGATGAGGTCATCTGCAAATCCCGCAATCTCATCCAGCCGGATTCCGGAAGGGTAGTATAAAACCCACGGCTGGAACCGGTTGCGATCCAGACCGGCGATCAAGTCTTTAAAATTTCGGGGTGTTCCTGAGATCCCATGAACAAACAACACAGGGGTTTTGTTCCGATCATATTCTTCCAGAAAAAACAGTCCGATGGGTACTTCCCGGGCAAAATCCAGGGGTTCCCACATGCCCATGGAAGCATATTTTGACGAAAAGAAATCATCCCTCAGATCAACGACGCTGCCGAGGCTGGTTTTGTAATCCGGTAAAGCCGTGGCGAGATTATTGCGTTTTGATGTGAGTTCGGTCAGAAGTGTTCGGGGGGAGGTTCGGTTCGGGAGTGTGATCAGGATCCGATCCGGCATGCTGGTCGCGTCCAGGATGACGATTCCGGCTGCCCGGCCGATACGCTCGCGAGACTGGAATTTTCCGTCTTGATTGGCGTCATCGAAGGCGAATACCCGGTATCGTCCCGGTTCCACATGAAAGATAAACTCGCCGGGTTTGTTCATCACCCGGTAATCAATCACCGTTTGTGAAGCGGGATCATCAAGAACCAGAAATACGCGCAGATCGCCCCTGATCCGTCCGGAACTCTGAACAATGCCCCGGATTGTCCCGAGTTGCGCCATCTCATCCAGGTTGTCCTGTAATTTTACGAACATGCAAGAGTTGAGCATCAGTATCAGTGATAACAACGGGAGCATGATATATTTCAGACAATTCGTTTTCATCATAGGTTTCTATTTATAAAGGTCATTCAATCAGATGTCTATTCTGCATTTTTCACTTGTGATAACGTTTTGGAGATGAAATCTCCAAAAAGCAATGTAAAATGGATTTATGTATTCCAGAAGTCTAAAGTTTCCAGAAGACAAAAGTTTTTTCCTGTTGGGACCGCGTGCTACAGGAAAGACAACCTGGATTCATGAAACATTTCCAAACGGGATCGATTCGTAAACAATGTTCAACTGATTCCCATTACTGATGCATTGAGGACATTACCGGAACTTCTATAAACCCTGGTATTTCCCATCCGCCTTCACCACCCGTAAATTACTTATACACCCCTGTAAACATGATATCCACACCGATTCGCGTGCCAAAATCCGCATTCCAGTCGAATTCATTCTCAAATACAACTTCCGGAATAACTTCAAGATACATCCACTTCTTATAGATGGGACATCGGTACATCAGACTCACCCGGTGCCGATCGATGAGGAATGCACCGACTTTGTGCCCGAAGATGCTGTACCGGAAACCGACGGCTTGTTTCAGGAAATCAAGATCGCCTTCCCTGATAAAAGCAAAGGAGATACTTTCTTCCCATTCCACACCTGTGGAGATCTCCGTCCATTTGACACCACTGTCCCACCGGGTCAGAAAGTTTTCGTGGAACCAATAATCCAGTTGAATGGATGTCACTTCACCGAAACCGTCATCCGTCCGGTAATAAATCCTCTGTTGGGGATAAATATGTCCTTTTGGGAATTTAAACAGTTTTCTAATTTTTAAATTTCCAAACAGGACCGGCGGCCAATCTACTTTGATACCCACGCTGGTGCTGATATAGCTGAACTTTTTCTTGAGACCCATAAACACATTGCTGCTGTCACCTTCACTTGGATCTGTTCCGGGAAGATCATCCAGATCACGTCCCGTGATGAACACATTAAATCGCCGTTCAATATTCGGCAGGACAAGATCTGCATGGAAGTCGGGATCAAACTTTATTCCTCCTCTACTGTCATCTTCTTCGTACTGAAGATAAACACCCAGCCGGAATGTGGAGTTTGTCACCGTAATGGCATTGTCCGGGTTTTCTGCAAAAAGCAGATCGGTATTGGTGACCTGATTCTGTATAAAAAGCCCGGTTTCATTATAAATTGTATCGATCCAGTTCGGCACTTCTTCCGGAAGCGGGGTTACTGTTGGCGTGGGTGCCAACAGATTTTCTTCCGCAATAATTCCAGGATCGTTGCCGCCATCTGATTCCTGAGCAGAAATACCCGGACTCATGATCAACATGAAAACGATCAGGAAACTCAAATAACCCATCAAAACCGAAACCCTGCTCCGAAGATCCAGCCGTGGCTCTCCATATCATAAAGAAAATCATCCTTTTCATAATCAACACTCATATACCGATATCCCAGACTCAGGGAGAAAACTTCGGGGAATTCATATCTCACGTATGGTGCGATCTGCCAGGACAAATCCGATCCGGCGCCAAATCCACCGATGTCTGATACCATTATAATTTTAAAATTGTCGGAAGGTTTGATAATTAACCGAGCGCCCGCAAAGGGATCCACCCATTCTTCTTTCCTGAAATAATCCGGACCATCCCAGACATTGATCGCGCTTTTGATCAAAAAATATCGTGCGCCGGCATAGAGATCGATAAAGTGAGTTTCTCCAATACGGTACCCCATTTGCCAGGAAGTTAACTTGTTGTCAATATCCAGATCAACCCGTGAATTATCCGGATATACATCCCGGCCCAGTTCAAGGTTTGAATACTCAAATGATGTCAGGAACCGGTTAACCCGCAACGACAGGGCAATTGAAAATCCTGCCTCCAGATCATCCCGAATATCGCTGAAACCGGCATCCACTGAGATTGTCGGTGATCTGCCGATTTTTACGCTGCCGTTTAAACCGAATGTCCATAGATACGGAGTCACTTCAAACGACATGCCTTCCACATCTGATTGTTTTGGCTCGGTATAGTACTGCCCGAAAACCGGAACAGCCAGTATCAAAATAACAATAACTAACAGTGCAGTGCGTCTCGCATAAATTTTTTTCAACAGATCCTCCAATTATCGTTCTAGAACATCTTTCCCAGGATCAAATAAACCCGACTGTCACCATCATCGGTAATTCCATATCCGAGGTAGAGGGGACCCATGATGGTATCAGCACCCAGAAACGCGGTGGTGGCATAGGTCAGATCACTAAAATCCACGTCCTCATTCTGTTGTAAAATATCGCCGACATCAAACCAGCCGCCGATGATGATTTTGGACGCGAAACCGGAGGAAATATGGGCCAGGTGGTAGTAGTATCCCAGGCGGACAAAACCGTACTTATCACCCCGTAAAGCATTTTCATCGTATCCCGAAAGAGAGAAAAATCCACCGATCTCAAACGAATCGTACAACGGCAATTCACTGCCGGGGCTGACACCGAGACGGATTGAGCCCAACATAGTATGGTTTTTATAAGATTTAAACTCGGATATGAGTGTCTCAATCCGGATGTAATCCTCCTTGGACCCAAGGGCATCCAGTGAAAATTGTGCGGATGTCAGGGAGTAAAGTCCGTCAGTTGGGATACTGACGCTGTCGAGACGATCAATCTTGATTTGTGCAATCAGGGATCCGATTGTTGCGTCATATAACTCCTCAGCATTTTGTAATCCGGCCCGGAGACTATAGTTTTCACGACGTAATTCGTATCCCAGCCGCATTTCACTGTACCGGCGCAAATTGTACCCGAAATCGAATCGACCCGTAAATGTACGGTTACTAAACTCTGACGTAATGCCGGTATTTGAGGTTGTGGTTGTAAAGTCATGGTTATATTTAATACTGGGCGCCAGGAAAAACCGGCCCGAATAATCCAGGGGCTGATAAAACTCAGAAAAAATCTGACGATTTTTACCGAGAATCAGATCCGTTCGCAGTTCGCCACCCAATGAATTCAATTGTCGGTTGGCTATATTGATAAGAAGTGAAAAACTGCTTTTTCCATCAAGATTTGAAGATAAGTTAAGACCAAAATGTAAATAATGTGGTCCCCACGGTTTTTCGACGGCATTGATCACCAGGTCGGATTGGCCATCAGACTGTTCAACTGTGTAGTAAATGGACTGGAAATCACCGGTTCCAAACACATGGCTGATATCGTCGGATAATTGATCCAGATCGATGTTTTCCCCCGGCTGCACATGGAGCATTCCCTCAATGGTTCGCTCATCCACACGTTTGTTTCCTTCAAATCGGATGTCATCTATTATCAGTTCAGGCATTTCCCGGACCGTTCTCTTTTTTGTAAGCTGGTCATATTCAGCCGGATCAATCGCGTATTCCGCCAGTATTTTCTGTTGTGACATGGCTTCCTCGTAACCTAACCGGATGATTTCTTTCACTGCGGAAAACTCCAGGGTTCCGAAGACAGCCACCGGCGGTGTGAGGACCAGGTCAGCCTGAGCCAACTGGGGTTCCATATTTTTCCGTGTCAGCAGATCAATGGTCTGTATGGAAATACTGAAGAAGGATTTGAGTTTCTCCAGATCGGCAAGCTGGCTGCTGATATCGATGGCGATGACGATATCCGCGCCCATGGCCCGGGTGACATCGACAGGGATATTATTCGAGGGTCCCCCGTCAATCAGGAGAACTCCTTCCCGGGCAACCGGGGAAAAAACACCGGGTATGGCCATACTGGCGCGGAGAGATTCAACCAGATCACCATGGTCCAGCACCACCGGTTCACCATTCACTATATTCGTCGAAACCGCCCGGAACGGTATCGGTAATTCATCAAAATCCGTAATGCCGGTCACGGGTAGCGTCAGAGAGCGCAGCATAAAATTAAGTTTCTGGCCGGATCGCAGTCCGCTGGGTATTTTAATACCTAACCATTCAAGACCCAGCTCAAGATCGAACAGATACCGCTGATCATCCCCTTTCCGGCGAAATGAAAGATATTCACGCTGGGGTTTGTCCAACATGATATCATCCCAATCCGTGGTCAGAACAACGTGTTCCAATTCTTCCGTTGATAATCCGGCAGCATACAATCCACCGACAACGGCACCCATGCTGGTGCCGGCAATGTAATCCACCGGTATGTTCAATTCTTCCAGAACCTTCAATACCCCGACGTGGGCAACACCTTTTGCGCCACCGCCACTGAGAGCCAGCCCGATCTTCGGTCGATCATTTTCAGCGGCGGAAATCGGGTTGGGAATTAGAACAAGCTGGATAAATAACAGCGTGATTAAACAGGCAAAGTATCGGTGATACCGGCCAGGTGGATCAGTTCTTTTTTTTGTTGTAAATTCATTCATATCGGAAGTATATCAATTTTCCTTTTAATAACAAGATAACTGTTCAGCAGACCTTTTATCTCAAATTGCAATCTCTTGTCATCTCGATATATCAACAAACCTGTCATCTCGATACGAAGTGAGAGATCTGGCAGCATGTTAGTGAATCCCACATTGTGTTTGGAGATTTCTCGCAAAGACCGCAAAGACCGCAAAGATAAGATCACCGGCAGAGACGCCGGCGCCACCCAATGCAACAGTGTTCATGGTGTCGCCGGCATGGACCTTGCGGGATCTACAATGCATAGGTCCATGCCGGCGGTCAATATCAGTTGGAAGAGTTTGTAGATTCGGTGTTCAGCCTTCGCTTGTTCCCCCCTGCATCCTGCAGACTTTGGCGGCAGGCAAGCTTCGGCTAGACAGGCCCTGCCGGGTCACTGGGGATTTGACGATGTAATCACTGCTTTTTATCTTGGGAAAAGTTATGGATAAAGATGTGCCTGTGGGAGAGGCAAACAAAATAGAAATTTTGATAGAAAAACTATAAAAAATCCTATATTAGATGCAGGTTCTAAGCCTGGAATATTCACCGAATATTGCACAGTAAACAACGTAACTATTTGTAATAAAAGACTAAATGTCACTTCACAAAGAACCTTGAATCCCTCTGGCACACCCTTTGCCTTACTCATAGGCAGGAGGTAAGTCAAGATGAGTGAAATGACAGAAGTTAAAATGGAAGCCGAGCAAAAAGTGAATTGCTGTGAATCGGAGCGGGACGAGACGGTACGCCGGGAAAAATCACAGGATATCATGGGGCAGTATTTGGTTGAGTTAAGCGAGACAACTCTGCTGAACCGGGAAGGGGAACAGGAAATCGCCCGGAAAATTGAAGAATACCTGTTCCATTTTCTCAGCCGACTGTCCCTGATTCCACACACAGCCTGTCGCATTGTGGAATGGGGGATGGAATGCAAGACAAAGGACCGGAAATGGTCTGAGGTTTTCCTGTCAACAAATACAACCATTGCCGGTGACAAGAAGCGATTGATCCACGATGATTATGTGAAAAAAGTGGAACGGATTGAGAGTCACCTGGAAAAAATACACGCCTTGAATGAATCCTATCAGGATCAACGAACAGAAATTCTAAAGGCGATTCACCAGGCAAAACTGATGACATGTATCCGGGAAATCAAACCTCAGGCCACGTTACTGGCCCGGATCCTGGAAGAACTCAGAAGTGTGGTCGGGGAGTCCGAAACAAATGGGGACGATTCCCCGATGATCAGTTATGATCAGTTTCTGGAGATCGAGTACTGGCATAACAAAATGGTTGCGGCAAAAAATGAATTTATACAATCAAACCTCCGGCTGGTTGTCAGTGTGGCAAAAAAATATCAGAATCGAGGGTTATCGTTCCCGGATATCGTTCAGGAAGGAAACATCGGTCTGATGAAGGCGGTGGATCGTTTTGATTATCGAAGAGGATTCCGGTTTTCCTCGTACGGTGTCTGGTGGATCAGACAGACCATTGAAAGAGCGGTTGCGGGACAGCGGAATGCGGTCCGGGTCCCGTATCATGTCCGGGGAACCTTGCAGAAATTGAATAAACTGAAAAGCAAACTGTCCCACAAGACCGGGCGTGAACCCTCCAATGATGAGATGGCAAAAATCATGAACATTGCCCCTCAGACAATCCGGAGATACATCGCACTCAATAAACTGACATTTTCGTTCGAGATGCTGACCAACGAGGAAGACCGGGAAATGGCGTTCAACCTGGTGACTTCTCCTGAAACATCACCGCTCCACATTGCCCAGAGACAGGAATTAAAGGATAAGATTCACAAGGTATTGCTGCACTCACTGGATCCCCGTGAGCAAAACATTATTAAAATGCGGTATGGCATTGAGATGTCACGGGCGCATACATTGAAAGAGGTGGGCGAAAAATTCAGTTTGACCCGGGAACGCATCCGGCAAATTGAGATTCATGCATTACAAAAGATCCGATCGGATTCAATGCAACCGGAACTGGAATCACTGCTGGAAATGTAGTTTTTACCTATATTTTACTTTTCTCGCCTGCACGGAGGCAGGCGCCACCCTTTCTATTTTTTTTAAAAAAATAGGGGGAAGAGGGTGGCGCCGGTACATGTGTCGCTTGCGGCACATCTCCCCACCGGTGATTCAGGAGGAGGCGAATTCCAATTTTCGCAACTGGCCTATTCTTGAACACTGTACACCGTGCTTTTGCCGGTGCCGGAAGATGTCAGAATACCTTGCTCTAGCAGCACTTTGATCTCTCGTCGAGCGGTGTCGTTGCTGACGTTCAGATGATGCGCAGCGTCTGATGTCGGCGTCCGTACCCGTCGTCATCCTCCGGTTCCTGTAATTACTGCCTGACTCGATAACTTCCGTCGTTTGCCTTGACGATCCGGACGCGATCACCCACAAGGAAATCATCATCTTTCAACTGGACAATAACCATGAGTTGACCATCGTCCAGCTCAACCGTCAGTTCCAATCCGGGTTTTTGACTGGCAGCCTTTGTGGCGGCAGAACCGATCGCCGCGCCGCCTACTGTGGCAAGATCTCGACCCGCCCTGTTCGATTTTCCCGCCCGGGCGAGAGAGCGGCCCGCAACACCCCCGACAACTGCGCCTAAAGTACTGCCGCCCTGGTCGACATCAATGACCACATCACCAACCTCAAGGATGGTCCCGAAATAGACCGACATAGCGGTTTGAGCTTGATTTGCAGAGTATGTTTTACTTCCCTGGTTTGCAGCACAGCCGATCATGATAAATATTAATAAACTGAGTATTATTGTGTAACAAGTTGTTTTCATTTCGTTATCTCTTTCTATTAAGTGATTAGTGTGTAAAAAGTCCATCGTCTTTCATTACGTATTTTGAGGTATCATTTCCAGATGGAAGGTGTCAATGAAAATGAGAAACTGCCTTATAAATTCTATATCAGTTTATACCAAGATCAGGATTTTTTTGTATTTATTCTCCGATGTTGGTACTGTGCCGCCTGTTTGAGACGTAAAACCGGATCCGTTGTTAGAGAAAGGGAAAAAATAATGAACCGGAAAAATTGGATTATAGTGTTGATTGCACTGATGGTATCGAGCTGTCTGATGATGGTACATGCCGGAAATGTATCATGGCCGAAAGACATCGATGTGGATACGGGAACATTTACCATGTATTCCCCTCAAGTCGAGACATTTAAGGAAAACATATTGACCGCCCGGTCAGCAGTGGCATTTATGAAAAACAATGGGGATGAACCGGTTTTCGGCGTAATCTGGTTCGAATCCCGCGTGTCCAGCGATCGTACGGACCGACTCGTTGAGTTTCAGGATTTTACAGTGATCAGGTCGCGGTTTCCCGGTATCGAAGATGATAAGGCCACCGAGACATTGAATAAAACTATCCGGGGTGCTCTGGCAGTAGAACCGCAGACCATGTCCCAGGATGAATTCCTTGCTCAACTGGAGATCGCTGAACTCTCAGATCAGGTCGCCCAGGAACTTCATCACGACCCGCCCCGGATCATTCATGTCACTGATCCTTCCATTCTGGTGTCTCTGGACGGTAAACCACGATTTACCGACATTGAGGGCACACCATATAAACATGTGACCAACACGCCGTTTTTGATCGTATCCGATCCCGGGAAAAGCACGTTGCACTTGTATGCGAACAGATTATGGTATTCCGCCCGGGACATCCAGGGACCCTGGCAGGTGGATCCGGATCTTCCTGATTCTATTACGGGATTGATTCAAAAGAAGGAAAATGATGCAGAAGATACGGAAGAAATCGAGCCGCCGGACTGGAACAATCCGCCAAAAATCATCATCGCCACCGAATCAACAGAGTTGATCGTAACGGATGGCCGGGCCGACCTGCAGATGATCCCCGGAACAGATCTGTTGTATGTAAAAAACACGGATAATAATGTTTTTGTTTACTCACCAACGTCGGATATCTATACTCTAATTTCCGGCCGCTGGTTCACATCATCTTCCACGGATGGTCCCTGGGCTTATGTCACTTCCGACGCGTTACCGGATGATTTTGCACGGATTCCGGAAGATTCCCCCCGGGCAAATATTTTAGCGCATGTGGCCGGTACTGACGAAGCAAGAGATGCCGTATATGACGCATATATCCCACAAACATCAGCAGTGAAAAAAGATGAGGTTAAGCCGCCGGATGTCACCTTCGATGGGAAACCCAAGTTTGAAAAGATATCCGGCACACCCATGACGTATGGGGTGAACACCGGTCATTCCGTTATTTTTGCGGAAAACGCTTATTACTGTTGTCATGAAGCGGTTTGGTATGTTGCGTCAAAATCCACCGGACCGTATGTTCTCTGTTCCGATGTTCCGGATGTTATCTATACCATTCCGCCGGAATGTCCCGTCTATAACGTCCGGTATGTGCGGGTCTATCAATCGACTCCCCAGGTGGTCTATGTGGGATACACCCCCGGATACACCGGCTCCTATATCAGCGGCGGAACCGTGGTATACGGCACCGGACACATCTATCGACCGTGGTATGGTTCTGTCTACTATCCGAGACCCTCCACGTGGGGAATGAGTTTGCATTACACGCCCTATTACGGGTGGGGAATGGGTGTTCATTACCACTACTCCGTCCCCGGATTTTCGTTCGGAATCTCATTCGGATCACCATACTACCGACCGCCTTACTACCGGCCGCCATACTATCGACCGCCATACTATCGACCACCCCACTACCGGCCTCCAGCCTATCGTCCCCCCCACCATCGTCCCCCGGGTCACCGGCCGCCTGTTCATCGGCCGCCGTCCCGACCGCCTGTGGCGAAACCACCTATCACAAAACCGGGTCACAGACCGTCCGGAACCCGACCCAGTCAAGGACAGGGTCTCAAAAAAGGGTCCGGGAAGGATCTTTATGCTGATCGGGACGGTAATGTGCACCGTCGCAATCTGGATGGCTGGGAACAAAATACCCGGGATGGATGGAAACCGTCAGACAGTGGCAGAACGAAACCGGTGGAAGCCAACCGGAAACCTTCCGGTTCACGACCGGACAAGGTTGCGCCCAGACCGGCGCCGACGCGATCCCGGACCCAGGATCTGAACCGTCATCAGAAAGCGCGGCAGCAGGGAAAGCAACGCCAACAGGCACGTCCAACACAGCGGTCCGCGCCCCGGCAGCAATCCCGTCCGGCCCCATCCCGGTCACATTCATCGCGAGGGCGGCGATAGGTGACGGTGGTTACATTTAATTCCTGAATTGAAAAGGAGGATTTATGAGACAAAGATTATTTCCAGTTTTGATAGTCACGCTTTTAGTGCTTGTGTTTACAGCGAGTGTGTTTGCAGGCACGGTAAACGAAAAACCCAAGCTCGTGCTTCAGATCACCATTGATCAGATGCGTGGCGATTTTCCCATGCGTTATAAGGACCGACTGGGAGAAGGCGGGTTCCGGTATCTTATGGAGAAGGGAACCCATTACATAAATGCTCACTTTCAACATGCCGACACCGAGACACCCATCGGTCATGCTGCGTTGTTTACCGGTACCTATCCCGCCTACAATGGCATTGTTGCCGGCAACTGGTTTGACATGGATGAGGGACGCGTCATTTACAACTGTGAGGATGATCGTTACCCGCAGATCGGGAAAGAACCGGCCCAGGGAAAAGGCAGAGCGCCCACCCGACTGCTGTCTTCCACAATCGGTGACGAACTGGTGATTTCCAATAACAGTCAATCCCGGGTGTTCAGTGTCTCCATCAAGGATCGCGGCGCGATCCTTCCCGGCGGCCACACCGGCAAGGCTTTCTGGTATTCCAAGAGTGATGGTTCCTTTGTCAGCAGTACGTATTACTACAAAGAGTATCCCGGCTGGGTTAAACAGTGGAATGCAACAAAATTTGCCGACAAATACAAAGATACGTCCTGGGAATTGCTGCATGACATTTCAACGTACATGTTCGGCAAGGATGATGACCGTCCCTTCGAAGTCGATATGGTGGGTTTGGGCACAACCTTCCCTCATCCGATAAAAGGAGATTCCAAGTATTTTTACACATCACTGATTGCCACGCCTTTCGGAGATGAACTGACGGCGGATTTTGCCAAAACATTGATTAAGGCCGAAAAACTGGGGCAGGGGGACAGTACGGATTTTATGGCGATCAGTTTTTCTGTCACGGATTATATCGGGCACGTGTTTGGACCCTCAAGTCTTGAGGCGGAGGATAATGTCCTGCGGGTTGATCGACTGCTGGCTGATCTGTTCCGGTTTATTGATGAACAGGTTGGCCTCGACAAGACCCTGATCATCGTTTCCGCTGATCACGGGATGTGTGAGGCGCCGGAACATATGCAGAACCTTGGATTTGAGGTGGGTCGTCTGACCTCCGATACGATCGTCAAGGGTACGATTAAAGCCGGCCTTAAAGCCCGGCTTGACGTGCCCGGAGATGTGATTCGGCTTTTCGAATACCCCTATATCTATCTGAATGAAGAGGAAATCGCAAAAACCAAATACAGCGTTGCCGAGATTGAAACGGCAGTGGCGGAAGAAATTCTCAAGATTCCCGGTATAATAGGCGCAGTGACCCGAACAGATCTGTTGAAAGGGACCTTTGCACCCACATTGGTCAATAAGACTATCCTCAACAACTTTCACCCCAAACGGTCCGGCAATATTCATGTGATTGCGGACCAGTTCTGGTACTTTTACTACGAGATGGACACCACCACAGAGATTGCCGCCCTCCATTGCTCACCCTGGACCTATGACACCTATGTACCACTTTTCTTTGTGGGTTATGATATACCGGCACAGAAAATTGTGCGACCCGTTACCCCCTATGATATTGCTGCAACCATCGCGACCTGTTTGGAAATCAAGCCGCCTTCCGGTTCTGTGGGCATTCCTTTGGTTGAGGTGTTGAAGGGGAATTGATAACGGTAAGTTAATTTGATGGGAGAACTAAAACTTTTAACTTACCTGGTTCTTGTTTGTCTGGTTTTGGTAACCAATCCGGTCATGGCTCAGCAGGCCGCTGATGAGACTCCGGAAAAACCGTCATTGCGTGATCTTTGTACTGATTCCGAAGATGGTGCGTTGGACCTTTCGGCTTTTCTGGCAACGACTCATGGGTTTTTACCCATGGGAGGGTTAATTACGGAGCCGGCCGTTGGTTTTGGCGTTACACTCGGGCTGGTGTTCCTGCACGATTCCATTGAAAATCGAGTGGTGGAAGCGAAAAAGCGTAATTCCGATGGGACGAAGGTCCGTCTGCCGCCACCGAGTGTCAGCGGGATTTTCGGAATGGGCACAGAAAATATGACCAAAGGTGTCGGCGCATTTCATCTCGGTTTCTGGAAAGATGATCGCATTCGATATATGGGCGCCCTGGGATATATGAATGCCAACCTGGATTATTATTTTGATCGACCCCTGCTGCCCATCGACCATGTTTCATATAATCTGAAAGGACCGGGTCTTTTACAGGAATTAAAGTTTCGGCTGATGCAAACCAATTTTTTTCTGGGAGCTAATTATCAGTATATGAGCTTTAAAACCAAATTTGACCTGGGAATTTCTTTGCCTCCTGAGATCCCGCCTCTTGAAAAGACGATAGAAGCCGGTGGCGTGGGAGTTGTTGTTGGATATGATACCCGCAATTCGGTATTTACACCTGATTCGGGAGTGGATGCCAATTTTGAAATGATTTTTTATGACGAGGTTTTTGGCAGTGAGCGCTCATTCAACAAGGTGAACACCTATCTGCATGGCTGGATTCCTTTGCATCCGTCATGGATTCTGGGGTTACGTGCTGATGGCCGGTTCAGCGAAGATGGCACCCCGTTTTATATGCTCCCGAATATTGCCCTTCGCGGCATCCCTGCTACGCGTTACCAGGGAAAACATGCGCTGGCAACAGAGACGGAACTTCGCTGGGATATCACGGAGCGCTGGAGTTTACTGGGTTTTGCCGGCGCCGGCTGGGTTGCCGAACGGGAGTTTAATGAATATTCTTTCAGTGATGCCCATTTTGCCGGTGGCACCGGGTTCCGCTACCTCATTTCCGGTGTTTTTGATATCCGGACGGGGATGGATTTTGCCTGGAGTGAAGATGATTTTGCATTTTATTTTACCACCGGGACGGCATGGTGATCTTTGTTGAAAATATCGTAATCGTCTAACGAGCTTTGCGTTGTAGAAATAATTCAATCAGGGATAGTGCCATTTTCACATTTCGGCACACCCCTAACCTTTCAAAGACCTCCCCCACGGTCCCCCTCCATGTGCTTCGCAATGGAATGGGGAGATACTTGCGAATATGTGAGAAAAGGTGTTTCCCTCAAAATAGATCGGTTTAAATACCGCCAGAAGAGACATGTAAAGCGTCTGAGAAAGCATAAATCATGATATCATCATAGCCCCTTCCATCGCATCAGCGCATGGAGGGGGATGGGGGAGGTGTTCAGTAAAGGTTTTGATGCCAACCATCATGCAAAGACGGGTTGGGGAGGTGTAAGTTCTTTTCCCCGAATGTACACTGGGGTGAAATTCTGATTTTTAGAGAAATTCTATTTCATTTGTTTATATATCTCGGCTCAGGGGAAACTTATCGAGGCCGCTTTCTCACTCCTTGATTACTGCGGCTTGCCGAACTATGTATGGCTCCTAACAGACCTGTCATCTCGATACGAGCACACCTGTCATCTCGATACGAAGTGAGAGATCTGGCCTCACGATGCTGTTCCCATTCTGGTGGGTCGAAGTAAAATTGAAGATTAACTTTTAAATATTGAAAATTTGTGCTACCAAGAGAGACTAATTCCTACAGAAGGAGAGGAAAACCCAATGAAAAAACTAATGATTCTAACAATATTGACAGTTTTGATGATCGTTCCAATGGCGTCGGGCCAGGATGAATCGGGTGAATGGGAGTTCATTATTGCGCCTTACGTCCTTTTTGCCGGCATGGATGGTGAGAGTGGAATAGGTCGTGCGGGTTCGGTTCCTGTGAGTGCTGACTTCAAGGATATCCTCGATAACCTGGAATTTGCCGGCATGATCCATCTTGAGGCGAATAATGGTAAATGGGGCGGTATGATGGATCTTGTGGTTGTAAATCTTGGCAGTGAGAAAGAAATCCGGCCATCCGGAATTTTCAAGGCTGAAGTCGAAGAGCTCATTCTTGAAACCTTCTTGAGTTATCGTTTGGGATCAAAAACGCGATTTGTCGATGTCTTTGCCGGTATCCGGTACTGGGACATCGATGTTGATCTTAGTTTGTCGGGAGATTATGTCGATGCGGAAATTGGCCGGGGTGATGACTGGATTGATCCGGTTGTCGGTGGAAGGCTGATTTACTATGCAACCGAAAAATTGTTTCTCATGGGACGCGCTGATATCGGCGGCTTCAGTGTCGGCTCAAAATTCTCATGGAATCTCCAGGCCGGGCTTGGATACAGTTTTGCGGATTGGTTTTCTTTAGTGGCCCAATACCGTGCACTGGATGTGGATTATGAGGATGGTGAGAAAAATGATCCTGGTTATTTCCGGTTCGACACCACCACACATGGTCCGCTGCTGGGGTTTGTGTTCCGAATCTAAATCAGATCAAACAACCGAACAATGTCCTAAAACTTGTCAAACCCAAAGTGATAGTATAGTATCACTAGGATGAGAGTTGAACTTGTAACAACCTTAAAACGGCAGGCAACTAAGATTTTAGCTGAATTGCATGAGTCAAAGGAGCCTGTTCTTATTACTGAGCATGGTCTGCCGTCAGCGTATCTTGTGGATGTCAAAGATTTTGAACTTATGCAGAGTCGGTTACGAATTCTTGAAGGTTTGGCGCGCGGAGAAAGAGCGATTTTAGAAAATCGCATATTGAATCAAGGGGAAGCAAAAACGAAAATGAGTAAATGGCTCAAGTAGTTTGGACGGAGCCCGCCCTGTTGGATCTGGATGAAATTGCGGAATATATAGCGCTTGACAATGAAAGTGCGGCAAAACAATTAGTTCAACGCGTTTTTTCATCTGTTGACCGTCTTGAACATTTTCCGGAATCCGGTCGTAAACCTCCTGAAATAGAATCGTCATGTTATCGAGAACTTATCATTGGCCCTTGTCGAGTATTTTATCGTCAGGATCATAATAACGTGTACATTCTTTGTGTAATGCGTGGCGAGAGACAATTAAGAAAGTATTTAATCGACGAGAGAATACGCGAAATTCGATAACGTATAGGATACCCTGGCCCGTGCCGGTTTTTTGGATACCCTCTATTTCGGGAACAAAAGGGTGACCATAACCCGGCCGCCCCATTCATCGGCGGCATATTCAGGGGAATCCGCCCAGTACCGCACACCGCCCCCGATGGATACCGGCATCCCGCCGATCATCAGCATTTGACTCACCGTGAAATTGATCGGTACCGCCCACTGTTCACTTTCCCAGTCATAGGTGGATTCCAGATTCAATGCCAGTGTTGTTTTTGTCTTTGTAAGAAAACTGACAAAGGGTTGAATAAAGGTGGCACTGATATCCGCACGGTCACTGTCACCGGCAACGGATTCGATATGGTTGGTCAGGGCGCCGAAGGTCCAGGGTCCGGTCTGTTTTAATGCCAGAGCCGTGGGACCGATACCCCATTTTTTAGCGCCCAGAGTTTCATCTGTGGCTGTGGGCAGCATAAAGACAGGACCCACAGCCCAGATCCATCCTCTTGATGTGGGTGCTTTCGGTGAGAAAAAAAGGCTTTGAACTATATCACCGAGACCGGTTTTACCTTCACCTTTAAAGGGTATATCGGTTTGATCGACAACCGGCAGGATGGTACGGGAGATCAGGTTCCAGTTTTCACTGAGAGAAAATGGTATCACCGGTTGAATATTTAACTTATAAATCGATCCGTCCTCATCCAGCCCGATATTCGTGTCATAATTCAACTGGAAGGGGATACTGATCAACGCTGCCACAGGATTGGACAGTTGTTTCGCCAGATCTTCCGCGCTGTCCTCGGCGAATGCAGGCACACTGACCAAAACAACAGCCGTTAGAATTGCTATTATATTTTTCATTTCGTTGATTCCTTTCTGAAAAGTAAAAAAAAATCATATAAAAGGTTTTGCTGAAAGTCAATGACGACATTTGTTCCCATTTAAAGAGAAAACCGGTTACAGCGCTTCCTCGAAATTGGTTTGACACGGATTCGATTATCTGAAATGCTATAAAATGAGATAGTATTGGAGAGTAATACTGTGAGCTGTAAAAAGGATTTATTTGAAAATGGAAAACCTGGTCCTCAGGGCCAGGTCAGAGATAGGAGGCTTTGCCGGAAACTGATGCAATGGAATGCAGGAATACTGGAACAATGGAAGAATGGAAGGTGTTTTCGGTAATTGAAACAATATTCCAATATTCCATGCTTCCAATATTCCAATTGGGAAATTACATTCCCACGCCTATGGCGTGAGTTCAAAGCCGGGTTCTCTGAGCCCGGATCTTTACTTAACCATAGTGTAATCTGAATTTATACCCAACTGACATAAAAAGGAGAAAAACAATGAGACAGCTTTTTATCGTAACACTGCTTATCTTGTTAGGCTTCACCACGTCGGTGCACGCCCAGGAAGTCCAAACACGTATCGGAAAACTTAGTTTTGAGGGTGGATATCCATCTCACGCGACCGTCGACAAATTGTATGATGAGATGGATTTTCAGCGCGCGGTGCAGACCTATCTCTGGTCTATTCCGCTGGTTGGCTTTGCCCAATGGCAAGAAGAGCACGAGAATGTGTTTGGTGCCATGGATGGGGATGTCGTTTATTATGTTAGCTACAAAGACAAACTCGGTCTGCTTACCTCCAATGCAACAACGCCCTATATCATTGGTTTCCTTAATCTAGCCCGTACCGGCCCAGTGGTAATAGACTACCCTGCCGGGCCTACTGCCGGCGGCATTCTGGACTTCTGGCAGAGACCCGTTTCTGATCTGGGCCTCACCGGTCCCGACAAGGGCGCGGGCGGCAAGTATTTGATCCTCGGTCCGGACCAATCTGTGGAAGATACAGAGGGCTATATCGTGGTGAATTCACCGATGAACAATATCATGCACGCTTTTCGCGTTCTTGCCACCGACCCGGATGAATCCAAGAAACTACGTGAAAGTTACCAGGCATATCCTTATAGCAAGCGAAATAATCCTAGCCGTACGCGCATCGTTACACCCGACGGTAAACACTGGGAAGGTTGGCACCCTCGTGGTTTAGCTTATTGGCAGCTGGTAGCCAAGATGCTGGATGAAGAACCAGTACACGAGCGCGATCGCATGATGGTGGCAATGCTCAAACCGCTGGGTATCGAGAAAGGCAAGCCTTTTCAGCCGGATGCGCGTCAAAAGAAGATCCTGGAAGATGGTGTTGTGGTCGGCGAAGCAATGGCAAAGAGTCTGAGCTACGCCAAGCGCCAGAAGGAAGCCTTGATATACCCTGATACTCAATGGAAGAATGCCGTTTTGCTTAAATCAAATCAGGAGACCGAAAACTACACATCACTCGATGAACGCACGGCCTGGTTTTACGAGGCGGTTACGCTAACTGAAGGCATGGCGACCCAAACGCCCGGTGAGGGACAGATCTACCTGGGCGTCCAGAAAGACAAAGATGGTAAATGGCTCCAGGGCGGCAATTCATACACCCTGCATATTCCGCCAAATGCGCCAGTCGAGCAGTTTTGGGCCATGACCCTCTACGATACCGAGACCCGCTGTTTTATTGATAATACCTATGAGATCGCAGGACTCGATTCCAGAGCGGATCTTACCAAGAATGATGACGACTCGGTGGATCTCTATTTTGGTCCTGAACCGCCCAAAACTAATAAAAAGAACTGGATACCGACAGTTCCAGGGAAGGGCTGGTTTGCCTACTTCCGTTTCTATGCACCAACAGAGAAGTATTTTGACAGAACTTGGCAATTGCCGGATGTTGAGAAGATGAATTTCTGATAAAAAACTAACGCTTAAATCAGCCAACAGTCGCTGCACCGGACGGCAATTCTGCCACGCTAATTGCCACCGGTGAGCATGGAGTTATGTGTAAATCGGTATTCAAGTCATCCCGTTCTGACTGGGTGAATTTCACGATATATTTCTTCATCTTAACTGCTCCTGTTACAAGTCTATCACTGAACTCACAACAGAAACAATTATAGCATTATTTATACATTATAGACCTGATTTGACAAACAGAGAAGAAACGATGTAGTAACACAAACTGCAAGGTTGCATTATTGCGGGAGTTACCCAATGAGTATATTCCCAGGATGCTTTGGTAGAAAATCGTTGGCCGGCGGCAATCACTGGCTTTAAAAAAAGGAGAAGAACATGAAGATTATGAAGAATGTGCTTTTTATTATTCTGGTGCTGATGCTTTGCCCTTTCGCACAAGCAGAAACGGCAAAGCAAATTAAAGGATTGGGGCTTACGGAACAGGATGTGACTGACAGTTACATTTACATCTTTGCACGATACCTTGTCATCCGTCAGGAACATATCGACATTGCCGAGGAAGGCGTTGACTACAACGTGATCAAATACAACGAACTGGGTAAGGCCGAATTCGTGAACCCAAATCTGGACGTAGCATATCTCGAGGCATGGTTCGCTGTAGATGAAAGTACCCCAGTGATCCTGGAGATTCCAAAGATCGAGGGACTATATTACACAGCACAGCTTTGCGACGAGTGGGCCGAGATTATCACCAATATAAATGAGCGCAATTACCCTGAAACCCCATATGGGAAATTTGCATTGGTCCTCAAGGGATCAAACCCAAAGATCCCCGAGGATGCTGTGCGGATAGAGGTGCCATCCAGGAAAGTCAAGCTGTTGGGACGCGTGGAACGACAGGGTGACGATGAAAGAGCTGTGAAACTGCAACATCAGTTTAAAATCATCAAGCTCGGGGAACCCACGATTGAGCCTGCTGTTGATATCCCCATGTTCACAAACAAGGAACCCATTACAGTAGACGTTTTTAAAAAACCGATGGTTGAGAAGGTCATTGCAAGCGCCCCGGACAGCATGGTCTCCGTTACATCCGACATGCAGAAAAAGGTCATGACCATTGCCGAATTTGTCTCCAAGAGCGAAGTCAATCGGACGGCAATTGATAAAATAGTAGGGCAAAAGGCTTTTCCGGCGCTTGTTGCATATGTCAGCAATTTCGGAGATAAACGCGGCGGATGGAGCAGCACCAGGGAGTTCATTAAGTTCGGTGATGAGATGTGGTTTCGCTGCGCCGCCAACTTCGCCGGGATCTGGTGGAATTCTTCCGAGGAAGTGGTCTATTACATCGGGGAAGAGGATAGTGAGGGAGCGCCAATTCATGGTGACAACATCTATATCATTCACTTCAAGCCTGAGGATCTCCCCCAGAAACATGTTAACGCTTACTGGTCGCTGACGCTGATGGACTTGCCAAACTACCGGGTGATTCCAAACAAACTGAATCGCTACAACTTCAACAACCTCTTCAAGTTTGAGTATGAACCGGATGGTTCACTGAAGCTCTATCTGGCATCCGAACTGCCCAAGGGCGCGCCGCAGGTAAACTGGCTTCCGTCGCCCAAGGGTCAACCGTTCACTCTCAACCTGCGAATGTATGTGGCGAAGGGGGATGTCCTGTCGGGAGAATACTATGTGCCGCCAATCACGAAAATGAACTTGATTGATTAACTTTTAGGGACCTTTCATTCCCACTAAAGCACCATCAGCCAGCAAAGTCGAAGGATCCAGGGTGATTGGGGCCGGGAACGACCAAGTCACATTCCGAGGTGAATTTCCTGATTTTTATGAACGGCTGTTTCCTTGTTTTTATATACCTCGGCCCGGGGGGAAACCACCCGGATAAACCGTGTGGCAGGCTTATCGAGATTGCTTTCTCGGCCCTTGATTACTGCGGCTTGACGAACTACGCAAATGGTTCTTGTTGCGAATTCGTTTAAGTGATGTGACAAAAGAGACGCGGCGTTATCGTGTGATTTTGTATTTTTTAATCAACCGGTAGAGTCGGGACCGTGAGAGACCCGAGATCTGTTCGGCTTGTGTCATGTCTTTTCCGGTAAGAGAAAAGAGGCGTTCCAGGTAGACTTTTTCGATCTTTTCCATATTCATTGAGCGGAATTCTTCCAGTGAAGGGAATTGGTCCGAATGTTCATCCGGGATGTGTGCGGCTTTGAAAATGTCCACCGGAAGGGACTGTTGGGCGTAGTTGATACGAATTTCTTTTGACAGGGTGTTGGGATAGAGTATGGAATCCGGTCCGGCCATGGCAATGGCACGTTCCAGGGTATGGACAAGTTCCCGGATATTTCCCGGCCAGGGGTAACTGATGATTGCGTCCATAAACTCAGGGGAATATCCTTTGGAACCGATGCGTTGCTCATCGCATATCCGTGCAATGGTAAATCGGGCAATATCCGGGATATCCTCCGGCCGATCTTTTAGAGATGGCAGATCAATGGTGATGGTATTCAGCCGAAACAGCAGATCCTCCCGAAACGCACTCTTTCCGACCTGTTCCGTCAGATCTTTATTGGTCGCCGCCACCAGTCTGAAATCACTGGTCACTTCCCGGTTGCTGCCGATGGGCCGGAACATGCGCTCCTGCAATACCCGTAGAAACGACTTTTGTAATTCAATCGATAATTCGCCAATTTCATCTAAAAACAAAGTGCCGCCATCGGCTTCTCGAATCAATCCGATCCGGGATTTGTCAGCCCCGGTAAATGCCCCTTTTTCATGCCCGAACAGTGTGTTTTCCAGGAGTTTTTCCGGTATTGCGGCGCAGTCTACAACAATGAACTTGCTGGACCGTCTGCGGCTGTTGTCATGAATTGCCCGGGCAAACAGTTCCTTCCCTGTTCCGGTTTCCCCTTGAATCAAAATATTGCTGTTCATGCCTGCAGCCTGCGCCACCAGATCAAGGCATCTTTGAATAGAACGACTTTTTCCGATAATCCCATCACGTTTCAGGGAAACGGATTTCCGTTTTAATTTCTGTTCGCGGTACTGCAATGCACGCACCAGGGGCAGGATCATGGTCTGGAGGGAGGCGCCTTTCTGGACGTAATCCCAGGCGCCATTATTGATGGCCAACTCCGCCCCCTGCTTCTCACCCTTCCCGGTAATGATGATCACTTCCGGTGATGATGCCGAATTATTGATCCGGGGAAGTACTTCCAAACCACTTCCATCGGGCATCATGACATCCAGAAATACCACATCGAAGTCATCCCCGCTGACCTTTTCCAGGGCTGCTTTCAGGGTATGGACGCTTTCCACATGATGGGATGTGTCTTTGACCAGTTTCCGCGTTAAAGTCCAGCAAAAGTCTTTGTTATCATCTGCTATCAGTATTTTCGCCATCTTAATGGATGAATGTAGTTGAATCCCTGTCGACAATCAACTCCTTTATCAACCGGCTGATTGATTTGATTGAAATGGGTTTTTGAACAAATTGTATCTTGTTTTCAGTTGCGAAATTCTGAAGATTTTCCTGAGGTGAGCTTCCACTGTAAATGATGATGGGAATGTCCGGACAAATGGATCTGACGCGCCGTGCCAGTTCATCGCCTGTCAGATCAGGCATCACAATATCTGTAATCACAAGATCAAATAAACCCGGATTGTCTCGGAATGTTTCAAAGGCCTCAACACTGTTGGTGAAAATGTCGTACTGATGCCCGAGTTTGGTGAGAATCCGGCCCATTGTACGACCCATGTTCTCATTGTCATCCACAAGGAGAATTTTTTCTGAGCCCCGATGCAGAAGAGGGGATTCCCCATCCGGAATATCTCCCACCCGATCCTCGATCATCGGCAGGTAAATACTGAATTTCGTTCCCTGACCCCTTGTGCTTTCCACGTGGATGGCGCCGTTGTGATCCGTCACGGTGCCGTGCACCACAGACAATCCCAGCCCGGTACCTTCATTAGGTTTTTTGGTGGTAAAAAACGGTTCGAAAATACGATCCTTTACCGCCTGGGACATCCCTTCACCGGTATCCGCGATCTGAATCAGACAGAACATCTCGGATTCCATAGCCGGGAGATCATGCATCACTTGCTTGAGGGTAATGTGGAGTTCGCCGCCCGGTACTTTCATGGCGTGGGCAGCGTTATTACAAATATTGATGAATATCTGTTGGATTTTGGCAGGATTTGCCCGGATATAACTGGGCTGGTCAGGCATTTCCCATATTATTTTTATTGTTGTAGGAATGAGTGAGCGCAGCATTTTTATGGTTTCCTGAGCAATAATATTTAGATCGACAACTTGCTTCTCCGTTTCATCGATCCGACTGAAGGTCAGGATCTGGTTGACAAGATCCTGACCCCGCTGGGCTGATTTCAGAATCAGGTTGATCCCTTCCCGGCTATCCTCATCCTGAAAATCCTCGCTCTCCAGTGCCAATTCGGCGTTCCCCATAATAACACCCAGGATATTGTTGAAATCGTGGGCAATACCGCCGGCAAGAGTCGCGATGGCTTCAAATTTCTGAGATTGAAGCACTTTCTTTTCCAGTTCCGCCTTTTCGATCTGTGCCTGTTTTGTGTCTGTGATGTCGATATGGGTTCCCAGCATTCGTAGCGGCGAACCGGTGTCATCACGATCCAGTATGACGCCCCGGGAATGGATCCATCGCCATTCACCGTTTTGGGCTCTGAGACGGAACTCGTCATTATAAATGGGAGTTTTGCCCTGGAAATGATCCTGGATTTTTGCCAGAGTGGATTTAACATCTCTGTGGTGAAGTAATGATTTCCAACTCTCGTATGTCTGGGGAAAACGATAGGGTTCATATCCGAGCATCAGGTAAAATTCCGGACTGAACTGGATCTTCCCCGTGCTGATCTCCCAGTCCCACAACCCGGTATTTGTTGCTTCCATGGTAAAAGATAATCGCTTGTTGCTTTCTTTTAAAGCAGAGATTGTCTTTTCCAGTTCCGTGATGTCCTCTGTAAACGTCAGAGTGTATTCGTCGCCACCGACCGTGATGAGTTCCCCGGAGGAAATCAGGGTTTTCAGGTCCCCGGTTTTTGTGCGGATCCGGAACTTAATATCAGTACTGGATCCTTCAGTTTTGATCCGATCTATCTCCCTGATTACATACGCCGGATCTTCAAAACACCCAAACTCATCCAGTTTTTTCCCCACACACTCATCTCGCTCATATCCGGTGAAACTCTCAATACTGAAATTCGCATCCACCAACTCCCGGTCGAAGGTTCGAAAAACCGCGATAAGAGTCGGCGTGTGCCTGAATATCTTCGTGAATTTCTCCTTGGCGTCATACAGTGTTTTCTGGGTATTCTCCAGTTCTTTGACTGTATTCTCCAACCTGGTTTTCGCGGCTTCCAGTTCCCGGGTACGATCGCTCACCGCTTCTTCCAACTGTTTATGAGATTTCAACAGGGTGCGCTCAGTTTGTTTCGCGTTGGTAATATCCCGGATAACAATCGTACTGCCCGGCGATCCTGTGGAAGTTTTATCCGTGGCTGACCGAGTCAATTCAAAGTACCGGTTATTGTGTGCTGTATCATGGACATACTCAACTGACAGTTGGTTGGTATTATAAAATTCCTCTTTGAATTCATCGAATTGGGGTATGAGGTTTCTGACATGAAAACCGATGATATTTCCCGGGATGATCTCAAAGAGCATCTGTGCAGCTTGATTCAAATTCACTACATGGTCCCTGAGATCCAGAATCAGGACAGCATCTGCCATTTTTCGAGGCTCCTTTGTAATGATAAATCGGGTTTTTCCGCTGTTCCAGATCATTCTTTGCAATATATCACATCACTTATGATCCGGAAACCGGCAGATACAACTCAGATCAATTTCGCCATCCGAATTCCCACGTTCCCATATCACCTACGATTTGCGATATTCCCGGATCAGTCAGTGCGGAATAGAATTTGATGCCATTATGATCACCACACCCGGCCGGCCATGTGAATTCATCCAGGACAGTGATTCCGGTGATTCCCGGTTCAAAGGCAGGATATGTGTTCAGATAGTTATCATAACTCGTAAATGAGGGAGCAAAGAAATACGTGCCGTAAACATCCAGTACGACGAACAATGGATGATCCCTGAGAATCGATCCCGTGGCATTGCAGACAGTGACAATACAGGAGCAGGTATCACCGGGGAAAAATACTTTAGCCGGCATCCGGATCTCAACACCGGTACTGGTACACGGATCGGGTGTTGGCGTGGCAGTGGGTTCCGGTGTTTCTGTAGGGGCAGTGGTGGGTGTCTCGGTAGGAATAGGCGTATCTGTGGGGATGGGTGTCTCCGTGGGAGTATCAGTCGGTGTAGCCGTGGGTTGAGTTGGAGTTGGAGTGGGTGTCGGAAAATCACCCAGTTTGACGACAAACCCGGTGTTGTTTATGCTTCCCGACGGGAACCCATACCCGCCGAAAATGGTGCCATCATCGGAAATCGCGCTGACGGACTGTAGAAGCCATCCTTCAAAGCCGGTCACGCCCTGGGCGGTGAGATATTGATCAAAGTACACCATGCCTGTTTCTTCAGTCCAGATGAACGCCCGTGTGGGAAATGGTTCGATGTGCCCCACTACGATACTTCCGTCATCTGACATATCCCGGGCATGAGCAGTGCCGCCACCAATGGAACCCAGCAGGCGCAAACCTCCACCAGTTGTCCAAATCCACGCTTGGGTGTTGTTTTCGCCACCGTATCCGCCAACAATTACCGAGCCGTCGGAATTTACGTTTAACGCCCAACCGGTCGGTCCGCCGGGATCGATGAGGGACTCGACACCATCCACCCATTTGGCGGCACGCCAGAATCCGTCCTGCCGCTCATCCCAGCCGACAGCCACACGGCCGTCATCGGAAATGGCGTCCACCCGGCTGTTTTTGCCGTCCAGACTTCCCAGGTCCTGCATACCATTTATATCGTCCCAGATGAAACCGTGGGCTTTGCATAGATCAGGGAGCCATCCCAGTCCCACCACGACGGATCCATCGCCACTGATGCCATGTGTAGAACTCAGGGAATTTCCGCAGGGAAGACCACCGGGTACTGCACCAAGATTCACCCAGTCGGTGTCATCGTGATAGAGAGCGGCCACTTCCCATCCACCTTCCAGATCATACATTTTTCCGGAAACATACTGTCCGTCAGCGGAAACATCCGTGAAGTGACTGATACCACCCAGGCTCTCCACACCAGCTTCCTCGGTCCAGCGGAACGACCCGCTGCTCATATAACTGCCCACCGCCACCGATCCATCCGCAGACATCCCGGTCACGCCTGAGTCCGGGGCCAATGGGATGAAAATCCCCTGAGCCCAGGCAGATGGTATCAGTGCTGTCATGAACATGATTGTAATTAAAAAACTATGTTTCATTGAATCACCTTTCTTTAATTTGCCGTCCCTGATCCGTCTGTTCCCTGATGATCGCAAAGCTTTTGAAGGTTTGCTAACTGTTGTGGACCAGGGACGGGAAATCATTTCCGGTTATTTCCGTTTCGCAACAAGAAGACCCAGCGCCAGGATCAGAACCGTCAACCCAACAGGTCCGGTTGCAGGAACATCCGGGGGAGGCGTTTGTGTCGGGGTCGGATCGGGGGTTGGGGTCGGACCAGGAACCAGGGTGCCCTGGATAAGCATTGCAGCGTCCACACCCGGATTCATATTGTACCAGGCCGGCGGACCCGGAAATGCGTTGGGGTCATACGAAGCAGTGGCGTCGCCAATGAGTGTGAGTGACGGCAGATGGACTTCGGGGCCAAATGGACCTGAAACCGCTTCCGGTGTGATCCCGATCCAATATTCACCGGGATCCAGCACCAGATTCAGTCCGGTTGCCACCACCTTGATATGATCCCCATTAAGCGATCCACTCATGGAAACAAGGACACTGACAGCAGGATCATCGGTGCCGTCTATTGGAAGTGAACCGATCTTGTCAAATACATGCAGACTTCCCTGGGTAATCCCATCACCCCAGGCAGCGTCAAGGGCTGAAAAATATGCTGTGATTGTGTCTATGTCCCAACCGGTACCGTCAACTGTGATATGACTGACCGAATACACCGTCATCCCAAACGGCGGAGCTCCCGAAATCGCGTTAAAAAATCCTGCGCTAAATGCATCATAATCCGATTGGTTCCAGAGAACATTTTCCAAAACGGCGCTACCTTCAATCATCATGGCCGCATCCACTCCCGGATTCATATTGTTCCAGGCCGGCGGACCCGGAAATGCGTTTGGATCATATGATGCCGTGGCATCACCGATATACGTCTGTGACGGTAGATGCACTTCCGGACCGAATGGTCCTGAAACGGCTTCCGGTGTGATCCCGATCCAGTATTCACCGGGATCAAGACTCAATCCAAGACCGGACGCCGTCACCCTAATATGATCCGAATCAAATACACCACTCATTGGAACCGTAATACTCAAAACAGGATCATCCACACCGTCGACCGGCAGTGTTGACGTTTTATCAAATATATGGAGACTACCCTGGGTGATGCCGTCACCCCAGGCGGGATCAAGAGCTGAGAAATATACAGAGATTGCGTCTACATCCCAACCGGCGCCGTCAACTGTGATATGACTGACGGAATATACCGTCATGCCAAACGGCGGCGCACCCGATATCGCATTAAAAAATCCAGCGCTGGCCACATCATAATCCGACTGGTCCCAAAGCACATCCGCCGAAGCTGATGAGATCACAATCATCAACATCATCACTGAAATCTGTGTAATTCTTTTCAACATGGTGTTTCTCCTTTTCCTTAAGTTTACCAAATTCAACTGATCTGCTCCATCATCGATGAAACGGTTTCTGCCCCAGGTTAGAGCAACTCTGATGCCAAACTCTGGAACCAGCTTATTTTATTGGTTATTTTTAGCCAAAAAATGCTTTATTCATAAACAATTAGCTTTAAAATTACCATATCATCAGACAATCACAAAACACCTGGATGGAGGAATTTCAATGCTTTTTTTTCGCATCCAGCGCCAAAAGTGGTGCGCGACGCCACTGATTATCTGCCAATAGATCTCACTTTTACTATGTTGTTATTAATTGCTCCATATGAACACAAGAGTGTCCAGAGCACCCATAAGCGAGCTTTTTTCGTTGTAGAAATAATTCAATCCGGGTTAGTGTCATTTTCATATTTCTGAACACATCTAAACTTTCAAAAACCTCCCCCCGTCCCCCCTCCATGTGCTTCGCAATGGAATGGGGAGGTTTTTGCGGCATGTCATAGGACGCATTATCGTCGATTATTATTATTACTGGCTGAAACCAGCCCCCTCCGAAGTTTCCGCTTGCGGGAACTTATTTATATCCATCGCGTCAGCGCATGGAGGGGGCATACCCGCCGAATCTGTTCAGTAAATAGTTACAGATCATCATCAGGTGAAGGTGGGTTGGGGGAGGTGTTAGTTCTTTTTCCCGAATGCTTACTGGGGTGAAATTCCACTTTTCAGAGAAATCTTATTTCACATTTCCTTGTTTTACATATCTTGGTTTGGGGGAAACTAATTGAGGTCGCTTTCTCGTCCCTTGTCAATTGCGGCTTCACTAACTACGCAAATAGCTCTAAGCATGGTGATCTCCGGATCAGTGATAGCGGCGAACCATGTTGTCTGGCCGGATCCGGCACTGGACGGCCATTGAAATGCAGGTACAATATTATGGGCGGTCCAGCCCCTGTAATTCTCAGAACGCATGTCCGAACATCACCCAGCCGTTCATGCCTTCCTCTGAGAAAGCGATGTCAAAACGAATAACGCTGGCGGCCACCATAAGTCGGATACCCACACCGGCGTCCACTTTCCAGTCTGAAAAAAGTACGGATAAATCATATTCCTCAGCGACCCGGCCAGAAATTCAGTGCAAAAACGCGTTGCTGTGCCCGGTCAGTAACACCCAATGAGATATACTTACTCGCTTCAGATTTCATTGAGCGAGTGTTTCATTGAGATCAATGCAATAAAGGAAACCACTCACCACTATACGTTCCATTAGCAGAAGGATTTAAATGAATTGGAATTATTGCTATATTTGGAGGTCGATTCGGAATAGAAAACAGTGGGGTAATCAGTCCTGTCGGCGAGCAACAAAGCAGGTATTAAGAGATTGTTCAATTGAATCTGATGACCTGTGAATAGAAATTGGAAATGTACATAAAAAAGACTGGAAGAAGTGTTCAGACGAAGCACTTGAAAACCGGACCAAGTTGTGATTCTCTTGTGAAGATGAGAAGAAAACTGTCGAATCACTGGTTAGCCGGAAATTCAAAAGGAGAAGAAGGTATGATGATTAAAAATAGTAGGATTTACCGAATGGCCGCTATTATTGTAGGCGTGGTCTGCATTCTTAACCTGTCCGCACTAGCGGTTGAACCTGTTATTGTAAACGTAGACAATTTTGTGCGTGCCGAAACCGCCGTAAATTTCGATAAAACGCTCGCACTTAATAATGGCGAAGTTAATAAAATTTTTCATTTTCGAGAACCTATGCCGTTAGACGGGCAAGCCGTTATACGAAGCAATCGAGATACGCTTTACAGTGGTGCTATTGTTGATATCAGCAAGGGTGCCACCCTGACAATCCCGGAAACCAACGGCCGCTATGTGTCGGCCATGATCGTAAATGAAGATCACTACCTCAACAAGGTGTATCACGGTCAAGGCACCTATAAGCTGACCATGAAAGAGTTTGATACCCCGTATGTAGGCGTAACCATACGCACCCTTGTAGATGCGTCCGATCCAGAGGATGTTAAACAGGTGAGAGCCATTCAGGATGGAATCACCATAAAAGCGAAATCAGCCAAACCGTACACCCACCCGGAATACGATCAAGCCAGTTATGAGGCTGCTTATAAGGCTGTGATTGAATTAAGCCGGTTTATTCCAGATACTAAGCGAACGTTCGGAAAAAAAGAAGATGTTGGTGAAATTCGTCACTTACTCGGAACGGCAATGGGTTATGGTGGTTTGCCTGAGGAAGAGGCCTTCTATCTTAACATTGAACCGAATCTTTCCGTGGGAGCCTATCAGCTCACCGTCAAGGATGTGCCGGTAGATGCTTTCTGGTCAATCAGTCTTTACAACAAAGAGGGTTATTTCCAGGAAAATGAACACAACGCTTACAGTGTAAATAATATTACCGGCACCCCCAACAAGGATGGATCCTTTACCGTTCATTTTGGTGGCGACCCTAAAAGCGTGAACTATCTTCATCTCACTGACGGATGGAATTATGCGGTTCGATTCTATCAACCCCGCAAGGAAATAATCGAAGGGGAATGGATCTTTCCTGATGTGAAGCCGGTACAGTAAAAATTTTAAATAGAAAACAACCAAAAGGATAAAACGCATGAATATCACCCAAAAAATTTACCCCGTTATTTTTACAGTATCGCTCCTGATACTGGCCTCTGTTGCATTAGCAGAAGAACCGCAAAAGCCAAAATACGCTGCAGATGTACCGGAATTTCTGCTTACCCCGGACAAGGTGGAGACCGATCTTCTCGGGGACCTCGAATTTTTCGATGGTATGCCCAGTGAATCTACGGTTCAGAAAACCTATGATTTTCTCGACCTATCACGAGGAGTAGATGCGTTTCTTAACGGAATGCCGGCAGCCTCCATATATGCCTTCCTGGAGGGACTCAAACAAGCGGGCTTAGAACCGGGCGACCTGGGGATTACCGAAAGCTTGCTGGATGCCCGCGGCCTATTATTGACGGCCCAATCAACGACTCCGTACGCCTTCACAGAGATTGACTTAAAAAATGGCCCGGTTGTAGTAGAGATCCCGGGGCCTGTACTGGGCATTCTTGACGATGCATTTTTCCGCTACATCAGTGACATTGGCCTGGCCGGACCCGATCAAGGCAAGGGTGGTAAATATCTGTTTATAGGGCCTGACTACGAGGGGGATATCCCCGAAGGCTACTTTGTCGCAAAATCCACGACCTACCGTCACTGGCTACTCATGCGCGTTTTTGTGAAAGACGGCGACTTGAAGGCATCAGTAAAAGAGCTAAAAGAGGGCTTTCGTGCCTATCCGCTTGCGCAAGCAAGCAAGCCTCCAAAGCAAAAAGTTTACGACCTCTCCGGCAAAAAGTTCAATACGATTCATGCTAACGATGAACACTTCTA
>SWBX01006769.1_pt1 | contig 61835 bp, 51 predicted proteins | sample 4693051 | NCBI WGS metagenome assembly SWBX01 (sample SAMN10267272, study PRJNA491770) | bioreactor metagenome | isolation source: DHS bioreactor inoculated with marine | place: Japan: Omine Ridge, Nankai Trough | reverse complement strand
GGGGGGCTACTGCTGATTCAACCGATGAGCAGAGTGATATGGCTTTTTTACAGGCTGACGCCGTATTACTTGAAGAGCTGGAAAATGAGCGAGGCCGTGAGGGCGTGGATTTCACGGCGCTTAATAACATGAACGTGCGGGCCACATTAAGCGGCAATGACGTCAATAATAGCGTTACGGGCTTCAATGTTATAAATTCAGGCGCATTTTCTGATTCAAGCGGCTTCAATTCAGTTATTCAAAATTCAGGTAACAATGTTGTGATTCAGGATGCGACTATCGTGAATGTGACAATCATGCCTTAAGAAGTTTATAGGACAGGACGCGGTATGAAACGATTGATCGTTACAGGCGTTTTTTTTATCTTGCCCGCATTCAGTAGTCATGCAGGCGCTATCGATTTTAACGGGATCGCGGGAGGCGGGAATTTCAGTATTCCTGTGACCAGTTTCGCGGAACGCCGATTCAAGACCGTCTACAGGCAACAATATGATTTTAGTTGCGGCTCGGCAACTTTAGCGAGTCTGTTGACCTATCATTACGGCGATGCCGTCGATGAACAAAGCGTATTTGTCGACATGTATCAAAATGGCGATCAACAGCTGATACAGAAAAAGGGATTTTCGTTATTGGATATGAAGTTTTATCTGGAGAGGCGAGGCTATCAGGCTAATGGATACAAAATCAACCTGGACCAGTTGAGTGACGCCAATGCCCCGGCTATTACCATTATCGATCATAAGGGCTATTTGCATTTTGTGATTATAAAAGGGCTCAATGATCGGGAAGTTCTGGTCGGCGACCCGGCTGTGGGCTTGAAAACGATACCCCGGGACGAGTTTCAGGAAATGTGGGGCAACCGAATTCTCTTTTTAATTAAGAATCAACCAAACAGAACGGCACGTTTTCAGGACAAGGAGGAGTGGGCGCTTCGGGCGAAGTCGCCGTCAGATACTGTAGTCGATCGATCCAGTTTAGGCGAATTCAATTTATTGCGGCCTGGACCTTGGGATTTTTAACGATTTGATTGAGGTTATCAAGATGAAAGACTATCGATTCAAGCCGTGCCGAAAATTTTCCAACATTATATTTTGGCTAATGGCAGGTTTTACTTGTCAGGCTTTGGCGGCTGATTTGCCGGCTGAGGCCGACAGGTCCGTCAGCAATTGGGAGAGTGCTCCCGATACCGACTTGGCGCAGTTGCGCGGCGGTTTTGTTTTGCCGAATGGGATAACCATTGATTTCAGTCTGGAGAAGGCGATTTATTTGAATGGTGAGCAAACTTTCACCTCTGTTTTTCAATTGCCTAATAACGCTGCGCTTTTTCAGAACGGCTCACAAAACCTGGCGTCTACTTGGGTTGGTAACGCATTGAATTCCGTGATCCAGAACAACCTGGACAATCAGGCTATTAAGACCCTTACCACGATTAATATTGATTTGGGGGGCTTGAAAAACTTGAATCGGGATATTAATGCCAACACTTTTCGCGATCTTGTCATGCCTTCCTTTCAATAACCGTATCACATTGCAGTGAATCAATTTAGCGCATCAATATAATGGCTTGAAACTTTCATATTGATTGTGAGGCCATCCCACGCACATTGGAAAATTCCCAATGCAATCAATTAAATCCAATTATCTCATACGGGTAAGTAATTTTACTTAAGTAAAACTGCTAATTGCCCGGTAATCGGTAAAAGAATATAAAAAAAGAAAATAAATTAACAATAACTATTCGTTGCCGGATTTCACGATGTACTTAATATTCTATATACCCATATTAAGCCAGATAGTTGAAAGGGGGATCAATTCCAGTCGTAGTTCATTCAAGCAGTACTTTCTATTTTAATTGCCGATCGCAACTTCATTCTTTTTGAAGTGGTTAGTAGTTTATTAAATCAGGGAAAGGCTGTTGTTTACTCTTATCAGTTATAAAAATGGAAGTGAAATAAATGAAGTTAGCCAAAATTGGGAGTGTCAGATTTTCTCTCCTGGGGATTCTTAACGGATTTATTTTTAGCGTATTTGCGGTGTTTTATAGTGAGGGTTTTGCCGAAACCATCGCGCAAGGGGACGATTCCATTGAACAATACCGAAAGCTGTTTATCGAGCAGCAAAAAGAATTCGAGAAGCAGCGGCGAATCATTGCTGAACAGGGCAAGCAACTCCAGATATTAAAAGCGCGCCTTGATTCGTTATCAAACCAGGCGGACGGGAGTAAGCCGGCGCCCGTCAAAAAGGCGTCCAAGCCTCCAGTAGTGGCGACAGCCGCGAAACCAGCTAACCGGACAAAGTCGTCCAGCCCCCTTCCATCCAAGCCTGTTGGCCAGGCGCCCCCGGAAAAAAAAGAAAAACCAAAGCCGCCGGAGCTGCCCCGTTTAAGTGAGACTGTGGGCGGCGTATTAACCAGAAAGGGCAAACTCGTTATCGAGCCGGCGCTGGAATACGCGTATACCGATAATGACCGGGTATTTCTCGATGCTTTCACATTCCTTCCTGCCATTGCTATTGGCCTTATCGATCTTCGGCAAATTAAAAGACACAGCTTTATCGGCAGTCTGGGCGCCCGGTATGGCGCAACGGATCTGCTTGAGCTGGAATTTAAAATCCCCTATGTCTACCGGGAAGACATTCAGCGCTCACGGCCTGTGAGCATTGGCGCGGGCATTGATGAAACATTCAATGCCAACGGCTATGACATAGGTGATCTGGAGTTCGCGGCACGTTATCAGCTGACTGACGGAAACGGGGGATGGCCGATTCTCATCGGCAATTTAGTGGCTACGGTGCCGACAGGGAAAAGCCCGTTCGACGTAGAGTATGAGCTTGCCCAAGGCGTGCCGGGCGCGCAATTTCCAACGGAATTGCCGACCGGGGCCGGGTATTTCAGCCTGCAACCAAGTATTACGGCACTGTATCCAACCGATCCGGCCGTTTTTTTCGGTAATCTTAGCTACAGTTACAATGCCGAAACGACCGAGAGTATTGGCGATGTTGATCCTGGGGATACGTTAGGTTGGAGCTTTGGCCTCGGTTTTGGAATTAACGAGCGTTCATCGTTTAGCTTGGGGTACTCGCACAAGCATGTCTTTAATTCCAAAATTAATGACGTGCGTCTGGAAGGCAGCGAATTGGATATCGGCCAGCTGCTGGTGGGGTATTCGTTTAAATATTCGCCAAAAACGACTTTCAATTTATCGCTCGGCATAGGTACCACGGATGATGCGCAAGACGTTAAACTTAATTTCAGGATGCCGATGACTTTTGATTTTCTCTCGCCCGGTTCATAATCCGTCCGTTCCCATAAGCAGTGCAAGTTATGCCGCATCCCGTCCCTCTGTATAACATTTACTGATCGATTTTCACCACGCTTCGGACAAATACATCTTCTGAATCCGTTCATGTATTGGTTATCATGTGGTTTTCCAGGTCTGTGTGTCGATCATGTCTTTTATCAATAATCTCGCAACTGAATTTGCCTCATTACCCGAATCGCTAAAAACCAGCGTATCGTCATCCCTGGCGGCATGGTGGGAACGGCTCTCGGAGTCGGACCTGACTTTTCAGGCAACGCCGGAATTCACCTCTTCGCTGGTCAAGGTCTGGGGCTCGAGCTGTTTCGTTGCGGAAAGCTGTATGCGCCGGCCTGAAATAATCGTCGATCTGGTGAATTCGGGGGACCTGTTCCTAAGTTACGACGAGACGGGTTATCTTAACCGCTTGGCAAAGCTGTCGATCGATTCCGAAGCCTCGCTGATGATTGAATTGCGTCGTTTTCGTCGACGGGAAATGGTCAGGATTGCCTGGCGCGATTTGGCCGGATGGGCGGATTTGAACGAAACCCTGCATGAATTGTCGCTATTAGCCGATGCGTGCATTCAATATGCGCTGGATTTTCTTTATCGGAAAGCCTGTGAACTGCGCGGCACGCCTGTGCTGGCTGATGGCAGCCCGCAGCAATTGATTGTGTTGGGCATGGGCAAGCTGGGCGCTTACGAGCTGAATTATTCATCCGATATCGACCTGATTTTTGCCTATGCCGAAGACGGCGTTTTAAATGACCGAAAACAGACCACCTATGGCGAATTCTTTACCCGCCTGTGTCGGAGCCTGATCAAGGTGCTCGATGAGACTACTCCTGACGGCTTCGTGTTCAGGACGGATATCCGACTCAGGCCGTATGGCGACAGCGGCCCTGTCATTATGAATTTCGATGGCATGGAAATCTATTACCAGACCCAGGCCCGGGAATGGGAGCGATACGCCATGATCAAGGTCCGTCAGGTTGCGGGCGACTTTAACGCCGGCGCGCAACTGATGGCCATGCTGAAGCCGTTCGTGTACCGGCGTTATCTCGATTACGGCGCTTTCGAGGAACTGCGCTCGTTAAAGTTGCAGATTATGCAGGAGCTGAAGCGCAAGGACCGCATGGAGAATATCAAGCTCGGTCCGGGCGGTATACGCGAAATCGAATTCATCGGCCAGGCCTTTCAGTTGATTCGCGGCGGCAACGAGCGGACACTGCAAAAGCGCGGCATCCTGGCTATTCTGCAGCGGCTCGGCGAGTTGAATCTGCTGACAAACAAAGATGCCGAAGAATTAATCGCGTCCTACCGCTTCCTGCGCCGGGTGGAAAACCATATTCAACAATACCAGGATCGGCAAACGCATGATTTGCCGACCGATCCGGCCGTGCGGGATGTTCTGGCCTATTCTCTGGACTATCCCGACTGGGCCACTTTTAAAGCCGATCTGGACCAGGTCAGAACCCAGGTGCACAATGTTTTTGATCAGGTTTTCTCACTGTCGAAAAAGGATGATGTCAACAGACGCGGTCAGAAGATCTGGAACTGTACGGCAGATGATGAAGAACTGGCTGATAATCTTAGAGAGTATGGTATCGACCAGGCCGATGAGATACTGGCCGTCATCAAGGCGTTTAAAAATTCGCTGGCTGTCAGAAGATTGACCGCCAAGGGCGCCGGCGTCCTCGACCGCCTGATGCCGCAATTGATAGAAGCCATGCCGCGGGTCGATAACCCCGATGAAACCCTAAAGCGCATCCTCAAGTTATTTGAAGCGGTTGCCGGCAGAAACGTTTATCTGGCGTTGCTGGCCGAAAATCCGGGCGCGCTGGCCCAATTGATCCGCCTGTCGTCGGCCAGTCCCTGGATCAGCGATTATCTGGCGATGTATCCAATTCTGTTCGATGAACTGCTCGATACGCGCTCGCTGTTTGAACCGCTGAAAAAAGCCGATCTTGATGCGCAATTGAAGATTTTGCTGGCGCAAATAGAGATTCAGGACCTGGAACAACTGATGATTGTGTTGCGGCAATTCAAGCAGTTGAATGTGCTCAGGGTTGCGTCAGCCGATATCATGGGCGCCATTCCGTTGATGGTGGTCAGCGATTACCTGACCTATATTGCCGAATGCATCGTCGAGCATGTCGTCGAGCGCGCATGGCTGATGCTGACTGAAAAACACGGTTTTCCGCCCGGCAGCGATAATAAAGCCATCGGTTTTGCCGTGTTCGGTTTCGGCAAGCTGGGCGGTATCGAGCTGGGTTACGGTTCCGACCTGGATATGGTGTTTTTGTATGACTGCGAAGACGGCAATGCCTTGACCGACGGTCCGAAGCCGATTCCAAGCATGCAGTTTTACGGACGCCTGGGGCTGAAAGTCCGACACATACTCGATACCAAGCTATTATCCGGCGTGCTTTATGATGTCGATATGCGCCTGCGGCCCAGCGGTAATTCGGGGCTTCTGGTCAGCCATATCAACGCTTACGAGGACTATTTAAGAAACCAGGCCTGGACCTGGGAACATCAGGCGCTGGTCCGGGGGCGTTTCATCGCCGGCGATCCGGCGCTCAAGGAACACTATGAAGCCATCCGGCGCCGGATCTTGAGCCTGCCGCGCGACACCGAACGGTTGAAAAAGGAAGTCCGGGAAATGCGCGAAAAGATGCGCGCCGCATTGGTTTCGGCCGCGGCGGACAAGTTTGACCTAAAACAAAGCAAAGGCGGTATTGCGGATATTGAGTTTATAGTACAATTCGGCGTTTTAGATCAGGCGTCGAAAAACGTCGCATTGACTACCTATACGGACAATATCAGGCTGCTGGACGGCTTGCAGGCGCAAGGCTTTATGTCTAAAGACCAGGCGGAAACGCTTAAAGCCGTGTACTGTGCCTATCGTGATTATGGTCATAAACTGGTTTTACAAGGCGATCGTGCCGTTATCGATGAAACTGAAATTGCCGGGATGAAGGCTCGGGTCGAACAACTATGGCACGATTTTATGGAATAAAAATCAAGCAATTATAAACACACACACTAATGTTGGAGAACAAACAATGACGATGGACGATAGAGACGGCGTTATTTGGCTGGATGGGCAATGGGTTGAATGGCGGGAAGCTAAAGTCCATGTATTGACGCATACCTTGCATTACGGCCTGGGTGTCTTCGAAGGCCTGAGAGCCTATAAGACGGAAAAAGGCACGGCGATATTCAGAATGGCGGAGCACACGGATCGCTTGTTCCGCTCGGCGCATGTCATGAACATGAAAATGCCTTATAGCAAGGAAGAGCTTAATCAGGCGCATCGCGATGCGGTCGCCAAAAATAACCTGGACAGCGCTTACATCCGCAGCATGTGCTTCTACGGCTCGGAAGGCATGGGGCTGCGAGCCGATAACCTGAAAGTTCACGTCATGGTCGCGGCCTGGTCATGGGGCGCTTATCTGGGGGCCGACAGCATTGAAAACGGCATCCGCATCCGCACCTCTTCCTATACCAAAAACCATATCAACAGCACCATGTGCAAGGCCAAGGCCAACGGCAACTATATCAACTCCATCCTGGCATTACAGGAAGCGTTGGCCAGCGGCTATGACGAAGCGCTGCTGCTGGACCACGAGGGCTATGCGGCCGAAGGCAGCGCCGAAAACCTGTTCATCGTGCGCAACGGCAAGATCTACACGCCGGAAACCACTTCGGCGCTGGAAGGCATTACCCGCGATACGATTATCACGATCGCCAGGGAGCAAGGCCTGGAACTGATCGAAAAACGCATTACCCGCGATGAGATCTATGTCGCCGACGAGGCGTTCTTTACCGGTTCGGCCGCCGAAGTCACGCCGATCAGGGAGCTGGATGGAAGAATCATCGGCAGCGGCAGTCGCGGTCCGGTGACAGAGAAACTGCAGTCTCTGTATTTCGACTACGTGCATGGCCGCCGGGACGATCACGCCGATTGGTTGACTAACGTTGCCTGACAGTAAAGCCGCGAAGATTCTGGTCGTCGGCCCGTCCTGGGTCGGCGACATGGTCATGGCGCAAAGCCTGTTCATCACGCTGAAACAGGCTGAGCCAGAGCGCCGGATCGATGTGCTGGCGCCGGCATGGACTTTTTCCCTGCTGGAACGCATGCCGGAAGTGGCCTCGGCTATCGCCATGCCGTTGACGCACGGCCAGTTCGGCTTGATGGATCGTATCAGGCTGGGCCGGCAGTTGCGCTCGGCAGGCTACAATCAGGCCATTCTGCTGCCTAATTCCTGGAAGTCGGCCTTAACACCTTTTTTTGCCGATATCCCCGTGCGTACCGGTTACGTCGGCGAATGCCGCTGGGGCTTGCTCAACGACGCCCGCAAATTGGATAAAAAACGGCTGACCATGACCGTGCAGCGCTTTGTGGCGCTGGGCCTGCCGAAAACGGCACCCTTGCCGCCCGATTATCCGGTGCCGCGCATCGTGATTGACGCGGACAGGCAGCGGCAGGTGATCGAACAATTCAACCTGGTGCCATCGGAGAAAATTCTGGCCTTGTGCCCTGGCGCCGAATACGGGCCTGCCAAGCGCTGGCCGGCCGGCTATTATGCAGAGGTGGCAAGGCAAAAAATCGCGCAGGGCTGGCAGGTTTGGCTGTTCGGCTCCGACAAGGACAAGGACGCCGCGGAAAGCATCAACCAAGAAACCGGGCGGCAGTGCATCGATTTCAGTGGTCGCACGTCACTGGCCGAAGCGGTCGATTTGCTGTCGCTGGCCAACACCGTCGTGACCAATGACTCAGGCTTGATGCATGTGGCCGCCGCGCTGGACAGGAAAACAGTGGCAGTATACGGTTCCTCGGACCCCGGCTTTACGCCGCCGCTTAATAAACAAGCCCGAGTCCTGTCATTGAATCTTGAATGCGCGCCCTGTTTCAAGCGCGAGTGCCCGCAGGGGCATACGCGCTGCCTGACTGAAATCCGGCCCGGCCAGGTACTCGACCTGATAACCGCGGACTGAGCAGGCCGGTTGTGAGAATTGCCATCGTCAAACTGTCCGCCCTGGGTGATATCGTGCATGCCATGGCGGCGCTGCAATTCATTAAGGCCACTCTGCCCGATAGTCGCATAGACTGGATCGTGGAGGAGCGCTTTGCCGGCGTTTTGCACGACAATCCCGATATCGATAACATCTTGACGGTTAATCTTAAGTCGTTAAAAATCAATAAGATGGCTTTTTTTAAGCAGTTCAAAACAATTCGCGGTTATACTGGCAACCATTATGATCTGGTGATTGATGCGCAGGGCCTGATCAAATCGGCGGTTACGGCCAGGCTGCTGGGTAAACACGTTGCCGGTTTCGATGCCGACTCGATCAGGGAAAAAGCCGCTTCCTGGTTTTATGATGTTAAAGTGGCTTGCGCTTACGATGCCAATACCATCGACCGGAATGCCACGGTGCTGTCGGAACCTTTAGACATCCGCATCAGCAGGGAGCAAATTCTCGGGAAAAAGCCGTTTTTGTTTTACCGTCATGAAGATCAAGGCCTCTATGATTATTTGCGGCAGGATCGGCGCAATATTGTGCTGGTCATCGGTTCTACCTGGGAAAGCCGAAACTATCCGGCCGACAAGTTTGTAAAAATTGCCGAAGCGATGCAGCAAAACTGTCTGGTCGTCTGGGGCAATGAGCAGGAGAAAAGCACCGCCGATGCAATGGCCGCGCAGACGTGCCATATCCGTGTCATGCCGAAACTGGATCTGAACAGTCTAAAGGCCCTGATTGCCAGGGCCGACCTGCTGATCGGCAACGACACGGGGCCGACGCATATGGCCTGGGCCCTGAACAGACCATCCATCACGATTTTCGGTCCGACGCCGGTCAGTCGCGTGTATCAGACCGATATCAACAAAGTGGTTAAATCGGCGTCAATCGTTAATCCCTATAAATTGAACAAACAGGATTATTCGATCAGGGAGATCGGTGAACATGAAATTATCGACAAGGCCCGCGCTTTATTGAGCCTGTGAGTAAAACAGGGAAATGGCAGTTTAAACGCAACACCAGGGGTTGAAAGCCGGAGCCCGGTTGGTTTATAAGAAAACCTGCCGGTGAGCCGGATTTATTTAACAGCAAGGCTATATGCTCGCAAGCACAGGCGAGACAGAATCATATGACAGAGCAAGCAAGCGCATACCAGGATTTACTGAAATCGCTACAGGCCAAGGATAAACTGTCGGCCGCGGAATTGAACAAAGTAGAGCGCATAAAGAAAACGGCCGTCTCGGAAAACCTGCCGCAACTGCTGGTCAAGCTGGGCTTGTGTTCCGAACTCGATGTGGCCGATGCGTTTGTCGAATCGGGAGAGTTTGAGAAGGTGACGGCTGATCAGTATCCGCTGGAGATGCAATTGCCGGAAAGCGTCTCCCTGCGGTTTTTAAAGCAGCACCATGTCATCGGCATCGATAATAATGATGATGCCATCACGGTCACGATGATGGACCCTGAAGACCAGTTTGTGATCGATGCCCTGAAGCTGGCGACCGGCAAAGCGATCATCCCCAAAGTCGGATTGCTGTCGGAAATCGATGCGGCGCTGGAAATCCAGTACGGCGAGGGCCGCTCGCAGATGGACAGGATCGTCGATGACCTCAAATTCGATGACGCGGCAGAGGAAGACCTAGAGCATTTGAAAGACCTGGCCAGTGAAGCGCCGGTCATCAAAATGGTCAACCTGATCATGCAGCGCGCCATCGAGATGCGCGCGTCGGATATCCATATCGAGCCGTTCGAGCAGACCCTGAAAGTCAGGCTGCGTATTGACGGCGTACTGCAGGATATCAATGCGCCGCCCGTTAAATCGACGGCCGCCGTTATTTCACGTATCAAGATCATGGCGAAGCTGAACATCGCCGAACGCCGCCTGCCGCAGGATGGCCGCATCAAGGTGCAAATGCTCGGCAAGGAGCTGGACCTGCGCGTGTCGACCATTCCGACGATGTACGGTGAAAGCGTCGTGATCCGGTTGCTCGATAAGGAAAGTACTGTATTCGATTTCGAGTCACTGGGCTTTTCCGGCAATCACTTGTATCAGTTTGTCGACGTGTTGGCGCAGCCGCACGGCATCATCCTGATTACCGGTCCAACCGGCAGCGGCAAATCGACCTCGCTGTATGCGGCTCTGAAGCTGCTGAATACCTCCGAGCGCAAGATCATTACGGTCGAAGACCCGGTGGAATATCAGCTGGAAGGCATCAACCAGATTCAGGCCAAGCCGCAGATCGGCTTGACTTTCGCTTCAGCGTTGCGTTCCATCGTCCGGCAGGACCCCGATGTCATCATGATCGGCGAGATGCGTGACCTGGAGACGGCGAAAATCGCCGTGCAGTCGGCGCTGACCGGGCATTTGGTATTGTCGACCCTGCATACCAACGATGCCGCCGGCGGTATCACGCGTTTGCTGGATATGGGATTGGAGGAATATCTGCTCACGTCCACCGTCAACGGCATATTGGCGCAACGACTGGTCAGAAAGCTGTGCCCCGAATGTAAGGAGTCTTACGTTGCATCGCCCCTTGTTGTCGAAGACAGGCATTTGCGCCGTTTCGTGCCTGAAGGCGATGTCGTCTTGTACAAGCCGGTCGGATGCCCGGCCTGCGGCGGGCTGGGTTATCGTGGGCGTCTGGCCATTATCGAATTCCTGCCGATGACCGATCCGATCCGGAAGCTGATCATGGCGCACGAGGAGGCCGGCGCCATTCACAAGCTGGCTATCGAACAAGGCATGACCACCATGAGCGATGACGGTCTGCGCAAGGCCATAGAAGGCATCACGACCCTGGAGGAAGTGATGCGCGTAACCGCGGAAAGCTGACATGGCGTTATTTTCCTACAAGGCGATCAACAGCCTCGGCGAGACCGAGGAAGGCGTTCGCGACGCCGTCGACGAGCCGCTTCTGATTGCGGCGCTGCAAGCGGAAGGCTACATACCGATTCGCGTGGCGCCGGCCAGCGCCAGATCGTTCCTTGGATTCAGGCTGGGCGCCAGGCAGTCGCATCTGTCGCAAAAAGAGGTCGGCTTATTGACCGGTGAGCTGGCGACCTTGCTGGAATCCGGCTTGCCGCTGGACCGGTCTCTGTCGGTATTGATGGACTTGACGGCAGACAACGAGCGCCTGAGCAGGCTGATCGGACGGGTTCTGGAGCAAGTCAAAGGCGGTTCTTCCCTGGCCGATGCGCTGGAGAAACAGGCCGGCGTGTTTACCAAGTTCTATATCAACATGATCCGCGCCGGCGAGGCGGGCGGCAGCCTGGGCGAAGTATTGACGCGGCTGTCGGAGTATCTGGAGCGCTCTCGCGAACTGAAGGATACGATCAGCACCGCGTTGATCTACCCGGTGATATTGCTGGTGATGTCGTTGGCCTCCTTGTTCGTGATGCTGACATTCGTCGTCCCGCAATTTACCGAGATGTTCGAAAGCGCCGGCAAGGCCTTGCCGGTGCCGACCCAGATCGTCGTCGGTTTGGCGGAATGGCTGCAAAGCTACTGGTGGACGCTGGCGCTCATTGCCGTCTTTGTGTACGGTTATGCAAATTATCAGTTGGCCAATCCGGTGACTAAAAAGGTCTGGGACCGGCGCTTTTTGTCCATGCCGCTGTTCGGCAGCATCATCCTGAACAAGGAAACCGCCAACATCAGCCGTACCCTGGGAACTTTGCTGGGCAACGGTGTTTCAATATTGACTGCTCTGGCTATAGCACGTGAAACCGTCGATAACCTGGCATTGGCTGAGGTATGCGCCGACGCCGAGGAACAGTTAAAGCAGGGCAGGAACATGTCGGATGCTTTACTGGAAAAGGGCGTATTGCCCAAAATGGCCATGCAGATGATAAAAATGGGCGAGGAAACGGGGCGCCTGGAAGAAATGCTCCTGCGCGTGGCGACTATTTATGATAAACAGCTTAGGGTAGCGATACAGCGCATGCTGGCACTGCTTGAGCCGGCTTTAATCATTACCCTGGGGGTCATGATCGCGGGTATTATCGTGTCGATTTTGCTGGCTATTTTAAGCGTTAATGATTTAGCTTTTTAATAAGGAAAACCTTCTACAATGAAATCATACAGAAACCGTGCACAAACTGGCTTTACCTTGCTTGAACTGCTGGTCGTGCTGGGCATTATCGCCCTGCTGGCCGGCATAGTCGGGCCACAGGTCATGAAACATATGGGCGAATCCAAAACCAAAGCGGCCCGCGTTCAGGTTGAGGATCTGGCCGCGGCGCTGGATATGTATAAACTGGATTTGGGTGTTTATCCGACTACCGAGCAGGGATTGAAAGCACTGATCGAATCGCCGGACAGCGCAAAACGCTGGAATGGCCCTTATCTGCGCAAATCCAAAATGCCATTGGACCCCTGGCAGCAGGAATACCATTATGTATCTCCGGGCGAACACGGCAAATTTGACCTGTTCACGCTAGGCGCGGACGGTAAGGAAGGCGGCGAAGGCGAAGATCAGGATATCGTCAGCTGGGAATGATGCATCAGTTCCGATGCTCAGGGGGCAAGGAAAAAACAGCCGATGGCCTGCGTCGTGCCCCTTGCGCCTTGTCCTTGAGCAGCGGGTTTACGCTGCTTGAGCTGGTGGTTGTGCTTTTTATCGTGGTTCTCGGCTTTTCAATGATCGCGTTTAATCTGTCGGCGGGGCGGGAGTCGGCAGAGTTGCGGGCCGCGGCAAGGGATATCGTATCGGCATTGCGCTATGCGAGAGGACAAGCCTTGCTTTCCCATCAACAGACCACCGTGACTCTTGACCTTGGCGAAAACAGTTACTGGGTCAGCAGCCGGGATAAGGTATACGGTCTTCCTGATTCTATTGATATCACGCTGGTTACGGCACAAGACGAGTTGACCGGCGATGGCCAGGGCAATATACGTTTTTTTGCCGATGGTTCGTCGACAGGCGGAAGAGTGACGCTGGAGCAGGGCAATTTTGCCTGGCGCATCGATATCAATTGGCTGACCGGCCAGATCGACCTGGACGATACCGGTGACGGCGCTCATGAATAAACAGCAGGGATTTTCGCTACTGGAAATACTGATTGCGTTTTCGATAATGGCGCTGTCGCTGGGCATTCTGCTGAAGATATTTTCCGGCGGCGTCAATACGGCGTCCGTGGCCGAAGAATACACGACCGCCGTGCAGATTGCCGAGTCGCTTCTGGTTCAAACAGGCGTGGAAACACCGTTGCAGCAGGGCGAGATGTCGGGCGTGGAAAATGATAGGTTTTATTGGCTGGTTTCGGTCAGCCCGTACACGTCGATGATGGAAGATTTCGATCCGGCATTGTCAACGACGGCACTTTTCCAGGTTAAGGTCATGGTAACTTGGGGCGATGACCGCGCGAACGACCGGCAGGTCGAATTAACCACCTTAAGACTCGTCAATAAAGCGCTATGAGGGGCTGTTTGCAACATATCGGTTGTTATCGCCATTCGCCTCGTGACTTGGCGCGCGGCTTTACCCTGATCGAAGTGCTCATCGCGATGACTTTGTTAAGCATCATGGTTGTGCTGCTGTTTGGCAGCCTGAAAATTTGCGCCCAAAGCTGGGAGCGGGGCGAAAAGAAAATCGCCGAAGTCAATGAAACGGCCGTCGTCTATAATTTTTTTCAACAGCATTTATCGGCGGCCAAGCCGTTGCTGAATGACTTTACGGAAGAAGAGAGTAAGCTATCCTTTCAGGGTGATGCGCAGTCCCTGCAATTTGTTTCCGCGTTTCCCGCCAGTGCCGGTCGTGCCGGCATGCAGCTGTTTTCGCTCGGACTCCGGGATGAGGAACCGAGGGCCGGCCGTGTCGACGGGGCGGAAATAAACGTGACATTGACGCCATTTTTCCCCATTACCGAAGGCGAGGCGTGGAATGAAGAGGAGGCCGTCCTGATAGATCATGTAAGCCATTTCGCCTTGTCTTATTTTGGTTCGGATCAGGAAACCGGCGAAGGTCGGTGGCAGGACGAATGGCTTAACCGGGATATCCTGCCGCGCCTGATAAAAGTTCAGATCGAGCGGGAAGAGGAAAATTTCTGGCCGGACATGGTCATCGAGCTTAAAGCGGCCGGAGATGCGGGCATCATTACGACAGAGACCGGGCAGGACTTGGAGACGACGGAATGATACGGGGCAGGACTCAGACAAGACAAAAAGGTTTTGCTCTGGTGCTTGTGTTGTGGATATTGAGCCTATTGACTATCATGGCCGGCAGCTTTGCGCTGACCATGCGCCGGGAAGCCTCCGTTATTGACGGTATAAAAAGCAATGCGCAGGCCATGGCCGTGGCGGAGTCCGGGATTGCCCTGGCGGAAATGATGATGCTGGTTCCCGATGAGACCAGGCGCTGGCCGGCGGACGGCAGCATTTACCAAATAGATTATGCCAATGCCAGGGTACGCGTCCGGCTTCTGTCCGAGACCGGGAAAATCGACCTTAACAAGGCCGATGAAGCATTGCTGCAGGCGCTGATCAGTCAGGCGCCCGTTGATGAAGGGCTGCGGACCGGGCTCGTCAATGCCATACTTGACTGGCGCGATGAGGATGATCTGGTGCGCATGGATGGGGCGGAGAAAGCCGAGTATCAGAATGCCGGATTAAGTTATCGGCCTCGAAACAAGGCATTTCAGTCCATCGAGGAGTTGCAACTGGTGCTGGGCATGAATGAGCGCATTTATAACTGGCTGCAGGATTTAATCACCGTTTATTCGGGGCAGTCGACGGTCAATCTGCAACTGGCGTCTTTAGAGGTATTGCAGGTGATGCCGGACATGGACGAGGCGGTGAAGGAAGAGTATCTGCAAGCGAGGCGGGAGCGAGCAATCAGCGCCTTAACGCCGGAGTCGCCTCTTAATGAGACAAATCGCCCCGCGACTCCTGCCGGAGAAAGCGGCGCGGTGACCATAATCTCCGAAGCGCTGCTGGACGACGGCTCAACCGCTATGATAAATGCAATAATAAAAAAAGCGGATGCCGGCCAGCAATTCCCTGGCCAACAGTCCTCACCCTTTCAGATTTTGAAATGGCAGCGCAATTATGCAAGCAATATCTCATTATTTAATGATGAAATGAGCGAATTATTAGTAACAGAATATGCTGAATCTCAATTCGACAATTGATCTGGATTTCAAGAAGTTTTTCCGCTGGTGGGCGCGGGAGCTCGACTTCCTGGTGCCGGAAAAAATCAAGCGGCTCGTTCACGAAAAGCAGGGCGTTATTCTGATCCGGCCAGATAACAACCATCTGGAAATGACTTATATCCTCAACGGAAAGGTGGAGCCGATAGCAACGCTGGAACGGAATGAATCAGACATAGCCGATGTTAAGGCACTGTTGGCCAAGGATGAACGGTTTGCCAAGACGGATGTCGTCCTCAGATTGACCCGGGAGCAGGCCATCCAAAAAACGCTGGTTCTGCCGCTGGCCGCAAGAGAGAATCTGGCTCAGGTCGTCTCGTATGAGTTGGACCGATATACCCCATTCAAGCCTGAACAGGTTTATTTCGCCGTCAAGCCGCTGACGGACCCTCATGAGCCCGGGCAAATGAATGTCATGCTGGTGCTGACTCCCCGGGAAGTGCTTGAGGCGCTCTATACGGATATAAAAGCGCTGGGTCTGTCGCCGAAATTCGCCGATTACGAGGATGCGCCCAACGATCTCGAGCAAAACTATGATTATTACAATCTGCTGCCGGACCGGTTCAGGGAAAAAATCGATAAAAACGCCGCCTTGTTTCATTCGGCGCTGATAGTTTCGGTGTTCGCGTTGCTGCTGGCCGTAATCGCCTTGCCGGTCTGGTTCGAGTATCAAGCGGTCGATGCCTTGAACGAGCAACTCGACGGCATAGAAAAAGAGGCGCGGAAAATTGATGCCCTGCAGTCGGAAATCGATGCGCTGGTGGAAGAGTCACGCCGGCTGGTCGATGTGAAAAGCTCAGCGCCATCGGTTGTCATCATGCTGAACGCATTAAGTTCCTTAATCAAGGACGATACCTGGCTGACGTATGCCCAGTATTCGGACGGCCACCTGCAGATACAGGGGGAGTCGCCGTCCGCATCCGCCTTGATTGCCGTTCTGGAAGCATCCCCATTATTTGACAATGTCCGGTTCGTATCGCCGGTTACGCAAGATCGAATCAGCGGGCTTGAGCGATTCCAGATTACCGTCGATGTGAATAAGGCAGGAGGCATCAGTGCCGGTCTATAACAAAATGCAGCGCTGGATCGCGATAGGCCTGCTGGTGGCTGTTATAGTGATTTTCAGCATGGTCGTTATTGCGCCTATTGTCAGCAAGGGCATGGAGCTGCATGACACGAAAGAAACACTGGTTTTCAAGCTCCAGAAATATGAGCGGATTCTGGCCAGGAAGGCTGCCGTCACCGAGGGCATGGATAAAATAAAAGCCCAGCATCTGTCTCAAGGCTATTTCAATACCCAGGGGACCGGCGCCCTGGCGTCCGCGGATGTGCAGGAGTTTATTAAAAAAGCGATTGTCGATGCAGGCGGGCAGTTGACCAGTACGCAGGCGCTTCCGGTCAGCAATAAAGACGGCTTCAGCCGCATCATGGTCAAAGTCCGGATGACCGGCAATATTGAAGTGTTGCGCGCGGTATTGTACAAAATGGAAACATCAGTGCCGCTGATCATTGTTGATCAGATCGATATAAGGCCGATGCGCGGTATAAGAAACAGAAAAACCCGCCAGATTGAACCGAGTAATGATCTGAATGTGAATTTTCAGGCCGTTAGTTTCATGAGAATACCACCAGGATGAATGTTAAATTAATCAAATTATTGGCCTCGGTTTGCATCGTTTTATTGTTGATTATTACCGCCGAGTGGTTATATGCGAAGCACGCAAGAAAACAATTGCAGAAAGCGATCACCGCCGTTGAAATCCAACCCTATAAAGTAGATGAATTGCCAAGCCTGGAGCTGACAAAACAGCCGGAAGAAAAGTATGTCGACCTGGTCACCCGGCCATTATTCATAAAAGGCCGCAAGCCAATGGAGACCGTCGATATCACGGAAGATACCGCGGCCGGGGGGAGCGAGACATTTGACTGGCAATTGAACGGGGTTTACACGAAAGGGAAGCAATTATTTGCTTTATTCAGCAGAGCTAAAATATCAGCTACGGAGAAAAATTATTTTAAAATAGCTGAAGGCGATGATATCGACGGCTGGACGCTGGCCGAGATTCACAAAGACAGAGCGCTAATCAAGCAGGGAAGTCATCAGAAAGAACTTATGTTAAGAAAGCCGAAATTGAAAGAATTACCCAAGCAAAAACGCGTGCCCAATGCATCCACTTCCAAAGCCAAGGCAGATACGTCAGGAAATAGCGATAATGAATAACCTAAGAAAAATAACAACAGCTTCCTGTGCTGTCATTTTAGGGTTAACGCTGTCAAGTTGCGAGCTTTTAGGTCCGCAGTTAGCCACTAAACGAGCTCTGCCAACAGTACCTCCAGAGCAACCGGACGAGCAGTCCGATGTCGTCTTTAAAGAATTGCAAAACAAGCCGCATGCGGCAGAAAAAGAGCGGCCAGAGGCGGAACTCTATCCCGGAACAGACCGGTTTGTAGCGGGCGCGGCAACGCGGCCAAGCAGAGGCAAGGCGCGAGGCGAAGGTGCGTACAGCCTGAATTTTGATGAGGCCGACTTAGGTGAAGTCGCAAAAGTGATCCTGAGTGACATACTCGGGCAAAATTATGTGCTGAGCCCCAAGGTGGCCGGCAAGGTGACGCTGCAGACCACCCAAGCCTTGACGAAAGAAGAATTACTGCCGACCCTGGAAATGCTATTGCGCATGAACAATGCGGCGCTGGTCAAGGATGGCCGGGTATATCATATCGAGCCCGCGGCGGATGCATTATACAGCACCGACTTTTCAAGAACAGGCGCTGCCGGTTATCAGGTGAAAGTTATACCGATCAGAAATGTCGCCGTTCAAGACCTCGCCGAGGTGATGAAACCGCTGGTACAGGAGAAAACCATCCTGCAAGTCGATGGCATGCGCAATCTGTTGGTCGTTTCCGGTACGGCCGACGAACTGGCGCGCATCATGGATATGGTCGCGACTTTCGATATCGATCTTCTGAAAGGCCGTTCATTTGGTATTTTTCCATTAGTGCATGCCGAGCCGGCACAAGTGATCGAAGAACTGGAAGCCGTGTTTAATAAGACCGGCAAGGAAGAGAATAGCTTTTTCCGGTTTCTGGAGATCGAGCGGCTGAATGCTATCCTGGCCATTACGCATCAGGCTACCTACCTGAGAGATATTGAAAGCTGGGTAATCCGGTTGGACCGGTCGAATACGGCCACCGGCGGCGGCGTCAATGTTTACCGGGCCCAGCATGTCGATGCCGTGGAATTGGCGGCGACGCTGAGTGAAATTTTCACCGGCACCGCAACAAGAAGAGATAAACCCGCAAAGGTTGCGCCGGGGCGGCAGGCCGCTGAAATCAGTAATAGGCAGGAAACGGCCAGGCCGACTGCTAGTAACAGATCTTCGGAGGGCGGCAATGTCGCCAATGTGGGTCGTGATGTCAGAATTATTGCCGATGAAATCAATAATTCGGTCGTCATCGTGGCAACGCCGCAAGAATATGAAGCGATCCGCACCGTTATCAATCAGCTCGATGTCATGCCGCTGCAAGTGTTGATCGATGCAACGATCGTCTCGGTTTCCCTGACCGATGACTTAAAATACGGCATTCAATGGTTTTTTAGCCATAACAATGGCGGCGAGAACAATATTAGCGGAGGCGGACAAACTCTAAGCGCATCGAATATTGCCTTAGGAGCGGTCACAGGCGGATTTGGCTATTCGTTTCTCAGTAATTCAGGTGATATCAGGGCCGTATTAAGTGCGGAAGCCCAAAAGGACAATCTCAATGTGATTTCGTCGCCGTCATTGATGGTTCTGAATAATCAGGAAGCCTCGATACAGGTCGGCGATGAAATTCCGTTAAGAACGTCTCAGTCATCCGCTATTCCCACGTCAGGTACTGCCGTCGATGTCGATACACTTCTGCAAACCAGTTCCATTCAACAGCGCAAAACAGGCGTTAAATTGAAGGTCAAGCCCAGGGTCAATGCCAGCGGCCTTGTGATTATGGATATCGAGCAAAGTGTTGAAACGCCAAGACAAACTCAAGACAGTAGTATCGATTCGCCTACCATCCAAACCAAGGAAATCACCAGTAATGTGGCTGTACACAGCGGAGAAACGGTTGTGCTGGGCGGCTTGATCGACGAAAACGATACCTATAATAAAACAGGTGTTCCTTTTTTACATGAGTTGCCCTTAATAGGGCCTTTATTCGGCAGCACCACGAAAAATAAACTTAAGACAGAGCTGGTCGTGCTGATTACGCCGCGCGTCGTCAAAAGCAAGCAGGATGGCCGGTTGATCACTGATGAATTCAGGCGCAAATTAACCGGTATTTACATGGATAGTACGGTAGATGCCTCAGAGGTAGAGTAGCGGCCCGCCGTCCATGGCAACGCGGCTTAAACCGAATAATGTGTGATAATAGGCGAAACAGCAAAAATACCTCAGCTAATGGGTAAACATGTCAACAAAATACATAGAAAAAATATTACGCGCCAAAGTTTATGATGTCGCCATAGAAACGCCTTTGGATTTTGCCTCCTCATTATCGGAGCGCCTGAGCAATAACGTCTATTTGAAACGCGAAGACATGCAGCCGGTGTTTTCGTTTAAGCTGCGTGGCGCCTATAACAAAATGTCCATGCTAAATGAGCAGGAAAGAACGCACGGCGTAATTGCCGCCTCTGCCGGCAACCATGCCCAAGGCGTTGCCTTGTCGGCAAAAAGGCTGGGTGTCAAGGCCTTGATCGTAATGCCGAAAACCACGCCCGAAATTAAAGTGCAATCGGTAAAGGCCTGGGGCGCCAAGACGGTGCTGTTCGGCGATTCCTATGATGAGGCTTATACACATGCCAGGGAACTGGCCAAGCAAAAGGACATGGTTTTTATCCATCCCTATGACGATCCCGATGTCATCGCCGGACAGGGCACAGTGGCCATGGAAATTCTCCGGCAGCAGACCGACGATCTGGATGCGATCTTTGTGCCGGTCGGTGGCGGCGGTTTGATTGCCGGTGTCGCGGCCTATGTCAAATTCGTGCGTCCCGAGATCAAGATCATCGGTGTTGAGCCCGACGATTCCGACTGCCTGAACCGGGCCTTGAAAGCAAAGCGCCGGGTCGCCATTAAACAGGTGGGATTGTTTGCCGATGGCGTCGCGGTCAAGCAGATCGGGGAGGAGCCTTTCCGCCTGGCGCTGAATTATGTCGATGAAGTCATTACCGTCAATACCGATGAAATCTGCGCCGCGATCAAGGATATTTTCGATGATACGCGCTCGGTTGCCGAGCCGGCCGGTGCATTAGGCATTGCCGGCGTGAAGAAATATGTCGAACGCGAGCAGATAACAGGTAAAACGCTGGTCGCCATCGACAGCGGCGCCAATATGAATTTCGACCGGCTGCGCTATGTGGCGGAGCGCGCCCAGGTCGGCGAGCACCGTGAAATCCTGCTGGCCGTCAGCATCCCTGAAACACCTGGCAGTTTTTTGCGCTTCTGCAGCATGCTCGGCGGGCGCAGCATTACCGAATTCAATTACCGTTATTTTGATCCCCAGCTGGCTCAGGTTTTTGTCGGGATTTCCAGTAGCGGTCTGGAGTCGGATCGGGCCGATTTAATCATGGCGCTGCGGGAGCAGGGCTTTCCGGTCACCGACATGACCACTAATGACCTGGCTAAGGAGCATGTGCGTTATATGGTGGGAGGCCATGCGCCGCGAGAATTGAATGAAGTTATTTACAGCTTGCAGTTTCCGGAAAGGCCCGGCGCGTTATTAAACTTTCTGACGGCATTGGGCGGGCGCTGGAATATCAGCCTGTTTCATTACCGCAATCATGGGGCGGCATTCGGTAAAGTGCTGATGGGCGTGCAGATGCCCAAGGAGGAGCGCAAAGCGTTTCAGCAATGTCTGGAGACGCAGGGTTTTGCCTACCAGGAGGAAACCGAAAATCCGGCTTATTGCCTGTTTTCAGGCGGCAGCGAAATAAAAAATAAGCGCTCTACTGATCGCGTTATCGAGGTCTAGAAGGAAGCGGCGGCTAACTCGCCGTCCTTTGACAATCGCGTTAATCATTCCAGCGACAGGATAAAGTCCCATTGCTGTTTGGAAACCGGCATAATCGATAAGCGATTGCCGCGTCTTACCAGTGCGAGATCGGCCAGTTCTTCCTTTTGTTTTAATTCTTGCAGGGTAATAGTGCGGGACAGTGTTTTGACATGCCTAACGTCAACCATAAACCAGCGTGGCTGGTTCGGATCGCTTTTAGGGTCGAAATGTTTGTCGTCGGGATCGAAGGCGGTAAAGTCCGGATAGCCTTCGCGGACCACTTCCATCGTGCCGACGATGCCGGGTACATCACAATTGGAGTGGTAGAAGAAAACCCGATCGCCGAGTTTCATCTCATCACGCATCATATTTCTGGCCTGATAATTACGCACGCCGTCCCAGTGCTCGGTCCGGTCCGGTTTGTTGTACAGGTCATCGATGCCGAACGCATCCGGTTCGGATTTCATTAGCCAATAGTTCATGGGGATTTTTTTAAGGAAGGGGCACCTCCCACCTGCGCCGTAATGCACTTTCGTCCTTGAACCGAAGGTTCAAGTGGGGACTCGATCGATAAATCAGGCTTCCCGTATAAAACGGGCATGCACACCATTAACGGAATGCGCCCCCGGGGTAAAAATAGGTTCAGGAAACACCCAGTACATCCTCGAACGCTGCAGGAGATGCAGAGTTTTATTTTACCGTGTTTCAGGATTTTCTAAAACGTTTTCTATTTTCTGAGCCATATTAGCCAGACTTTCATTGAGGCTCTGCGTCAGTATGGCATTCTGATTTTTTACCAGGCGCAACTCATGGGCCAGATTAAGCGCCGCCATAACGGCGATCCTGTCCGGACTGCTGACCCGACCGGAGTCTCTGATTTTGCGCATTTTCTGGTCCAGTTCCTCCGCTGAATCGATCAGTTCGTCCCGTTCATCAGGATCACAGGCAATCTTATAGTCTTTGCCCATAATGGTAAGCGATACCGGCTGGGGGTTTTTTTTCATGAGCCTTGCTCCATTGCTTTCAGGCGAGTAATCATGGCTTCAACCCGGGTTCTGGCCAGCGTGGTTTTTTCCAGCAATTTGGCTTTTTCCCGAACCAGGGATTCCTGCTTGGTCTTAAGGGAACTGTTTTCGTTTTTTACAGAATTATATTGTTCGATAAGCTTGTCCAGCTTCTCTTCGAGTTCTTTTAATTCCAAAGATTGAGTTGTTTCTGAATTCGTCATGGTAGTAACTATATGATTGCGAATAATCAGCTGCGTGTTTTTGCAAGGATTGTCCCTAATAGCAGGCGATATGTTCTAATATTGCTCATAGTCAATTGTCCGAGAACCAAGAAGAACAAATATTATCCAAGTCGGGGATCAATGGTAGCATAAGCGGTATTTTTTTTTTAGCGGTAGTTTATTATATGGGCATCATGGTTTATCAGGGAATTAATATAATATTTGAACGCAACAATGCGGATATTTCAGCCGCCGAGGCTCACGGCATGGCGACAGGCATGTTATGCGTCAATGGTCAGGCGGAAAGCGCTCATTGGTTGGAAGAACTGTTTAAGGACTCCGTCGATTTGAGCGATGAAGACAGGGCGGTACTGGTGAAATTGTTCGAGCGGACCAGGGAATTGCTGGCCAGTGAAGCCTTTGAGTTTGACTTGATGCTGCCTGATGATGAAGTCTTGCTGGGCGAACGGGTCCAGGCGTTGAGCCGTTGGTGCGAGGGATTTCTGTTTGGGGTCGGCTCTGTGTATACCTCATCAGGCTGGCCAGGCGATGTCACTGAAATATTGAAGGATATAACAGAATTTACCAAATTGGACGAAGAGGCCGAGGGGGAGGAGGATGAGAGTGCTTTTATGGAAGTCACCGAGTATCTAAGATCCGCTGTTTTACTACTGAGGGATGAGTTGAACATCAATACCGACGGCACGGTTCATTAAACAGCGAAACAAGCAAATGAAACAAAGCGAATTCAAGAAAAGACGTAAGCAATTAATGCAGCGTATCGGTAAAGGCAATATCGCGCTGATAGGCAGTGCCGCGGTTCGGACGCGAAACCGCGATGTCGATTATCCGTTCCGGCAGGATAGCGATTTTTATTATTTAACCGGTTTTAACGAGCCGGAGTCGCTGGCCGTTTTTATCCCCGGCCGCGAGAAAGGCGAATATATTCTGTTCTGCCGCGAATTCGACGAAACCAAGGCTTTGTGGGAAGGCGCCCATGCCGGTCTGGAAGGCGCTACCCAGCACTTTGAGGCCGATGATTCCTTTCCGATTGACGATCTGGATGAGATTTTGCCGGGCATGCTGGAAGACAAGGGCAAGGTCTATTATCCTATGGGCCGGGATTTGGACCTGGACCACCGCTTGCTGGAATGGATCAATCATATCCGCGGTCAGTCGAGATCCGGTGTTACCGCGCCGGGCGAGTTGATTTCGCTGGAGCATATCCTGCATGAGATGCGCCTGTTCAAAAGCCCCGAGGAACTGAAACTGATGCGCCGCGCCGCTGAGGTATCCGCCTTTGCCCATGCTGAAGCCATGCGGAAATGCAAGCCCGGCCTGTATGAATATCAGATAGAAGCCGAGCTCATTTATCATTTCATTCAGGGTGGCCTGCGCGCGGTGGCCTACCCCTCGATCGTCGCCGGCGGCAAAAACGCCTGCGTACTGCACTACACCGAAAACGCGGACAAATTAAGAAGCGGCGATCTGCTGCTGATCGATGCCGGTGCCGAGTGCGATCATTACGCGGCCGATATCACGCGCACGTTTCCGGTCTCGGGGCGCTTCAGCGTGCCGCAGAAGCAGCTTTACGAGTTGGTACTTGATGCGCAGGCGGCCGCTATCGAGCAGATCAAACCGGGCGTACCCTGGCATCTGGCGCACGAAGCCTCGGTCGAGGTGCTGACCAAAGGGCTGGTGTCGCTGGGATTGCTCAAAGGCCGCGTATCCACGCTGATCAAGAAGGAAAAATACAAGCAGTTCTATATGCACCGGATTGGCCACTGGCTGGGCATGGATGTGCATGATGTCGGCGACTATAAGGTCGACAAGGAATGGCGGTTGCTGGAGCCGGGTATGGTATTGACCATCGAGCCGGGCTTGTACATACCGGCGGATTGTGAAACCGTCGATGAAAAATGGCGCGGCATAGGCATACGCATTGAGGACGATCTTGTGGTCACGGAGCAGGGACATGAAATTCTGACAGCCGGCGTGCCGAAAACCATAGCAGAAATTGAAACGTTGATGCAGGCGACCTGATGCAGCGGGATTACGATTTACTTATCGCGGGCGGCGGCCTGGCCGGCAACTGCCTGGCACTGGCGCTGAAAGACACTGGCCTGCGCGTGGCCATAGTCGAAGCCAACACGCGCGAACAGCTGTATGCCTCCCCGGCCGGGGACAGAGCGCTGGCCTTGGCTGGCGGCACGGTAAAAATGCTTGAGGCATTAGGCATCTGGCAGGGCATACGTCAGGCAGCCACCGCGATAAAAAATATCCATATCTCCGATCGCGGCCATTTCGGTAAAACACGGTTGTCCGCGCAAAAGGAAAATGTCGAGGCACTGGGATATGTCATTTCGGCTCGCGACATTGAAGCGCACGTGGCCCGGCTTGCCAGCGACGCCAATATCGAGCTGATTTGCCCCGCCCGCGTCGCCGGTCTGATGTCCGGCGACAATGCCGTCCATGTCAGCTTGAAACGCGGCGATGAACCGTTCGGTCTGTCGGCTCGATTGCTGGTAGGCGCCGATGGCGGCCAGTCATCGGTACGCAAATTATTGGACATCAAGCAGAAGGTCACCGAGTACGGACAGACCGCATTGGTCACTACCGTCAAAACCTCCGTTCCGCATAACAATACCGCCTATGAGCGATTTACGGCTTCAGGGCCCCTTGCCCTGTTGCCTGTCGGTCAGCACGAGTGCGCCGTGGTCTGGACGCGGGCCGATGAGGATGCGAAAGCGTTGATGACGGGCAGCGAGACGGATTTTCTAGGCGCGCTCCAGGACTGTTTCGGTTACAGGCTGGGCGAGCTCAGCTTGGCGGCGCCCAGGCGAGTCTTCCCGTTGTCGCTGATACGCGCCGAGAAAATGGTTTCAGGGCGGGCCGTCATCATCGGCAATGCCTCGCACCAACTGCATCCGGTGGCGGGGCAGGGATTTAATCTGGGCTTGCGTGATGTCGTGGTGCTGGCCGAAATGCTGATCCAGCAATATGAGGACGGCCAAGATATCGGGGCGGCTGATTTTTTAAGCCGCTATGCCAGGGCCAGGCAAAAAGACCATGACCTCGTCGTCGGCTTTACCGACAATGTCGTGCGGATTTTTTCCAATGACTGGCTGGCGCCGGCCCTGGCTCGAAACATCGGCCTGACGCTGCTCGATCATATTCCGGCCGCCAAGGCTCTGCTGACCCGGCAGGCCATGGGGCTGGCCGGGCGCATGCCGCGGCTGGGCAGCAGGAGGTGACTATGACTGAACGCTATGAAGTAATCGTCGTCGGCGGCGGCATGGTGGGCGCGGCGGCAGCCTGTGCCCTGGCGCACGGCGGCGTCAGCGTGGCGCTGCTGGATCGGCATAACCCGGAAAGACAGTGGTCGAGGGAGCCGATCGACAACCGCGTTTCGGCGTTGACGAAGGCTTCGCAAAATATTCTGGAAATGCTCGGCGCCTGGCCGGGCATGGTGCGGCGCGGCGTATGCGCCTACCGCGATATGCGCGTATGGGACGCGCGCGGCGACGGCGAATTGCATTTTGACTGCGCCGATACCGAGTTCAACGAATTGGGTCATCTGGTCGAAAACCGGGTGACGGTCGCGGCTTTATGGGATGTGCTGGATACCTTGTCCTCGGCCCATTGCATAACGCCGGCCAAGGTCGCCGGCATGCAGTTAACCGATCACGGCCGACTGGTCAGCCTGGAAGACGGCCGTTGCCTTGAAGCCGAACTGGTGATTGCCGCTGACGGGCGCGAATCGGCATTGCGGAATATGGCCGGCATAGACGTGACCGGCTGGGATTATGATCAGGACGGCCTGGTTGCCACGGTCACGACCGAAAAGAGCCATCAGGCGACGGCCTGGCAGCGTTTTCTGGAAGAAGGGCCGTTGGCCTTTCTGCCGCTGGATAACGGCCAAAGCTCGATTGTCTGGACCTTGAGCACGAAAACGGCAAAAAGCTACCTGGCCCTGAACGACGTCGATTTCCTCCAGGCGCTGGAGCAGGCCTCGGGCGGCATTTTGGGCAAAATGCTGGCAGTCGGTCCCAGGGCGGCGTTTCCTTTGCGGTTCCAATACGCCAATCGCTATACCGATCGGCATCTGGCGCTGGTCGGCGATGCCGCTCATGCCATGCACCCATTGGCAGGGCAGGGCGCCAATGCCGGCCTGCTGGATGCCGCGGCGATAGCCGAGTTAGTGATAGAAGCGAAAAGGCAAAGGCGGCCATTAGCCGGTTCCGGGTATTTGCGCCGTTACGAGCGCTGGCGTAAAGGCGATAATCTGATGATGATGGCGAGCATGGATGTGCTCAACAAGACGTATGGCGTGTCATTGCAACCTTTTATCAGCCTGCGTTCCGCCGGCATGAACTGGATCAATCACACGGCCATCGTGAAGGCGTATTTTAATCATTACGCCATGGGCTTGCGCGAGGATTTGCCGAGGCTGGCAAAAGCACAGCCGTGCTGGTAGGATTCTCGGATTTGCTGCGAGTACCAAAAAGCCCGCGTTTTGCGCATTTAGTATTTACCCTGCTTGTCGGCTTCTGGTATATTCGGGAACTGGCGATTTAGTATGCCCACTGGCCGGTTGCGCTTGTTTTCAGGGCGATAATAATAAAAATTAATTTTAATGAGGTGGAGAGGTGTTATGACTGAAGGGTTGTTTATATTAACTACTATTTTCGTGGCTTATGTTGTTTATGTGGTCGTAAACGATCAGCGAGCTACGGCTAAAACAGCAATGCCGCAGGTGAAACCTGAAAAACAGGAAGCGGCGGCCGTGCAGTCGCTGACCGAGGCGGCGCCTAAAAAAGAAGCGCCGGCGACGACGGCGAGACGGACAGCGGCCAAACCGACAACCCCCAGAAAAGCAGCCACCCCAACTCCCGCGCCAAAAGTAGAGGAGGCCAGCAAAGGCGAACTGCGCAATCCGGCGACGGGAGAGGTCACTTCGGCCCACAGCAATTACCGGTTTACCAAGCGCTGGGTAAAAGAAGCGCTGGTCGCGGAAGGCCTGCTGGAAAAAATTTACAAGAATAACGAGCTGGATGCGACTGCCGAAGCAAAAATAAAAGAGGCCGTGGCAAAGCTTCAGGCCATGGACAAGTACCGGGCTTAATGTTGATGTTGCAGAAACTAACCGGCAGTGCTCCAGTTGCCGGTTAATTGTCCAGATCGAGTTTTTTCAAGCGGTAGCGCAAGGATCGAAAGGACAGCCCCAGCTGTTTGGCGGCAGCCGTTTTATTCCATTTGTTTTCTTCCAGGGCGATGACGATCGCCTTTCTCTCAATCTGCTCCAGATAATCTTCCAGTGATCCCCGGGCCGGATCATAGGCCGGCGAGTCGGCGATAGCCTGCGCGCCTACCGGCAGATTCAGGTCATCGATTTCAATACTGGTACCGTCATACAAAGCCAGAGCCCGTTCCAGGATATTTTCAAGTTCACGCACGTTACCGGGGAAATGATACTGTTGCAGTGCCGATAAGGCCGAGGCCGCCAGCGTCGGTTTGTTGAGCCCGCCGGCCTGGGTCAGCTTGGTCAAGATATGGTCGGTGAGATCGGGGATATCCGAGCTTCGTTCCCGTAAAGGCGGCACATACAAGTCGATCACGTTGATGCGGTAATACAAGTCCTGCCTGAACGTGCCTGCCTGGACCATATCGGCCAGGTTACGATAGGTAGCGCTGAGCAGGCGGATATCGACCGGGACCTCCTGTTGCTCGCCGACTGGGCGAATTCTTTTTTCCTGAATGGCGCGCAGCAGCTTTACCTGCAGGGACTGAGGCAGTTCCGCGATTTCATCGAGAAACAAAGTGCCGCCTTCGGCAGCCTGGAACAAGCCTTTTTTATCACTGACCGCGCCGGTAAAGCTGCCCTTTTTATGGCCGAAGAACTCGCTTTCCATCAGTTCCTGAGGAATGGCGCCGCAGTTGATGGCGATAAAGGGCTTGTCACTGCGCGAACTTTGCTGGTGAATGAGCCGGGCGACCAGTTCCTTACCCGAGCCGGATTCGCCGCTGATATAAACCGGCGCCTGGCTGAGCGCCAGTTTGGCTATTTTGCCGCGGATGCTTCGCATGACGGGGGACTCGCCCAGCAGTATATGGCGGGTGCGCCGGTCTTTGGCGGGAAACGTCGCCTTGGAAAGCTTCAGCGCGCCGCTGACCATTTGCCTGAGAGCCGGTAAGTCAACCGGTTTCGAAACAAAATCGAAAGCACCTTTCTTCATTGCCAGAATGGCGGTATCCATATTGCCGTGCGCGGTAATAACGGCGACCGGTATTGAGGCGGAGGCCGATTGAACATAATCCAGCAGTTCCAGGCCATTGCCATCGGGCAGTTTCATATCGGTCAGGCAAAGATTGAACGAATGCTGTTGCAGCAAGGCTTTCGCCTGGCCGATGTTCTCGGCGCAGTGAGTCTGAATATCCATGCGGTTAAGGGTGATTTCCAGTAATTCACGGATATCGGGTTCATCATCGACAATTAATGCCAGTGGTTTTTTCATATTTCAATTAGTTTATTTTCCGCATTGGGCAGGCAGAGTTTGAAGCAACTCCTGTTATCATCCATTAAATAATAGCTCAATTTAGCCTGGTTGAGTTCGGCTAATTCCCTGGAAATATAAAGTCCCAGCCCCGTACCGCTGGGCGAGGTCGTGAAAAAGGGTTCAAAAAGATGGGCGATTTGTTCGGGGCCGATGCCGGAACCATTGTCGATCACTTCTATGCACGGCATCTGTTGGCTGATGCGGGCCTGCAGCGTGATTTTCCCCAGTTCCGGCTTTCCGTATCTGAGGGCATTCTGGCACAGGTTGTCCAGAATTTGCTTTAGATGTCCGGGGTCCATCAGGGCATGCAACGGCTCAACGCATAGCAGGAGCTTGAAGGTGTCGGGGTCGATCGCCTGTTCAAGCATGAAGCTTTCCAGGTAATCGATCAGCCAGATCTTCAGTTGGATTTTTTCCCGCCTCGACGCATTTCTTCTGGACAGCTGCAGGATATCCTCAATGATGCGGTTAACGCGGCCGGCGTGGCTTTGAATGATCTCGGTCAGGCGTTTGTCCTGGTCCGATAACTGGGGGTTTTCCGACAGTAATTGTCCGGCATGGCTGATGGCGCCCAGCGGATTGCGAATTTCATGGGCGATGCTGGCGGTAAGACGGCCCAAAGACGCCAGCTTGCTTTGCTGCAGGCGCTGATTATAAAGCGCAATGTCTTCAAGCGTGATCAGGTACAGGCATTCCTGCTGCGTCGGCAGCGCCATGAACCGAATATGAATTTCCGACTGGTTAGGCAGCTGCAGTTGTGCCGCCGCCTGATCCGGCTCATTGAGCCAGATCTGAAAAGCCAGCCATAATTGTTCCGAAATATCGACAAGCGTGGCCGGAAGTCTCGGTAAATTGGTCAGCCGCAATACCGCTTCATTGGCCATCTGAATCACCTGTTTCTTGTTGGTGATGATGATGCCCGATTGCAGGTGTTGAATAATGTAATGATTCAGCTCTTCCAGTTGGGTGATGGTCTGTTTTTGCTGATGGGCCAGTTGTACGCTTTGCTCGCTGCGTGTTGCCAGCACGTAGGACAGCAGGGCGATGGTAAAGAATGAAGCGCCCAGCATGCCGGCGGACATGTAGGAGGTCTTGTCAAAAAGGTCGGCCTGATCGGCATAGATCTGTTCGGCCAGGACGGCCAGACTGGCCAGCGCGGCGAAAAACATCGCGCAACGCCCGCCGATCAGCAGTCCGCCGTAGGCGATGGAGACGGCAAGCAATATGCCTATGCCACTGCTAACGCCGCCGCAGGCATGCATCAGCAGCGTAAGAATGACGATGTCGGTAAGAATGAGCCATTGCGCCTGTGGTGTGTAACTGGTCAGCCGCCAGGCGATGCAGATGCCGGATACGATGGACAACAGTAAATAGCCCTGGCTGCTGTAATTATAGAGCTGGCTATCGTAAGACCCCAGTGAGGAGGGGCCTACCTGACCGTGATACAGCCCGATGAATAAACCGGCCAGGATAAAACGATAAGTTAAAAAAACCTTCAGCAGCATCCAGGCCTGGCCGGCGGGAATGCCGTAGCCTCGGGAGAAAGGGCAGGGAAAGATAGTCTCAGGGATATTTTTGGACATGTGTGTTTTTAACAATAGCGTTTTGCCGGGACTTGGTTAGAATAGCTAATTGCCCCCGTTTAACCGGTGGAGCGGATTAAATAATCATAGCATCGATGCAAAGGCTCGGGTAAAACACCCTCCGGCCGTTGCCGGTCGACTCAGGAGCGATAGATGAATATTCACGAATACCAGGCGAAAAGGTTATTTAGGGATTACGGTATTGCCGTCCCGGAAGGCCATCAGGCCGATACGCCCGAGCATGCCGGGCAGGTCGCCAGAGAACTGGGCGGCAACGGCTGGGTGGTCAAGGCGCAGGTGCATGCGGGCGGCCGCGGCAAGGCCGGCGGCGTCAGATTGGCCCATAGCCATCAGGAAGTCTTGGATTTCAGCCGCGATATGCTGGACAAGCGCCTGGTGACCGCGCAGACCGACAGCGCCGGCTTGCCGGTCGAGAAACTGCTCATCGAGAAAATCTATCCGATCCAAAGCGAGTTCTACCTGAGCGTGCTGGTCGACCGCGCCAGCAGCCGCCTCCTGTTTATCGCTTCGGCCGCCGGCGGCATGGACATCGAAGCCGTCGCCAGAGACACGCCGGAACGGATCGTCTCGCTGCAGATTCATCCGGCGGCGGGTCTGCAAAGCTATCAGTGCCGCAAGATCGCCTTCGCCCTCGGGTTAGCCGGCGATCAGATCAAGGCGCTGGAAACGATCATGCGCGGCATGTACCGGCTGCTGCTTGACAAAGACGCCAGCCAGATCGAAATCAATCCCTTGATACTGACCGAGCAGGGCCAGCTGCTGGCGCTGGACGCCAAGATCAATTTCGATGACAACGCCGTCGCCATGCATCCCGATATTCTGGATCTGCGCGATCCGGGCCAGGAAGACCGGAAAGAGAACAAGGCGCAGCAATACGGGCTCAATTACATTACCCTGGACGGCACTATCGGCTGCATGGTCAACGGCGCCGGCCTGGCCATGGCGACGATGGACATGGTGAAGCTGAACGGTGGCGCGCCGGCCAATTTTCTCGATGTCGGCGGCGGCACGACGCCGGAAAAAGTCGCCGAAGCATTCAAGCTGATCCTGTCCGATGCCAAGGTGAAAGCCGTGTTGATCAATATCTTCGGCGGCATCGTCCAGTGCGACATTATCGCGCGCGGCATTCTGGCCGCCGTCGAGGAAGTGCATGTGACGGTGCCGGTCGTGGTCCGGCTGGAAGGCACCAACGCCGAAGCGGGGCGCCAGCTATTGGCCGATTCCGGCCTGAATTTGATTGCAGAAACAGATCTGGCGACAGCCGCCGCGCAAGTCGTCGCCTTAGCGGAGGCCGCATGAGCATCTTGATCGACCGTAACACCAAAGTGATTTGCCAGGGCTTTACCGGCAAGCAGGGCACGTTTCATTCCGAACAGACATTGACCTACGGCACGCAGCTGGTCGGCGGCGTGACGCCGGGCCGCGGCGGCGACACACATCTGGGCCTGCCGGTCTTCAATACCGTCGAGGACGCAGTCAGGCAGACCGACGCCGATGCGACCATGATCTATGTGCCGCCTTTTTACGCGGCGGACGCCATCCTGGAAGCCGTCGATGCCGGCATCAAAATCATCGTCTGCATCACCGAAGGCATTCCGGTGCTGCATATGCTGCGCGTCAAGGCCGCGATGGTCGGTACCGACTCCCTGCTGATCGGGCCGAATTGTCCCGGGGTGATTACGCCGGGACAATGCAAGATCGGCATCATGCCGGGCCATATCCATCTGCCGGGCTCCATCGGCATCGTCTCGCGCTCCGGCACCCTGACCTACGAGGCCGTCAACCAAACCACCCGACAGGGGCTGGGGCAGAGCACCTGCGTCGGCATCGGCGGCGACCCTATCCACGGCATGAACTTTATCGACGTGCTCAGCCGTTTCCAACAGGACGATCAGACCCGCGGCATCGTCATGGTCGGTGAGATCGGCGGCGGCGAGGAAGAGGATGCGGCCGACTATATCAAGGCGCATGTCACCAAGCCGGTGGTGTCCTATATCGCAGGGCAGACGGCGCCGCCCGGCAAGCGCATGGGCCATGCCGGCGCCATCATCACCGGCGGCAAGGGCACGGCGGCAGGCAAAATCGCCGCGCTCAGGGCGGCCGGCATCGAAGTCGTCAATTCGCCGGCCGATATCGGCGTGGCGATGCAGGGGTGTTTGTAGTCCGGGTAGCCAGTCGTTTATATATGTCATCTGTTCATAGAAAATATAATGCCAAAACCCAATCAATCAGAAAAAGTGCCACAGGCAATGCAGCCTGTTTTCAACGCTGTTATTAAATTAACTGATGAATTTTCGGCTGCTTATCTTAACGATGAATATGCCCAACTGATTCGGTATGCAACGGCCGCGCTGTGCAGGAAGCGGCAGTCGCCTTTGTCAACAGGGAAGATAAACACCTGGGCCTGTGGAATTACCTATGCCATAGGTTCCGTTAACTTCCTATTCGATAAAAGTCAGGAGCCGTATATCAGTGCGGCAGATTTGTGCGAGCAATTTGCCGTCAGCAAGAGTGCCGGCGCTGCGAAGGCAAAAGTCGTTAAAGATACATTAAAAATGGGGCCGCTAGATCCGAATTGGTACCTTCCCAGCCGATTAAACGATAACCCGTTGGCCTGGAAGATAATAGTGAACGGCATGATAGTCGATGCGCGTCAGTTGCCAAGAGAAATACAGGAAATAGCCTTCCAGAAAGGGCTTATTCCGTTTATTCCGGAAGCTAAAATTGAAAAATGAGGTATTGGCATTCCATGCTAAAGCGACATCAGGATTTAATGAAGAGTTGGTATAACCGTGAATAAATCAATCCTCATTTTTATCGCTTTATTTTCTATTGTTGCCTCAATTGCGGTTTTTACGCTGATGCCGAAGATCCCGCAGGACCTGAGTTATCATTACTTTGGCGATCAAAAACAGATCTTGGGCATTGCCAACTTCTGGAATGTCATGACCAACCTGCCTTTTCTGGTTGTCGGTTTCATGGGAATACAGCAAATTATCAACAACCGGCTTGACGGCGGCTTGCCGCAGTTGCGCCCGGCTTATCTGACGTTTTTCATAGGTGTTTTTTTAGTCGGATTGGGATCGGGGTATTACCACTTAGATCCTGACAATGAGTCGCTGATCTGGGATCGGCTGCCGATGACGATAGCCTTTATGGCGCTGTTCTCAGCCGTGGTCGGCGAATTCCTGTCAGTTGAATGGGGCAGACGACTGCTCTATCCGCTGGTTCTGGCCGGTATGCTATCGGTCATTTATTGGCATTGGAGCGAACAGCAAGGGCACGGTGATCTGCGTTTCTATGGCCTGGTTCAGTTCCTGCCCATGGTGCTGATTCCGGTCATGCTGATTTACTGCCAGTCCCGGTTTTCCGGTAACGGCTATCTGTGGGGATTGGTTGGTATCTATGCCGCGGCTAAACTGGCGGAATCGGGCGATGTCGTCATTTACGAACACCTGCGCTTCTTAAGCGGACACTCGCTCAAGCATCTGCTTGCCGCAGGCGGAGCCTGGCTGTATCTGAGCGCATTGCAAAAGCGGGTCCTGGTGCCTCAGTCGATAAACCCGACAAGCGGTGTCGTTCCTGAATAAGGATTTGCTATGATCAGCCTGTAGGTTAGGTTTCGTACCGCACTACAGTTTTTTTGTCGTCCTTGCAGTCAAATCTTCAACATCAGTCATTGTTAATTTACATGTCTCTAAAAATAGCGTTAGCTCAAATCAATTTATTGGTCGGCGGCATCGACGCCAACGCCGCCAGGATTATCGATACCACCCTTCATGCCCGGGACCGGTTGCAGGCCGATCTGATCGTCTTTCCCGAACTGTCCGTGACCGGCTATCCGCCCGAGGATTTGCTGTTGCGGCCGGATTTTATCGCGCATGCGGCACGCGCTGTCGAGCACATCGCCGCACAGGTGTCCGGCATCGATGTGGTGCTGGGCTTTCCCGACCGCTATCAGGGCAAGCTATACAACAGCGCGGCGCTGCTGCGCGATGGCGCCGTGCTGACCCGCTACAGAAAGATCGCCCTGCCGAACTACGGCGTATTCGATGAAAAGCGCTATTTCTGCGAAGGCGGGCAGACCTCGCTGTTTACCTTAAAAGGCGTCACGGTCGGCCTCACGATTTGCGAGGATATCTGGCAGACCGGCATCGTGGCCAGGAACAAGGAGGCGGGTGCCGAGCTGATCCTGACCCTGAACGCCTCGCCTTTCCATGCCGGCAAGATCCATGAACGCGAGGACATCGTCGTCAATCAGGTCAAGGCGTTGCAGCTGCCGCTGGTTTATGTCAACCAGGTCGGCGGTCAGGATGAGCTGATCTTCGACGGCGCCTCGTTTGTGGTCGACCGTGACGGCGAAGTCGTGTTCCGGGCCGAGGAATTCTGCGAGCAGGTCAGCGTGGTCGAGTTTGACGGCAACAGGCCGCGGAAAAGCATCTGTGCCCCCTTGTACAACGAGATCTCCAGCGAATACCGGGCTTTGGTGCTGGGCATCAGGGATTATGTCGCCAAGAATGGTTTTCAAGGCGCCATCCTGGGCCTGTCCGGCGGCATCGATTCGGCCCTCGTGCTGGCGCTGGCCGTTGATGCGCTAGGGGCCGACAAAGTGGAAGCCGTGCTGATGCCGTCACGCTATACGCAGCCCATGAGTCTCGAAGATGCGATGCTGGAAGCCGAAGCCCTGGGCGTCAAATACCACACGATACCGATAGAGCCGGCCGTCAACGCCTTCACGGACATGCTGACCGATGTATTCGCCGGCACGGCCAGGGACACGACCGAAGAGAACATCCAGGCGCGCTGCCGCGGCGTGATCCTGATGGCGATATCCAACAAACAGGGCAAACTGCTGCTGACGACCGGCAACAAAAGCGAGATGAGCGTCGGCTATGCGACGTTATACGGCGATATGGCCGGCGGTTTCGCGCCGATCAAGGATGTGCCGAAACTGCTGGTTTACGCGCTGGCGCACTATCGCAATTCGCTGTCACAGGTGATACCGGACCGCGTGCTGGTGAGACCGCCTTCGGCCGAACTGGCGCCCGATCAAGTCGATCAGGACTCCTTGCCGCCGTACAACGTGCTGGACCCGATACTGGAGCGTTATGTGGAACTGGATCAGTCGGCCGAAGAGATTATCGCCGCCGGCTTCAGGCGCGAGGATGTTGAACGGGCCATACGCCTGGTCGACAGGAATGAGTACAAACGCCGGCAATCGCCGCCCGGCATCCGGATCACGCCCCGGGCCTTCGGCCGCGACCGGCGTTATCCGATCACGTCGGGATATCGCGGGATTTAAACCGAACCTACAGCAAAGATGCCAAGCCACTCGGCGCGGCCATTGATTGGGAGACTGATTTACCGATGGTTTGGCGTCTGTAATGGTTAACTTAGGATTTGGTTAAAAATAATTTCCCGGTTTGTGGATGAAACCGGCGCTTATGTAGGGGCGAATTTATTCGCCCAGGGCGACTTTCCAAAAACATCAAACCGATCAGCTACCTTAAAGCTAACGCGGCTGACGTCATTGAAAATTTAAAGACGACTCATCAGCCGATGGTGATCACCCGAAACGGCGAAGCCGCTATGGTGATTCAGTCGGTGGCCGATTATGAGCAAACCCTGGAAACGTTGGCGTTGCTAAAAATATTGGCGCAAAGCCAGCAAGCGGTTAGCAATGGCAAAACGGTAACAAGTGCCGAGGCTTGCTCCCAGCTTAGGCAACGACGCGGTTTGAAATGAAACGTCCGGTCGTCATTGCCGAACCGGCATTGCTTGATTTACTGGACATCAATGAGTATTACCTGGTTGAAGTGGATAACAAAACAGCGGCAAAAATCATAGATCGCCTGGAAGCCGCCGTGAACAGCCTTGCCGACTTTACTGAGCTCTGCAGTATTCCCACGGAATTATTGACGTTGGGCATTCGGCAATATCGGCAAGTCATCGTCAAACCTTATCGTATTATCTGCGAACAGTTACCGGAAACCACCATTGTTCACGCCATTCTGGACGGGCGATGGGATATGGAAACCTTGTTGACACAACGCCTTGTCAGGTTTGGACTGCAATCACCTTAGACATCGAAGTTAACGCCTTTACAGATTACCTGTTGGGGTCCCATGATATCGGAATATCCATGAAAACCTTGGCGTCATAATGCTATAAGCGTTGAGCCTCTTGTGATGGCAATAATATGAAGATAGCAAGAAAGCCGGATGCCGGAAATTGAGTAAGTACGTTATTATCGGCATTATAGGTTTGCCGCTTGCCAGAATTTATTATTTCAAAAATTATGGCTATGAAAATGCATGATGAAGTTCATACGGGCCTTGGTTCGCATAATAAGTAGGAACTCTTCTCTTTGATTACATCCGCCAAGGCGGGGCACTCGGTCTCGACCTGGCGGATGTAATCTCCACGCCTTTCTTATTTGCCTGTTCCTCGGCTTTTTAATTTTACCTTTGTAATTCAGAGAAATATCTCGAAAATGATCGATCAACCCTTTATACAGCTACTCTGGCTGCTTGGTTCTTCCGTGGCTGTCGTCGTGGCCTTTCAGAAACTGCATATTCCGTCTAGCATCGGCTACCTGTTGGTCGGGGTGCTGTTCGGCGCGCATACGCCCGGCCCCGTTATTGAAGTTCAACAGATCCGGGAAGTCGCCGAATTCGGCATCGTTTTTCTGCTGTTCACAATTGGCTTGAGTTTTTCACTGCCGCAGATTCATGCGTTGCGAAGCCAGGTATTGGGGTTGGGAACAGGACAGGTTTTGCTGACAACGGCCGTGATCGGCGCGGCTAGCTGGCTGATGGGATTGCCGCCGGCGACGGCTTTTGTCATCGGCGCGGTGTTCGCGCAATCCTCCACGACGATTATCAGCAAACAGCTCGCCGAGCAAGGCGAGGAGCACAGCCATCATGGCCGCTTGGGTGTGGCGATGTCGGTGTTTCAGGATGTGACCGCGGTGCCTTTCGTGGTCATTATCCCGGTGCTGAGTGTCATCGACGACGATGTCGGGGCCTTGTTTGAGGCGCTGGGTTGGGCCTTGGCCAAGGCTGTCCTGGCTTTTCTGCTGGTGTTCGTGCTCGGGCGGTGGCTGTTGCGGCCTTTGTTTCACGCCGTTGCCGCAAGACGTTCCGCCGAACTTTTTACGCTGACTGTGCTCTTTGTTTCATTGTTGGCTGCCTGGACCACCAGCAGCTTGGGGCTTTCGATGGCGTTCGGCGCGTTTTTAGTCGGTATGATGCTTGGCGAAACCGAGTTTCGGCACCAGGTGGAGTCCACGATCAGACCGTTTCGCGATGTGCTGATCGGCTTGTTTTTCGTCAGTATCGGGATGCTGTTCGACCCTTCCGAGATACCGCGGAATTGGCCGTGGGCTTTGGCCGGCGTCGCCGCAATGTTGACGTCGAAAACGCTGCTGGTGGCTTTGATCGTGCGCTTGTCGGGACTCGAGGGTCTGACGGCATGGCGTACCGGATTCCTGTTGGCGGTAGGCGGCGAATTCGGTTTCGCCTTGCTGGCCATCGCGCTGGATGTGAATGCGATAACCGATAAGCATGCGCAGATTGTCTTTACCTCGGTGTTGTTTTCCATGATTGTCGCCCCTTTTCTAATTCGTTATAACCATGCCCTGGCCGGACTGTTCGTGCGGCGGGCGGCGCTTCAGGCTGATCCTGAAACCTATCCGGTCAGCGCGGATATTGCCAAACATCTGAGCGGCCACACGATTATTTGCGGCTATGGACGCATCGGGCAGAGCGTGGGGCATTTTCTGGAAGAAGAACAGATCCCTTATGTTGCGCTCGATCTGGATTCATCCCGGGTCAAAGAAGCGCACATTGCCGGCGAGCCGGTTTATTACGGCGATTCGGCGGAGCGGGACATTCTCGAGGCGGTGGGGCTTGATGCCGCAAAGCTGATTGTTATCAGCTATGACGATGTTGTATCGGCAAAGAAGGTGCTTCATCATGCACGCGCTTTACGGCCGGACTTACCGGTTATGGTGCGCACCCGCGACGAAACTCACGCGGACGAACTGCGCCAGGCCGGTGCAACGGAGGTGGTGCCGGAAGCACTGGAGGCGGGCATGATGATCGCTTCTCATGCCTTATTGCTCCTGAATGTGCCGTTTAATCGCGTCGTGCGGCGCATGCAGCAGCAACGCGCCGGCCGTTATCGTTTGCTGCGGGAGCTATACCGTGGCGAGGATGTGTATTCGGACAATTCGGATGCGCTTGCCGCCGATGCGCTGCGGTCAGTATTGATTTCATCGGGCAGTCATGCCGTGGGGAAAACACTGGCGGAACTGGTGCCGGAAGGCGTCACCGTGGCTTCGCTGGTCAGGCAAGGTAATCGAGCGCCTGAGCCGTTTGACACTTTGATTAAAGAAGATGATGTCGTCGTGCTTTTTGGCGCGGCCGACGATCTGGATCATGCCGAAAGGCGCTTGCTGGGCTAAAGTACCATCCCGGGCATAATCGGAACCTCATGATTATTGCGCCGGCCTAATACAGGAAAAATTCGTTCCGCCTGCAAAACCGCTGCTTTGCCGGTTTGGCTAATGCGTCAGGCTTTCTTCAGTAAAAACACGCTGGCCAGGCCAAGAAAGATAAAAAAGCCCATGGCATCGGTGATAAAGGTCAGCATGACGCTGGTGCCGACTGCCGGGTCCTTGTTGAATTTATGGCGCAGCAAAGGGATGCCTAGACCGACCAGGGCGGCGACTTGCAGGTTGAAAAACATGGCGATGGCCATGACCAGGGCAAGGTCTCGGTCCTGATAAAGCAGCCAGACCAGCAGGCCGACAACGCTGCCCAAGAGCGTCCCGTTCAGGATGGCAAGGCTCAACTCCTTTGTGATCAGGCGGCGGATATTGGCCTTGGTAATCTGTCCCAGTGCCAGCGATCGGATGATCAGCATGCTGGTCTGATTGCCGGTATTGCCGCCTGTCGACGCGATGATCGGCATGAGCGAGGCCAACGCCACCAGATGCAGGATCGCATCCTCAAACACGCCTATAATGCGGGTCGCGGCAAAGGCCGTGGTGATATTGATCAATAGCCAGCCCCAGCGGTTCTGGGCGCTTTTCCAGACGCTGGAAAACAAGTCTTCCTCTTCCTCGACGCCGGCCTGAATCAGCAGGTCTTCATCTGTTTCATCGCGGATGAAATCGACGATACTGTCGATACAAAGCCGGCCCAGCAGCCGGCCGCTGTGATCGACAACCGGCGCCGATATAAGATCGTAACGCTCAAAAGCGCGCGAAGCCTCGGTGAGATCCTCGTCGACCGGGAAGACGACAAAATCGGTCACCATGGCTTCCGCCACTTGCCGGGAAGGCGGATGGGTCAACAGCCGTTGCACCGGCAAAACGCCTTTGATTTTGTTGCTGCGGTCCACGACGAACAATTTATCGGTGTGATCGGGTAACTTGCCGCGTTTGCGAATGTAGTCGGATATGGCTTTCAAGGTCAGATCGTCCCTGATCTTGATCATGCCGAAATCCATGCGCGCGCCGACCTGATCTTCGTTGCAAGCCAGAACCGCGGTGAGATCCCGGCGTTTTTTGCGGTTGAGCGATTTGAGAATCCGCTGCATGGCGTTTTTCGGCAGATCGGCCACAAGGTCCGCTATCTCATCAGTGTCCAGTTGGCCGGCAACGCTCGCCAATTCCTCGGTTTCCATGCCTGAAATCAGCGTTTGCCGCACCGCATCGGATACTTCCATCAGCACTTGGCCGTCATGGCCCGTTCTGATCGCGCTCCAGGCGATACGGCGCTGATCTAGCGGCAGCGATTCGAGGATATAGGCGATATCGGCAGGGTGAAGCTGGGCAAATTTTTCCTGCAGGCGGGTTTGCTGCTGCTTGTGCAGGATAGTTTCAACCAATTCCCGATGGGGTGTCGTCCCTTTTTGCACCAGCGATTCTTCCAGCCGCTGTTTTTCCAGCAATGTGATGACCTGCTGCAGGTGTTGCTGCAGGAATTGCTCGGAATGGCGTTTATCGGTGGATTCCATAATTAAAAAACAGTGAATTGGCGTTTATTTCGTAATGTAAAAAGCGGGTTCTTGCCATTATGTCAGCTTTTGATAGAGGCGCTAAGTCCGATTAAAATTCCCTGTTCAATACGAGGCCGCGGAAGGGAAGCGACGCGCCGGCGTGAGCGCATTATGTCAATGCAATACCGTTGCATTATTTAACCGCGATAAAATAATATCTTAATTTAACACCGGTTATAATCGGCGTTTAACCCCTCCATCTGTCTATTAGCGCTATAAATAAATGATGAATAAATTCAGTTTGATAATACGTTTTTTATCAGTTGTATTACTGGCGATGTCGTTGGTCGCCTGTGCGGGAAGTAAAAGGCATGAAAGCACCGGCGAGTATCTTGATGATGCCGTGCTGACAACCAAGGTGAAGACGGCCATATTTAATGATCCGGGCCTTAAAGTACTGCAGATTAATGTGAAGACGTTCAAGGGGATTGTACAACTAAGCGGCTTCGTCGATTCCGCCAGTGCCGCCGATAAGGCTGTCGAGCTGGCGAGAACCGTGGGAGGCGTCAAAATGGTCAATAACAGCCTGATTGTCAAATAACCGGGAAAATCCAGGTCAGGCGGGGGCACTCCAAATGGGTCTGAGAGACTTCCACGCTGCTCCATATGGCGTGGACGAAATTCCTGTCCATTTCCGGCATGCCGTCCTGAAGCCATTGAACCAATAACCTGGCGGTATTGGGATAAGTGACCCGGACGGCATGCTCGTCATACAGCCAGCATTCGATCACCGCCGGGTCCATATCCGTCATGACATGGCCATAACCCAGTTGCTGTAAGGCGGCGGCATTGGAGATTTGTTCCATTTGGGCATGCAGGGGTTTGGCCAGGATCTTTTTGCCCAGTTGCAGCGATTCGCTGGCAAGTTCAAAACCGGCATTGCTGATAATGCCGGCGCAGTCGTATAAGTTCTTCTGAAAACCTTCGCGGGAGAGCGGATGGCAGAGGATATGTTCGAACTCGGAGCGTACCGTTTCCGGCGCATAGACGTGGAAGCTGAAGTTGTTGAAAGGCGATAACAGCCTGATGACTTCTCGCTGATCCTCGAAAGGCAGGTAAACGATAATTTTATTTTTGATGGTATTCGCGGCGGTTTTGCTCGTGTCGATAATGGGCGGCAGAATCGGCTGGTCGAAATGGTGCCAGTGCAGGCCGATGCCGATATCGGCCGGCGCGAAGTATTTCATGACCCGTCTGGCGACCGGGTCCGAGCCGGCCTTGGGGATGCGATGGTTGAACGCGTATTGATGGCCGATGCCCAAAACGGTTTTTTTCTGTTTCTTTGCCGCCCAGGCCGTCACGGGTTCAAAATCGCTGATGACCAGATCGTAAGGGCTTAAATCCAGCGACGCGACATCTTTGATGAAGGTAAGCGGTCTGGCATCCAAAGCGGTCTTCAGGTAGCTGACCTGGCCTTTGTCGGTGCTGAAAGTCAGGCCGGTGCGTAACTGGTAGCCGTTAAAGACCTCCATATCGAAATATTTATCGACCGGGCGGCCGGTAAACTGAAAGGTAACGTCCAGGCCGGCATCATGGAGTTCTTTCGCCATGACGCGCGCGCGAGTGATGTGGCCGTTACCGGTGCCCTGTACGCCATAAAAAATTCTCATTAAATACTGTATCCCAAACTGAAAAGTGCCGTACTGATGCCCAGTATGACGCCGACTAAGATATCGGTCGGAAAATGCACGCCCAGCACGACGCGCGAGAAGCCGATCATCGCCGCCCAGCCATAAAGCGGAAGCATTAAAACAGGAAAGAAATAACCGATCAGCGTCGCCATCATGAACGCCGCGGAAGTATGGCCGGATGGGAAGCTGAATTGATCGGAGGGTGTGATAACGCTGCGGAAATTTTGCAGCGCCGCCGCCGGCCGGTTGCGTTTCAGGCTGTTTTTCAAAACGAAGTAAATCGGCCTTTCGACCAGAAAGCCCAGCAAAATAGCCTGCAGCAGCGGACTGTGAAGGCCTTGCTGCCAGTACAGCAGACCGATGATCAACAGATACAGCTGGCCGTCGCCGGTTCTTGACACGTATCGGCTAAACTTGGCCAGTGAGCCGTGCATTTTGACATTAAGCAGCCAGATGGTCATGAACACATCGTACTTATGTATCGAATAAAGCAGTTTCATTTTTTGGTCCTCTCGGCAGTTTTGCAAAAGTCGGCCGCGATCGGGTGCAGAGCTGAAAAACGTGGATTTTCCTATTGATTTAATCCCAGCCTTCATGGCAAAGACTAAAACTCTTTTGTGACAAGGAAATGAAGGTTTGTTGAAAGTTTGATGACAAGGGCCTTAGCAGGCCTTGGCTGTGGCTTATAAAACCGCGAGGGGTGATCCAGCCGCGAAGGGCCTCGCGGCTGCCTGTTGCATTGCCGGGCGCATAAGGAGATGCGCCGGCAGGCATCTGTTAAATCTTACGGACGCTTGATTTTGAACAGGCGATCGTTGTAGCTGACGATGAGGCTGTCGGACCGTATTTCCTTGAGCTCCAGCAGGTCCTTGATTCGCTGGCCGGGCGTATATTTAACCATGTCGATCATGACAAAACGTTCGGCAGGCTTCGGCGAATATACAAAGACATTGATAGGCAAGCTTGGCAATTCGCGGCGGAATTCGGCAGGCAGTTCATTGAGGAAAGGCAGGTGATTTTTTGCCGGCAATGAGGCCGGTTGCTCGAGAGCGGTCATGACCGGCCCGGTTTTTTTGCCAGGCAATGATGCCGGTTTGTCAACCGCGTTATCAGCCGGTCCAGAGGCTTCAACCGGTCCGGCTTTTAGGCGAACCGGCTGCGGCGGCGCGGGCGCCGGTTTAACGGGCTCTGTCAGCGGTTTTTTAATGGCAGTTGCGGTTTTGGCCGGTATAACCCGGGCTTCGACGATTTCGGCAATGGACGGGAGTTTCGGTTCCGGCGGTCTTGCCTCGGGCTCAGGTGGCGGCCTTATGTCAACCGGCGGCGCTAACGACGGCTTAACGGCAGACGCGTCGGGCTGCTTGCCGGCTGGCGTCGGAGCGTCGGGCTGGGGCTTTTGGGTAAACCAGAGAAAATAAGCCAGGATAAGCAGGTTGCTGATAATCAATGCGGCAATAAGCCGGGTAGCGCGTTGGGGCTGCCGCGGCTGCTGAGCGAGAATCCTGTTGGTGACCTTGTCAGGCTCGACGGCCTGCCGGTCCTGTTCTGATTTGCGCAGTGCATTTAAAATATAAGACATAACTTAGTCCTTGAATGTTAGGTGCGGCGAGTCTCCGGCGCCTGTGCTGTTGTCCAGGTGAATCAGGGTGCGGGCTCCCGCTATGCCGTCAGCGGTTAAATGATGCCGGCGTTGAAAATTAATCACTTGCGTTTTAAGCGTCTCGTCAAAGAACAGCGGTTCGTTGACGTTGATGCCGGTTCCTGTTATGGCGCTAAGCTGCTGGCGTAGCCAGAGCACGTCGGTCGATGTCTGCCGCGGAATAATTTCCGTCATGTCCGGGCGCGGCGGTTGCCAAAGGATCAGGTAATAACCATCCCATAAATCCAGCACATCGGCTAGCGGGAACGTTAAATCATCGTTGAAACGGATGACGGGGTGCCCGCCTTGAATGCCGGTCAGCAACGCATAGCGCTTTTCCTCGTTGGCTGATGAAAACTCCAAAATAGCGGGACGGTCAAGTTCCAGCATGTCTTTCCAGTTGGTCTTGTCGAACAGACAACGAAGGCCCACCGTTTTCATGTAATTACAGTCGGCCCGGTTATCGGCCGGCAAGGCTTTTTTCCAGGTTTTGAGCGCCTGAAGCATGGCGGTGTTCAGCGTCCGCGCCGGATCGTCAAGCCAGTCGCCAAGGGTTTTGACCGCCTCGGCTTTCGGCGCGGCAACTTCCGGTGCGGGAAGCGGTTGCGGGGAAGTCTCGAGCGGTTTTGCATCTGCTTCCGGAAATTGGCCCGACAATATGAGCTTGGCTTGATGGCCGGCCGGCTGATGCTGGATCAAAAAATAAATGCCGGCGGCGAAGCCGCCGAGCAACATCGCAGCCATCGCTGTGTTAAGTCGGCGGCGGGAACTGTCCAGCCCCAATGTTTCCCGAGCCGCCTGGGTGATGATGCCGGGGGAAATGACGTGGGCATTCGTCGCATAGGCGCCGAGCAAGGCGCGATCGCAAAGAATATTGATGAGTCTGGGGATGCCCAGGGAAAATTGATAAATCTTGCGAATGGCACGGTCATTAAAGAGACCGAGGTTGCCATTACAGACCGTCAGGCGATGGTGAATATAGGCCCGTGTTTCCTCAAGGGACAGCGGCAGCAGATGATAACGGGCGGTTATCCGCTGATTGAGCTGACGCAAGTCCTGACGGTTCAGCAACTGTTTCAGCTCAGGCTGGCCGACCAGAATGATTTGCAGCAGCTTTGCCTTGCTGGTTTCCAGATTGGTCAGCAGCCGGATTTGTTCCAGCACTTCCATGCTCAGGTTCTGGGCTTCATCGATCAGTAGCACGGTGCGCCTGCCGTTGGCATAGGCCGTGAGCAGATATTGGTTTATCCTGTCGATGAACGTCTTCAGCGATTGCTGCTTTCTGTCATAAACAATGCTTAACTCATCACAGAGTGTAGCCAATAATTCGACGGCATTGAGCTTTGGGTTTAATATCAAGGCAATATCGACATTGACGGGCAATTGCTGCAGCAGGCAGCGGCACAGCGTGGTCTTGCCGGTGCCGACTTCGCCGGTCAGGGCAACGAAGCCGCCGCCCACGTTAATGCCGTATAGCAGATGCGCCAAGCCCTCCTGATGGCGGGCACTCATATACATGAAGTGCGGATCAGGCGCTATCGAAAACGGTAATTCGCTGAAATGAAAATATTGCTGATACAAGGTTCTGACTTCTTAGGCAGTATAAAAAATATTTTAAGTTATTCTAACCCACAACTGAAAGAAGGTCTTAAACATGGGGCGATACGAGCAAACTAAAAGTAGAAGTAGCGGCATCATGATTTGGCTGGCGATTGCCTTGCTCATTGCGGCAGCCATGGGCTGGTTTTATTTCGAACTACAGGAAAGTGCTGAGCCCGATGGGCCGCAGCCGTTGGCACTGCCGCCCATTGCCGAGAAAACGGCGGAAACGCAAAGCGCGCCGGCAGATGAGGCGGATACGCCCGCGCCCGGTGCGGAAATCGCACCGGAGATCATCGAGGAGCCTCAGCAGGAAGAAGGGTTTATCCTGCCTGATCTCGCTAATAGCGACGGGCGCATACGCGAGGAAATGATCAGGATTTCGCCGGGGCTTGCCGAATGGCTCAAGACCGACGGGCTGATCAAAAAATACGTCGTGATCGCCAATGATTTTTCGCAAGGCTTGCGGCTCGAGAAGCATATGCGTTTCCTTAAGCCGGCCCAGCGCTTTACCGCCGATGAGAATCTGTTTATGAGCCGGCAAAGTTATCAGCGCTATGACAAACTGGCGGCGGCCATCAATGCCATGGATGTGGAGGCGACACTGGCTGTTTACAAGAAATTCAGACCGCTGTTCGTGCAGGTCTTTACCGAGTTCGGCTATCCTGAAGGATACGACCTGGAAGATGTATTGGCCAAAGCAGGCGCGGAAATCCTGGCGGCGCCGGTCATAGAAGAGCCCATCGCTCTGGTAAAGCCGTCGGTACTTTATAAGTACGCCGATAGCGAGCTGGAAAACGCCAGCCCCGTGCACAAACAAATGCTGCGCATGGGACCGGACAACACGCGCCTGATTCAACAGAAAGTGCGCCAACTGGTCGAGGGGCTGGTTAATCTGAAAGACTGACTGCCACTCATATAGCGCTCAGTTATCCATGGATAATGGCATGGAACGCGGCCCTGCGTACCAGGTTTCACTTTGGTTGTTTTTCGTGGATTTATTCCATGTCTATTACTTAGTCCCGTGCGCGGCGCGGAATTCACTCCATTGCTCCTCATCGGTCGCTAACGGTTCCCGGGAGGTGTCATGAGGGGAGATAAGGCTGAGACGTATCGGCTCCGGTTCGCAGTCCTGAAGCCGAAACTGGCCGGTCAAATAATCCAGCGTACCGGCTATTTGCCCGAGTTGGTCGGCCAGCGCCGCGTTTTCCTCGACCAGCGCCGCGTTTTGCTGCAGGGTGCGGTCTATTTCCATGATCGCCCTGGATGATTCCTCGATGCCCTGGGCTTGCTCACCGGCGTTAGACGCAATCTCTTCCACCAGGGTCCCCACCTGTCCGATTTGCCCGCTGATGCGATTCATGGCTTCACCGGTGTGTTCGACTTTGTGCGTGCCTTCCAGAATTTTTAGGGTGCTTTGATCGATCAACAGCTTGATATCGGTGGCAGCCTCGGCGGATTGTTGCGCCAGCGCGCGCACCTCGCTGGCTACGACCGCAAAAGCCCGGCCGTGTTCGCCGGCGCGCGCGGCTTCCACGGCTGCATTCAACGCCAGCAGGTTGGATTGGAAGGCAATGCCATCGATTAAATCGGTAATGCCGGTAATTTGATTGCTGACGTCACGAATGGTGTGCATGGCGGCGATGGCATCCCGCATCGACTCGGCGCCGGCCTGGACCTCGTCACGGGCATCGAGTGTGATGGCTTTGGACTGTTCGGCGCGGTCGGCCGCATCGCGCACCTGCGCGGTCAGTTCTTCCATTGCGGCCGTGGTTTGCTCCAGTGCGGAGGCCTGTTCCTGAATGCGTTGCGACAGGTCCTGATTGGCCGCGGCCACTTGTTGCGAGGACAGCGACACATCCGTGGAGCGTTCCTGCACTTGATGAAATGATGCCGACAGAGAGGCCAGCGCATGATTCAACGCATGCTTCAATTTCTCCAGATCACCCTGATGGTTGCCGGTAACCCGTTCGGTCAGGTCGCCAGCCGACAATGCCATCGTACAGTGCATGACATCATCGATGGCGGCATTGAGATTGCTCATGGCGGCATTGATGGCGTCCTTTAATTCCAGATAGATACCGGATACCGATGTTGTTACTCGCAGGTCGAACCGGCCTGCGGAAGCGCCTTGAAGCACCTCGTTGATTTGGGCGAACATGTGCTGCAGTGTCCGCATGGCGTCGGTTGCCTGCTCGACCGCCCGCTGCCATTCGCCCTGGAGTGTATGGGGCCGTATGGTCTGCAGGTCCAGCGATTTGCCTGCCTTCATGGCTTGCACGACCTGCGACAAGGTTTGAACGGACTGTTCGGCCTGCGCGAAAGAGGCATTCAAGCCGGTCGCCAGCTTGCCAATGTCGCCTGGCAAATCGGTCGCCATGCGCTGGCCGAACTGGCCGGCGGCAAAGCAATGCGCGACACGATGTGTTTCCAGGAAGGTCTTATGCAACTGATCCAGAAAACTGTTCAGCAGGCCGATAGCCTGACTGATCTCATCCCGCCCCTGAGCCTGCGCGCGGCTCGTGAAATCGCCAAACAGCGCATGTTGCAGGGCGGCGGTCATTTGCGCGGTGCTGCGAGTGATGCCGCGGATAATAATGAACGCCAGCAGGCTTGTGGCCAGCAGGCCAAACAGAACAATGGCTATAAACCAGTTACGCATGTTTTGGTAATTCTGCACCATGTTGTCGTAAGTGATTTTTGCCGCATCCAGCTGTGCCTCGATCAATTCGGCATATTTTTCGGTAACGGGATTGATGCTTGGCAGCAGGCGATAGTTGAGAAAGCCGGGTACGGCATCCCTGTCGCCGGTATCCAGGGTAGCCTTGAGCCTGTCCATTTCCTGCTGATTTTTGGCCAGTATCGGTTTGAGTTCGTTTATCAGTCGTTCTTCTTCGGCCACATGCCGCGTGCTTAGATAGGCTTGCCATTTCTCGGCAATGATTTGTTCGGCGTCGCGCACAGCCTGGCTGGCTTCCGGCAAGGAGATGGCGCCCTTGCTGGCCTTGCGCGTCGTTTCCAGGATATTGATCGCATACAGATCGGCGATGACTTTCAGGTCACGCAGCGGCACTATGCGGTCGTTGTAGAGGCTGTTCACGATCGCGACATTCCGCGCCATGCCGTGCAAGCCTTTCAGGGCAATAGCGGATGTCAGGATCAGAAAAAGGCTGACCAGCCAAATCAGGCGTGTGCCTATGCGGGCGTTGTTTAGCATGAGGCTGTTGTCTCCAGGGCGTTATTGTTATTTTGGCGGGAGTTTGCGTATGAGGCACGCATGACTGTCGGTTTTTGCGCAAGAAGTAAGATGGACCGGACTGATCAATCCCGGCCGGATTCCCTGCGGCTCTCCGGACAGAGTAATCCAGTCAAATCAGGGGCGTCCGCCTGCAGGGCAACCTCCGCTGTTCCTCGCAAGTATAAGAGCCTTCTATGACAAAAAGATGATGATTGCGTTACGGTTTTATGACAAAACGGTTTTGCATCCAGGATAATGCACAGTCTGTGTATAATGTTGGGGATTCCTGATCGGCATAAATCCCCATGTTCATCCTGCACAGCTCCAACAAAACCGAGAATCTGGTCGCGCATCTGACCGCCGTGATCGAAAACGCGCCGTTGACATCGCCTTTTGCCAGGGAAGTTTTTCTGATTCAAAGTCAGGGCATGGAGCGCTGGCTGTCGCAGCAACTGGCGACTGAATTTAAGGTCTGGGGCAATTTCGATTTTTTGTTTCCGAACCGTTTTTTCAGCTCGCTGGCTCAAAAGATCAACCTGTCGCTCAGCGATGCGGTGTTCGAGCGTAACGTCATGCTCTGGCGGTTTGAAGCTCTGCTGCGACGTTTGGACGATGAGACTTACGGGCATGAATTCAAGGCGTTAAAACAGTATCTGACCGGTGACAACTTCGCCGTAAAGCGCTATCAGCTGGCGCAGCAGTTGGCGCAGATTTTCGACCAGTACCAGATGATGCGGCCTGATATGCTGGAGCTCTGGCATCAGGGAAAACTGCTTTATCAATCCGAAACGGAGCGCTGGCAACGGGCGCTCTGGCTGCTTGTGACCGAGCAGACCGGCGTCAGGCACCGCGGCTCGCTGTGGCTGGACGTGATCGAGCGTTTGAACAAGGCCGGGGAAGGCGCTTTCGGCGATGCCGTGCCCGAGCGCGTGTTCGTGTTCGGGGTCAACACCATGCCGCCTTTGTTCCTGGATTATCTGCAGGCATTGTCCAGGCAGTGCGACGTGCATTTTTTCCTGCTGAATCCGGCCCAGGAGTTCTGGGCCGATATCGAAAGCAGGCGCCAGCGCGTCGGATTGGAAACATTCACCGGGCATCCGTTGCTGTCAACACTGGGTCAGCAGGGGCGCGAATTCCAGGAAATGATTCTGGAACAGGTGCAGTTCGATTTCGAGCCGGCCAGTTTTGAGCTCAACGAAGCGCGCAATAATCTCCAGCAACTGCAAAACGATATCCTGAATAATGCGTCGGAAAAGCGGGCGCTGCAGAAAGACGATTCAATCCGCATCCATGCCTGCCATTCGCGCATGCGCGAGGTCGAGGTGCTGAGAAACGAGCTGCTGCTGGCGCTGGAGCAGGACCCGTCGCTGGAACTGCGCGATATCGTGGTCATGGCGCCCGACATTCAAACTTATGAACCGTTTATCGCGGCCGTCTTCGACGACATCCAGCACGCCATCGCCGACCGCAGCCTGCGCGTGAGCAATAATGCGCTGGAAGCCTTTATCCGCTTCCTGAGTCTCAGCCAGAGCCGTTTCGGCTGGCAAAGCGTGCTGGACCTGCTGGAGCAGCCGGTGGTCTATCCGGGCTTCGGCCTGTCCGAGACCGATCTGGAGCTGGTCAAGCATTGGGTGCGCGCCACGGAAGTGCGCTGGGGCAAGTCGGCCGGGCACCGGCGGGAGCTGGGGCTGCCCGGGCTGGGCGGCAATACCTGGCAGGCGGCGCTGGACCGGTTGCTGATGGGCTATGCGGTCGGCAGCGATGACGACTTTATCGATGACGTGCTGCCTTACAGCGATATCGAGGGCTCATCGGCGCAGGCATTGGGCGGCCTGTGCGAATTCATGCAGCTGGCGTTCCAGGCCAGCACCGAACTGAAGCAGGCCAAAACGCTGAAAGCCTGGAGTTCGCAGCTTTATTACTATGCCGACCAGCTGCTGCAGGGCGCCGATCCGCTCGAGCGCCAGCAGCTTAACGAACTGCTGGTCGAATTGTCGGCCGACGCGGCGGCCGTCCACAATGACGATGTCGAGCTGCAAGTCATCATCAGCTGGCTGGAAGGCACGATTTCCGAGCGCAAATCCTCGCACGGTTTTTTGCGCGGCCAGTTGACGTTCTGCTCGATGCTGCCGATGCGTTCGATCCCTTTCAAGGTCATTGCGCTGCTGGGCATGAATGACGGCGAATTTCCCAAAGTCGACCGGGTTCCGACTTTCGACCTGCTCGGCCGGCATTTCCGCAAGGGGGACCGTTCGCGCCGGGCGGATGACCGCTATCAGTTTCTGGAAATCCTGCTGTCGACGCGCCAGCGCCTGATCATGACCTATATCGGCCAGTCGATCAGCCAGAACGATGCCATTCCGCCGTCCGTGATCATCAGCGAGCTGCTCGACGTGCTCGAGGACGGTTACGGCTTGTCCGGGCTGGTAACGAAGCATCCCTTGCAGCCCTTCAGTCCGCGCTATTTCGACGGCGCATCGGGGCTGTTCAGCTTTTCGGCGGCCGACTGCGCGACGGCCAAAGCCTTGTCGGCGACCCGACAGGAGCCGCAATTATGGTGGCAGGGCACTATTGAAGCCGAAGCCGGCGAGGTGATCGATCTAGGCGATCTGTTTGCCTTCTTCCAGCATCCGCAGCGCCATTTCCTGCGGCGGCAGCTGGATCTGCGCTTTGGCGGCATGGAAGCCAAGGCCGAAGAGCGCGAGCCGTTTGAGATCGACAGGATGGACGGCTACGCCATCCACCATGACTGGATACAGCAACAGTTAAGCGGCGCTTCCGTGTCGCTGAAAAAACTGCAGGCCCAGGGGCGCTGGCTGGCCGGCAGTCCGGGCGAGCTCGAGTTTGAACGGCAGCAGAAATTGATCGCCGAGTTCGTCAAACGCATCGAGCAGAAGAATCTGGGTCCGACGCTGGACGATCTGCCCGTCGACATCAAAGTCGGCAATTATCGTCTGATCGGCAAGCTGGGCAACCGCTATCAGAACGGCAGCCTGTTCTATCGCTACGCCGATCTGAAAGGCAAGGATTTCATCAACGCCTGGCTGCACCATCTGATTATCAACCGTCTGGAGCCGCAGGCGACCTGTCTGCTCAGTAAAGACGAGGATCTGCTGTTTCTGCCCGGGCACTGCCAGCCGGAATACCTGCCAGAGCTGATAGAAATCTATTGTCTGGGCCAGCAGCAGCCCGATGCGTTCTTTGTCGAGCCGGCCCTGGCTTATGTCAGGCAGGCGCACAAGCTCAATACCGGCAGCCGCTCGGCCAAATCGGCGCTCGATACCGCCATGGAGCAGCTGGCAAGAGCCGTCGAGCAGCCGTATGAGCCGGAACTCAGGCGGCTTTACCGCAATGCCGAGGATATCGCGCAGGCATTGGGCAAGTCGTTCGAGCGGCAATGCCAGGCATTGCTGCAGGATGTCTGGGCGGCGACACACGGCAACTGATCATTCAGGACAATGAACATGCATGATTTCAATCCGGTGCAAACCGAACTGCTTCAGGGCGTCAATCTGATCGAGGCCAGCGCCGGGACCGGCAAGACCTATGCCATCGCCATGCTGGTGCTGCGCTTTGTCGTCGAGCGGGACATGAAAATCGAGGAGTTGCTGGTCGTGACCTTTACCAAGGCGGCGACCGAAGAGCTCAAGGCCCGTGTGCGGGCCAGGCTAGCCGAAGCCAAACGGGTGCTGGACGGGCGTTTCGATGATGTGGACAGCAATGTGACGGCGTGGCTGGATGCTTTAGACATAGAGCCCGAGCTGGTCAGGCAGCGCCTGGAGCTGGCGCTGCTGAACATCGATCAGGCCGGCATCTTCACGATCCACGGTTTTTGCCAACGTATCCTGAAAGAGCATGCGCTGGAAAGCGGGCAGCTGTTCGACGCCGAATTGACCAGCGACCTAGCCGACATCAAGCAGGCCTGCGCGGACGATTTCTGGCGCCGGCAGATCTACAACCGTTCCGCCTGGGAAGTATCGGTACTGACTGCGGACTATAAAACGCCGCATGACCTGCTGGCCAGCGTCGATTTCATTCCGGCCCACGTTGACGTTTATCCGTCAAGCGTTTGTCTGGATAATCAATTGGCCGAATTGAAGCAGTTGACCGCGTCGGCCGGGGACGCGCTGGATGCCTGTGCGATATCGCTGAGAAACCGCTTTGCCGACGGCAAGTTCAAACCGAGCTACTGCGATGGCTTTGAACAGCATATCCAGGCGCTCGGCGATTGGCTGCACGGCCGGACGGCGCAGTTGCCCGATGCCGAGGCTCTGGCGGTTTTGACCGAGGACGGGCTCATGGAAGGGCTGGACGGCCGCAGGCTAAGGGGTGATAAGAAAGCCGCCTATCTGGCCGAGCTGGCGATCGACACGGCGCCTTTCGATGCGCTGGCCGAGGCGCAGGGCGCCATCACCCTGACCTTGCGCAGGACCCTGCTGGAAACCTTGCACCTGGAACTGGACAAGCGGCTGAAACAGATGAACGTCATGTCCTTCGACGATCTGATCACGCGCCTGTCGGACGCCCTGCACGGCGACAAAGGCGAACTGCTGATCGCCGAACTTCAGCAGCGCTTTAAAGTCGCGTTGATCGACGAATTTCAGGATACCGATCAGAGCCAGTGGTTTATCTTCTCGTCGCTGTTCGCATCGCCTGACCATTACCTGTATCTGATCGGCGATCCCAAGCAGGCGATTTACAAGTTCCGTGGTGCCGATATTTATTCCTATCTGGCGGCGCAAAAACAGGCCCGGCATCAGTTTACCTTGGGAAAAAACTGGCGCTCGCATCCCGAACTGGTCGATGCCGTGAACACGCTGTTCAGGCGCGAGCGGGCATTTCTGCTCGAAGATCTGGCGTTTAATGCCGTCGAGGCGGCCGTGCCGGCGGCTGAGCGGACGTTATGTCTGGCCGACCACGCGCTCGCGCCGATGGTGTTGTGGCAGTTGCCGCCCAGCGAGGCCAAGTCAGGTTACTGGAGCGCCGGCAAGGCCGCCGACGAGATCAGAATCGCGGTCATCAATGAAATTCTGCAATTGCTGAGCGGCGATTATACGCTGGCCAGAAAGATCAATGACGATGTGGTAGCCGGCAAGCTTGAACCCAGGGATATCGCGATTCTGGTGCGGACCAATACCCAGGCCCGCGACTATCAGACGGCATTGCGTAATGCGGGCGTGCCGTCGGTACTGAACAGCACCGAGTCGGTTTTTGCCTCGCAGGAAGCCCTGGATTTGTATGTGTTGCTGCAGGCCGTGGCGCATCCGGGCGAAATCGGCCTGCTGAAACAGACGCTGGCCCTGAGCTGGTTCGGTCTGGACGGCCGGGCGCTTTACGAGCTGATCAACAGCGAGACGGAGCTGGATGCGCGCATGGCGCGGTTTCTGGGCTATTACCAGGACTGGCAGCAAAAAGGGCTGATGGTCATGATGCAGCACTTGCTGGCGCAGGAGGGCATCCGGACGCATCTGTCCGCCACGGTCATGGCCGAAAGACGCCTGACCAATCTGCATCATCTGATCGAGCTGGTGCAGCAGGCCGCCGTCGACGAGCATCTGGGCATCAATAAAACCCTGGACTGGCTGCAGGCGGCCGTTATTAGGGCCGAGCAGGATAAAAGCAGCGCCGACGACCAGCAGTTGCGGCTCGAAAGCGACGAGGAGGCGGTGAAGATCATTACGATGCACCGCTCCAAGGGGCTGGAGTACTCGGTCATTTTCTGCCCCTATCTGTGGCAGCGCAGCGGCCGGTTGAACAGCGAAAAGCAGCTGATCAAATGCCATGACGACGGCCGGGTGATCGTCGATCTGGGCTCGAAGGATTTCGAACGTCGCAGGAAGCTGGCGCAGGCCGAAGAGTTGGCCGAGGATCTGCGCGTATTTTACGTGGCCGTGACGCGGGCCAAATCGCGCTGTTATATCGCCTGGGCCGATGTCAGGAGCGAGAAGGCCGCCAATGATTCGGCCATGGCCTGGCTGCTAGGTTTTGGCGATGCCGATTTTGCCGCGCAGCAAGCGATATTCGAGGCGCTATGCCAATCGGACTCGTTTGAATACCGGTTGCTGGAGTTGCCATGCCTGGTAAGCGGCAGTTATCAGCACCAGCTGGCGCCGCACGATCTGCTCCCCAAAAAGCGCAAACGGTCGTTATACACGAACTGGCAGATGAGCAGCTACACGGCCTTATCCAGCTTAAGCCTGCACGATGCGCCCGAGTTGCCCGAAGACAAGGCCGGCGAGATGCAGCGGCAGGAGTCCGAACAGGAAAAGCTGACGCTGCCGCGCGGCACGCATACCGGCAATGTCGTGCACGAGCTGCTGGAGCATGTGGCGTTTGCCGACCTGGCCCGGGGCAAGGATATCTCGAAACTGCGCAATCAGGCCTGTCAGCGCTATGGTCTCAAGCTGGAAACGCCGGAGCTTATTGATGAACTCCTGCAAGTCGTGGTCAAAACGCCGCTGTCCGATACGGATGCGTCTTTCCGCCTGATGAACCTGAAAGAAAGCCGCTGCCTGAAGGAGATGCCGTTCTACCTGTCGATGCGGCTGATCGATGCCAGCCAGATCAACAGGATTCTTTTCGATACGCCGGTTTTTCAGCCATTGAGCGGCAAGCAGATGTGCGGCTACCTGACCGGTTTTATCGACCTGGTCTGCGAGCATGACGGCCTTTACTACATCATGGACTATAAGACCAACAGCCTTGCCGATTATGAAAATGAATCCCTGGCCCAGGCCATGCGCGAGCATAATTACGGCCTGCAATACTGGATTTATACCGTGGTGCTGCATCGCTATCTGCAAAAACGCCTGCCGGATTACCGCTATGAGCGCCATTTTGGCGGCGTACGCTACCTGTTCGTGCGCGGCATGCAGTCGGATCTGGCCTTGAGCGGGGTTTACCAGGACCGGCCGGATCTGGCCAAGGTCGACGCATTGGCCGCGTTGTTTGGAGGATAAAATGCAGGATCAGGAAAGAGTCTATAGCCGGTTGGATGTTGCGTTTGCCCGTTTTCTGGGGCAGCGTTGCAATCTCAGCGCCGAGGAAAAGCCGCTGTTTGAAAGCCTGGTCAAGCTGTTGTCCCATGAGCAAAACCAGGGCCACAGCTGCATTCAGCTGGCAGAGAAAGACTGCGCATTGGTGCTGGCTTCGGGGTTGGCGGCTATACCAGGCCAGATTTTCGGGCTGTTGCCTCTGGTGCTTGAGCAGAACCGCCTGTATCTGCACCGTTATTGGGATTATGAGAGTCGTTTGGCGAGGCAGATCCAGGCGATGATACAGGTAAATCCCTCTGTAGAAGGGCTTGAGGCCGCGTTGGACCGTTATTTTCCGCCACTACCCGATGAGATCGACTGGCAACGAGAGGCCGCCAGGATGGCGCTTACGCGGGGATTGAGCATTATTACCGGCGGTCCCGGTACGGGCAAGACGACGACGGTGGTCAGGATTCTGGCATTGATGCAGGAACTGGCCTCAGAGCCGCTGCATATCGCCCTGGCGGCGCCGACCGGTAAGGCGGCCATGCGTCTGCAGGAGTCAATAGGCAGTAACAAAGCATCGCTGCCATGTGCAGATTCCATAAAGCAGCTCATCCCGGAAAAAGTGACAACGCTGCACCGCCTGCTGGGCGCCATGCCGCCGTCGCCGTATTTTCGCCATAATGCCGACAAGCCCTTGGTTCACGATCTGGTCGTGGTCGATGAGGCGTCTATGGTCGATCTGGCGCTGATGAGCAAACTGGTCGATGCTTTGAAACCCGGCGCCGGCTTGATTCTGCTTGGCGACAAGGATCAGCTCGCTTCGGTCGAATCGGGGGCCGTGTTGGCCGATTTGACGACGATTTTGCCGGACTGCACGCTGGAGTTGAAGAAATCGCACCGGTTTGATGAGAATATAAAGAAGCTGGCGGTCGCCGTGAATCGGCAGCAGGCCGATATTGCCTGGCAGATGTTGCTGGGCGGAGATAAAAATATAATGCTGCTGGAGCAGGACCTGATCGATTATGTGGCCGGGCAGCAGGCCGACTATCTGAGGATGATCAGGGCGGCTGCGCCCTTTGACGAGATCTATCGCGCCTTCAGTCGCTTTCAGGTGCTATGCGCCAACCGGCGTGGCAAAAACAGTGTCGCCGATATCAATCATCTGGTTGAGCAAACACTCGTTGCGCAAAAGCTGATCAGTGTGTCCGGGCGTTGGTATGTCGGCCGGCCGGTGATGGTTACGCAAAACAATCCGGCCTTGCAGCTTTACAATGGCGATATCGGCCTCTGTCTGCCCGATAACGATCAGAACGGCAAACTGATGGTATTTTTTCAGCGGGCCGACGGCAGCGTCAAAAAATATCTGCCTGCACGTGTGCCACATTGCGAAACCGTATTTGCGATGACGATACATAAAAGCCAGGGTTCGGAATTCGAGGAGGTGCTGATTGCCTTGCCCGATGCGGTTAATCCGGTGCTGACAAAGGAATTGCTTTACACGGCCATAACCCGGGCCAGAAAAACCGTCAAGCTGGTAGCTGATGAGGCCGTGTTTGTTGCGACGGTCGGGCGGCGGGTCGAGCGCATTACCGGTCTGGCCGATAAATTCAAACCAGAGGTATAAAGCTGGAAAAAACGCAGGCGCTTGATCTGTGGGGTGATCAGGCGCAGCTCAGCGAATATCTGTAAATTTAGTAATTCCGTTGAACGGAAAATTTAGCCAACTGGGTCAATGCGTCTTTGTACTCGGAATCGGGCAGAACATTTAACGCATCGATGGCTTTTTGCGCCTCTTCATCAGCGCGCCGCTCGGTATAGTCAATCGCTTTAGTGCTCTGCACGACGGCATAGACTTCATTGAAAGCATCGCGATCGCCATTTTTAACGGCATTGATCACGATGCCGGCTTCTTCGTCATTGCCGTGCTGAATGGCGTAAATCAACGGTAAAGTCGGCTTGCCTTCGGCCAGGTCGTCGCCGAGATTTTTGCCTAATTCTTCCTGATTGGCTTTGTAATCCAAGGCGTCGTCGATGAGCTGGAAAGCAATGCCGAGATGCTGGCCGTACAGTGCCAGGCCTTCCTCCACTTCCGTGGAAGCGTTGGAGAGGACGGCGCCCAGGCGGGTTGCGGCACTGAACAGAATCGCTGTTTTCCTGGCGATGACTTCAAGGTATTTTTCTTCCGTGGTTTCCGGATTGTTGCAGTTCAAGAGTTGCAGAACCTCGCCTTCGGCAATGGCGGTCGTGGTTTTGGACAGAATTTCCATGACTCGCATGTTGCCGGTGCGCACCATCATTTCGAATGCGCTGGAGTAGAGATAATCGCCGACCAGTACGCTGGCGGCATTGCCCCAGACCGCATTGGCGGATTCCTTGCCGCGCCTGCGGTCCGAATCATCAACCACGTCATCATGTAGTAAGGTGGCGGTATGGATGAATTCAATGACGGCGGCGAGCACCAGATGATTGTTATTGGCGCCGCCCAAGGCTTTGGCGGCAAGCAGCAAGAGCATCGGACGCAATCTTTTGCCGCCGTTGCCGATAATATAATGGCCGACCTGGTTGATCAGGATAACATCGGAACTTAACTCGTTAATGATGAGTTGATCCACCGCCTTGGCTTCAGTGATGGTTAAATTCTTGATCGAATTAAAATCAATGGGCGCGGATGCGTTCGCTGTCGATTGTGATGCCATTATTAGTGCTGCGTGTCTTGGATTAGGTTATCTTTCATGATGTTAGCTATGAAATACAAAGCCGTTGGATTATTATAGCTTAATAAAGAGTTAATCATCCATGCTATTGAATAAACTATATTGGTGTCAATAGCTTTCTTGTGTTATTTTATTCGGATGTGTATGGGTCGGTCGATTTAAATTTGACTTGACTTGGTTTTAAAAATAAAATTGTCTGTTCACTTTAAACAGATTAATGCTTGATGGAGCTTGCGCAGATGTATGCGGTAATTCAAACAGGTGGTAAACAGTACCGAGTCGAAGAAGGTACGACCTTAAAAATAGAAAAACTTGAGCTTGGAACAGGCGACAGCATTGAATTCGATAAAGTGCTGATGGTTCAGTCGGGCGGTGATGTTAAAGTCGGCCTGCCTTTCATCGAAGGCGGCAAGGTGACTGCGACCGTTTTATCTCAAGGTCGGCATAAAAAAGTCAAAATTATTAAATTCAGAAGACGCAAGCACCATATGAAACAAATGGGGCATCGTCAATACTATACAGAAGTCCAGATTACTGGTATTTCTGCTTAATAATAGGGGTTACAGATGGCTCATAAGAAAGCTGGTGGTAGTACGCGTAACGGACGCGACTCTAATGCGAAAAGATTGGGTGTTAAGCGTTTCGGCGGACAGGTTGTGACAGCGGGAAATATTATCGTTCGTCAACGTGGAACACATTTTCATGCAGGTGACAATGTTGGTTGCGGAAAAGATCATACATTGTTTGCAACAGCTGACGGCAAAGTGGTTTTTCAGGTTAAAGGTCCTAAAGGCCGTAAATTTGTCAGTGTAGTTGCTGCGTAAAACTTACGGACCGCTTATGGCGGTAGTATGGTTGTCTAAAAAAGCTCCGCTCGTTAATAGTGGGGCTTTTTTTGTTTTTATCGGTAGGCTTTAAGTGCGGCGGCATATGATTTATGAGATTTGTTGATGAAGCGGAGATTCGCGTAGAAGCGGGTGATGGCGGTAATGGTGTGGTCGGTTTCCGTCGCGAGAAGTACATTCCTATGGGTGGTCCTGATGGGGGTGATGGCGGTGATGGCGGCAGCGTTTATCTGATCGCTGCCGAAAATGTAAACACCCTGGTTGATTTTCGCTATCACTCGGTGCATAGGGCGCAACGCGGGCAGAACGGCATGGCTCGTAATTGTACCGGTAAAAAAGGCGAGGACTGCTATGTGCCGGTGCCTTTGGGTACGCGTGTCTCCGATGCGGAAACGGGCGAGGAGATGGGTGATCTGACTGAGGTCGGTGAGACGCTGTTGGTGGCCAAGGGTGGTTTTCACGGTTTGGGCAACACGCGTTTCAAGAGCAGTGTCAACAGGGCTCCGCAGTATGCCAGCAAAGGCACGGAGGGTGAGCACCGCAGGCTGCATCTGGAGCTGACGCTGATTGCCGATGTCGGCTTGCTCGGTATGCCTAATGCAGGCAAGTCCAGTCTGATACGCGCGGTATCTTCAGCCCGGCCGAAAGTTGCTGATTATCCGTTTACCACGTTACATCCTAACCTCGGCGTAGTCAGGATCGATGATCTACGCAGTTTTGTTATTGCCGATATTCCGGGTGTGATTGAAGGGGCGGCTGAAGGCGCGGGGCTGGGGCTGCAGTTTCTCAAGCACTTGTCGCGCACTGGCCTGTTATTGCATCTGGTTGATGTTGAGCCTTATGAAAGCATGGATTCGCCGGTTGAGGCGGCGCGTAAAATTATTCGCGAGGTCGAGAAGTGGAGTGATGATCTCGCCAATAAGCCGCGCTGGTTGGTGCTGAATAAAGTGGATAGATTGCCTGGTGAGGAAGTGGATGAACGTTGCAAGGCTATTGTTGACGAACTCGGCTGGTCGGGTCCGGTCTTCAGGGTCTCGGCAATCAATGGGGATGGTACTAGAGAATTGATGTTTGCCATCATGGATTTTTTGGATCGGCGGCGGGAAGAAAGTGAGCAGGACTGATTTTGCGAAAGCCAAACGAATTGTTGTAAAAATAGGCAGTTCTTTATTGACGGATGGCGGTCGGGGGCTTAATAAGTCGGCTATTGCGGCCTGGGTCGGGCAAATGGCCGCGGTAAGGCGTCAGTCAATTGAAGTGCTGCTGGTTTCTTCGGGGTCGGTGGCTGAAGGTATGTGTCGTTTGGGCTGGAGGGTAAGGCCTAAGACGCTGCATGAGTTGCAGGCGGCGGCATCGGTGGGTCAGATGGGATTGGTGCGCGTCTTTGATGATAATTTTCAGCAGCACGGTTTGCATGCGGCGCAGGTATTGCTGACTCATGATGATTTATCGGATCGGCAGCGCTACCTGAATGCCAGAAGTACATTATTGACGTTGATGAAAATGGGGGTGGTGCCGGTCATTAATGAAAATGACGCGGTGGCAACCGAAGAGATTCGTTTTGGTGATAACGATACGCTGGGTGCCTTGGTGGCGAATCTGGTGGAGGCGGATCTGTTGATTATTCTGACCGATCAGCAGGGGTTGTTTACGGCCGATCCAGGCTTGTATCCTGACGCGGAGTTGATTTCCGAGATTAGCGTCAATGATGGCCGGCTGGATGTGGTGGCTGGTGAAAGCCGTAGCGGCCTGGGTCGGGGGGGTATGTATACCAAGGTGCGTGCGGCGCGTCTGGCGTCCCGGTCGGGGGCGGCCACGGTGATTGCGGCCGGCGCCGTTGAGGATGTGATTACGGCTGTGCTTGCCGGTGCTGATCTGGGGACGCATTTGTTGCCGGATATCGAGCCTTTGGTGGCGAGAAAGCGCTGGCTGGCTGGGCAGTTGCAGGTGAAAGGGCGATTGGTTCTGGACGCGGGGGCGGTCAAGGTGTTAACAAGTGACGGCAAAAGCCTGCTGGCGGTCGGTGTTAAATCGGTATCGGGCAGGTTTGAGCGTGGCGAGCTGGTTTCATGTGTCGATGAAAATGGCATGGAAATCGCTCGGGGTCTTGTTAATTACGGCAGGGCGGATGCGGAATTAATAGCGGGCAAGAGTAGTTCTGAATTTGAGCGTATCCTGGGTTATGCCGATGATTCGGAAATGATACACCGGGATAATATGGTGCTGCTGTAAAAAAAA
>SWBX01002413.1_pt1 | contig 62147 bp, 51 predicted proteins | sample 4693051 | NCBI WGS metagenome assembly SWBX01 (sample SAMN10267272, study PRJNA491770) | bioreactor metagenome | isolation source: DHS bioreactor inoculated with marine | place: Japan: Omine Ridge, Nankai Trough | reverse complement strand
TTATTGGCGTTTACTGTCCCGCTTGTGTTGATATCAATATTTGCTGCACTAATATCCAGGACATGTGATTTGCTGGAAATGTTAGTTAAGTGACTCATATTTCCATTCGCTTCGACAGTGATGGTTGCAGAAGGGAAGCTAATTGTTCCTGTCCCTGATTGGTAGAATTTACCGTTTGCCTTAATATCAAGGGTTGAAAGTCCTGCGTTGAACGTTGCTGATGAGCTTGTGGTGTAATTGGCTGTGTTTAGGGTTCCTCCGATATTAAGGTCAGTGATTGTATTGATGGTACCGTTATGTACTACATCAAAATTGTCGAAAGTGAATGTTGCATCGGGGACATCGAAAGTACCACCTGAATCAATTGTTAATTGAGGTACGGTTGTACCTGTTGTTGTTAAAGTTCCTGTGGAAGCTAGTGTCAGAGTTTTTCCGGTTGGGATTTTGTAGCTTGCACCGTTTTTAATGTCGATATTATTGTATGTTTGGGAATCACTGGTTAGTTCAGTAACTTGAGGTGTGTAGGCGACATCGTCAACGTTTGTTCCGTTGTCATATATGACATCACCATTTAATGCGGAATTTTCTTTTATATATATGGAACCTGCCCCACCGTCTTGTTTGGTACTAACTGTAGTACCACCAAAAGCTTGTATGGTTCCGTTGCCTGTTTCGACAAAATCGCTAGAATCCAGGGCATCGTAGTAAAATGCAATACGTCCACCACCACCACCACCGTATGATCCGTTTGGAGTTCCACCGTTAGTGGTTATTGTACCTGACCCTGTAACTGTCCCTGTTGGAGCGTTGATCCAGACTGACCCCCCTGAACCACCACCGTATGCGCTTTGGGGTGAGTCTTGCCCATTTGCGCTAATCGTACCGTCAATTGTTATGGTGTCGGAGGCAGTTAATTTGATGGCACCTCCTCCTTTTGAATAGCTTGTTCCTGATCCAAGGTCTGTTGGTTGAGTTACTGATCCGTATGTATCGCCTGTTCCTATACCGGTAGGTGTATCGTCACCACCCCAACCACCGTATCCTGCACCATCGTATGCGCCCGCCGCTGAGCCAAGTGCCCCTGTCCCATCTCCTGTGGAATTTCCTGTGATTATCCCTTGTACGTCAATAATATCAGATATGATTGTGACGGATCCATTAGTTGTCACTGTAACTCCAGATCCAATTGTAAGAGTTCCTGTGTATGTGTAAGTTCCCGCGGCTAAATCACAGCTTGTGGAGATTGTGATGTTGTTCCCGCTGGTATCAGCACAAGGAGCAGCAAATATTAGCTGTATACCTGCAAAAAGCATTAATGCAAATGCGATGATGCTGCCCAAAAGGGCTGTAAGGGATCGTTTGTGTTTTGAGAAAAATTTTCGCATTATTTTTTGTTTTTTTCGCTTCTCCACCTTTCTTTTCGCATTCCTATTATTTTAGCATAAAATCGCGGTTTTTTGAAGGTCTTGTGTGGTGGTCTTGAGAGGGGAGTTGGTGTTTGGTTTTGTTTGTATTTTTGTAGAGGGGAAGAGGCGTTGTTCCCTTATATTAGGTCAAAATGGGGTATCTGTTTCGTGGTAATTGTGTTGGTCTGGTTTTCAATAAATTTAATCTCTATATATTATAATAGTGATATAGAGTCAAAATATCATTTATTTAGGTCGAATTACAATTGTAATATGCAGATTTTAGTGAATTTTACTTGGCATTTCTCTTGTGTAGTTTGTTGTTTTTTTTATAGAATGATTCTGAGAACTATTTTTAATCTAAAAACAAATATGAATAGAATTATAAAAACACTATTGATTGCTTCTTTAACACTGCTTTTCGTTGGTTGTCAGTCAAATGAGGACGGTGGGGTAGACATGGGTAGTCAAGGTAAGGTGGAGGGGGGCGTGGAGGTTATGACAAATGCTGAAGGCGAAGTTCAGGATCAAACTTCTATGTTGTTAGAGATGCAAGGGAAGTTGAGTGAGATTGTTTTAAGCGGAGACGTTGAAAGATGTAAGGAGTTGACGTTGGAGCAGTACTTAACAAGTTGTGAGGCAAACATCTTGGCAAATAGAGCTCAAAGCCCTGGAGATGCTACTGTTTGTGACGAGGCTTCAACTGAGAATAACAAAACTCGCTGTATTAATCTTGTGAGTAATAAGGATTTTTCTGTTGAGTAATAGTTAGAAGGGGGCGCTAGATTGCTCTGATTGTGATCTCCGCTTTGTATAGTCCAGGTGGAGTATTGGGCGGTATCTCGACGCTAATACGAGGTTTAATAGAGAATGTAGATTCTTCTTTGTCGAGTGGAATAATGGAAACTAGTACCGCTTCGTCTTTTTTGTCTATAAACGTATGCTTGTTTCCTGCTGCTAGTATGCTTTGTTGGGGGCCTTGGTTAATCAGATTGATTGGGCCTGGAGTAATGGTTATGTGTTTAGCTGGGATTGTGTGTTTCCCAGAGACGGATATAAAGTCGGTAATTGATAGATATATGTCCCAAGGATTGCCTTTTTTCTGTACAAAAACCATTTCATCTAATTCTTGACTGCTTAATTTTTTGTCTTTGAAGGAGAACGTTTGGGGCGTTAATTTAACCTTTTCACTAGGTACAAATATGAAATTCATATCTGGGGAACTTGTAATTTCTTGTATAGTCAGAGGGGTGTTTTTTAGTTTACTAATGAGTTTCGGAGAGCCTTTGACAATTGTGGACTGATTTTGTGATTTTATTTCATGTACATATGTAGAGCTGAGTACTATTTCACTCAGAATATCTGGTGAGGCAGGTATTTCTTTAATTATTTCCTTTAACAATGAAACTTCTTCGAGTAGTTTTTCTTGTTCTTGAGTTGATTCAACTTCTTCGATTGATTTTGTTCTTTCGGCTGGAGTTCCTTCTCGGTCTGCAATGATGGAGAGGTCTGAAGTACTTTCGATTTCAATGATTGGCAATGTTGGAAAGGTATCTTCTCCAAAGTCTACAACTGGGACGATAATACTTCCGTTTGGACTGACAACGTTGACCATGTTAGGTGCAAGTTCTGATTGTATTTCGATCTGTTGTTGTTTGTATTGAATATAGCTAGGTGTTGTAAGGGTGTTTTCTAGTGGAATTAGAATTTCTTCACCGGTGAGTGTGTTTTGTAATACCAATTGGCCTTGGCCTAGGTTTTTGTTTGTTTTGATCAGCAGAATTATTCCGTCGTTGTCGGGGCCAGTTGTGTTATTAAAATTTAATGTGTTTTTGCTTCTATTTATGGATAGGTGGTCGTTGCTTTCATTATGTAATTTTTCTATTACATACATTTCTCCCTGATCAAGTTGTACTCTACCTATCCAATTAGTGACTACCCATTCAGGCATTGGTGCTTTGTTAAAGTTGCCCCATTTGATAGTGGTGAGATATGTTGTTTCTTGGTTAAGTAGTGTGTCTGCGTATAGAGATAGTGTTGAAAAACCTAAGTTGGAAAAAATGACTGCTCCTGACATAATTGAAATTAGTAGGAAGATACTAACTAGTTTGTTTCTTTTAGATAAGTGGCGTTTTTTTCTATTGCTAATTAGTAGAATGATTAAAGCGAGTGCAATTACTCCGATTATGATGGGAAGTGAGGCAGGAAGAACAAATTGATCACTTAGTAAAAATGCTTTTGTTGAGTTGTTAATATTGAAGTTTGCAACTATGTGTTCTGGACCAAATGAACTTTTTTCTATGTTTAAAGTAATTTTTTGATCTTCGCCTGGAGTGAGGTTGATTTCTTGCTGTGAAATATCTGTATTTGCAAGAGCTTGATTAATGACCTCGATATTTCCTCTTAGGTTTGTGTTTCCTGAGTTTACTATAGTTGTACTATATGTGTTTTGCGCGTTGAGACTACTATTTATTAATTTGTAATTTGTTTTTGGCGCGCCAGTTACTTCTGCTTGGATTCTAATACCCTGGTCTATATTAATAGTATTTCCCTCTGGAGTGGTTTTTCGCTGACTAATCAAAACTGCCCCATAGTGTTTTCCGATACCTGCGTTCTCTGGGTATGTAATTGTTAGTGGAATTGTGATTGTTTCCTCTGGTGCAAGATTAACTGAATTTGTGTTGAGTTCAATCCATGAGATAAAGTTTTGATTGGAATCTGAAATTGATGAAAGATGAAATTTACCATTTATATAGTCGGCTTCGTTTTTGTATATTGTGATTTCTTGGTTAGTTGAACCATGATTTGTCACGAAGAGATCTTTTTTAAATTTACTTCCAACGGGCCCATTAACAGTAATGTTTTCATTGTTTTCGTCTCCACTATAGATACTGATCTCATTTAAATTCAGATATGAGTTTGCTGAGCAGAACGGTATTGCTACTAGTGTTGCAAGTAGTAATGCGATCAATGAGATTTGTATTTTTTGTGTCTTCATTTGTCTATGCTTTTGATTAGACTATCGTAAAATTGAGTGTTGTTTCGTATGTGCCTGGTAATTGTCCTGCGGATATTGTGTCTTGTAGGTATGGATAAATTTTCCATTGTCCAGGAGAGTAGCCCGTTCCATTTCCAATGGTTAATGTTCTGATTGAATTTGATTCGACTATTATATCTGCAGCGGGAGCGACGGTGAATGGAGTTTGTAGAATTGCGGTGTTTGCGTCTGAAATTGTAGTAATTACGTTCGTAAGTGGGACAACTCCACTGTCAGAGGGGAATGTGATAGATTCATTTAGGAAAAACTCGTTTGCGTCGTTCACTTTGAGCGTAGTGCCTGTTGAGCCAGTTGTGGTTGTTGTGTGTCCTGTAAATGGCGTGTAATTTGTCGTTTCGGAGTTGGTGGAAAAATCGGTGGAGGTTCCATATATAGTATCGATAGTGTCACCATGTTTAATATAAAAGTTGTTTAATGTGATACATTTTTTAGGAGTAATGTCACAATCAACGACTCTGTTTACTATTTCTCCTGTGCTTGGCGCACTTCCCATTGCTGATTCCAATGTAAGAGTGGTTGCATCAACTACTGTATCAATCATAAAGATTTCACTGGGTGCAAAATCAGGTAATTCAATAGTGTCTCCTGAAATAAAACTTGTTGTGTTACTAACTTTTAAGTCTGTTGTAGTACTTCCAGCTATTGTTGTTGTTTGTAATGTCTCATTTCTTTTTAATTCGGTTGTTGTGATAGTTACATCGAATGGGTTTCCACCATTTTCATCAATTATCATTAGATAATTGTTGTCTGCCTGAGAAGGGGTACTAGCACCTATGTTGCTAAAACTTAATTCGTTGTTACTTGAGCTTGTTGAAGTAGTCTGTGTAGGAAAAATTATTTCAGAAGGTCCTTGAATTTTGTAACCACCTCCTAGAATTTCAAGTTCTACGAGCTGGGCAAATAGGGGAGTGGCATTGCTGATTAGTGCAATGAAACTTATGGATAGTACTATTTGTTTTAGTGTTTTTTTATTCATGTTTGACTTTATGACTAGTCAGTCTTAATGGGAAGGTCCCAAATGCTATTCCCATAAGAGATAGAACAATTAAAAGTATGTGAAGAGAGTTGTTTGGAGGAGCCAGAGTGTTTGCTTGTAGTTCTTGATTTGTGGTTATATTTAAATATATTCTGCTTCCAATTCGAGTTGATATTTGTAGGCCTTCTCCTTTGTTTGGAGAAAGTGTAGCCATGATAGCTCCTTGATATTGTCCATTTGTAATGTTTGTTGGGACTGCAATGTTAATTTCTATGTTCTTTTTTGCGTGTGGAGCTAAGTTTACTTGATTGGCGCCTGGCTTAATCCATGGCGCTTCTTCTCCTGGATTCGTTTCTTCTTGAATCGTTATGTTTTCTTTGGTGCCTGATGTTTTATGAAAAGCTAGATTAATTTGAATTGATTCGTTGCTAAGATTTTCTAATGTTAGATATTCTTTGTAATTTTGATTTGGGTTCACATCTCTGACTATCCATGTGCTGTTTTCTGTTGGGTAGGTGGGATAAATTGTGAACGTGCTTTCACTTGCGAAAACTGTATTCGTGCTGAGAGCGATGACAATTATGATTTGTAGAAACTTTTTAAGCATTAGATAAGAGTGAAGGTTAGTGTACCTGCATAATTTCCACTACTTGCGTCGGACGGTATTGTTAATTTGGTGTTTGGACATATTTCCCAGGAACCTGTGTACGGTTTGCTTTTAGTTAGCAGTGTCTGAGTTACACCAAGATTAGCATCTTGTCCGGGATTAGTTGTTGGGGAGATTGTTACATCTGTTGCTTCTGAGAAAGTGACAAGTGAAATTACATTTGGATTTGAACCGTTGTTGTTTTCGATAATGAAATTTGTGTTGCTTATTGAGTCTGCAGGTATGTCTATATTTGTCAGATCAGTAAGAGATACTGTTAGATCAAAGTCTGTTCCATCTAAGTCGGTTACTGTTAAACAGCTTGGCGTTAGTGTTGCAAAATCGATTTCTTCAGTAGTGTTTCTGCTAATATTTCCAAAGTCTATGGTTTGTGGGACTACAATGTATTTGCCTCCAGCTTCAATTTCTTGTGCTGTAGTTGGAGAAAGATCTTCTTTTTGACCAAGCGTATATGGATCTTCTAATCTTTGTTGAAACACACCGTTTTCATCTAGATAATCTGGAGAACTATTGTTTGCATATACAGCAGTGGTAAATTTTCCAGCGTTGTCTGAAGCTCTCGTGTCATATGCTGCTGCTGAGGAATTATATGATTGTCCATAATATGAATATTCGTTAACGGAAAGGGTAGGGCCTGTAGCAGTCCAAATTGGTTCATCGGCAACTATGCTAAATATGTAATACCTTCCTCCAATATATTCTATTGAATCATAAATAATAGTTCCGGTGTTATTGAAATCGAGTATATTCTCTGCTGCAGAAAACGTGCCGGTGATATTTATTGCAGTTATGAATGTGTTTTCTATGTTTTTAATATATCCAATTGCTGTGAACCCATCTTTGCTTACATAATTGTCTATTTCGAAGTTGCTTCCTTCGTTTGGTGCAAAATATATATTTGATCCAGTGTTTGCACTGCTGTAGTTGTCATTGAATGGACCGTTGTTTAATGTTCCTCCTCCTGCATTAAAAGCGCCGGTTACTCCTTCTAGAACAATATAGAAATTACTAATTGCGACCACTTGTCCTTGTGCAACGAAAGTGGGGTCGGTAACAGTTTGGCTAATTATAAAATGTGTAGAGATGTCTGTTGCAAAGTTTAGCACTGTTGTGTTAGCCACGGATGTTGATGTATATCCGGTTATTGTTCCAACTCTGTCTCCTGCAGCAAAAGTACCAGTAACGTCCTCAATGTCTGCATGGAAAGTCCCCGTGTCTATTACGTTTGCGCTTGCAGTGAAGTCTTCTTTAAGTAGTTGTCCATTGCTGATGTTATTAACTGCGTCTGAGGCAATAAGAATAACTTGTCCTGGGTCAATGTAATCATTGTAGTTTGCAAATTTTTGTCCAATGGTGAATATGTTTTGACTAGCCGGATCAATGCTAACTCTACTTCCTGAGTCTGTTTCTAGTATACTGCTGTCTGTGTAAGCTGACCCATAGAATCTTACTACTAGTTCTTCATTGCCACTGACGGAGTTGTAGGAAGTTGAAGCGTAGTAGAATGGGTCTAGAACGGGAGTTAATGTGCTTAAAGTTGAGTTATATCCTCCGTCTAAATCTTCGAAAAGTATGTTATTGACAGTTGTTGGGCCAGAGCTTAATGTGAAATTATTTCCTGCTATGAGGTATCCTTCTGTTTTATATGAGTCTGTTCCGTCGTTCCATACTGCAGCAAATTTTGTTTTGCCACTTGGGCCTACTGAGCCATCTGCTTCTGGGCTTAGTGCTATAGCTGGGGTGGAGAAAGTTCCAGTGGAGCTTAATAAATAATGTATTCCATTGTTATTGTCTTGGTAGTGTATTCTGATTTTATCTTCTACGGGCGCGTTGTTGTGTTCTTTGTAGATTACTATTGTTTGGTTAAATTTGCCTGTTGCCAAATCTACATCTGAATTACTGTAATTGGCGGCATCATATGCGTGTTGACCTTGAATACTTTCAAATGTGCTTCCATCGGCATTGAATTTTTGTGTGTATATACCATTAGATGTTGTTGCTCCTTCGCCTTCCCATGCAATTAAAAATTTGCCATAGTTTGGAGAAGCAGTGTCTTCATTCCAGAAAGCTACTTTTGGATTTGTTTGATCTCCAGTGGTGTAGGTGTTTGCAATAGTAGTGCTTTTTAGTGGAGTGCCGTATTTATCGAATAGTGAATATATAATGTCATAATCTGTTCCATTGAAGTGTTCGTAAACTATTACGTAATCTCCATTGGAGTTTTTGTCTACGTGTGGATTTGCTTGTATATTTGAGTCAGGTGCGTTGACTAGTCGTTCGTTTTCTAGCTTTAGTAATTGTGTTGGATATGTTTTTGCGTGATTTGTGTTACTTGAGTTGTATGTAATTACGTAATGCCCGTCTCTGTTTGATGAGATAGAAACTGAATCGCTGTTGCTGAGGGCTAGATCAGAAATAATTATACTGCCACTTTTAGTTAAAGTATCTGTATAGTTTTGTATCATTACATAGGGAGTGCTGCTAATGGTTTCTTCCCAGGCCACGGCAATTTGATCTATGTTAGTGTTTTCATATGGTGGCACTCTTTTCATGTCGGCATCATTTTTATATAGAGTGATATGGGGAGCACTTTTGGTTTCTGTGTTGTTAGGCGCACTAACTCTTGCATATACAGTTTCTCCGTCTCTACTAGTTTTGTTACATGCATAAGTGAGTGGTGTTACTGTGTTGTATTCACAATAGATTTTTTTCATTCGGATTTCACTATTACCACCCCCGGAGACTTCGTAATTGTATGCTATGTAGAAACTTTCAATTATTGTTGTTGCTGATAAATCTGCGTCCAAGGTCCCGGCAACATCTGCGAATGTTGAGATGTCTGTGTCTATGTTTATTTCTGGTGATTGGCTATCTCCTAGATAATTTATTGCTGAGGCCTGTACTGTTGTGTCTGCTGTTACTCCACTTTCTGTGAAAACTATTAAAAAGTGTATCCCGGAGTAGCTTATGTTTGATTCGATTTGATTGCCCGTTGCACTACTATTTATTTTTACATTTAATGCGTGTGCTTTATCTAAAAGATTGTCGAACCCTTGGAAATATACTTCATGATCGGTGCAAGAAACATCGTCACATGCTTGAAAAGTGATTCCTGTTTCATCTCCTGTTTTAGTGCTTGAAATTCGAGGCCGAGCGTTTGCATCCAGGATAAGTCCGTTGTCTACTTGTTGTAAAACATGAGCAGTTAAGTATGTGTCTCTGGAATAGGGGATCATTTCTACTGAATAGCTGCTGCCTACTTTCTTTGTGTAAGTTATAACGAAGTAATTGTCGTTAACAATAATGTCTGGGTCTGTGTAGTCGTCTGCTGCTATGCAAGACCCGCTTACTATGTTGGGCTGAGTGATTGGTATGCCGCTTTTGTTATATACTTGATAGTAAATGTAATTACATGGTCCTGCCTCTGTAGTTTCCCATGTAAAATATTGATTACCTTCGTCGTCCATGTCACTACGAATGCTGTTTGTTTCAGTCCCATTCGGTAAGGTATATTCAACAATAGGTTCTTCATTTGGATTTATAGCTGCTTCAGCTTGGAAGGTTTTGTTGTTTATGCTTGTTTGCCATAGTGACAATGAAGTTATCACTAAGGTTAAAAATGAGAATATCCTAATTGTTGATTTATTTATTTCCATTTGTTGTTGCTTGACTACTCGGAATCTTAATCACTTTGTTTTTTTCTAGTATGTATGGTGCTTTGATGCCGTTGATTTTTGCTATTAACTTCCATCGGACGTGATGTTTTTTTGCAATTAACATTATGTTTTCGTCTTCTTTGACTGTGTATTTAATCGCGTTTTTCAAGATCTTTTTATAGTGTCTTTGTCTTGAAATGATGCTAATGGAAACTAGTACTGAGATTGTTAACAAGTAGATTGCCAGTGTCCATGGGAAGATGAAGATGTTTAAAGTTTTCTTGTCGCTTAGTATTGTTCCTCGTAAATTATCAAAACGCCCTAAGTCATCTTCTAGGTAGTAAATTTCTGCTTCTGCAGTAAAATTTCCAAGGTTCTGATCATATTGCCATTCTAACATTGGAGACGTGGAACTTCCTGGGAGTGATTTTCCTAGGTTTCCCTCGATAGTATCGATTTCTTCTCCCCAAGCGTTGTAAATATGAATTATTGCTTTTGGTTCAAAAGCTATGTTTCCCTTGTTGATGAAGTCAAAAGTAAACAATATTTTGTTTAATGCATCCTTTTTCCATACCATTCTTTCTAAGCTAATGCTGTACTTGGTTTCGCCTGGGACGGTTAAGTAAATTCGGTTTCCTGCTCGTGTTTTTATTTGAATATTTCCTGTACAGATCCCTGACGATTTTTGGATTTCATTGCACACTCCGTTGTTAATTTGTTCATGGATAATGCTGCCGAAGTATTGGCCAGGAGGGATGTTTTCTGGAAGTTGTATCTCAAATTCAATTTCTTTGGTTTCTCCGTGTTTTATTGTTATTTCCTGTTGAGCTAGTGTTGTCCAGACACCAAGTCCCTTCTTCTCATCTAATTCCATTTTTGGCGTGAAGCTTCCAGCTTGATTCACATTTGCGTCAGTTGCATATACTTTTACTGTTTCTGTTTGGTCTCCAGCATTTCGTAAAACGATTGAATCGTGTATAGTTGCTCCAGGATATTCGTAGTACTTGAACCAACTTTGGTTGTTTTCATACGGATCTGGATCTTTTATGGTTGACACGATAAATGAGTTGCCAAAAGTGATTTGGGGTGCTATCAAGAATAGCCCAAGAATGCTTAGTATGATTGTTTTTTTGATCTTTTTCATTTATCTGGTCAGGGATTCAAAAATATCTGTTAATTATACCTCAAAACGCCTCCAGGGTCAAAGAACTAAGCTGGATAATTATATAGTTTTGATAAGCTCCCTCAATCTTTGTTATTATTTGTACTTTTGTGATAGAATACGGGGATGTTTGTGCGCATAAATATGAGAAAAACATGAAATTGGAAATTGATTTAAGAGAAACAACTGGTGATAGTAATGTTGAGACGGACATTCGTTCTGTTATAAGGTTTCATTCATTAATTGGAGACTCGATTAGTGATCACGCAATTGATGAAGGTTTACGTGAAATTGCTTTTGCAAGTAAGCCAGAGGCTACTTTGAGTGATGTAATTAGACCTATGGTTAGTGAATTTGCTATTAGAGAGGCAAAGTTAAGCTTGCATGAGTTTTTAGCAAGGTTTAAGAAAAATTGTTTGGCTGAGTTGATTGCTAGTTCTTTTGCAAAAAACCTTGTTACTATAGATTTATTGAAGAAAGAGGAGCGGTGGGAAGAGAAAAACTACGATGTACTAGAACAAGACGAAAAGAACATACAGAAAGATTATATTGCAGTTTTACTTGCCTCAATTGACTACTTGAAGAAAGTGAAAATGACTAGTACTGCCACTATTCATGCTTTTTTTAAACTCAAAAAGCAAGAGTATCCTTTGGTAGAAATGGCTGAATTGTTTGCTACAACTTACAAAATTACTTCAAAAAATGGAGAAATTGAGCATGGTTGTTTGATGGATATTGTTGTTGCAAAGATTTATGAGGAAACTAGCGATATTGCTACTGCAGCATATGAAGAAAACTTTAATCAAGATAAACGAGGTTTTGTGATGGGATTTTTGATGGGTGGGGTTATCAAATATGACAAAAATGAGCGGAAAATGTTGTTTAATTCTATCGAGTTCACCAATTTGATGAAATACTTAGATAACATGAAAGTTAAAGCCGATATTAATGACATTAATCATAATAATTTATATGATCTTTTGTATGATGAACATCAGTTTATGTCTAGACATATTGAGGGAGTGAGAGTGAGCAAAACTCAGGCGGAAATGCGTTCGAATTATGCCAAGCAAGGGGTTTTTCTTGACTCTCCTGATTACCCAGAATATGGGGGGCCTGTGATTTTTGGAGAAGACTTTGATGTTAAAGCTTTTCATGACAAGCATATTAAACCAGCGTTGTATAGATATTATTCGAAGAAGCAAAGAAAGGTTACAGATATCAGACCTATTGATTTGCTTCCTGGTCTGCATGATACAAATACAATGGGGCGTGACAAATATACTTGGTATTTATTGAGATATGTGAAAACTTTAGTTGAAACAAATCGGCGTGATCCTTCTTTGTTTATGCTTAAGGCAAGAGAATTATTGGGCATTACAAAAGCACCTCATCTTGACGAATTGACTGACGAACAGGTTTGCCAGCATTTTAATTACTATTTTGATATGGCAGAAAGTAAATTCAAAGATACTATGAGCGACGCTTTATATTACAGGGATGATTCGGAAATCTTGGATACGTGTATATACCCTGAAGAAATACTAAAATGTAGAAGTCTTCCAAAGTTGTTAGAGTGGTTTATTCGTCCAAATTTGTTTAAGACGGAGTATCCTGCTTATTCAAACGTGCCAAAGGATCAGATTGCTTTTGCATGTTCGGCTTTTGTTAAAGATTTTTTACGTGTAATGGAAGAAATGAGTAAGAAGAAATTCATTGAAGCAAACAAAGATAGAGATGTTTTAGAACAGGAGATGACGGAAACTTTAAAGATTGAAACGCTAGAAACATTAGATCTGCCTTTTAGAGTTTTGATAGAATTAGATGAACATGATCAACCGGTTGATCCCCCTTGTTATGATATTGTGATTGATTCTACCCATGTTGGTGATTTTATTACTGATCAAAACAATTCTTTTGCGCAAAAACTTCTTGCTTTTCCGACGATGGCACAAGTTGAATATAATGGAAAAAAATATCATGCTTGTCCAGAAGAAACGAAAAGATTTAAGCTTGTTAAGATGTGTATACCTCTGACATCACTGGAGACATCAAAAAAGTTAATAGCTTCTCAAAAAAAGGTTGTAGTAAGAGCGCTAATATATTCTGGAGACAATCATTATATTCATGTTAAAGAAGCATTAACAAGGGTGATAACCATGGATAGAGGTAAGACTATTACTGATGAAACACGGTGGTTACTTTCGTTTCCAGACACTGATTCTCTTAGAGCTTTCAAAGAATTTATGTATAATCGTAATCCTGCAAATGCTATTAAAGCTGAAGACTCAGAAGAGAAAAGAATGTTTTCCAATAAGGAGGCTAATACTAGAAATGGTGCAGCTTCTACAAAGAGTTTCAAGGAATTCGAGGATTTTAAAATTGTTGGTCCAGTTAACATGACAGAGCCTTTGGAAAATGGTTCTTTGCAAAACAATGCAATTGGCTTGGAGACTCAAAGCGTTATGTTACGAAATTTACTACTTGGTAATTTGTCTGAATATACTATTTCTGGGCATCCTAGATATCGTTCACAGCGTGCGTGGCCGCTTGTTTTTTCGAAATACTTTCCTCCAGATGTTTTTGGTGACTCTATGAAGGAGAAGGAACTTCAAGGATATGATTATGCTTCATAGTATTGATTTCTTATTATCTTTCTATATGTTAAAATGTATTAAAGCGTTTTCGCGCTGCAACAAAAAGTAAAATAAAATTATGAAAACTGGATTTTTAAGAAATGGCTTTTTATCAAAACTTCTGGTTTTGGTTCTCTTGATTCAGGTGATTTCTCCGTCTGTAATATATGCTCAGTTATTAGATCCTATTATGAGTGTTTCGACAGAACTAAGAGTAATTCCTACGTCGATAGAACTTTTGGTAGTTGCTCCAGCTGTAACCATTGTACCTGAAGGAGGTGTGGTGGTGCCTTTTGAGGCTACTGCTAAGTATGATTACCCAGGAGGAGTAGTTGTTCCAGACAGAGATGTTACGAATGACCCTTTAATTGTTTGGGATTCTTCGGACGATAATGTCGCTTTAGTTAATACTATAGGGGAGGCTACTTCAGTTAGTGACTTAAATCGGGGGGCAGTTACTGTAACTATCTCTGCTGAATATGGTGGTGTTGTTGGTGAATCTGAACTTACAGTTATTGGTGTGGTAATTATTGATGATCAGCCGGCGCCTGCTTCTTCAGGAGGTAGTGGATGGATTGTTGAAAGGCTAAATGAGGCGTCTTCTCCCGTTGAGGAACCCCCTACGGGGGAGGGAGATGAACAGGTACTTCCTTCCATTGATGAAGAACCACCAGTAGAAGAAACAGTTGATGAAGTCTTGCCTGAAGAGGCGGCGCCACCAGTTGTTAGTCCAGATGTTATACCTGTTGAAGGAGTGCAGTTACCACCAACTGAAGATGGTAGAGGAGGCGGGTCCTCTTCAGAAGAGGAAGAAGAAGAAGGTTTTCAGTCGGTGAAAATAGCAGGTTTTCCTTTGTTGGGAGTTTTCGCTAGAGAGCAGATTGTTCCGTTGGATGAGGCGTTTACTCAAGAAGAATTAGTTATTGTTCCGGGGGAGGAGGTGGATATTCCGGGTGTATTGGTTATAAAGCCCGAAGAGAAGGGGGGAATATCAAGAGCGGTTGTAACTGCAAGAATAATGTCTGGCGTTAATTTACTTACTTTGAGGAAGTCGTTTTTTGATAAATGTTTTGCGGATCTGGAAAATTGTACTAGCATTTTCAGTATGTTTAGTAGTTACGATGGTATTAGTTTAGATCCAAAAAATCTTGTTTTGTTTCCTGATTTAGAGGGAATCAAAGAGACAGACATTATCAACAAAGCAGCTCTTTCAAATATAATTTCAGGGTATTATGGTATAGAGAACAGTCCTTTTTTGCCTGATAAACCAATTACAAGAATTGAGACTTTGAAGATTATTGCAACCGTTTTGAATACTTTAGAAAAAGGACAGGCAAATTATAAGCAACAGGTTATTGATTTTAATGCATTGTTTTATCAAGAAATTTATGAGGCTAGTCTTCTTGCAGGTCTGTTGGACAATAGAACAACTTTTAATAATTATGTGCCGGAAGCTTATGTCCCAGGAGTAAGAATAGCTCATGCAATTTCTCAAGAAGGGTGGCGACTAATCAGATCGGAAGGGACTCCGTTCAAGGACGTACGTCCTGATTTATATGACTCACATTGGTATTACCCGATCGTTATTGACAAATTATGTCGTGTCGAAATGATTGTTTGTAAAGAAGGAGCGGAATTAGGACCGGATGAGTCTCCTCCTTTGTCTGATGTGGATAAGTATATTGATTTTATCAATGAATATATTTTGGAAAATGGCTTGGATGTTTCTATACTTGGTGATAAAGACAAAGATAATATTTTAAATATTGATGAGAATATTGTGTATCTTACTAATCCATTAAACGCTGATACTGATGGAGATAGACTGCAGGATGGAGAAGAAATTAATGAATTTGAAACTAATCCGAATCATGTTGACACTGATTACGATGGTTTAACTGATGGAGATGAAGTATTAAAGTATGGGACGGATCCAACATTGTTTGATACTGATGATGATTCCTTTAGTGATCGTGTAGAGGTTGAAGCTGGTAGCGATCCATTGAATAAAAATTCAACTCCAGAAGATAAAAACGAAAACAGGGTTGCAGATGCTTGGGAGCTTGAATATGGTATTGAAGTTTTGAATGGTTCTCAGGATACGGATGGTGATGGACTGGCTGACGCACTTGAGTATATTTATGGTAGTAATCCTACAAGAATTGATTCGGACATGGACGGTTATACTGATAGCGAAGAAATTTTAGAATACTTCAGTGATCCAAATGATCCAGATGACCCAGGTGAATTGAAAAACTTACCAGTGTTGATTAATAATTTTCAGTATGGACAGATAGTTTCTGATCCTTCTCCTTTGATTAGAGGTATTGGCCCTGCTAGTTTAGGTAATAACGTTGTGACTATCCAAGTTTTACTTCGTAATGAGTTTGGGAGTGAACTGATGTTGGGAAAAACAGTTACAGACGCGAAAGGTAAATTCTTGTTTGTTCCAGATATTGAAATAAAAAATGGAACATACTTTTTGATTGCGCGCTCTTTGAATGGAGGTGACGTGAAGATGTCATCGCCACTTAAGATTATTATTGATGATACTTTAAAAGTGATTTCAGCAACTCCAAACAGATTAGAGAATGCAATGATTGATGAGGAGGTAATTATTAAGAATTTGGTTTTGAAAGTTGATTCTGAGGATGGTAGTCCAGTTTTGTATGGTACTTTGTCTGAATTTGGAAGTAGGGTGAATGTTACTTGGCAAAGTTTGGTTGTCTCTTCTGCTTTGATAGCTGATACTACGGATGGTTCATTTAGTGTTAAGTCCCCAACTTTGCAAGAGGGGAGGCATACTGTTTATTTGCAGACTGTTAGAAAAAGGGACAATGCAGTTAGTAGGACAATAAAAGTTTCTTTTGATATGGGATTGGTGGAGGCTGCAGGAATCTCTCCAACTATTCAAGGAGGGGCCGATGCGTTCAGAGCTGCTGCAGTCGGACTTGCTGGTTTTGTTTCTGAACAGTCTTGGCCTTTTTGGATTTCTGTATTGTTGGTTTTGGCTGTGGCTGGTGCTGTTATCTATCTGTTATTTGGAAGAAACAAAGATAAGAATAGTCGCAAGAAGAAATAGACTCAGGGCCTTAATATAACTAAATTTACCAGTGAGTATATCCAAGCAATGTTGAATTGTATGTTTAGCATGAGTAGCCAATGTAAAATTGGTTGTTTCGTTAGGGAAAGTATAATCCAGCTGAAACTAAGAATAGCAAAGTTTGATATAATGTTTTGCCATGGCCAGTAGATGATTATTACTAGGCAACTTACAAATATGAAACTCCTGTATAGTCTAGTTTTTGTGCTGGGTTTTTTTTTATTCCAAAGTTCGAAGGTTCTTTCAATATGATATTGAATATTGATCCATGTTGATGGTAGCCTCTTTTGTTTTTTTGGCACTTGTCTTGGCATCGCTTGCATTGTTGGCGTTTAGAACTTGTGGGCTCTCTTTAAACCTTTTCTGATAAGTAGTTTACTAATATGTCGCTTCTTCTCTAAATGGAATTTGTTTGTGTTGAAACCGTATTTGCTGATGATTTCTGAAGTGTGCTCTCCACCAATGTGGAATGGCATAATTACGTGATCGGCACCTTGTTCGTATAGTTGCAGAGCTTCTTCTGATTCGTGTGCAAGGACAATTATTATGGCAGTAAGATTCTTTTGTCTGATTGTGTTGATCAAGAGGTGATTGGTCTCTGCATCTTTGATGCTAGAAATTATCATCTTTGCGTCGTCTATATTCAATTCACTATATGTGTCTAAATTGCTGACGTCGGCATACAAACAGTCTATGTTTTTTTCGTTAAGTTCGTGAATTACTCTAGGGTCATAATCGATAACAAAGAAATTTTTTCCAATGTTATTAAAAGATTCAATAAGTGAAATGCCCATTTTCCCATGTCCAATTAAAATAATGTCGTGTTCCGCATGATCAAAATGTTTGTGCTCGTCTAATTTTTTTCCATGTTTCTCTAGAAAATCTAATTGTTTATTAAGTTTTCTGTAAATTTTTTCTGAATACATGATGAAATATGTAGATCCAGTTATGCTTATTAGAGCGACCAATGTTAAGAGAGACAATATTTTTTGATCCAATTGTCCGACATTTACTCCTAATGCGACGACTATTAATGAGAATTCACTAATTTGACTGAAATTTATACCCGCTAAAAAACTAGTTTTTTTTGTGTATCCCATTCGCCCAATAATAAAGCTAATTATGATTGGATTAATTATTAATATTAATAATGACAACGTAATTATAGGAAGTATTAATGACGAGATGTCGTTGAAAACAATTTGAGATCCTAGGAAAACAAAAAATAGCATAATAAAGAAGTCCCTTAGTGGTCTCATTTTAGAGCTAATTTCATAGCGATATGGTGATAGAGATAGAGTTACACCCGCAAGTAATGCACCAATTTCAATTGAAAAATCCATAACAAAGAACATGCTTGCTACTGCCATACACCACGCAATTGAAAACAGTAGTAACATCTCTTGAGACTTCGCAATTTTTGTTGTAATGATTGGAAGAATTTTGTTGCTAATTATAGCTAGTACCCCTATTAAAATTGCACCTTTTGCAATGGTTTCTAAGATGGTTGTTGCAAGATCACCGTTTTTTGCGATAGCGGAAATAATCATTAATGCGGCCATTGCAATTAAGTCCTGTATAATCAAGATTCCTATTGAAATTTTCCCAGGCAGAGTTTCTATGGTTAACTTATCAGTTAACATCTTCATGATGACGATAGTTGAACTGAAACTTAATCCGAGCCCAATGTATATTGCGGTTGTGTCATCAAAACCGAATTGTTTACTGAGTAGAAATACAATCCCTCCAGTTATAAATAGTTGCCCTAATGCAGTCATGAGCGCAGTTTTTCCAATGTCTTTGATGTGCTTTGGATTTAGTCCAAGGCCCACCATGAATAGTAGAAATGTTATGCCAATTTGAGAAAAGGTTGAAAGACCCTCGCTGTTGCTTAGAATCCCTGTAAGGTTTGGGCTTAATACTATTCCGCTCACGATATACCCGATCATAATTGGCTGTCTCAACGCCTTAAAAAAACCACAGATTACCAGTGTTGTGAGAATTACTAAGCTAAGTTCTACGAAGGCTTGTTCTTGCATATATTGATATTGTTTAATCTTTACATTTTAGCACAGGCTTGACAAGAAAGGAATCTCTTCTACTCTAGTCTTAGAAGTGCTTTGTGAACTTCCTTAGTTCCTTCTTTTTCTTTTGTTGAAAATGGGATAATTGTAATGCCTGGATAGAGAGTTTTGACTTTATTAAGTTGTGAGAGCTTTTGGTTTTTGTTGAGTTTATCAGTTTTAGAAAGTATTAAAGTTAAAGGGAATTTTCTGTCCAAAAGGTATTTAATCATTTCCTTGTCTTGTTCTGTTGGACCTAAACGAGAATCAATTAGTAGGAATAATTGTGTGAATTCGAATTTTTGATTTTCTAAAAACCAGAAGATTAGTGCTTCTAGTTGTTTCCTTTCTCCTTTGCTAAGTTTTGCATATCCATACCCTGGTAGATCTGCGAAATAGATGTTCTGATTAATCAAAAACAAGTTAACTTTTTGTGTCACGCCTGGCTTGCTACCTGAACGACACAAATCTTTTTTCTCAGTTATCGCATTGATAAAGCTTGATTTGCCTACATTTGATCTCCCCATAAATACAAAAAGAGGGGCAATCTCCTCCGGTAGAGGAGAGGTTTGTGTGATAGCTTTGTAGAATTGTGCTGATTTTATGTTCATTGCGAGAATGTTAATAGGTCTACTTTGTTGAGCTTGTCATTATCATAAACGATGTGTGCATATGTCTTTGGTTTTAATATTGGTTCTTCTCCGCGTGACATTTCATATTCTTCTCTCCAAGTATCAGTGACAATAAGTATGTTATTTTTTTTAGAATTTATTATGTGACGAGTTAAGTGAAGATGTCCCATTATATATGCTTTTCTGCGTGGGTTTTGTTTTATTAAATCTTTGAATCGTTTATCGGTGAATTTACTTTCATCATATATTTCTAAACCATGTTTATACATGTGTTTGATGAGATTGAAATATGGAACATTTGCAACGGGGTCTCCAAGTCCCATAATGAAGTTTAGAATTATTCCTTTCACTACGAAATTGTATGCGATTTTTTGTTTCATTTGTCGGAATTCAGGAAAATTTTCGAAAGCATGATGTCGAGGGTAGATCTTTTCTTCTTGTGGGAAATGTCTTTTTAATTCAATGAAATATTTGCTTACTGCGAGATACCCAAATGGAAGATTTAGAATTTTTTCACCTTTATGCTTAAGAAATGGCTTTGATACGTCTTGTTTGAAAAAGTAATCTACTTGATGTCCATGTTCAATATGTATGTCTCTGTTTTGATACTCTGCGGCGAATGTTATTTTTTTTTCGTGTTCCAAGACCTCTTTAAGATATTTTTGTACCGCAGGCCAAAATAAATCAAAATCATGATTGCCAATGTTGAAGTGAACTCTGTTAGCAGATTTATTTAGGAATACTCTTAATGTTTCAAACACCCTAGGGTATGTTTCAACTATTCGTTTCATTTTCCAGAGGGATAGTTCTTCTGTTATGTGATGTGTGAAGGTGCCTTTATATTGCATTTTGAGAAAATCAAACGTGTCCCCATTTAGCACAAGAATATTTTTTCCTTTTTCTTTAGTAATGTATTTGAGAAAATTGATAAGCGCCTGTTCGTCTTTAAAGTCATCAAAGATGTCTCCTTGTCCTAATTCTATATCGCTTATTACGTAAATGTTTTTTTTCATTCTATATTGTTTCTTGGTACTGTAATTATTATGTTTTGAACTTTTTCTAATTCTGGAGAGTAATTGTTCTTGGTGGCTATGCCTGAAGAGTTGCCACCATCAAGATTAATGACAGAATGCAATTCAAGATCACTTAATTTGGGACTATTGCTGATTAATTGTGCGAAATCATATAGCGTTAGAGAATTTTCACGATCTAAAAGGCTTTGTCTGAGAATTATTACAATGATTTCATTGTTTTTACTGAGCGCTAGTGCAGTACGACCAGCTTTTTTCGTGTTTTTTTTGTCGGCTATGATTTGTCCTTTTTGATTAATCAGAATTGGTCCGCTTTGTATAGCAAAGTCAATATTGGGAAGTAATGTTTCTTGTTGTTTCTGGAATTTATCGTATTCCAGTACTTGAGGTTGTCCCTTGTTGTTGATAATGAAGATGCCATCCATCAGGCTTGATTTTTGAGCAGGAAATATTAATTTGCTTTCTGAAATTAGAAGTCCAAGTGGTTTAAAGTCGGGACTGAAGAAGCTACCGTTGAAACTCATCGTTGAATTGTTTTCAATGTGAATTTCTTTAATGCTTTTACTGTTTGGTGCAGGAGAATTTTCTACAATTTTTAATTGATTGTATGAAGTGTCGATTTTTCCTATATGAAATTTTTTCCCATCAATCTCTATTTGATCGAGTGTAGGGAGGTGTGCTGACGGGGAGGTGTCTGGCCTTGTGTCTTGTAATGTGCTGGCTATACAACCTGCCAGGATGACACTGGTTAAAGCGATGTAAAGTGATTTTGAATGCATGAAACTTTAATTAACTGAGGTGGAGTCTAATGGTGTTTCTTCTGTGGGAGTTGTTGGGAAGGGTGGGGCGCTGGGAGCGATAGTTGGTTCTTCTTCAGTGGGTTCTACAGGTGGTGTTGGGTCAACTGGTTCAGAAGGGGTGACAGGCTCTGATGGCACTGGCTCCGTAGGTTCAGATGGAATTGTTGGTTCTGGACTGGGCTCCGTTGGTTCTGGTTGAGCGACTGAGGTTCGAATGTTAATTTCTTTCTGTCCTATTCTTCCTTCATTATCATATACAAGAATGGTAAGTGTGTGTGTCTCGGCAGAACTATTTTTGGGTAGTCGGATATTGCCGGAGAAAGGGGACTGATCTTGTTTATACTGTAGTGTGCCGTCTAGGAAATATAATGCGAGGGTTACTCCTGCTTCGCTGGTTACTTTAATTTCAACACTCTTTGTTTTATCACGAACGACTTCGTCGTCTTTGAGGTTAGTGATTTTAATTGTAGGTAATTCGCTTAAGGGGACGTCTTCACAACTAATCATTGTTGCCTGATCTTCGAAAAAGTCTGCATTTTCTTTAATCCATTCTTGTGCTGCGTTTTCCCAGACTTCTCTGCTTGGGTCGATGTCGTGTAATACAACTTGGTTGTTTTTCTGTGCTTTTCCAGGCTCACATATGATGTCTTTCAATGTTTCTGAGGCTGTAAAATCAGGATTGCTGCTATAGCTGTCATCTATTTCGGTTGGGACTGCAAAGGAGGCAAAGAAATCTGTTGTTTGATGATCAATGGGAGTTAAATCACTAGCTAGCTTTCCACTATATTTTGAAACGGTTTCTTGTTTGATTCCTTCTGGTATTGGGAAGTCTTCTGATGGCATGTCCTTTAATGCTTCTGTCATGAACTCTTTGAAGATTGGTGTGGCCACTGTGTATCCGGATGCAGAGGCGGCCAATACTCCGTCTTTGTTCTCGTTATTGTTTCCAACCCAAACTCCAGTTACTACTTGGGTGGTATATCCGATTGTCAAAAGATCACGTGGAAGATTTGAATTAGCTTTGTTTGAAGTACCTGTTTTTGCTGCATTGACTTGCCCACTAATATGTAAATTAGGGCCAACTGCAACAGATTGGTCCGAAAGTATGCTGTTGATTAGATAGGCAATTTGAGGGTCCAGGGCGTCGATTCCTGCTTTGTCTTCCCATTCTTCTAAGACTTCTCCTTGTGCGTTTTCGACGCGTAGAATGGAAACTGGTTCATATTGTAAGCCACCATTTGCAAAGGTGCCGAATGCATTTGTCATACTTAAAAGTGTAGTTTCGGCTGTACCAAGCGAAAGGGGGTATCCATAATATATGTCTTCGTTCATAAAATTTACGCCAAGTTTTTTTGCGAATGGCATGATTTCTTTGTCTTCTCCTGCCAGGTAATATGTCTTCATTGTGGTTATGTTTCGCGATTGGCCTAGAGATTTGCGTAAAGTTATTGGGCCTTGAAATTGTCCATCATAGTTTTTTGGCCATCTGCTCCCGAATGGCGTGGGAACGTCGAAGGCTACAGATGATGGAGAGTAACGGTTCATAAAGGCGGCGGCATAGACGATTGGTTTGAAAGTTGACCCTGGTTGTCTGAAACTAGTGGCTAAATTTAGTTTTCCCTCTATCTCTTCATCAAAGTAATTTCGTGATCCTACCATTGCTAAAATTTGCCCGTTTTGAGGGTTCATTGATACTAAGGAAGCGTTCTTGGCGTTATAGTTGTTTTCATTGCTCTCAGCTCGGCTGGTGATAGCTTCCTCAGCTATTTCTTGGAGACGTGGGTCTATAGTTGTGTAAACTTTCAATCCGCCCTTCTCAACTAACTCAGATCCGTATTTTCCCTCTAATTGCTGCATTACATATTCTAATACGAAGTGAGGTGCTTTGATGTCTTGTTTGTATTTGTTAAATTTGATTTCCTGGACCTCTTCAAGCGCTTCAGTTTTTTCTCGCTCTGTAATTGCACCTGTTTCTGCCATTCTCTTTAACACAAGGTCGGATCGTCCTTGTAAGTATACTGTCTTGTGATTACCCACATTGACGTTTTGCCCTATTAGACCACGTTTTATCTCGTTATCGTGTAGGTCTGATTCTTCTCTGATGTTGCGGTTTTGTAAGTTTTCGGGGGTAAGATTACCTGAAAGGTGGGAGAATTGATTTGGCCCATAAGGATTATAAGTGCTTGGTGCCTGGGGAATAGCGGCCAAAATGGCGGCCTCGCCTATGGTTAATTCCTTAGCTGGTTTGTTAAAATATACTTGTGCGGCTTTCTCAGCGCCGAAAGCATTGTTTCCATATGGTATTTTGTTGAGGTATTTTTCTATGATGGTGTCTTTATCAAAGGCTTCCTCCAAACGAACGGCTAGAATCAACTCTTTTAACTTTCTAACATAGGATTTTTCAGGAGTAAGGAAGGTTAGCTTAATATATTGTTGTGTAATAGTAGATCCACCTTGCTGACTGCCCCCAGTGAGGTTGTTGAAAGCGGCTCGTGTGAAACCAACCATGTCGAAGCCGGGATGACTATAGAATTGTGCATCTTCAATTGCGATGGTGCTTTTAACCAAATTTTCTGAAATTTGGTTGAGAGTTTTGTATTCTCGGTTTTCTTCACCGAATTTTACGTATAGAACGTTACCTTCACGGTCGTATATTGTGGTCGATTGTGCTACAGCAAGGCTGTCTAAGTCTTTGACATCGGGTAATCCGATAGAAAGAATGGCGAGTGCAGTCGCAAAAAGAATGCCGAAGAAGACTATGATAGCTCCAGAAGCAATTGCGGCTAGAATACCGATTTTTTTCCAATCAGTATGTCCATGTGCATTAGTAAAGTGGCGCGCTCGTAGCCGTCTCATCATCGACCGAGTTTTGTTTTTATTTAACAAAGTTTTGTCAATTTAATAACAGGGGGATTTTAGCTGAAAATGGCGAAAAACACAAAGATAGCTGCTTGTTTTGTCAAGTAGTTTAGAGGGTTGTGTAAATGTACTTTAGAGTCCACGAATTTCAGCTCCTTCTTTTTTCAAATTAGCGAAGATTTTTTGTTGAATGGCCTTCATTTCTTCGTCTGTAAGGGTTCGATCCTGGGCGAGGAGTGTGATTTTGTATGCTAGAGACTTTTTATCTTCTGGAATATTGCTGCCTTGATAGAAATCAAATAATTTCACTTCGCTGATTAGTTTTTTGTCAGCTTTGTTGATAGCTTGAGCAAATGTTGCTACTTCTTTGTCTTTATCCACCAACATGGAAACATCAATTTCAATCCCAGGAAACTTGGGAAGTGGCTTGTATTTGCTTTCTTTTCGTTCTACCTGATGTAATAGAGTGTAATTGATAGTGAAACATGCAATTTGGTGTTTTTGAAGTTCGAAATTTTGAGCGACTTCAGGGTGTAATTCGTAAATGTGGATGATTTCTTGTTGGGATTTGTGGTGAAACCAGGCAGCATGCTTATTTGGGTGTGCTAACGGGGTTTGATCTTCGGCTCTGCGATATTGGAGTGAAGTTATGTTGAGATGTTTTAATATGGCCTCTATTGCGGTTTTTGCTTGGTAGAATGGGGATTGTGTTTTTTTCTCTATGAGTATTAAGCCTGCAACGACCTTTTCCTCTAAAGGAAAATACTCATTGATGAATTTATATGTTCTACCAATTTCGTATAACCGGAAGTGGTCGGTGTTTTTTAAATTACTGACTGCGTTGTGCAGGAGATTGGGAATGAGGTCGATGCGTAGATGAGTTTGTTCTGAGGACAAATAGTTTCGGATTTTCATATGCTCTTCTGCATTTAATCCACAATTATTGTATGTTTTTTCGCTGTAAAAAGAGTAGTTGAGGCATTCGTTGAATCCAAGTTCTGAACTTAGAACGTTTCTAATTTCATATTTTTCTTGTCTTTCGGTATTGGGAGTTCCAGGTCGAAGGCTTAATTCTGGCAATGTGTCTGGGAGTTTCTCATAGCCGTATAGACGGGCTATCTCTTCGACTAGGTCGTCTTGGTGGCTTATGTCTTTTGTGGCTCTGAAACTGGGGACAGTGACCTCTATGGGGTTTTTGGAACCCTTTACCTTGAATTCGAGCTTCTCTAGTAGATTTTTAGCAGTTGCGGCAGTTATTTCTACGCCGATTTTTGATGAGGTTTTTTCCAAATCCAGTTTAATGACTCGTTCCTTGTATTTGAAATTGTTTATGTCTTGTTTTTTGCTGATGATTTTTGCGTTTGGGCAAAGATCTAAGATGATTTTTACTAAACGGTCCATAGCTATTTCGGCCAATAGGGGATCGAGGTCTTTTTCGAATCTTTGTACAGATTCTGTACGAATTCCATGTCTTGTCGAGCTTTTTCGAATTGAGATTGGGTCAAAGTTGGCGGCTTCCAGCGTGATACGAGTTGTTTTGTCGCTGATTCCAGAGTGTAATCCTCCTTTAACGCCCGCAATGGCGAGTGGTTTTTCAGTGTCGGCTATAATTAATGTTTCAGTATCGAGTTTTTTATTTTCTTCGTCCAAAGTTTCGAGCTCCTCGTTTCTTTCTGCTCGGCGGACGATGATTTTCCCTTTTATGGTGGAAGTGTCAAAGGCATGGAGCGGGTTTCCGAGTTCCAACATTACAAAGTTGGTGGCGTCGACAATGTTGTTAATTGAGCGGTTTCCTGTGTTTTCAAGTGCTGTTTTGAGCCAATCAGGGGATGCTTCCACATTGATGTCATCGATGGTGACAGTGAGATAACGTGGGCATAGGTCAGGGTCTTTGACTTCTACATCCACGACGTTTGGGAGTTTTTGGTCATAATCTGTGTGAACGTCGATTGGTTTTAGCTTTTCATCTGTGATTGCGGCGATTTCCCTGGCAATGCCATAATGTCCCCATAGGTCTGGGCGGTGAGTTAATGTTTTATTTTCGATGTCTATGATGATGTCATCTCTGCCCAGTGCTTCAGTGAGTGGGGTACCTGGTTTTGCTTCTAAATGTGATAAGTCCAGAATCTCTGTGTCTTTTTTGTCGTCTGGGAGCCCAATTTCGCTACTGAGACATATCATTCCAAAACTACTTTCTCCTCGAATTTTGGCATCTTTAAGTTCTACTAAATCTCCTTCGCCGTGCCAGCGTACTTTTGAGCCTGGAAGCGCAACTGCGACTTTTTGTCCTTCAAATAAATTTGTGCCGCCACAGATGATTTGAACACTTTTAGTCCCAATGTTGGTGTTTACAATGTGTAATTTGTCCGCATTAGGGTGGGGGTTTATGCTTTCTACCTTTCCAAGAACCATCTTGTCAAAACTTTCGGCTAGGTCGACGATTTCTTCTACTTCAGCTGTGCGAATCGTTAAAAGTTCCCCAAGATCATGGAAATTCGTGTCATTGGGGATGCTTACGTAATTTTTTAGCCAGTTGATTGAGATTTTCATAAGTGCGAAAAGTTGGAGATATGGTTTGAGGAAGGAGTTTGAATAAAACTCACTTTATTGAGCTATGCATTGGTTTCAAAACTGTCGAAGGAAGCGAAGGTCGTTTGCGTGCAAGTTGCGAATATCGTCGATGCCATATTTGATCATGGCGAGCCTGGTCAGTCCCATTCCAAAGGCCCATCCTTGATGTTTATCCGGATCTAATTTTCCCGCTTTTAATACATTAGGATGAATCATTCCCGCTGGGATTATTTCCAACCATTTGTCCGGTTTCCCGTTTTCTCCTTTCTTCCATAAAATGTCGATTTCAATACCTGGTTCGACGAAAGGAAAGTAGCCGGGTCGGAATCGGAGTGTTACTTCTTTTTTATATAATCTTGATAGAAATTCAGCCACGATTCCTTTGAAGCTTGCGAGGCTTATTTTTTTGTCGATTAGCATCCCTTCAACTTGATTGAAGGTGCTGTCATGTGTGGCGTCGGTTGCTTCATAGCGGAAAACTCGTCCTGGTACGATAATTCGTAGGGGGGCTCCGTGTTTTTCTATTGCTCTGATTTGTGCTGATGAAGTGTGAGTACGTAGGAGTAAATGACCTTGTTCTTGGTCTTTTGGGGTGTCTATGAAGAAAGTGTCTTGCATGTCCCTTGCCGGATGGTGTGACGGGATGTTTAGTGCTTCAAAATTGTAATATTCGCTTTCGACTTCCGGTCCATCAGCAATTTGGAATCCCATTTCAGAGAAAATGGTTTCGATCTCTTTTTGTAGAAGTGATAGAGGATGTCTAGAACCTTTTTCAAGTGATCTAGTAGGGTTGATTTCAGAAAGTGTAATGTCGAAGAACTCCGTACGTAATTTTGAGTCTACTTCCTCTTGTTGCAGTGTTTTTACGCGTTTTGTGTAGGCTTCGATAAAGGATTTTTTGAGGTTTTGAATAGATTGCCCTTTGTCGCGTTTTTCATCTACGCTCATGTCTTTTAGCGTTTTCATGAGCTCAGTGATTTTGCCGTTGCGGCCCATGTGTTTTACGTCTACTTCCTTGAGTTCCTTTTGTGTTTTTGCGGAAGAGATCGCCTTTAAGCCTTCTTCTAACAGTTGTTCTGTCATGGGAGTTTGATTCAAATTCTTGCCTTAAAAATTTAGGGGTTTGCGCTTTTTTAATCAAGAGGTAGTTCGATTATGGACTGTGTTGCTTTGAATGTTTCCATCCTGAGGAGTACATGTGGTGCCAGGGGACCGCTTTTGCCTGGGTACAGGCAGCGCTTGCAGAGTCCCCTGGCACCACATGTACTCATCAGGATTTTACACTTTGCAGGAGTCCATGAAATCAAGGAAACGCTGTTAGAAGGAGGGGGAACTAAAAAACCCCACCAGAGGCGGGGCTTTTTAGTTAAGATTCGGTTAGAATTATCTAACAGCGTCTTTTAGAGACTTACCAGCTTTAAAAGCAGGTAGTTTCATTGCAGGAATCTTAATCTTCTGTGAAGGATTCCTTGGGTTTACACCAGTCCTTGCTGCTCTCTTTGAAACACGGAAAGTTCCGAAACCAGTAATGGTTACGTTTTCTCCCTTCTTAAGAGATTTTGTAATTGCGGCAAGAAGTGCCTCTAGTACTGCAGCACCATCTTTTTTCGTTACGCCTGCAGCTGCAGCAGCGGCGTTTACTAGGTCTTGTTTTGTCATGGTCTTACTTGATTAAGAAATAGACTAAGCCGATTATAGGAGTGCAAGGAGAAAAGGCAAGATCTGTTTATGGGTGGCGGTTTTGAGGTGTGTTTTACGGGTGGTCGCATGATTAGCCAAGTCGGGTTTTTGCTTGTCTGTAGCTCTTTTTTACTGCTATTGCCATTTTTTGGCTTTGTGCTCAAGTTATCAAGCCACGCGTGCTGTTCTAAAATGAAAGCCTAGCTGAGTCAAATTGAAATTAGCTCATTTTTGGCTGTTGAAAGGGGGAAAATGGGGGATTCAGGGTTTGTTTAAGATGTCGAATTGTGGTACAATATACGGATTAAATACAAATATATATATACAAAATGAAATACTCAATTAACACTTTTGTAAAAAAACTGACTTTGTTGTTCACAGCCTCAGCTCTTTTATTGGGGGCCCAGGTAGCTTTTGCTGCCGGTGCGCGTGAATATGAGAATCCTCCTTGTTATGACATAACTGGTACGACGACTGCGGTGATGGTTGGGGGTGTTAATAATGGGGGAATTATGGATTTTGATGATGCAGGGGTGGATGCGGAGTATCAAGCTTGTGTTAGAATGAGTTCTCTTGCCGCTGATGCGGTGCCTGTTCGACTTGAAGGTTGGGTGTGGAATGACAATTTGGCCTGGGTGAGTTTGTATTGTCCGGGTGGAATGCTTGGTGGTATGAATTTAGATATTGCTTGTGGTACACAAGCCTATTCAATAACATTTTCGACTACTGGAACTGCTCCGGATTTGTTTACAAATGTTGCAATGAGTGGTTATGCGTGGGGTGATAATGTAGGTTGGATTACTTTTGATACTGCTTTTTCTCAGATAGAGCCTATTCCTTCTGGCGCTAGCCGTGGACTTGTAAATCCAGCTAGCCCTGCTGCTGAAACTCATGCATGGGCTGATTCAGTGGGGTGGCTTGATTTTTCAGGAGTTAGATTTTGGTGGGAAGATAGTGATCCATTTGTTATGAATCCAGATGTTTTGAAATATGTTTCTGTTTGTAGTGATGATGATTTATTGGCGCCTGTACCTGTTGGTTCTCCTAAGTGTGGTTGTGATTTGGATGGGACATGTCCAGGGCTTTCATTTGCAGCTCAAATTCCTGAAGCGGATAACATTGATGCTTATAATGTTGAAGTAGCTTTTGTTGATACCGCAATTCCACCAGAGCCGAATATAAATTTGGAAATTTGTGCATCGGGCAGTGTAAATATGTATGCCACTGGTTCAGGAAAACCATATTGTTATAAGGTGGTTTTGGCTTGGTCTGATGGGGTGGATATGAATCAGACGACCTCTGAAAGTCAGTCCTCTCAGTATGATGCAGTTCACACTGGTGCTGTTAGGGGGAAACCTTTTACAGAAAGTAATCTTGTATATGATCCTGCCAGAGTTGCATTTCAGAAAGATGTAACGTCTGTTGCTCCTACATCAGATAGGAATATTATGGATGGTATGCAAAATGAGTTGTTCCATAATTTTCCAGATCTTGCTGGTTATGATCCAACTCTAACTAATAATAATTTATTGAAGCTTGTTGAGTTGAAATTATTGTTTTTCAAATATAGTACTGGTCCTGGAGTTAATGGTGAATGTATATATGGGGATATTGTAAGCGGTAATTGTGAAATTTATGATTATATGTCAGCTGGAGGGACCACATTGAGCTTTGATCCTTTGGTGGAGATTTTCCGGTTGGATAATAATGTGGGTGGGACACCTATGAGTTTTATTTCGATACCTAGTGTTGATGTTGCTCAGCAATTTGATATAGAGAGAAGTCCTGATAAATCCTCTCCAATTGGCCCTGTCGTTGATATGTTTATTGGCTTTGTTAACAATGCTGATTATAAATTTAGGTTAGTTGATGCTCCTTTTCCTAAAGAGGAATTTACAGATCCTGGAGTATATGCAACAAAGCAGCTTGCTGTTGTACCGCCGGAGACTTGGTTAGCACAGGTGTTTACTACAAATCCATCAGCAGTGGTGTCAGATGTTAGCCCTTATCTGTATTCAAAAATTCATTATGACGTTGGAGTTGATTCTATTACATACTGGGGTGCAAAATTGCCTCGAGTAAGTGGTGGGGTGTTGATTAATCCGGTTGCGAAGGTTCAGGGGAATGTTTATGTAACTGACTTTGCTGCGAAATCTAAAGATGTCTCTTTGAAGAGTTTGGGAAACATCTCAAGTAATTTGAGACGAGAGACTGTGACGAGAAATGTGGCTAAGTATTTGACTGGGTATGGTGGGGTTACTCCTGGGGATGGAACAGTTTTAGCTCCGGGGGCGTCACCTACAATTACCGTCCCAAATATGTTGGTGGCAAATAAAGTTTATTATGTGAAGGAAGGTGATTTAACTATTGATTGTGCCCCAGCATTAGCTTGTACGTTTGATAGTAATGTTACTTTTATTGTAGAGAATGGAAGTATTTTCTTAGATTCGAATATTGAGACGACTGGTGATGCCCAAGTTGGTTTGATTGCTTTGAGAAATTTGGTAGGTAATAAACAGGATGAAGGGTTCTTATATTTGGATAAAGAGGTTACTTGGCTTTCCAATGTTCATATGTATTTGGATAGAGTTTTGCAAGGGTATGACAAAAACTCAATTTCAATAGATGCGAATGGGTTTGCTAAAAGTGCTCCTGCTCAAGATGATTATGCAAGACAAACTACATTTATAAATCAATTAGTATTTGAAGGAACTATGTCTGCTATGAATGGTATTGGTAATGCTTCTCGAGCTACACCTACAGATGAGAGAGGGAAAGAAATTGTTGGAGGTACTTATTGTGACGATTATTCTATTTTGAATGACAATATTTGTCGGGCCAGAGTGGTTGATTTGAACTATTTGCGTTATTACGGTCCGGGGTTGGAGATTTGTGATGGTAGTGCGCCAGGTTCAGTGGGTGGTATCCCAACAGATCAAGCTCTGAAAAATACTGGTGATACAGCGCTTGGTTGTAATCCAAATCATCCATCGTATGCAATATTTGGGACAGAGTTATATAATGCCTCTACAAAGCCTAATATGGATTTAGTTCCTGGGGCTTCAGGTGGGAAGAGATCTGAATACTTTATATCAGAAGGTTCTCCTGTAACTTTAGCAAATGAGTTCCCAGTTAACTTCTTCTACACCCCAATCTCAAAAGACTTGGCAGGGTTTGAAGTTGATCAAGCGTTTAATCCTGTATTACAACGATAAATATGGCTAGTATGTTGAAAATGAGGGAGTTGCTTGAAGTGGCGAAGGCTTCTAAATCTTTTCCTGGGTTGAGTGATAAGGATATATGGGGGGCTTGCTTGAAATATAAGGATAGACCTGACTCCGATATTGACGCGGGGATAAAGAGAATTAACGAAGCGGATGTGAAGAAGACTTTGTTGAAGCAAGAAGCTATTGCGCGTGCTAAAAATATTCATAATGATCATCGTAAATAATATGAAAATGTTTGATAACAGATTGATTTATCAGCAGGTACCTGAGGAGCCTAAACAGGATGAGAAGATAGGGGAAACTCCAAATCAAATTCGTGCTATTGCGACGATGGGCAGGATGATGGCTTCTGCGGATAATTCTTTTGAGGCAGGGGCGGAAGTGAGGAAGGTTAAGAGAACAGAGCCAACTATTGAGCTAGAATTAGGAAAGAAAGTGGGACGATTAAAAGACCAACAGCTTTTAGAATTGAAGGGAGATGGAAGTAAGGAAGTGTTAATAAATGATGCAAGTTCGGGAGTTTCATATGATGAGTTGATGAGAATAGCTGAAAGTGAGGTTCAAGATGGTAATTTTGTTGATAATTTAGATATAGGTTATTTGTTGGGAAAGGGGAAGAATGGGGAGAAGTCATATATAGCTATTTGTTACCAACCAAAGGCAGATACTAAGTTTAGATTCTTTTATAGCCAAGAGCCATATTCTGGAAGTCCATATAATGACAGAAGAGAATAAGAGAAAATGTTTTAGGTGAGTTTTAATTCTGGGAATTGTCTTAATTGTTCCATTCCCATCTCTTTGATTTCCTCCAGTCTTTCTTCTGTAGGTGCTTCAGCGTGGATTGTTAGGCTTGGGCTGGTGCTGGAGTAACGAATTAATATCCAGGCTCCGTCGTCGAATTGGATGCGGACTCCGTCTAATGTGATGCAGGAGTATAAAGGGGTGAAATGGGCTGTGACTTTTTCTATTATTTCGGCTTTTTTGTCGTCTGGGCAGGGGATTTTGAGTTCTGGGATATTTGGGCGGGACGGCATGTCTGCAAATATTTCTGAGAAAGTTTGTTCTTTGTGGCTGAGAATTTCTACGATTTTGGCTGCTGCGAAGATTGCGTCATCGAAGCCGTAATAATCGAAAAACTTTTTTCCGAAATATAGATGGCCGCTTTTTTCACCTGCGAAGGTGGCTTTTTCTTGTCTGAGGCGGTTTTCGATGAATGAGTGGCCGACTCTAGACATAATTGATTCTCCGCCGTTTCTTTCTATGTCATCAATTAGATTTTGGCAGACTTTTACGTCATAGATTATTTTTTCTCCTGGTTCATTTGCAAGCAATTCTCTGGAAAGTAGCATGATAGGATATTCGGCTCCGTAGAATTTACCGTTTTCATCGATCAAGCCAATTCTGTCTCCGTCTCCATCAAAACCTATGCCCAAGTCTGCTCTGGTTTCTACGACTTTTTTACTCAAATCAATCATGTTTTTTGCCTGTTCTGGATTGGCTTCATGATTTGGGAAGTTGCCATCTAGTTCGCAGTGAAGTTCAATCACTTCACAGGCAGGATTGCCGTCTTTGTCTTTGAGGGCACGTAGAATTGAGGGGGCATATGCTCCGGGGATGGCATTTCCTGCGTCGATAACCACTTTGTATGGACGATTGCGAGTTTGCCCGAGTGTGCTGCCTTTACAGATTTTGTCTTCATAATCTTTGGCGACTTTGTTTAGTTCCGTTATTTCCTTTGTGGGGTCGGTTTGTTCTGATTCTGCTGGGCTGACCAGGCTTTCTGCTCTGATGAAGTCTTCGTTTTTAATAAGCTTGAGTATTTCTTGAATTTCTTTATCTGCAACTGAGTGAGCACCTTTTCTGACGATTTTTATGCCGTTGTCGGTTTTGGGATTGTGGCTGGCGGTGATGTTTACTGCGCAGTCTGTGTCATAATGACATGAGGCAAAATATATCATGGGGCTGGTGCACATTCCGGCGTTTTGTACTTTAAAACCACAACTCGCAACGCCTTCCATGAAAGCTTTTTGTAGTTTTTCTGAATGTAGTCGATTGTCGCGGCCTACAATCATGCTTTTTGCATTGTATATGCGTGCCAGGTAAGTTGCGGCTGCTTTTCCGATGATATAAACGGTTTCTGGCGTTAGGTCTGGATTGGGTTGTGAGTCTGTTGGGTCTGCTTTTCCTCTAATGTCGTATGCACGAAAAATGGCTGGGTTGATCTCAGTCATGATTTTGTATGTGGTTAATATGCCATGTGGACACTTAATGGCTTGTGTGTCATAATTATTCTCCCTTTAGACTTAATACGCTTTCCAAAGGTTCTTCGTTAATGAGAATTGAGACTGTTGTGATATCTGCGAATTGTAGAGCAATCTCTGTAAGTTGTGCTTCTACTCGTGGGCTGTCGCAAGTTCCTCCTGTTATAAGTTCACCACTTAGTTTTACTTCTGCAGTGTCCTTGTTGATTGTTATATTTTCAACAATAAGATTTGAGCTGGCTAATGTGTTTTGGAGACCTGACTCTCCATATTCGAGGTCTTTATTTGTAAGAAGTTCTTGATAGGCGGTATTCATTCTGTATCCAGTGCTGCTTAATGATTTGGTGTCTGTTGTGGTGGGTGTTCCTTCTACGGCGACAATGCTGTCATCGCAGCCGATTTTTTTGCCCGAGGCTCCATTGTCTTCTGGTGCTATATAGAAAATTTTATAGGCCATGACTTGCTCTATAGTTACGGAAATGGGGGAGGTCTCAATATTGTCAGTGTTGTCAGTGTTGTCTGATATTGGCGCGGTTGTAGTTGCGCAACCGGCAATTAATAGGGTTGAGACGAGAAGTGCGATTAATTTTTTCATGGGAATGATGTGAAAGAATTTACGAAGGTAAAGTTATCATGAATTAGACTAATTTCCAATTTGTTTAAGTTTTGTGGTCTGGTGTTTGCGGTGTCGAAATTAGTGGTTTCGAAAGTGTCGAGACATTTGGAGTTCTTGGTCTTTGCGTTTGAGATCATGACGTTTGTCATATTGTTTCTTTCCTTTACCAAGCCCTAATTCAACTTTAATTTTACCTTTTTTGAGAAATATTGATAGTGGAATAAGTGCCAGGTTACTTTCGTGGATTTGTTTTTCTAAATGTGTAATTTCTTTGCGGTTTAGGAGGAGTTTGCGATGTCGGTCGGGGTTGTAGTTGGGGTCGTGGGCGAGTTTATATGGGGAGATGTGACAGTTTTTGAGAATTACTTCGCCTTTGTCGATGCTTGCGTAACCAGATTTGATGTTGATTTCGTGCGCTCGCGTTGATTTTACTTCTGCGCCTGTCAGAACTATGCCAGCCTCGATTTTTTCGAGTATTTCGTATTGGTGGAATGCCTGGCGATTATTAGCGAGGCGGGATGATGTTTTGGGCTTGGGTTTGGCGGGCATGAGGGGGGAATTGAGGTTAAGGTGGGGTGACTGATTTAATTTTTAGTTAATGTTGAGTTGTTACTGTACCCCTGGTGGGCGGGGGTTAGGGATGGGGGGAAGTGTTAGAGTTAAGTGGAAAGAGTGGGATGGGCCCCGGATCAAGTCCGGGGTGACAGAAGGGGGGAGGGGTGATAGAGGGAGGGGGGGAGAATTATGGTGTTAGGCGGTATGGGGTGCGTGGGAAAGGAATTGATTCTCGAACGTGTTCGATTCCGCAGATCCAGGTAACCATTCTTTCTAGTCCATATCCAAATCCGGAGTGGGGGACGGAGCCGTAGCGGCGGAGGTCTAAGTACCACTGGAAGGCATCTTCTGGTAGTTTATGTTCTTTGATTCGTTGAAGTAGAGTGTCATAATTGTCTTCACGTTGGCTTCCTCCTACAATTTCGCCGTAGCCTTCTGGGGCTAATAAATCGTTACAGAGTGCGAGGGATTCGTTTTCTGGGTCCCGTTTCATGTAAAAAGCTTTGATTGCCGCCGGGTATTTTTCGACCAATATGGGTTGCTCGTATTTTTTGGTGAACATCGTCTCATCATCACCTCCTAAGTCTTCTGATTCTTTTATGTCTGATCCCATTTCCTGCAATTCTTTTACTACTTCGGAGTGAGTTTTGCGTATGAAAGGCTGATTAGCTTTCTCTAAAGCTTCTATGTCGCGGTCCAATGCCTCAAGTTCCATTTTATGCTCGCTTAAAACTTTGTCCAGAATGTAATGGACGAGTTCTTCTTGGGTGTTCATGTTGTCTTTGTGGTCTGCAAAAGCTGCTTCTGCGTCCATCATCCAGAATTCAGTTAGATGTCTGCGGGTTTTTGATTTTTCTGCTCTGAAAACGGGTCCGAAATCGTAGGCTCTGCCAAATGACATGACTGCTGCTTCCAGATAGAGTTGTCCGGATTGGCTTAGAAATGCTTTGCCCATTTCGAAATATTCTAATTCGAAGAGCTCAGTTGTTCCTTCACAGGCATTTGGTGTGAAAATTGGTGAATCGAATTTTATGAAGTCGTTTTTGTGGAAATATTCGAAGGTTGCGCGGATGATGGCGTCGCGGATGCGTTGAATTGCCCATTGTCTCTTGGATCGGAGCCAGAGATGGCGGTTGTCTAATAGGAAGTCTGGGCCATGTTCTTTTTTGGAAATTGGGTATTCTGGGTCTGCCAGGTGGACTATTTCTATGGATTTGACTTGGAGCTCAAATTGATCGGGGTTTTTGGGGTGTTGACTGACTGTGCCGGTGATTGTGAGTGAGGACTCCATTGTCAGTTTTTCTACTGTTTCGAGTGTTTCGGGGCTGACACTGGAGGCTTCTACTACTCCTTGGCTTGTGCCACTGCCGTCTCTTAATTGTAAAAAGTAGATTTTTCCGCTTCCACGTTTGTTAAATAGCCATCCAGCGAAAGTTACTTCTTTGTCGACATTGTTTTTGAAATCTTTGATTAAAGTACGTTGCATGTTTTTTGTTTGTTGCAGGAAGGCGAGGCTTTGGCGAGGTTTGCCTGAGTACATCGCAACCTTGTTGATAAAACGTGCACAAGAATAAACTGAGCCGGGTGATTTGGCAAATAAGTTGGGGTTTTGGAGGGGAGAGGAAGGAGGGATGGGCCCCGCATCAAGTGCGGGGTGACAGGGAGGGGGGAGGTGTTTACTAGAACGGCCTTTTTGCGGCATCTTCGAGCCATGTTTCGATGGAACGTTTGTAGTCTGGGTTTAGGCGGAGGAAGATGATGCCTTGTTGGATAAGGCTTTTTTTGATGTTGTGAATTACTTTTGTTGAATATAATGGGACTAAATCTTTCATTTGCTGTTTCTCAGTTTTTGTTAAAAATGGAGCAGTTTCAATCACCAAAATTAGTTGTTTGGTGTATAGGGTCCGTTTTTTCCCATAAATGTGCTGAATGGGGGTGGTTTTGTAGAATTCTTGTGCTGTATCTATAAAATTATTCATGCTACTTGTTTTTAACGATTTATTTTTTTAATTTTGCTTTTTGTTTTGCCTCAAGGTAGATGCCGGCTAATTGTTTAATTTCTTTTTCTAGAATTGTCTTAAATTTATCTATTTCTTCCTTGGGCATGCTTGGTAACATGATTTTCCACATGTTTCTTTCGTCATCTTGCATAGACGATATGTTCATTAATTGAAGGATTTCTTCGATTAATGCTCTGTGTGGGTGATCTTTTTTTTCGTTATTGTTTGTCATTTGTATGGATTTAAAGTTTTGAAGTTAAGAAGCGTCTGTTCTACCGCTTGCCGTTTCGCCTACTGAATTATCGTTTGCAGCCTTTGGTGTTGTTGTTTTTTCTGAAGGGTTCTTTTTAATACCTTTCCGAATGTCATCTGCGTCGCTTTTGGCACTGAATCCTCCGTAATCTGTGAACTCGACGACTTCAGCTCCTTGGGAATTGTTTACTTGAATATCTGTACCTGTAATATCGTCGTCGAAATTCATATAGTATAGTCCGCCATCGTAAATGAATGAGATGGTGCAGTCGTCATTGTTTTCTACCCATCCTCCTTTGATTAGCGTTGCTGAGTTTTCTACCTCTAATTCTTTGACCAATGCTATTAGATTTTTTTGCATTGTGGTTTGTGGAGCTTGTGGATTTTCTTTTACAAGGTCCAAGATTTTCTTGCCGGCGCCTTCTGGTTTGCCAAATATGGCTTCTTTTGCTTGATCAAGTAAGCTGGTTTCTCCTGTTGCTGGGCCTCCTGAAAGAGCGGCTCCACCAAAAAGTAAACCGAGGATTCCAGCTATTGCTGTGCTTCCTCCAAGACCGCTTACTCCAAGTAATTCTTTAATTGAGTCATAACTTACTTTTCCTGTAATTGCGTCTTGATGCATTATACGAAGTACTTGAATGACTGCGTCGGGGTCTTTGTCTTGAAGTACTCTGTTTCGTAGCGACCCACCTTTTCCTAAAACTGGAAGATCCATTGAGAGTAATCCAGTTGAACCTACTAGTGGGAGGTCGACTCCATCAAGTCCTGGCCAATATTCTACCAAGGCTTGGAAAATTGAGTTGTCGGCGAATAAGTCCGTTAGATAGCTCTTTAGGCAATTTGGAATAAAGAGCGCAAAGGCGGTTAAAAATTCGAATTCGTTTTGTAGAGCGTGAACTTCTGGAGCTTTTTCCCCTAGCGTTGCATTGTATAGGTCAAGGAGTTGGCCTCCTCGTGGGAATTGACGGACAATAAAAGATTTAACTGCTTCAGAAAAGAATCCGGCTCTTTCTCTTTGGGAAGAGTCTACGACTTCTTTGCCTTCTTCTACTGCTGCGTCATTTGAACCTGTGAAAGTCTCTTTGATTTTCCCCCAGAGTCCTCCAAGGATGCTAGGGCTTTTGTCTCCTGAATCGCCACCAAGACCTCCCAATAATTCAGCGGCTTCCCCTAATCCACCAAGTATTCCTGTCATTGTGTTTTGGATTATTTGTTAATGTTTTTGTTTTCGTTGTTATTATACCAGAAGTAGGTGCTGAAAGATAGTTTTTGGGGAGGCATGATGGGGTGTTTTTGGAGCAAATTTTGGTGTCTAGCTAGTGTTTGAATGGTTTCAATGTTTAAAAAACACCGCCTGTGTAAGCTTGTGGCTTACGTGGGCGGTGTTTTGTTGAGTGCTGTGTTAACTGTTTACAGCTTTTTATGTTCCAAGATTGGCGATTTCTGCTTTACGGCTGATTTCTTCAGCGTCTTTTAGGCTGTCTTTTTCGAGCTTTTTCATGTTTCCTTCGTACTCTTTTTGAATTGCTTCCATTTCGTCATTGTAGTCTTTCACGACTTTTTTTAGACGATCAAGCTCTTCTAAAGCTTCTTCTTTAGTGTATTGTTTTTTTTGCTTTTTCATGTGTTTAGATTAGTTATTTATTTAGTTAGTATGTTTTTTTATCCTTCGTCTTCCTCATTGCCATAGAAATCATCTGCCTCTTGTTGGGCAAGTCTTATGTCTTTTTGTGCTCGGGCCTCAGCGTTTGCAACTTTCTTTTCTGCTACTCTTTTTTGAGCTTCTGCCTTTGCAGCCTTTACTTTTGCTTGTGCTTCTCGGTAATATTTAAGGGCTTGTTCCTTTGCTAATCTAGCTTTATATGCTGCCATTTGCTTTGCAGCCTTTGCTGCTTTTACACCTTCATCTACTAGAACATCATGTCCAGCTTCGACTGTATATGCCGCATCTTTTGCAGCCTCATAACTTTCTTTAACTTCTCTTTTTACGTCACCAGCCTTTCCTTCCGCATAGTCATAAGCGGCACCAGCTTGTTCTCTTCCATACCCATAAGCAGTATTTATGCCGTCTGCTGCTGCGTTATAAGTTAGTTTCACTCCCTTTCCCACTTCGTCTGCTCTGTCCCCAACAAATCGGCCTGCTGCTACTACTCCTCTGCCAACTGCCTCTGCACCATTTATTGTATTATCTACCATTGCCTTACCAGCAGCGTCGAGGACATTAATTGTTCCATCTACTCCCTCTCCTGCTAACGCTACCCCTTCTTTGGCCACGTCAGCGGCGCCTTGTATTACATCACCAGCTGCATCAGCTACCATCTTACCAAAGCTGATGAAAACAAATCGCTCTTCCTGTAATTGTTTTATTAGTTTTTCTTTCATACTTTTTTGTTTTAGATTATATGATTATTTGACTAAATCATGTAATTATAGCAGAGTTCTTTTTTTCTTGCAATAGTTAGAGATGACTTTTTGCAAGGGACTTGAAAAGAGGGGGGCCGGAACTCTGTGTTCGTGTGTTTGGTTCTTACTATATTGTTATATGCACGGAGGGGTTTAAAAATTGGTGTAAATGTGTTAAAATATAGGGATTTAGGTTTAATATGTGTGGAAGTGGGGGTGAGGTGCAATGATATATAGATTCATCTTGAGCCCGTTAGGCACATCAAAAAAAAAAAATGGCTAATACAATGACAAGAGAGGAGTATGAAAAATTGGTAAAGAGCGCGTATTCTTTTAAAGAGATGTCGCCGGAGTTGCAGGCTTCTGTTTTGGCAGCTGAAGGGAAGGAGATGGAGCAGTATATACAGATGTTTCAGGAAGAAAATCAGTCTTTGACTAAGGCATATGGTGATTTTGAAGGAGAGAATGAAAAGATCGTGATGGATTATAAGGTGGAGGTTAAGAAGGACAGAAAAGAAGCGCTGGAGGTGGAGGAGGAAAAAACTCAATCGAAGGAGGAGGCTGCTGCTGAGAAACTATTGAATAAATTATAAAAAATAAATTACTTGCAATGATTATGTTTAAAAACAAAAATAAACAATTTGCACTTTGGGGGAAGCGCTTTGTGATGGGTATGGAGGCTTCTGGTGCTGTTGAATCAGCTGCTGCTGCGGCTGAGAAGGATGATAATGAAGTTCCAGATATGTCGACGTTACAAGGTCGGGCTGTTTCTGCTTTAGGGAAGGATCCTATGCCAAAGGAAACGGATCAAGAAAAGTGGGACGAGCCAAAGAATAAATATGAAACTGCGAAAGCGAAGATAATGGAAGGAAGTGGTCCAAAGCGACTTCAACAAGCGATTACTAAGATTGGAAAGAAAGTGGAGATAATGGAAGCTTTTAAAAATGTTGATTTAAGCGATTTTTTACATGCATATACGGAGTTGAGTTTGCTTGTTGTTGAACAAAATGAATTAGGTTTAGCTGTTCCAGGTTTAGATGAAGCTGGACTGAAGGTTCTTGATGAGGCGGAAGCATACTATGAAGGGAAGGTGAGTGTTGCTGAGGCAGAGGTAAAGGTGCCTGCAGAGAATGATTCAGAAGGAAGCCGTAAGTTAATGGCGGAAATGAGTGAGCTACAACAATTACTTGTGGAAGACTTTACTGGTTTACCTGATGGGGCCGATAAGACAGAACTTACTACTAAATGTAACAAAGCAATTTCTGATAGGCTAGCGGTTTTGTCAGCTCTGGGATCTCCTCCTTTGACTGCTGATGAAGTAGCTTCTGTGGATATGTTTGGGAAATCTAAGGTGAATTACGAGGCAGGGCAAAAGAGTAGTAACCCAGGTCGCGAGGCAGGAGCGAACGAACACATGAATATGATTTTATCTCGTGAATCAGCGAGGAGGGTTTGGCTGAGTCTACCGTTAAAGGGTGATGTTGGAGGGAGTTGGAGAGGTGCAGGTATGACTGAAGAAGTAAAATGGGAAAATAGTGAAGATGCTGCAGCAATGACAGCTTATAATGAAGCGGTGGGGTTATTTAATCAGGCGTCGAGTCAAGTTGGTTGGGATGGAAAATATGAGAGTCCTAAAGATATGTTTAAACAGGCGGAGGTGAAATTTAGGGAGGTTTTGGCTCTTTACAAGGCCAGAGCAACAAAGGAAGCAACTGATGTGACGGAGTCGAAAGCACAGGCTCAAACGGCCCATGATGAAATGTGGAATTATTGGAAAAACAGTGTGCCTGAAGTTGCACGTGATTATGCAAGATCGTTGGGGCTTAATGAGGAAAAGATGGGGGATGATATTTTTAAAGGAGAGGGGGAGACAACTAAAGAGGGGTATGAGGAGGTTGCGAAGCATTATAAAGAGGCGGAGAAAAAGTATAGAAAAGCGGTTGCTGATGTTGAAGCTTTGAATGGATCAGCATCTTCAGCTATGGAGGGGGCTTTGGCACAAATTAAAGGAGAAGATAATGATGATGTTGAGCATATGCAACATGTGATTTCAAATTATCTTTCCAATCCTAGTGGTTGGAAAAACAATGATGACTTGAAGAAAATTTGGGAGACGAATGTTCTTCAGGGGTCAGTTGAGGTTGATGGAGATCAATATAATGCGGTGGCTTCTTTTTCTGGCGGCAAAGTTAATGTAGCAATAGAAGAAGCGGACAAGGGCATAATAGAAGCAAAAGTTCGGTCTGAGGAATTGAACGAGAAGAAGCTGAAGTCAGAAGTTACTGATAGAATTACGGCGGCTATGAAGAGTGTAGACTATGGTAATTCTGGAGATGCTGAAAAGGCTGTTGAAGATTATGTATATGATACCGTTAGGAGGCTTTCTCCTGCGGAGTTTGATTTAGTGAAAGGGCAAACACATACAGTATTAATTGGTGAGGATACTTATAAAGTTACATTTGATCCAGATGACAGAGAAGTAGATCTTGAAGAGGTAGATGATTAGAAAAAAATAGATTTTTTAATAATTTAGTATGGCACCAGATACACCAAACAATCAGTATGTTGAAGCGGTCTCCGATTATAAAAAGCAAGAGAAATCTTTGCGAGGGGATATGGATTCTTTTGATGAGCGGGCTTTGCGGAAGATGTATCGGGAGAAATTGGATGCTGCGGTTAAGGGGAGGACTTTGAGCCCTGCGGAGTTGAAGAAATATCATGAGGCTCAGCGGAAAATTGATGACAATATTAAGAAGCTAAAGCAGATGCGGGACTATTTATTGGCGAAGGGCAGGGTGACTACTCTTGAGCAGGAAGTTATTCAATGGAAAGAGAAGAATCCTAGTGAGGATTTTATGTATCAGATTAATATGGCTGGTTTGAATGAGGTTATGGATTTTAGATTGAAAATGAAGCCACCTCTGGGAATTAAATCTTCAGAATATTTGAAAGACATGGATAAGTCTGAGGTTTTTGTTGATGGTTTGGCGAAAGCTATACAAAAATATTATGTGAAAAGACTTCCTCAAATTGGAAAAGAATCTTTGAGGCAAATAGATAGAGCTTCGCCTGATAGTGGTCTAAGCTTGTTGGATTATGATAATGCTGAGTATGAAATGGCGCAGATTGATGAGTTGCTTGAGGATAAGCAGAAGTTTGAAAAATTGGGGTATAAAAGTCCTAAAGTTAATGCTGTTTGTGCGGCGGCTGGGAAGCGGGCTGAGAAGATTAAAGGTCTTTTGCCAGAAGTAAGAGAATATTTAAATAAAGAAGATTTGAAATTGGTTGAAGGGACAGAGGCTGTTGATAGAGCTATTGATTGGGGAGATAAAAATGCTTTGTCATGGGGAACTCAGGCTTTAAATGAAAGAGGGGTTGAGGTTTCCAGACAGTCTGCAAAGAAGGCACAAGATATTGCAATGGCTCGTTCTTTTGCTTTAACAAGTACTTATCATGAGGCTGAAGATTTAATGACGCAGGCTGGTCAGTTACAAGATCAAAATGATTTGTCTGGGGCTAGTAAGAAGTATGCTCAAGCTGCTCGTCTGTATATGGAGGAGGCGGAAAAGGGGGACATCGAGTGGGCTAGACTAAATGGAGAACCTAAAGGTCCTGAGGATAAAAAGGTATAGAATTTATTTTTGAAAAGTGGAGTGTTTTGAATTAATGGGGGATGTTTCTAAGTGCTTTTAGTGGTTTTGAAAATTGGGCATAGGAAAACTGTTTATACTGGGAGGTTGTTGTGATGTGTGGGGGGATGGAGTTCGAAGCAGGTTCGAGATGGTAGAGGAGAGGAGGATTATACGATGTCACCTAATTCTATGAAAGAGTGTGGTGGCTTTTTTTCTTGCTCAGATATACCCACATCCCAGCGCCAATAAGAGCTGTAAGTACTGAAAGTACTTGTCCCATAGAAAGGCCTTGTAAAAAGCCGGGGCCGCCCAGGAGGTAGCCGATTTGGGGGTCGGGTTCGCGGTAGTATTCTAGGAAGAAGCGGAGGATGCCGTATAGGAATAGGAAGAGGGCGGAGAGGTGGCCGTGTTTTTCGAGGATTTTTGTTTTGCGGGTTATGGCGTAGAGGATTATGAAAAGTAGGAGGCCTTCTATGGCGGATTGGAAAAGTTGGGAGGGGTAGCGGCAATTTGTTGGGTCTGTGGGGAAGTTGATGCACCATTGGCCGTTGAGGCTGATTCTGCCGTAGAGTTCGGCGTTTATGAAGTTGCCGATGCGGCCGAGCATTAGGCCAAGGGGAGCAACCAGGACAATTAGGTCACTGACTTGGAGGAGGGTGGTTTTGTGGTGATGTTGGTGTTTTTGTGATTTGTTTGTGAAATGTAGGAAAATGGTGATTGCTATGGCTGTTCCGATTAATCCTCCGTGGAAAGATAGGCCTCCTTCCCAGAGGGCAATCATTTTTCCTGGGTTTTCCAGGTAGAAGGGGAGATTGTAGAATAAAATGTATCCGAGGCGGCCGCCTAGAATGATTCCGAGGATGGCGCTGATTAGAAGATTGTCTTTTTGATTATTGGTGAGTTGAAGTTCTTTTCCGGCTCTTGAATATTGAATGAAAAGATAGCCTAAGACGAAGGCGCATAAGTACATTAGGCCGTACCAGTGGATGGAAAGGGGGCCGATTTGGATGGCTATTGGGTTGATCCAGGAAAGTGTGGCTGCGGTGTCCATGGGAATTTGTATTTATTTTGTTTTCTGTTGTGAAATATTAGCGAGATACTGACTGTGTTGCAAATTTGACATCAATGAGAAGATATGTTTAACTGCCGGCGTCTCGGGTGTTACTGTTCATCTCAACTACGTGGGGTGTTTTGGTACTCGGGAGGGACCTGTTTCGAAAACTATAGGAGTAGGGTTTTGGGAAGAAAGACTCATAAGGACGACCGTAATGCTGTAGAGTGCTTTGAAGAGGCTCTGCGGACTGTGCCTTGGGCGATGAAAAAGATTCGCATGGCGCTCGCGCAGGATCGAGTCGTCAAGTTCAGTGAGAAGGAAGAGGATGTCCTCTTACGGCTCGGCGTACTTGGCTATCTGATCGTGCAGGATACGGACAAGAGTCCGAATGACGTCTCGAAAGGGGAGTTGCTTCTCCAGGAGGAGTTTGTGATTCTCTTCAAGAGAATGTCGTTGTCACAGATGAGCGAGTATGCAAGTGCCTTGAGTGAGGGCACTATCCCGCCGTCTGGCGTACGTCTCACAGAGGGAGTGGACATATCGGATGACGAGGTAGCAGCGGTAGCGAGTTAGAAGGTTCCTAAACTGGGGGTGGTGTGCAGCGTTTAAACGCAAAAACACAAACACGCGGAAGCGATTACGCGCGCGCCACCCATCCCAGACTTTAATTTCTTGTGAAGTGGTTTTTATATTTATGTCTTGAAAATGTTGATGAGCTATGTTTAATATGCGCTTGTCTTACGCATGGCTGATTGACCATTGCGGTTTTCGGTTTCGTAAGAAGTTCTTCCACAGAGGGGATGAAGTTAAATGTTAGAGATCAATGACACTAATGGTAGTAATGATAGTAATTGCCGATCTATTCTTGAAGCGTCTTCTAGCGGGGAAAAGGCTGAGAGGCTTCCGGAAGAGTGGAGGCATCCTTCTGATGTGTTTGTTGATATCTCTTGGGGGTGGTCCGATAATGCATCACTTGGTGATGAGGCCCTTGGAGATGAAGTTCATCTTTTTATTTAAATTTTCTGAAGTGGAGGGATCCCTACGGTGGTGCGCACTCTTGTGCCATTCTGGCGCGATTGTAGTAGCGCATCACCGGAACGTTTTTTGTAGTGGGGGGATGGGGAGAGAGAGGGGATGGATCCCGCATCAAGTGCGGGATGACAGAGGGAGGTGGGGGGGGATGGTTGAGGGATTTGTTTGACATGTTTGGTGTGAAAGGTATATATATGCGCCGTCTCGGGATTGGTGCTTTTTGAGAGCCATCGGATGGTGGTTTTTAGGGAGCCTATCTTGTGCTGGTCAACAACTAGTAGTGTGAAAGGTCGTGCAGATAATGATTCGGTCGACAACGCCGTGTGGGGACGGGATGGTCTTGGACATGCGGGTGATGAGTGATGTTAGGGAGAAGTTGTGTTCCTGTGTGGAGCTGCTTCGGATTCGCGTTGTTACGCATGCGGATATGCGATTCACTGTGTCGGTTTCAATGACTGCGTCGGCTGCTAAAGAGCCAAGGTCAGACGAGATTGATGACGTGGATGAAGTTATGGCTTTTGAGGAGGCAACTCCTCGCGAGAAGTTCTTGCTTCGCATCTTGGCTGATTATTCTTTGTCGGTGAAAGAAAACCGTCAGATTGTCACCGAGGTGGCTGACTTTCTGAATGAGCATTTGGGGGGGGACCAAAGGGATAAGCCAGATTGCGTGGTGAACTCTTTCGTCTCTGCGGCGAGTAACTGAAGTTTGTTGGCTAATTGTGGTCCGTTGGCGTATGTAAAAATGCGTCAGCGGGCTACGGGCTTTTAAAACTGGGTTTCTTTTTAATTCAGGTTTTTGATATGAAACAGATCAAATCAACAGATAACTTCCTACTAATACAATAATTACTCCAATTAGCTTTTGATAAAAGGCGCTGGTGCTGAATTTTTCGTGTAATAGTTTTGGATTGAAAAAGTCTATTATTTCGGAAATTATGAAGACGAATAGTATTGAGATGCGGTCCAGGAAAGTGACCAAGGAGACAGGTCCGATGACGATGGCTGCAGTGTAAATTAATGTGGCAGCACCTGCTATTGTGGCGACTGTGGCAATTTCGGGTAAGTCTCGTTTGTGTTTAATTTTTAATTTTTTCCAGAGGATAATTGTGATTGGGATGTTTATTATGAAAATACATAAACCAATCCAGAATAGTACGTTTAATGGTGTCATTTCTGCTAAAGACATTATTTTGGCTACTATGTTTTTGATAGCAAATAATGAAGCGGATAGGACTCCCCAAAATATGATTTTTTTGCTGATTAATTTGTGATGTTCTCGGTCTATTGTGTGGACTATTACTCCAATTAATATGAAGGCTATTCCTAGGTATTTAATTGGGGTATGGATTTCTCCAAGGAATATTGTTGCGAGAATTAGAACCAGAACAGGATTCATTGATAAAATTGGGACAACTCGGCTGACTTCTCCTTCGTTTATGGCCTTGTAATAGTAATGCATTGCTGCAATGTAAAGCGCTCCACTTATGATGCCTAGTGCAAGTGTTAATGCGGAAAAACTTATTTCATTTGTTATGATGGCGGGACCGCAAAACATGATACCTGTGAAAAAGCCCCAGAGTACTAGCAGAGTGTCAGTGTTTTTTAATTCATTTTTGACAATATAGCGGTCGTAAATACTACCGATGGAGCCTATTCCAGCAGAAAGAAGAGTGAGGATGATCCAGTTTTCCACGACGAACATATATTTGTTTTTATTTTGAGAATTTGTATGATTGTTTAGTCTATTGTAACTCTAAATAGCGAATGAACAAAAAAAGAAAAATAATTGCCGCTTTGGCTGATTTGAAACAAGATATTGCCGGCCCGATTCCGGTGGAGATTGTTAGTAAATGGACTAAAAGTAAGAAAACTGAGTTGGACCAAGTTGGGATTTTGGCACCTCATGAGCGGTTGGGATATATTGTGAGTTCTGATTCTTCTGGATTGTCGCGGTTGACTGCGGAGAGAACACTTTTTGAAGTGATGAAAATTGTGAGTGAACCCAAGGAGATCCTTTTTCAGATGGGGAGCTCTATTGGCGGTTATGGTGTGGGGGTTTGGGCGGCTGATAATTCTCAGATGTTTTATCCAGAAGAGAAAGTTGGCGTGGAGCAGTTATTGGACACCATGTCAGCTGCGCAAAAGGTGATTCATATGGGGCCTTTGCAGGTTGGGATGGCGGTTCATCGGGGGAGGTTTTGGGAGATTGGTGGAGGTATGTTTGGTGAAGATGCTGATTTAGTTGAGCTTATTGCGGAGGACTATACTGGCGCTAAGGAAATTATGGTTTCTGAATCAGTGCGGAAAGGGTGGGATGTGTCTAGGCATGAGTTGTTGGCTTTGCGGGAGGATTTGGGGCAATTCAATGTGCCTTTTTATGCGCTGGATTATGATGATTTGGGAAAGAATTTTCATGAGGTGGCTTTGCCTGCCGTAGATACGCTTGGAGAAGAGCATTTTTATCCTTTTCCTTTCACGAGCGAGTTTTTTATGGCAATGAAAAAAATGGAGACATCGGACGCTTCTTTGGAGCGGATGCAGAAGTATTTTGCGACTAAAACTGTGTTATTGATTAAGGTTTATCATAAGAAAATGCGTTATTTATTGGATCAATTAACTGATTGGGTTGTTGTGAATGCAATTTTGAATGAAATTGCTGTGAAATATGATGTGAACCTTGTGAAATCGAATGGGGAATTGGCGATTTTTGTGGCGGATAAGAATAGTGAGGCTGTTGCATTGGCCGAGGATGTGTTGATGACTATGAAAAATAGTGAAGACACGGTTTCTATTGGGTTGGCGCGGGGGGAGGTGTTGGTATTTGATTTGGATTCAGGGGGGCGGGACATTGCTGGTAGCCCTGTGAATAGAGCTTCCAAGGTTTCGGAGGATATTGAGGATGAGAATAGTCTTTATGTAGAGGGGTCTGTTGAGGTTCCTGCGACTCATTTGAAGAATTATGAGCCTTTTGAGATGGAGAGGTCTGGGGTGGTGTTGCGGGGGGTTAGGTATTTGGATATGTTGTAGGAGAGGGGGATGGGCCCCGCATCAAGTGCGGGGTGACAGGGCGGGGGAGCGGGGGTGACAGAGGTGACAGAGGTGACAGAGGTGACAGAGGTGACAGAGGTGACAGAGGTGAAGGGGTGATAGAGGTGAGGGGAGGGCTTTGTTTTGTTTGGTGAAGTTGCGGATTGACTGGAAGGGTGTTAGGATTGTGACTAGCCCTTAATGCACTGCCTATGAAGAGTCATGCGGGTCAAGTAAAGCCTAATACGAAACTGGATATTTTGGCTCGTTCCAGTCCGTTTTTTCTGTTTCTTCGGATATTGACTGTTCATGCCATTGTGGCGGTTGTTATTTTGTTGATTGTTTTTACACCACGTTTGTTCATTAGGACTGTGGCTGATATTGAGATTCTGTATAATTTAAAAATCGTGACAATGCTTACGGTGCTTCTGATTGGGGAGGTTATTACTTTGATGGTTATTGCGCGCTGGGTTACTGAGTTTTACATTATTAAAAACGATTCCCTGACTTATCGAGTGGGGATTTTTTTTAAACAGAAGCGGGTTTTGTTAATTCGTCAGATTGTGGAGGTGGAATTGATTCAAAACTTTTTTGCTAGATTGTTTCAATATGGGACTATTAAGGTGATTACTGCGCAGGCACTGGAGGGGGTTTATATAAAGCGGGTGAGTAATCCGAATAAGTATTTTAAGATATTGCGGGAACTGTCGGTGAATCAACAGGAGCGGCATGAAAGGGAAAGGGCCTCGGTAACTGTTGCGACAACGTCGGTTGCGGGGACGGAGACTGCGTGAGTGAGGGGGGTTATAATTTTTCGGGAAGGGTTGTTATCCATTCTATGAGGTCGTTTAGTTCTGGTTGGGGGATGGCTTCTGCGGCTTTTTGGGTTTTTTCAATTTGAACTTTGAGCTTTGAATGCTTTCTTGGATAGGGGGCCTGTGTGATCCAGTCTTGGAATAGCTTTTGTAAGTGCTTTTCAAGGCGGGAAGCTTTCTTTTGCGTTTTAAAGAAGTTTTTTAAGTCAGTGAGGGTTTTGTTCAACTCGAGATTATTCTTTTTGATTAGGGCTATTTGTGCTCGAAGGAAAAGACTCTGCAACAGTACTTCTTCTTCTCTTTGTGAGTGCTCAGCGGTTTTAATGGTTTGGAGTCTTTCGTTTGCTTTGTCTAGTTGGGTGGTCTCAAAATAAAATTTGGCGATTTCGTAGTTCATAACTGTTCTCCATTGGCGAAGGAGAGGGGAGAACAGGTCTTTGCAGGCTATGTCTATGTTTGAGATGAGTTGATTGGCTTTGTCCCTTTGTTCTGTGTTTCTGTATATTTCTAGTTCAAGTGCATAAGCCTCCATGACATAACGACGTAGATAGGGTTTTTTGATGTCGAAATTATATTGTTTGGGAGCTCTGCGGATTTTGGCTAGATGGGCTTGGATATCGGGGATTTTCTTTAGAAAGATCAGTAGTTGTAGCTTGTGATTAAGCAAGTTTAAATACTGACCTGGCTGATCTTGTATGATAATGGGGTTTAGCTCCATTTGCCTGATGATGTTTTGTATAGCTTGTTGTGCTTTTTGGTAGTCCTTATCCTTAAAAATGTGGACTCTGTATTTGAGATCGGCTTGAAGTGCCTTGGCTGTGTGTGAAAGTGCCTTTTTGTCTTCGACAATTAGTGGCTTTTTGTCTAAGTCGGTATAAATTGTTGGATTGAGTCCGGTGCCTTGTTGGAAGTGATCATAGAAATTGGCTTGTATGAGCTGTAAGTCTTGAATATTGGAGAGTTGCTTGAGGAGGTAGTTTTGTTCTTCAATTATGTGGTTTAATTCCTTTTTTATTGTTTCTGAAGTAGCCCCGAAACGTTTAATTAGAAGGGTTTTTTGGAGTTCTAGTGCTTTGAAAAGATCAAGTGGGGATTCAATGTTTTGTGTAAGTTTGATGATTTTTTTTATTTTTGCTTCAGCTGCGTCGAAGAGCTCTCTTTCGAGTAGGTGGTGGATTTCTAGAAAATTATTTTGGATTCTGTCAAAGTTGGAAGCGTCCCGATGGTAGAAATTTAGAATTTTAAGAATTAATTTTGCTAAATAGCTCTTTATTACTGGAAGCTGGTTTGCTTTGTTGTCAAATGTGGTTTTAATTTCACTAGTGAGGTGCCTTGACTGTTTGTCTATTTTGTCGAAAAGTAATAAATAGAGCTTTGAGGTAGGGGACTTCTTTTGGAAATCTCGGAAGTACTTTTTCTCACTTTTAGTGAGTGATTTGATCAGTTGGTACAGATTGTCTTTTTTTGAAATGGACATTTAGTTTTAATTAGCTGTTTTTGATTTTGTGGGTAGATTATAAAGTAAAATTTTGAGGGTGTTAATTAATAGGAGTTTAATGATTAGCTATATTGTGGTGAAATATCAAATCGAGTTTGTGGAAAGATTGTGTAAAGTTGGTTCATGAATAGACCATCAGAAAGGGGGGCCGTCAAATGGCTGTTGTGCTACTTATTGGAAGATATGCAATATAGGCATATATAATAGTATATGCTTATTGTGTCAATGTGGGGAAATTTATTTACTTTCTTTTAAATACTCCTGTCGAATGTGTTCTGGATGTTTTTCTATGGCGTAGCGGAGCATTGTTCGGGGCATGTCTTGAGCATAGTCATGAAGAAACTTATCTAAAGTTGCAAGATCCTGTTTGCCAACTTCTCTTAGCATCCAACCTACTGCTTTGTGAATAAGATCATGGGTGTCATGTAGTAAAATCTTGGCAATGGCTATGGTGTCTCCAAAATCTCCCCTTTTTATAAAATAATATGTAGAAATAATTGCGATGCGTTTTTCCCATAACTTCTTGGATTTTGCGAGTGTGTGCAGCTGTTTTCGATCTTTATCAAATAGCCAGTGTCCTAGGATTTTGGAGGCTGTTAGGTCTACCAGATCCCAATTATTAATATAATCGGTGTGTTGAAGATATGTATAAATTATTCGATTAGCATTGGAAGTAGATTCTTCAGTAAGAGCTTCTTCAAACTTTTGGACTAGAATTAATAGGCCAATTAGTCGTTCTTCGTGGAGAGGGGATTTTACTAATATTTCAATATCAGCAAGGGTAATATTCCCATGTTTTTGCGCTAATTGTCGTTGTATTGGCACTGTAATGCCCAAAAACTTGTCTCCTTCCCCGTATTCTCCGGGTCCGGTACGAAAGAATTTAGATAAAATCCGGGCTTTTTCAGGATTTTCTTCCTTTTTTATATCTATTTTGAGGTCTTTTAAATTGCTCAAAGGGAATTAGGTTATTTGACTGAAATTATGGTTGATTGTGATGCCTTTGCATCCAAGGATTTCTTCAAGGTATGGTGATTGTTCTGGAACTGGGTTGTAAAGGAATATTTTCTTGTTTAAATGTAGTGCAAGGCCCATTTCAAGTAGTGTATTTGCGCCTATGTAGCCAGGGATTCCGTTTTTCTCTAAATTTAAAACTAGGATTGCGTCGCTCCACTCAACTTTGTGAAAATGTGCGAGCATTGCTTTTTTTTTGATGTCCCATACCTCACTTTGTTGATCTGTCTCTGCTTTTCGTAGCTTGTAGTACTCTCTTACGTCAATTTCTTCTCCTTGTTCATTCTTTACTGTACTGGGCGGCATGTCAACTTTGTGTCCAAGTTCTTCTAATTTTGCTTTTGTTGTAATCATCTCGTCAAAACACGCAATGGATCCACAAATTGTGATGTTCATGTCTTTTACTTATTTAAATAAATGGCTCTTGTTTGCTGTTTGCCACCTCTTCAAGAAGATCTGATATTAATGAGTACTTGATGTTCTCTGGTCCTTTAAAATGAATATTATTTTTTCCGATATCATAGGATTTATGGATGCTTTTGAACTTTTTTAAAATAGTTTCGTCTTTAATAAACAATGAAATTCCCTTTTTGTGGCTTTGCCAAGCAACTTCTGCTTGTCCGTCTTTATTGTAACATGGGGAACCATATTCCATACTTTCCTTGAAGCCAGGTAGTGATTGTACGCAAATTTCTCTGAGTTCAGTCAGAGCATCTAGATGGCCTGCTGGTACTTCTCTCATATATTCAGTCACAGTTTGTGCTCTTGATTGCATTTGTGTGTGGTGATTATTGCTTAGATTCTAATCTATTGTTTGATCTAATGCTAGTTTAAGTGGGGTAAAGAAAGCAGCCCTGCGGTTGGCAGGGCTGCTTTTTAATTCTTTTGTTCTACTCTGAAAGAGTAGTGATCGCTAGAATTCTAGATGAATTAGTTTCTTGGTGGTCTTTCTTCTAGTGGTCTAGCTTCGTTGACGATCATCTTTCGGCCTTCGTGTTCTTTTTCGTTGAACATGTCCATTGCCTTAGCTGAGTCTTCGTCGCTCATCTCTACGAATCCAAATCCTTTGGATCTACCAGAAAATTTGTCTGTAATGATGGCTGCTGATAATACTTCTCCAGCAGCGGAGAATAATTCTTTTAACTCGTCGTCACCGACTGAGTAAGGAAGGTTTCCTACATATAATTTCATGTGTGTACAATATTATTATTTGTTGATACTAACGCTAATGAGACGACCTTCTTCACTGCCTTTTGCTGATAATACTGTTTGCATTTGTTTGCAAAACTAACAGGGAACTCACTATCCTACGGAATATAAACTAAACATTAGTGGTTGTCAAAGTTGTTATTTAATTTGTTGAACAGGAAGTGAAATATCCTTTGAAATATGCTGTTATCTAAGGATTGTTATGCTTTGTTTTTACCCCCTTATGACTAAATATGAGGTATATCCAATATATGTAGCTAGGAATAGTACACCCTGCCATTTTTGGATTTTGTTTTTTGTTCCGATAAAAATGGCCAAGAAGAGCATGAAAGTGACAATAACACAGATTCTTATGTCAATTTGTGCGAATGCATTAACGGGGATTGGCTTTAGGATGCTAGTTGTTCCAAGAACCCAGAACGTGTTGAATATATTTGATCCAACAATTCCTCCGACTGCCATGTCATTTTGACCTTTGAATGCAGCGATAATCGTGGTGGCGAGTTCGGGTAGAGATGTGCCGATTGCTACTATAGTTAGACCAATAAACATTTCGGAGAGGCCTGCGAGTTGTGCGAGGATTATTGCGTTTTCGACTAAAAGTTTTCCTCCGAAGAAAAGGCCGAATAAGCCTACGATGGTTAAGAGAATGGATGTTGTGTATGAATAGACTGCGATGTCTAGATTTAACTCCTCGTGTCTTCCTTTGCGCGTGAGTTCATATGAATAGTAGAGGAATATTGCGAAAAAACCGATTAAAGCGAGTCCGTCAGTTGCGGTTAAGATGTTTTGAGGAGCATTGTCTAGAATGACATCATTGGCTAGGACAAAGACGATTAGTATAGCAAGAAGAGCGAAGGGGATTTCTTTCCAGGTTGTGTCTCTTTTTATGTGCACATTACTTAGCAGTGCTGCTACCCCTAATACCAAAAGAATATTGGCCATATTACTACCGAGGATGTTTCCAATTGCTAAATTTGTAGTATCGTTGATTGCTGAAAATATGCTCACGACCCATTCAGGAGCGGAGGTCCCGAAGGCTATTATGGTAAGCCCTATTACTATTGGTGGGATGTGGGCTTTTTTTGATAATGACGATGCTCCGCGGACCAGGGCTTCGGCTCCGCCTACTAGAATTACTAGTCCTAGTATTAATAGTATGACTGGAATGAACATGGGTTTGTTTTTCTTTTTAAATTATCTATATCCGGCTCCGCGTTTTGCGGAGGTTTATAATTATTTCTGAATTTGTGTGACCTTTAGGCTAGGAACCCGAAATATGCAAAAACAAGTCCAACGATTACTGGAATTGCCATGAAAGCGTCCATGTTTTTGCCTTTGTATAGTGGTTTGAATACGTTCATTGCTTTTGGAAATGCAAGCATAATGACTCCTTTGATGACTGCTCCCCAACCTATTAATGTGATTAAGAAGGTCCAGTCGGAGTTCCAGGTATTATGTGCGTTTAAAATTAAACAACCAAGAACGATTGCCATCATTCCACCAAATAGCATGAAACTGAAGTTGTCTAATAATTTGGGGAATTCTGTTTTGTAAAGTTTTCTGTTTGCGATATATCCTACGCTAAGCGATAAATATACTACTGCGAGGATTTTTGCGATTAAAATTGCTGTTGCCATGGTTGAAGGGGTGAGGGGGTACTATGGCGCAAGTATAATTGGTTTTTGGAAGAAAGGGAAGGAGAAGTGGGGCTATGCCAACTTCTTTGATTTTGTACATGTCGAACCCGCCTCTCGTTTTACGTGAGGCGGGTTCAGCTTGGATGGCACCGTTGGCGACTGACGATTGACCCCGAGAGGTTGAGCCTGCCTGTTGAGGGCGGCGACCGTGAGGTCGTGTGTGTCAATGCGTGGTGCACTTGGTTACAGGTTGGAGTTGTAGGGTCTGCCTGGTGGCTGACTCCGGTGAGGTGCCTGGCGCGTTGGCGCTAGACGGCGAGAATCTGCGGGATGCGGATCATGCGCTCGGCGTACAGGAAGCCGGTGTCGACCTTGGTGAAGTCGATAGCGAGGATGCCAACGGTGTCCTTGTCGAAGAGAACGGTAGGTCCGGCGAAGAGTTTCTCTGTTTCCCTCATCACGTCGTCGATGGGGATGAGCTTCTTCGTTGTGAGCATGAACCTTTCGTCCACAGGGATCGAGAAGATCTTGCCGTCAGCCGTCGTTGCGAAGATCCGAGGACTTTCGCTGTCGACGTCTAGCGCTGTGACGAAGAGATCCTTGGTGTAAGGAATCAGGTCGTCGCCTACGAAGATGCCCTCCTTTGTGCCGTAGAAGGCGGCGAATTTGCCGTCCCGGGGCACGGTGAGAAGAGCGGTAACATCGCTTTTGATGTTGTCGAACTTGGGAATCAAGCCGTTTGTGAAGATCTTGTCGGGCCGCACTTTGGCTTCGTAGATCATTCCCGTGATCGTCTTGATGCTGATCGTGTAGTAGCCACTCGCGAACACCACCTGCATGTCGATGGCCTCGCCGTCGAGGTTCAGGTCATTTGGGTTGATCTCCAAGACCTGGTTGTTGTGGATGAGGTAGCCGTAGAGGCTACCGATTGCCGGAGCACCGAAGTGCCAGCGGCGATGACCATCCTTCGGGAACGTGATGTCCACAGGAATGGCGGATGTGAGGGCCAGCGGGACCACATGGTCCAGCGGCTTCATCTCGGTTGGCTTCCTGGTGAGCAGGAAGCTACCGACCAGCTTGTCGATCTTGATGTCTTTGAATGCCAGGTACTTGAGCCCATAGATGGCCAAGTCCGGGATCACCTCATCATCGTTGTCTCCACTGTACTTGACGATTACCTTGCCGTTCAGGCCGCAGCCTGGAAGGAAGGCGATTGCGCCGATTTTGTGGAATGTATCCAGCGCGTGAGTGTGGACGTGGTCGATGAAGCTGATTGCGGAAGTATTCATGTCTTAAAAGTCCTCGAAACTGGTTGAGCTTAGGCTGCTTGAGATTCCCCCGTATGGTTATTCTCAGAGCCGGCAGTTGAGCGAAAACATGTGTAGTTTATGCCCATCTGCTGGCTCCGAAAACAATAGAAAAAATTAACTCCTTGCTGTAAAAGATCGTACCCCTCCAAGTGAGGCACGCGCGAGAGTCTATGCTCGTTTATTGAGTGGGTCAAACTTTAATTTTACATAGAAGTTGACAGATTTGTGTTGAGGGGGCTTAACGATTTTACTGTTGTTATAATGGTGCGGAGGATGTGGGTTTGTTTGAGTATTTGTGTATTGTTGGGGGAGGGGATGGATCCCGGATAGGGGAGGAGGGGGACGACAGGGGGAGTTTGTGATGACATTGTGTTGTGGCATGTACATGGTCAGCCTTTCCAAGCCGCTCGAAGAGCCGGCGGTCATGAAACGCAAAACGTTCCAGAAGAATGGGAAGTGGTCAGATTTCGCCGCACCAAGGAAAAATTGAAATAAGCGTACGTGTTTTCTAAAATATTCGAAGCATGAAGTGAAATCTGGCTGCTGCTTTAATAGGGACTGACTAAAATTGTGTATAAATAAGTGTCCCTACGCTATGGTTGCCATGCCTTTGTTACTTGTCCTAACTTGGGGGGATAATTCGCCTGCGGCGAATCTGTGCTGCATCACTCACAAATTTTGTCTGCAAGCAGCCAAATTTGACTCGTTCTTTGCACAGCACGAACCCTACGGGCTCGTGTCCCCCCCTCTTACCAACATTTAAAAATACGAACACCGAAAGGTGTTCGTATTTTTAATGGCGGAGAGAGAGGGATTCGAACCCTCGAACGCCTTGCGACGTTACTGCTTTTCGAGAGCAGCGCTTTCGACCACTCAGCCATCTCTCCTTGGGGTGCTGTGGGGGCGTTTATTTTTGCTTTTTGATGTTAGCTGAAACTCTGTTTTTATCAAAATATCTCTAACTGATCTTTGACAACTCTTGGAAACATGTTAGTCTCCTCCCTCTGAATTAATAATTTTGATTGAATGCTTGCTGAAGGAGAAGAATTAGGGGTGAACAAAGTGGATGATAATAAAGTAGCAGAAAGGGCTTATGCAGGATATCCATCTAATGGTGATTTAAGGTATTTTGAAAGTGTTATCAAAGCAAGTCCGTGTTTTACTAGAGAAAGGGAAAAGGAGGTGTATTCACGACTTTTAGAAGTAAGGGCGAGATTTTTTGATGCAGAAGAGGAATATAAAAAAAATGGAAAAGATAAAAAGGTTCTTCAAAAGTTTGAGGCGGTATCTGGAGAGTTTGGTCGAATTCGGAATTATATTGTTAGGCATAATTTAAAATTAGTAATATCTGTTGTTAAAAAACTTAGATATAAGGGAGTGGTTGGATTGATAGACATGGTTCAAGCTGGTGCGATGGGGTTGAATACAGCTTTGTATAAGTTTGACCCTGAGAAAGGAAGACTTACTACTTATGGTAGTTGGTGGATAAGGCATCACGCGAAGCGTTTGATTGCGAATGGTGGGAAAACTGTGAGGGTTCCTGTTTATATGCAGAGTAGAGTGCCTGAATTTCATCGTGTTAAGGCAGAGTTGGAGAAGCAAGGTCGTGGTACTGATGAAGAAATTGCAGAAGCGATGGAGGTGCCTTTTTCAAGCATTGCTAATGTTAGGAAAGCTTTGAGGACATCTTATGTGTACTCTTTGGATGCCCCTATTAGTATAGATAAAGGAGGTGGCTCATATAAGGATATGGTTGCGGATGAAGATGGTGTTTCTCCAGAGGCGAATTATTATGTGTCTCAGGTGTCGAACTTGGTTAATGACTTGATAGATGGGCTTGAAAGTGAAATGGAGCAGCATATTATTCGTTCGAGAATGGATGGCGTAACTCTTAGAGCAATAGGGGAAGGGAGGGGGCTATCACGGGAGAGAATTAGACAAATTGAGGCAGTGGCAAAAGATAAAATGAAGACTGCTGCAATTGCTTTAGGAATTAGTGGAGATGATTTTTAGGATTTTATCCTTGACTGTAAAAATTATTCCAATAGAATCCTGGCGTAAGTTTCCTATGAGAAAATAATAACAAAACTTGATTATGTTTGAAGTTTCAAAGGAAGGGTTTGCGAGTTCTGCTGAATTCATTGAATATGTGAAAAAACAGAATGCAGACATTCTCCAAGATTATTCGGTGTATTTGGAAAATATTTCGAAGTATAGATTGAAAGATCCTTCGAATTCTGAAAAACATCGAGCACATATTATAGTGGAGTGTGCTGATGGAAGAAATTCAGTGATGCTATTTGTGCCTTCTGAGTATTTACTGAATCGATTTGATATTGAGTGGTTGCCTTTTGCGGGCAATATACTTTTTCCGGAGTTTGCGCAATTTGAGACATTGGCTGATTGGGATGCTATGCAAGGAAATGCTGAAATGATGGAAATGTTTTTTATACGATTAGATTTTTTGTTTGGTACTAAAGTGAAGGAGTCTTTGCAGGAATATAAAGATGGTAAATTGTCGAAGTTTTTTATTGAGTTTCAATCACATTTTGATTCTCATAGTGAGTCACATGGTTGTGGGGCGCATAAAAGTAATTTGTTGGCGGCACAGTTGGAGACAATAAAAGATGGACTAGTGACTGAAGCTTGGCTTCAAGATAGATTTTCGGAAGCATTTAATGCCGGATTTTTTGAAGTATTTAGAACTACTCATGATACTTCAGCAAATGGGCCGATTTTTGGTGCGGAAAATGTGGATAAATCACACTTAATGAGTGATGAATATGGGCTTTATTCTGAATTATTTACTTATGCTGCGGAACATTTCAAGTCACCAGTTTTTAAAGATTCTTTGAAAGGGCAGGTTAGACTATATCAAGGCAATCCTTATGGTATTGATTTGGCAAAGCATGATGAGCAAGTTGTTTGTGTGAGTAATCTTCATTTTGCGTCGATGCTTTCAGGGCAAAGTTCGATGGAAATTGCTTGGACTGATTCGGCAGAAACTCTGGTAGCACACGTAAAAGTGTTGTTAAGCATTATTGAAAATAATTTCCACTCGAGACATCAGGATAAACCGACTATTGTCCAATTTGATTTAGTAAAAGGGGACGTGAAGATGCTGGAAGTTTATAAAAAAGTTAGAGCTATTCTTGATACTGATGAAGATGTTCGGCACAAACAACAACAAGGATTGTTGGAGATGGTTACTACTGAGACTGATAGAAAGACCCTTGAATTAAATTTTGTGAACTAGAGTTTTCGGACATGTCGAATTTCCCCGGGAGCGCACATGAATTTGTGCAGGCTCGACCGGGGTAACGTGAGTGACGCGGTGGCCCTCTGTAGGAGCTATCGCACACGGTGGTTTTCTTGAAGTGGAAAAGGGCTAGATTAAGACTGAGGAGTCTCTGTTGGCGGGAATTGGGAGTTGGGCTGGGTTAATCTGATGGTGATAGAGAAGTCCGTTCTCTTCTCGAACCCAGCTTGTGACTAGCACTCCTTTGCGGAGGCCTGGTCCAGAGAGTATTTGTTGAGTTTTTGCAATTTCCGTGTTTAGTGGAAATAGCTCGGTTAGCTCGAACTCGTTTGTCATGGGGATTGCGTAGAGTTTTCCGTTTGCTACAACAAGTAGAAGCGGTGATTCGCTATCCATGATGACTTTTTCTATTTGCATGCCTCTTGTTGGCGGGAAAATGTCCCCATCAATTTTGAGACCATGGTTTGTCCCAAGAATCAGCTGGACTTTGCCTTTGCACATAACACTGATTATGCTGTTGATTTCTCTGTGAATGAGTCGGGGGATGTTTCCGATGTGCAGGCTTTCACTGGGGAGATCGAGTTGGAAGACATCGTGTTGCTCAGTTAGCAGGTGTAGTGTGTGCCCTTGTGGGGTTCTTACTACTTGTATGTCTTTGGTTGCTCCAACAAGATCCTGTGGATTAATTGGAATTGCGATGTCGTTTTCTGTCAGATGTCCATACACTTGCGATTGGTCTTGTGGGGAACTGGTTTGCCATCGCAGATGAGTCCCTTGTTTGAAGTGTAAGGGGTGGGTCGTCATTCCTCTGGTAATCCCATGGGCGATCAATCCTTCGACGCGTTTGTCTGTCATGATGAAGGATGTAATGGGAGCGGGGCCCATGAATACGGCCTTTGTTATGTAGGCCAAGTATGAGGGGAGTTCTAATGGTCCCTTGCTGTAAGTTTCCGGGTGGCTCAGATTAACGATCCATGCGTGGCCACAAAGGCCTCTTCCTGCTTCAACGCCAAGTGCCTCGATTCCCCGGAAATAGGTCCCATCCTCGATGTGCCGTTTGATGAGACATCGGATGTTGGTTACCAGGATCGTTGGATTGTAATTCATCTCTCTCTTTTTTTCCTTTCTTTCCTACTGTCAAGAATCATGTTCAAGGCGGTTATGCCATTGAGCACGTGCGGATTTTAGGAGGTTTGTGTGGATTTGTCAACTTTGGAATTAAACTTCACTAAAATATACCATTTTGTAATGATGTATTGGTTGACTTCTTTGGCGCTGATGAGTAGATTCGTTTTTGCTTCTTCTGTTGAAGCAGAATATTTAATAATAGAGATTTTGTATGGATGGTAAATCACTTTTTGAAATTGGAAAAATTATGGGAGCTGAGCAAGATGGGCGGTTGGAAGGTGATTCTCAACTGGAAAGGACTGTTGAGGAAGTTTCTTCAGTTCCAGATCGGCAGTCTTCTACAAGACAAGCTATACATACTTGTAATGAAACGATTTTAGTTGTTGATGATGAGGCTATGCTATTAAATATGATACAGAAATTATTACAAATGAATGGGTATAATGTGATAACTGCTTCGTGTGGAGTGGAAGCATTATCAATTCTGGAAGGAGTAAATGCGTCTGTTGATTTGGTGCTTACTGATATATTGATGCCAAAGATGACTGGAGATGAACTTGTTACTAGGATTCAGTCTATGCATCCTGACATTGGAGCTCTTTATATGTCTGGCTATTGTGAGAAGAATAAAAAGATCCCTTATGACTTATTTATTGCCAAACCTTTTTGTATGGATGATTTGTTGTTGAAAATGCGGTCTGTGTTGGACGGTGTATTGGTGGAATAGTTATGAGTCTTTGCTGGTTTAAGCGAAAAGACTAATCCAGAAGGGGAGGCTGATTACTGATAGTATTGTGCTGAGAACAATGGACCTTGCGATGAATTGTTTATTGAGTTTGAATTTGTCGGCTAATGCGAAGGGGGTGATTGCTAGTGGCATTGCGGCTTCGATAATGGATGGGGAGAATTCAGTGGGTTGAAATCCAAAAGGCTGTATTCCAAAATAGAAAATTGCTGGTAGTAGGAAAAGGGTGACTAGAGAAAATAATAATACTGGAATCCAGTTTGTGATTTTTCCGATTGTTGATTTGCCTATAAAGAGGCCGATTACTATTAAAACTACTGGAGTTACTGAGGCGGTTATCATGCTTAGTGATTTTTGGACTATTTCTGGGATTGGGATTTTTAATCCTGCAAAGAGAAGCCCTAGGATGACTGCTATTAGTAAAGGGTTTTTGAGTAGATTGAGTAAAAGGCTTTTAAAAAAGTGTCTTTTCTTTGTGTGTTGGCTGTAATCGAGGTAGCCGATACCGATTGTGAACATCCAAAAAAGATAGATTGCAATTATTATACTGACGGAGGCGAGTATGCTCTGACCTTGGGTTTGGGTGAGGACGGGCACTCCTAGATAGGCTACGTTTCCGAAACCAAGACAGATAAATATAGTGCGGAACATTTGTTTTTTGAGGCGAAATGCTTTTCCGAGAAGATAACTGAGGGCAAATGTGATTATTAGGAAGGAGGAGTTGAAAATGATTAAATTTGCTTCTCTTGTGAATGAGAAACTTGTTGAGGCTAATGCAGAAAATATGAGTATTGGGAATCCTATGTTTAAAGCATAGGCGTTTAATATTTTTGACCAATTTTCACCGAGACTTTGTGCTTTTTGGTAAATCGCAGCGGCGAAAATGATGAGGAAAAGGGGGGCGATTATTAAGAGGATTTCTAGCATGGATTTGGTTTTTATTGAGGTGGTGCTTTGGAGGGATTATATAGGAAGGAGGGGGTGATATAAAACTTTTTATTGTATGTGAGGGGCAGGGGTGGATATGGGGATGGGTCCCGGATCAAGTCCGGGATGACGAGGGAAGGGGTCGGTGATGGCCAGGTGTGTCTTGGTGATAAATGGAAGGGGGTGGAATGATTTAGCCGCTCGAAGAGCCGGCGTGCGGCTAGTGCAAAGTATCCAGAGATG
>SWBX01003353.1_pt1 | contig 63327 bp, 61 predicted proteins | sample 4693051 | NCBI WGS metagenome assembly SWBX01 (sample SAMN10267272, study PRJNA491770) | bioreactor metagenome | isolation source: DHS bioreactor inoculated with marine | place: Japan: Omine Ridge, Nankai Trough | reverse complement strand
GGCGGGCCTGGGCGGCCGGATCGAGCGAGCGAACCGGTGAACCTGCGCCGCGCCCTCTGGATCAGCCTTGGGCTGATGCTGGTGGGGATGGCGGCGATCGTATTCTGGACGGCGCCCCGGATCGAGGCGGGCGGTCTCGCACCTTTCGACACGCGCAGCGGCGGCTACGGCCATGCCGAGGCGGTCGCGTTCCTGTCGCGGCTCACCCCTGAGGGGCGCGTGAGTTATCTCGGCGTGCAGCGGATCGCCGACACGATCTTTCCGATCGGGCTCTACGGGCTGCTGTCGCTCGGCACCTTTGTCGCCCTGCGGCGCTGGTCGGTGCCACTGGCGGCCGGCGCGAGGCTCCTGGCGCACGGCTATTTCGTCTTCGACATGCTGGAAAACGCGGCTGTGGCCGGGGTGTTGACAGCCGGGCCGCAGGCGGTGATGCCGCAGGCGGTGGCCTGGGCCAGTTTCTGCACGATCTGGAAATACCGGTTCGTCGACGCCGCGCTGGTGGTCTTCGCGCTCGGCTGGGGCGCGCGCGGGGTCGCCCGCCTGACGGAGCGTTGAGCGATGACCCGGTCCGGCGTGTTTCTCACCTTCCTCAGCCTGGCCGCACTCGCGGCCTACCTGGCGATGCGGCTCTGGACCGCGCCGGCGATTCGCAGCGGCGCCGGCGGGCTCGACATGTTCGATCTCTGGATGGACGGCTATTCCGCCGACTACGTGCGGATATTCCTCGCCCGGCTCAGCCCCGAGGCGAAGACGCTCTACCTCGGCCCGCAACGGGTGCTCGACACGATCCTGCCGGTGGCGCTCGCGGGCTTTCTCGCGATGGCCGGCTACCGGTTGCTGATTGGCTGGAGCTGGAAGCTGGCTGCGGCGATGGTGCTGTTGCCGCTGGTCTATTTCACCTTCGACATGCTGGAAAACGCGCAAGTGGCCGTGCTGTTGCGCCGCGGGCTGGTGAGTGACACGATGGCCGAGGCCGCGAGCCGGTTCACGGTGCTGAAGGCGCAGAGCTTGCGCGCGGCGTTGGCGGTGGTGATCTTTGCCGGGGTGGCGCGGGGGATCGAGGTTTCGGCGCGGCGCTGGCTGCGGGAGAGGGACGAGATGGCGTTTACGGTGGCGATCGACGGGCCGGCGGCGGCGGGAAAGGGCACGGTGTCGAAGGCCGTCGCGGCGCATTTCGGCTTCGCCCATCTCGATACCGGGCTGCTCTACCGCGCAGTGGGCCGCAAGGTGCTCGACGGCGCCGACCGGCTGGCGGCGGCGCGCAACCTCACGGCCGAGGATCTTGGCGCCGAGGGGCTGCGCGCACCCGAGGTGGCGGAAGCCGCGAGCCAGGTGGCGGTGGATCCTGAGGTGCGCGCGGCGCTGGTCGATTTCCAGCGTGCCTTCGCCGCGCGGGCCGGCGGCGCGGTGCTCGACGGGCGCGATATCGGCACGGTGATCTGCCCCGATGCGCCGGTGAAACTGTTTGTGACCGCGAGCCCCGAGGTGCGGGCCGAGCGGCGCTATCTCGAACTGGTGGACAAGGGCCACGAGGTGACCCGCGAAGAGGTGTTGGCCGACGTGATCGCCCGCGATGAGCGCGACAGCGCGCGCACCGCGGCCCCCTTGAAGCCGGCCGGCGACGCGGTGGTGATCGACACCTCCGCGCTTTCGATCGATGCGGCGGTGGCAGCAGCGGTGGCGGCGATCGAGGCGGCACGGGGCTAGGCATTCACCGGTGAATGCCGCGCAGGTGAGGGCCGTGGACAGGTTTCCGAAACGTTGACCTGCGGGGCGTAGCGCCTGAAAATTCATTTCATGCCAGTATGATACCGGAATACCGGAATACCGGAATACCAGGTTTCCAGTGTCTTGACTGGAGGGGTGGCAAGCGGCCCAGGTTGTCCCCTGCCGCCTGCGCAGTGGGGGACCGCCCGGCCGCCCGGACAGGCTCAGGCCTCGACGCCCCACTTTGCCGTGATGAACGGCAGGTAGGTGCGCCAGCCCTGTGGCAGGGTCGGGTCTATCCCCTGGCGCAGTTGCCACTTGGACAGGGTGGCCGCCGCGCCGCCGGCTTCGGGTGTCAGGCAGGCGTCGTTCCAGTCCAGCCCGAGCTGCGCGAGGACCGGCTCCAGCGTTGCGCGCGGGTCGGCGGTGAGCGCCTCCAGCGCCACCTCGTGCCAGAGGGCGCCGGCGTGGGGGCGGGCGGCGGCGGTCAGCGCGAGGTGGGTGTCGTAATGCGCCAGCAGGTGGTTGAAATCGCTCGAATAGGCATGGCCCTCGCGGAAATCGTTGCGAAAGCACGACCAGCAGGTGGCGAGCCGGGGGCGGCGCATGTGCAGGATTATGGCGTCGGGAAAGAGCATCGGGATCAGCCCGGCGAACCAGTAGTTCTCGGGCATCTTGTCGACCAGCACCGGCTCGGACCGCAGATCCGCGCCGATCCCGTCGAGGTAGGCGTGGCGGGCGCCCTCGAGCCGGGTACGGTCGAGACCAACGAAAAAGCCAAGCGGGTCGGGCACCGAGAGCGCCGCCCCCAGCGCGGTCTGTTCGCCGAGGTTGGCGATCTCGGGGTGGCGGCCCAGCATCTGCGCCGCGAGTGAGGTGCCCGAGCGCGGCATGCCGAGCACGAACACCAGGCGCGGGCCGGTCGGGGCGAGGGCGATCTCGGGCAACGCCGCCCAACGCGCGATCAGCGCCCCGGCGAGGCGGCGGGTGGCGGCGGGATCGTAGCGGGCCTGTTTCAGCCGATTGGCCTCGACGAACTGCGCGAAGGCGTCGCCAGGACGGGCCATGTCGTCATATCCCTTGCCGAGCATGAACCTGAGCTGGCTCGCGGCAGCGTCGGGCAGGTCAGGCTGCGCGGCGGCGGCTTCGATCCGGGCAAAAATGGCGTCGCCATGCGCGATCCGGCCCGACATCACGTAGAGCCAGAGCCCGTTCAGGCTGCCCGGCGCGAGCGCGAAGATCTCACCCGCGATCGCCCGGACCCGGGCGAAATCACCGGCATTCAGCGCCGCCTGTCCCTCGGCGAGCAGCGCGCGGTGGCGGGCGTCTCTGTCGCTCATCGCCGGGCCTTCACACCGGCCCGGGCGGCGATCCCGCCCCTCGCCTTGCGCACAATTGTCATCATGCCTGCCTGCTCCCCCGGTTCGGGGCCAGCATAACCGCGCCGAGGCGGATGGGGAATCCCCGCCGCCCCCTTGCGTTGTTGGCCGAAAGCCCGTATAGCCCCGCGCCAAGGCAAGGTTACAAAGCCGCATCACGAGAGCGAGCAGGGTCGGGCATCCGGCCCTCTTTGTTTTGCGGGGCTTGCCCTCAACACAGTGAAAGACCGGCGGAGACAACCGCCAGGCCCGAAAACCGACTGAATAGGAACCAGAACACGTATGTGCGCTAAAGCATCCATGGAGGAATTCGAAGCCCTCCTGAACGAAAGCTTCGAAATGGACACGCCCGAAGAAGGGTCTGTCGTCAAAGGCAAGGTCATCGCTGTCGAAGCCGGCCAAGCCATCATCGACGTCGGCTACAAGATGGAAGGCCGTGTCGATCTGAAAGAATTCGCGAATCCCGGCGAGGCGCCCGACATCAGTGTCGGTGATGAGGTGGAAGTTTACCTGCGCGCGGCCGAGAACGCCCGTGGCGAAGCCGTCATCTCGCGTGAGATGGCCCGCCGCGAAGAAGCCTGGGATCGGCTTGAGAAAGCCTATGCCGATGAGCTGCGCGTCGAAGGCGCGATCTTCGGCCGGGTCAAGGGCGGCTTCACCGTCGACCTCGGCGGCGCCGTGGCGTTCCTGCCCGGCTCGCAAGTTGACGTGCGCCCGGTGCGCGACGCCGGCCCGCTGATGGGCCTCAAGCAGCCGTTCCAGATCCTCAAGATGGACCGTCGCCGGGGCAACATCGTGGTGTCGCGCCGCGCGATCCTCGAAGAGAGCCGCGCCGAGCAGCGCGCCGAAGTGATCGGCAACCTCACCGAGGGCCAGAGCATTGACGGCGTGGTCAAGAACATCACCGAGTACGGCGCCTTCGTCGACCTCGGCGGCGTTGACGGCCTGCTGCACGTGACCGACATGGCCTGGCGCCGGGTCAACCACCCGTCCGAGATCCTCTCGATCGGCGAGACGATCAAGGTGCAGGTCATCAAGATCAACAAAGAGACCCATCGCATCAGCCTTGGCATGAAGCAGCTGCAGGAAGATCCGTGGGATCTGGTGGCCGCCCGCTACCCGCTCGACTCGGTGCACAAAGGCCGCGTGACCAACATCACCGACTACGGCGCCTTCGTGGAGCTGGAGCCCGGCGTGGAAGGTCTCGTGCACGTCTCCGAGATGAGCTGGACCAAGAAGAACGTCCACCCCGGCAAGATCGTTTCGACCAGTCAGGAAGTCGACGTCATGGTGCTCGAGATCGACGCCGCCAAGCGCCGCGTCTCGCTCGGCCTCAAGCAGACCATGCGCAACCCGTGGGAGCTCTTCGCCGAGTCTCACCCGGAGGGCACCCAGGTCGAGGGCGAGGTCAAGAACATCACCGAGTTCGGTCTGTTCATCGGTCTCGATGGCGACATCGACGGCATGGTGCACCTCTCCGACCTCAGCTGGGACCAGCGCGGCGAGGAAGCGATCCAGGAATACCGCAAGGGCGATATCGTCCAGGCGGTGGTCTCGGAAGTCGACACCGACAAGGAGCGCATCTCGCTTTCGATCAAGGCGCTCGGCGGCGACAAGTTCGCCGAAGCCGTGGGCGGCGTGAAGCGCGGCTCGATCATCACCGTCACCGTGACGGCGATCGAGGACGGTGGCATCGAAGTGGAATACGAAGGCATGAAGTCCTTCATCCGCCGCTCCGACCTGTCGCGTGACCGGGCCGAGCAGCGCCCCGAGCGCTTCCAGATCGGCGACCACATCGATGTGCGCGTGACCAACGTGGACTCGAAGACGCGCCGTCTCGGCCTGTCGATCAAGGCCCGCGAGATCGCCGAAGAGAAAGAAGCCGTGCAGCAGTATGGCTCGTCCGACTCGGGCGCCTCGCTCGGCGACATCCTTGGCGCCGCGCTCAAGGGCGACGAATAAGCCCCGCGCGACAGCGACACGCTCATGAAACGGCCCCGGATTTCCGGGGCCGTTTTGCGTCATGCCCCGGTGTGGAAGAGGGGGCGAATCAACCGCGTCCGTGCCCGGCGCGGGGTGCGTGGTGCCGCCTGCGACGTGTTGGATATGTGTAAGGGGCCGGTTTTGCGGGAAAAATCGGGCGGTTTGGCGCCGATTTGGCGGCTGTGCGACGCGCGAGCCTGTTCCCCGAACCCGAGTTTGCTCCTATAGTCACGGTAATAGGCGCGCTGCCGATTTGCGCCGACACGTCTTTCGGGGGGAGATCTATGATCCGGTCGGAACTGATCCAGAAGATCGCGGACGAAAACCCGCACCTCTACCAGCGCGACGTCGAGCGCATCGTAAACACCATCTTCGAAGAGATCATCGAGGCGATGGCGCGCGGCGACCGGGTGGAATTGCGCGGCTTCGGCGCGTTCTCGGTCAAGAAGCGCGACGCCCGGACGGGTCGCAACCCGCGCACCGGGGCGGCGGTGAACGTCGACGAAAAGCATGTGCCGTTTTTCAAGACCGGCAAATACCTGCGCGATCGGCTGAACGGCAAATAAGAGGCGCTCACCATGCGTTATATCCGTTACGCCTTCCTGGCCGCGCTCGCGGTCATCCTCATCACCGTTGCGCTCGCCAACCGCGAGGCGGTGACGCTGCACCTGTTGCCGGGCGAGCTGTCGGGGTTTCTCGGCTTCAGCTGGCAGGTGAGCCTGCCGCTGTTCATCGTCATTTTTGGCGGCATCATTGCCGGTGTGATGATTGGTTTCGTCTGGGAATGGCTGCGTGAGCACAAGATCCGGGCCAAGGGCAAGCGCGCCGAGCGCGCGGCGGTGAAGCTGAGCGAAGAGGTCCAGACCCTCAAGCAGAAGCACGCGAGCCCCGGCGACGACGTGCTGGCGCTGCTCGACGACGGGCGCTAGGCCCGGCCCATGTCTGACATCCAGGTAAAGATCTGCGGGCTGTCGACGCCCGAGCAGGTGCGCTGGGCGGTGGAGGCCGGCGCGCGCTATCTCGGCTTCGTGTTCTTTGCCAAGAGCCCGCGCAACGTCACGGTCGAGACCGCCACTGCGCTGGCGCTCGATGTGCCGCCCGGCGTAGCCAAAGTGGCGCTGGTGGTGAACCCCGACGATGCGCTGCTCGACCGGATCACGGCGACGATGCCGGTCGACATGTTGCAGCTTCATGGCGCGGAAAGCCCGGCGCGGGTGGCCGAGATCCGGGCGCACACCGGGTTGCCGGTGATGAAGGCGATCGGGATCGCCGACGCGGCCGACCTCGACAAGATCGAGCCCTACGAGGTGGTGGCCGACCAGATCCTGGTCGACGCCAAGCCGCCGAAGGGGGCCGACCTGCCCGGTGGCATGGGCGTGCCGTTCGACTGGCAGCTGATCGCAGGTCGGCACTGGCAGCGGCCGTGGATGCTCGCGGGCGGGCTCAGCCCGAAAAACGTCGCGCTGGCGGTTCGCCTGACCGGCGCGCCGGCGGTCGACGTCTCGTCCGGCGTGGAAAGCGCGCCGGGGGTGAAGGACGCGGTCCTGATCCGCGATTTCATGGCGGCGGTGCGCGCCGGGGGATGATCCCCGACCGGCCCGACCCTTCAGCGCCGTTAACCATGTGGTAACGGGTCTGCGCCACAGTGACCCTACTGAGATGGAACAGCGTTTTGGTAGGGCCATGGAACAGCATTCTGAAATTCATACACCCGAGGGTGGGATGGCGTGGTTGTTCGGGTCGTGCCCGGCCAGCGAAGGCGGCGTAATTCAGCACCTGGTGCAGGACGTGGAAGCGTATGTCGGGCGCGAGGCGTTTCTGCGCGAGGTGGAGCGTCGCGGCTACTAGGTGGTCGAGAACGGGCGGCAATTCGTGGTGTTCTGCAACCGCGCGGCGATCCAGCGGGTCTGGTCGCACGCCTTCGTCAACACGCACTGAGCCGCTGCGGGCCTGGTGGGCCGCGGTATCCGGCCCGGCACTTGGTGGCGTGCGCGATCCGCAGCGCGCCTGCGCCGGGCTGTGTCACGCCGCCGGTCAGCCCGCCTCAGCGCGCGGAGGGGCAACCTGGGCGCCGTCCGCGTCCGCACGCTTGCCCTGTGCCGCCCTTGCCATTAGGACGGTCGAAGGCAAACGGGAGCGTGGATCATGGCCGACGATCTTTTCAATTCCTTCATGAAGGGCCCGGACGAAAAGGGCCGCTTTGGCGACTATGGCGGGCGGTTCGTTTCGGAAACGCTGATGCCGCTGATCCTCGATCTCGAGGCGGAATACGAAAAGGCCAAGGACGATTCCGCGTTCTGGGCCGAGATGAACGATCTCTGGACCCATTACGTCGGCCGCCCCTCGCCGCTGTATTACGCCGAGCGCCTCACCGAGCGGCTTGGCGGGGCCAAGATCTACCTCAAGCGCGACGAGCTCAATCACACCGGCGCGCACAAGATCAACAACGTGCTGGGCCAGATCATCCTGGCGCGGCGCATGGGCAAGACCCGGATCATCGCCGAGACCGGCGCTGGCCAGCACGGCGTGGCCACCGCCACGGTCTGCGCCAAGTTCGGCCTGCAATGCGTCGTCTACATGGGCGCGCATGACGTCGAGCGCCAGGCGCCCAACGTGTTCCGTATGAAGCTGCTGGGGGCCGACGTGGTGCCGGTAACTTCCGGGCGCGGCACGCTCAAGGACGCGATGAACGATGCGCTGCGCGACTGGGTGACCAATGTGCGCGATACCTTTTACTGCATCGGCACGGTGGCCGGTCCGCATCCCTACCCGGCGATGGTGCGCGATTTCCAGTCGATCATCGGCAAGGAGACGCGCGAGCAGATGATGAAGGCCGAGGGCCGGCTGCCCGACACGCTGGTGGCCGCGATCGGCGGTGGGTCGAACGCGATGGGGCTGTTCTACCCGTTCCTCGACGACAAGGACGTGGGCATCATCGGCGTCGAGGCCGGCGGCAAGGGCGTGACCGAGAAGGTCGAGCATTGCGCCAGCCTCACCGGCGGGCGGCCCGGCGTGCTGCATGGCAACCGCACCTATCTGCTTCAGGACGACGACGGCCAGATCCTCGAGGGCTACTCGATTTCGGCCGGGCTCGACTACCCCGGCATCGGCCCCGAGCACTCCTGGCTGCATGACGTGGGCCGCGCCGAGTACGTGGCAATCACCGACAAGGAGGCGCTCGCGGCGTTCCAGATGCTGTGCGAGACGGAAGGCATCATTCCCGCGCTCGAGCCGTCCCACGCGCTCGCCCACGTGATGAAGATCGCGCCCGACCTGCCGAAGGACCACCTTCTCGTGATGAATCTCTGCGGTCGGGGCGACAAGGATATCTTCACCGTCGCCAAGGCGCTGGGCACCGACATGTCGGCGCTTGGCGAGGGGCGCAGCTTCTCCGATTGATGGGCAGCGCCCGTCCGTGGTGCAGCGTTCCTTGCCGGTCTGGCGAGGGCGGGAATCGGTATGGCGCCTTGCCCTACGCGCCCAGGTGCCCGCGAAAAACCGGCATCAACTGAAGTTTAAGAGCCTCAACGTGAGGTCTAGCCGGTCCGGTTTAAACCCCGGTGCAATGGCCACGGCGCGCTGATTGCGGCGGTTTGTCACATGTCCGGACGATGGTTCGGGCCAGGCAACCCCAACCAAACAGGGACCAGACACATGACCTTCAGGACTTTCTTTTTCGCCGGCGCTGCAGCCGGCCTTCTCGCTACCCCGGTCTTCGCGATCACCCAGGACATGATCGATTCGATCGTGAGCGACCTTTCCGGCCAGGGCTACACCCGGCTCGAAATCAAAGACTACGGCAGCTCGATCAAGGTCGAGGCCACTGGGCCGAACGGCAAGCTCGAGCGCCTTTACTCGTCCGCCGGTGAGGTCGTGCGCGAAGAGACCAACGGTGTGCACACTGGCGGCCAGCACGGTGTGGACGACGATGAAGACGACGACAACAACCGGGCGGGCGCGGGGCGCGACGATGACGATGACGATCACCGGAGCGGGAGCCGCGACGATGATGACGACGACCATGACGACGACGACGACGATGACGACGATGACGACAGCAGTCGTGGGCGCGACAAGGGCGACAAGAGCGACGACGACTGATCCCGTCGTCTTCCCGGGCCCTGCCTCCCCTATCCCCCGGCATGGGCCCGGGACCCCGCTGAACCGCGGCTTATCAGCCTCAACCGTCCACCTGATCCCACATGCGTAAACCTGCGGGAAATGGTCTGTCGGGTAGACTTCGGGTTTCGTCGTGTCCAGCCGTTTGGCGCGGCACCCTTGTCGAGAAAGGAACACCTGATGAACCTTCGCACGCTTTTCTTCACCAGTACGATCGCCGCCATGGCGACCGGTGGCGCGGCCTTCGCTGTCGACGAGGCCGTGATCGCCGATATCACCAACGAGATGGTGGCGCAGGGTTACACCCGTCTGCACATTCGCCACGGGCCGACCTGGGCCGATGTCGAAGCCTATGGCACCAACGGCAAGGTCGAGCGCCGCTATGATGGCGCTGGCGAGATGCTGCGCGAACGCCTCTACGCCGGCGAAGAGGCCGAAGGCGATGACGCACCGCCGCTCGGCGAGCAGACCCGCAGCCAGACCCGCGCTGGCGGCGGCAGCTGTGACGATGCCTGCGACCGCAATCCGGTGCAGGCGCGCGCACAGAGCCGCGACCAGCTGCGCGATGGCGCGGGTGGCGGTGACGGCGACCGGGCGCAGACCCGGGCCGTCAAAGGTGGCGACTGACCGCCGCGAGATCCGCGGGCCGGTTGATTGCCGGCCCGTGACACGGCACTGTGGTGCCAATATGGGATGGAAGACATGAAACGCGTTCTTCTCGCCACCTGCTTCGCTGCGCTTACCCTGGCCAGCACCCCGGCCATGGTCATGGCCGAGGAAATGCAGGATGTGCTGGTGACCCAGCTCAGCGATCAGGGGTTCACCCGAATCCGGATTTCAAAGACGTTCCTCGGCCGGGTGCGGATCCAGGCCACGTCGCCCGATTTCACCCGCGAGATTATCTTCAACCCGCGCACCGGCGAGATCCTGCGCGACTATTGGAACGAGGTCGGCGCCGGGGATGAGGGTGCCTTCGCGGGGCGGATTCCGTCGCCAAGTGGCGCCGGGGCGCGGAGCGGCGATGACGATCGCTCGAGCTCTGGCAAGGGATCGACCTTCGGCAGCAGCTCTGCCAGCAGCTCGGACCGCGATGACGACAAAGACGACGACAAAGACGACGACAAGGACGAGGACAAAGAAGACGACGGGCGGGACCGTGGAGATGACGATTGACCCGGGTCAGGGCTGATCTCGCGGCCTGTCATGTGCCGACGCGGGGGGCTGCCTTTGCGTGACCGGTATTTCATTGCGATTGCCCTGGTGATCCAGGCCGTTGCCGCGATCTTTTTTCTGTATGATATCCTGTCGTCCTACATCGGCTTTCGCTCCACGCCGATCGCGTGGCAATTTCGTGAGCTGATCGAGATCGGCGCCGGGCTCGGGCTGGCGCTCGGATTCGTGCTCGGGGCGCTGGCGCTGAAGCGCTCGAACGAGCGGCGCCGGGCCGCCGAGGCGCGGCTGCGGCAGGCCTCGTCGGCGTTCATGGACATGATCGAAGACGCCTTTGCCACCTGGGGGCTGACGCCGGCCGAGCGCGACGTGGCGCTGTTTGCCATCAAGGGGCTCACCACCCAGGAGATCGCGGGTTTGCGCAGCACGTCCGAAGGCACGGTGAAGGCGCAGACCAATGCGATCTACCGCAAGGCCGGGGTGAGCGGGCGCAGCCAGCTCCTGAGCCTGTTCATCGAGGGGCTGATGGACGACACGCTGTTCGACGCGGCCCATGGCGCGGGCGCACCGCCGCCGAACGGGGGCAACGGGGAGGCCGGCGCGCCCGGCCCGCTCAGCCCGCCCGCCGTGGCCGAACGGACCGCATCGCTGAGGTGATCTCGACAAAGCAGGGGTTGGCGGCGATCTCCTCCACCGGCACCGATCCGCGCCGGCGCCAGTTGGGGTGTTCGTCGAGCGTGCCGGGCACGTTGGTCTGCGCCGCGGGGCCGATCAGATCGGCGAGCCGGACGCCGGCCAGGCGCGACGGCGTGGTGGCGAGGAAGCGGTAGGCGGCTTCGAGCACGCGGGGCGGCAGCACGGCTTCGTCGCCGTAGCGGGCGCCTGCCGGAATCTGGCCGCCGTCGATGAAGGCGTTGACCAGCGCGGTGCGCTCCTCGATCCGGCGGCGGTCCTGCTCGGCCGCGTTGCCGTCGTCGATCAGCCCGAAGCTGCGGCGCAGGCCGATGTCTTCGCCCGCCCACCAGCCGGCGAGGGTGGGCAGATCGTGGGTCGAAATGCAGGCCAGCGCCATGTCGGGCCAGGCCGCGGCGCGGGCGAACAGCCCGTAGGATTGCTCGAAATAGAGAATGCGGTAGGCGAGGATATTGGCCGCGTGCATCGTCTCGCGAAACCCGTCCGGCACCCATCCGAGGTCTTCGCCGATCATCACCGCGCCATGCGCCTGGCTCTCTTCGGCCACCACCCGCAGCATCTCGGCGAACGGGTAGGCCATGTGGGTGCCCGCCGAGGCCGGCATGTCCTCGGGGATGAGGAAGAGCTGGCGCAGCACCATCGCGTGGTCGATCCTGAGCGCCCCGGCATGGTCGAGCTGGGCCTTGATCAGCGCGCGCAGCGGCGCGTAGCCGGTGGCGGCAAGGGTGACCGGGTTGAGCGCGGCGAGATCCCAGACCTGGCCATCCTGCGAGAACACGTCGGGCGGCGCGCCGACCACGACACCCTCAAGCGCAAGCCCCGGCGTGCCCCAGGTGGCCGAGCCGTCCATTGCCTCGCCGACGGCCAGATCGAGGTAGAGGCCGATGCGCATGCCGGCGGCCTGCGCGGCGGCGTGGGCGGCATCAAGCTGGCGCGTGGCGATCCATTGCAGCCAGGCGTGAAAGCGCACCTGCCCGGCCTGGCGCTTGGCGAAGGCGGCGACGGCGGGGCTGTCGGCGCGCTGGAAGTCGTCCGGCCAGCCCTGCCAGCCGGCGCCATGGCCCGCGCCCGCCAGGTGCAGCGACAGTGCCTCGAACAGCGCGTGGCGGTGCAGCGCCTCGCCGCCCTCGGCGACGAAGGTTTCGAATGCCGCTTCGGAGTAGCGGCCCTCGTCGAACGGCTTGCGGGCAAAGATCGACGCCAGCCCTTTCAGCTTCAGGGCCGCCACGGCCTCGTAGTCGACCAGGTCGCCGGCTTCTACTGCGGCCAGCGCTTCGCTGTCGGGGCGGGTGCGGCCCGGCAGATCGTCCATCGCGATGTAGAGCGGGTTCAGGAAGCGGCGGTTTGACGGCATGAACGGGCTGCACCGGGCCGGGTCGGCGAGGAACAGCGCGTGCACCGGATTGAGCCCAAGAAAATCGGCCCCGGCCGCGCCGGCCACCTCTGCCATCCGGGCGAGATCGCCAAAGTCACCGATCCCCCAGGAGCGCGCTGAGCGCAGCTCATAGAGCTGGCAGAACAGCCCCCAGGTGGGCGCCGCGTCGAGCCAGCCGGGCAGGGCGCAGGTGGACTGCGGCTCAGCGTGGAAATCGGGCAGGCCGGCGGCCTCGGGGGGCGTGTCGGCGCTCACGCCGAGCGCGGTGAGCAGGCGGTGCTTGGTGGCGTCGGGCACTTCGCGGTCGCCGTAATGGGTGGTGATCCCCGAGGCCCAGCACAATGCGTTCAGACCGGTCTTGTCCATTTCCTGCTTTTCCTCGCCTTGCGGGGCCCCTGATGCCACGCAGATGTGACGATTGCGATGTTCTCAGAGCGCGTAGCGGCGCAGAATGTCAAGCTTGACCACTTCCAGCGCGCGGATATGGGTGGCTTCGAGGCGCACCTGGGGGGCGCAGCCCTCGTCATGCGCCTGTAAAAAGCGCGCCGCGACGACGCACCATTGATCGCCGGGTTTCAGCCCCGGAAAGTCCCACTCGGGCCGGGGCGTGGTGAGATCGTTGCCGACGTATTTCTGAAACGCGAGGAACTCGGCGGTCATGATCGCGCAGATCGTGTGGCGGCCGATATCGGCGTCGGTGGTGTTGCAATGGCCATCGCGGAAAAAGCCGGTGACGGGATCGTCGCTGCACACGAGAAGCTCGCCGCCGAGCACGTTGACGGGCTGATCTGGCTGGGGGTTCATCTCGCGGCCTCCATGATGGCTCTGGTCATGTCAACAGGTTCCGCCGGCGCGCCGGGCTCGAACAAGCCCCGGTCGGCGGCGCATTTCAGAGCTTGTTGTGCGAGCCGTCGCAGAGCGGGGCGTTCTGGCTGTGCTTGCAGCCGCAGAAGAACACCTTTTTCGAGGCTTCGGCGGTGTATTTTACCGGGTTGAACGCGCTGCCCTTGTGCGAGCCATCGCAGAACGGCTGGTTTTTCGATTTGCCGCAGGCACACCAGAAGTAGTTTTTCCCTTCCTCGACTTCGACGGGGTAGGGGGATTTCTGGGCGATATGGGGGGTGTCGGTCATGCGCGTCAGTCCTTCAGTTTGGGTTTTCTCTTGGCGTTGGGCAGGTGCGCCGGGGCGGCCCAGTCGACCCAGCGGCCATGGAAATCGACCCGGCCAAGCTGGATTGTATGGCCCCCCGGCCAGAGCGTGAGGGTGATCGGCGCGCCCTCGCCCTTGCGGGTATCGCCCTCCATTGACAGCCGCGCCAGCGGGGCCTCGGGCGTGGCGCGCGCGCCGGCCTCTTCGAGTGCCTCGAGGCATTGGCGGCCGGTTTCTTCGCCGAAATACTGCCAGGCGACGGTGTGGATCACCAAATGGATCGCGCCGGCGTGCGGCTGGGCAAGGCGGCCGCGAATCCAGTCGCAGGCGTCGGCTTCGTCCACGGGCGCGTCGCAGAGCGCCATCGCCGCGCGGGCGCGCTCGATCCGCCAGGGCTGGTCGGGCCAAAGATAGGAGGTGAGCCGCAGCGCGTCGTCGGGATCGTGCGGGTCGAGCGGCGCGATGTCGACGCCGCGCCGGTCGATCACCTCGATGTGCGCCTCGGGCGGGCAGAGGCCGCGCCATTCGGGATCGAGCCGCACCGGGCTCGAGCGCGGACCGAACACGCCACAGGCGAGCTCGAGGCGGAACCGGTCCCACATCAGGTTCAGCCCGGCGGCGGCGCCGAGCTCGGACACCACGAAGCGATCGAGGCCGAGCCCGTTCGACAGCCAATGTGCGGCGGCGATCATCACCGCGGCCCGGCGCACCTCGTTGGTCTGGGGCGGATTGTCGAGTGCGTGCAACAGCGCGTCCTGGTGGTTGGCCAGCGCAAGATCGAGCGCGGCGCCCAGCGTGGCATCGTCGGGGCGCGGGTTTGGCGGGTAGCAGGCGGCGAGCTCGGGGCAGGTGCCGGTCAGCACCAGCGTGTGCAGCCCGGCGAGAAAGCGCAATGGCAGCGAGGCGCCCCGGTTGCCGATATCGCCGGGCCAGGCCAGCATCCGGTCGGTGACCGGGGTGCCGGGGGGGAGACGTTCGGCCACGAGCGTGAGCACCCGCGCGGTGAAGGGCGAGCCAAGGCCCCGGTTGGACCGGGCCTGGTCGAGAAAGGCGTCTGTGAGCCTCACCGGAATCTATCCACGAGTTTCTGAAGCGCGGACCGGTCTCCACCCGGCGGCGTGGGCGCGGGGGATTTGGTCGTCGCTTCGGGTTTCGGTTTGGATGCCGGGGCCGGTTTTGGCGGCGCCATCCTGAGCGCCACGGCATTGGTGAACTTCGCGCCGTCGCCGGCCGCGAGATGCGGTGCGCCATCGCCGATCCCGCGCATCAGGTCGTCAAGCCAGCCTTCGTCGGCCTTGGCGAAATCCGACAGCACGTAGGGCGAAACGCGGTCCTTGTGGCCGGGGTGGCCGATGCCGAGGCGCACCCGGGCGTAGGCCTCGCCGATATGGGCATGGATCGAGCGCAGCCCGTTGTGGCCGGCATGGCCACCGCCCTGCTTGAGCTTCAGCTTGCCGGGGGCAAGGTCAAGCTCGTCGTGAAACACGATCACGTCGGCGGGGGTAAGCTTGTAAAAGCGCATCGCTTCGCCGACCGACTGGCCGGACAGGTTCATGAAGGTCTCGGGCTTCAGCAGCACGACCTTTTCGGCCCCCAGCCTGCCCTCGCTCACCTGGCCCTGGAACTTCGCCCGCCACGGCGCGAAGCCGTGATCGGCGGCAATCCTGTCGACCGCCATGAAGCCGATATTGTGCCGGTTGCGCGCATATTTCGCGCCGGGGTTTCCGAGACCGACAAAGAGTTTCATTCCGCCTCCGGCTGGATCATGCCCACCCGACCCCAGGGATCGGTCGGGCCCAAATTAGGCGAGCGCGCGGGGAATGCCAAGGCGCGCCGCGCGTCGCGCCCCGCGCAAAATGAAACGGGGCCCGAAGGCCCCGCTCTGTCTCGTGGCAATGTGGCCAGGATCAATCCTCGGCCTCGCCGATCACCTCGGTTTCCGGTGTCTCGTCGGTTTCTTCATCGGAGCCACGCAGGCTCGACGGCGCCGAGATGTTGGCGATCACGAAGTCACGCTCGATGGTGGCTTTCGCCCCCTCCGGCAGGGTCACGTCCGAAATGTGGATCACGTCGCCCACGTCGCGGCCTGTGAGGTCGACCACGATCTTCTCGGGGATGTCGCCGGCGACAACGTTGAGCTCGACATCCGGGCGCGTCACCACGAGAACGCCGCCGCGTTTGATGCCCGGAGCTTCCTCTTCGTTGATGAACTCGACGTGGATGAAGATGTTGATCCGCGTGTTGCGGTGCAAGCGCATGAAATCGACATGCGTCGGCATGTCTTTCACCACGTGGCGCTGGACGCCGCGGCAGATCACGCGCACATCGTCGTGGCCGTCAACCTTGAGGTTGAACAGCGTCGACAGGAAGCGGCCTTCCTTCAGCTTCTTCAGCAGAACGTTGAAGGCGATGTTGATCGGAAGCGGATCTTCTCCACCACCGTACACGATGCCAGGTACGTAGCCGTCGCGGCGAGCTTGACGAGCGGCGCCCTTGCCTGTCCCCGTCCGTACCGTGGCGTGAAAGTCAGGAATCTCACGAGCCATGGGTTTTCTCCAGATTGAATGGCACGGGGTTCCTCCAAGGCTGCAACCCCGCATGAAGCCGGGCGTATAGACCGAATCCGCCTGCGGGGAAAGGGAAAAAACGTCGCCCCGGCGGTCTGGCGGTTGCGCTTTTGGAGGGCGCGCCGTAACCATCCGGAGCAGATGGAAAGGGGGCCGGAATGTCGGTTCTGGAGGCGGCGCGGATCACCCGCGCACCAATGCTCACGCTGGCGGCGGTGGGGGTCCACTGGGGCGGGCTCGCCGGGCTGATGCCCGACCTCAAGGCCGGGGTGGGGGCGTCGGACGCCGAGTTGGGCGCGGCGCTGCTGGCGCCGGCGGTGGGCTCGATGATTACCATGGGGTTCGCGCCGCGCATCGGCCGGGCGCTGGGGGGCTGGACCTTGCCACTGGCCGGGCTGGGCATCGCACTGGCGATGCTGCTGCCGCTGTTCGCCACCAGCCCGGTGGCGCTCGGCGTGGCGCTGTTTTTCGCCGGCGCCGCCGTGGCGCTGGCCGACATGACCGCCAACGTGCGCATCGCCCAGCTCGAAGCCCGGGCCGGGCGGCACCTGCAAAGCGTCAACCACGCGGTGTTTTCGCTCGCGTTCGGCAGCACCGCTTTCGGCGTGGCTTTTGCCCGCCAGGCCGGGTTCGGCCCCGGCGAGGTGCTGCCAGTGCTGGCGGTGGTGGCGCTCGGCGTGGTGGCGCTGGGCTGGGATCGCCGCGCCCTGCCGCCGCTCGACGACGCGGGCGACGCGGCCAAGGCCGCCACCCCGCCCTGGGCCGTGGTGGTGCTGGGCGGGCTGATCCTGTTTGCCGGTTTCATCGGCGAAAACGCGACCGAGGCGTGGTCGGCGCTGCATATCGAGCGCACGCTGGGCGGCGCGCCCGGCCAGGGCAGTTTCGGCCCGGCGACGCTGGGCTTCGTGATGTTCGCAGGCCGGCTCGCGGGCCAGGTGGTGGCCACGGCGGCGGGCGAGGCGCGGCTGATCCTCGTCTCGGCGGTGCTGGGGGCGATCGGCGCGCTGATCATCGCCGTCGCGCCGAGCCAGGGCGTGGTGATCCTCGGTGTCGCCGTGCTGGGCCTTGGCATGGCGGTGATCGTGCCGGCGACGAACTCGATCATCGGTGCGATGGTGTCGGACGCGGCGCGCCCAGCGGCAATCTCGCGGGCCTGGATGGCGGGGCTGCTGGGCTTTTTCATCGGCCCGTCGATGATGGGCGGGCTGGCGCAGATCTGGAGCCTGCGGGTCTCGTTCGCGGCGGTGTCGCTGATCGTGATGCTGATCGTGCCGGCGGTGCTGGCGCTGGCGCGGCGGCGCTGAGGGCCGGCGCGCCGGCAGGTCAGCCCTTCACCGAGCCTTCACTCAGCCCCGAGACGAGGTATTTCTGCGCCACCAGAAACACCACCGAGATCGGCAGGCCCGACAGGATCGCGGCGGCGGCGAAATCGCCCCAGAGATACTTGAACTCGTTGAGATAGAGCCGCGAGCCGACCGCCAGCGTCAGTTTGTCTTCCGAGCGCAGCAGCACCGAGGCGATCGGGTAGTCGTTGATCGCGCCGATGAACACGAGCACGAACACCACGGCCATGATCGGCACCGCGAGCGGCAGGAAGATCATCCGGAAGGTCTGCCACGGCGTCGCCCCGTCAATCGCGGCGGCCTTGTCGAGCGCCGGGTCGATCGCGTCGAAATAGCCCTTGATCGTCCAGATGTGCATCATCACGCCGGAGAGGTAGACGAACACCAGAGACAGGTGGCTGTCGATCCCCACGGCGGGCGAGATGTCGCCCAGCCCGTCGAACACCGCGTAGAGCGCGATCAGCGCCAGCGTGGTGGGAAACATCTGCACGATGAACAGCCCGTCGAGCAGCCCGGCGCGGCCCCGAAAGCGGATGCGGCTGAAGGCATAGGCCGAGATCGTCGACACGCTGAGCACGCCGAAGGCCGCCACCAGCGCGATCTTCACCGAGTTCCACATCCACAACAGCACCGGGTAGGGCGGCGCGATCACCGTGCCGTCGGCCCGCGTGTAGTCGAGCCCGAAGGCGAGATACCAGTGCTCGAGCGTGGGCTGCGACGGGATCAGCTCGCCGACGGTGAAGTTGCCGGCGCGAAACGAGATCGAGATCACCACGAGGAAGGGGAACATGATCACGGCGATGAAGCCGATCATGAAGGCGTGGGCCATGATCTTGCGCCGGCGCAGCGTGGCTTTGTGTTCGACGATCATCCGTGCACCCCCTTGGCGGCGCGGCGCATGGCCACGAAATTGGCATAGGCGATCAGCGAGACGAGCACGAAGATGATCAGCGTGATCGCCCCGGCAAGGCCGAACTGCGTGCCGCTGTCGTCGAAGGCGATGCGGTAGGTGAAGGAGCCGAGAATATCGGTCTCGCCCGCCGGGATCACCGTGCCGGGAATGTCGGGCCCGCCCTTGGTGAGCAGCAGGATCAGCACGATATTGTTGAAGTTGAAGGCGAACGAGGCCAGCAGCAGCGGCAGGAACGGCGGGATGATCTGCGGCAGGGTGATCTTGAAAAACACCCGCACCGGCCCCGCGCCTTCGAGGTAGGCGGCCTTTTTCTGCTCCTCGGGCACCGATTGCAGAAAGCCCATGGCGAGCAGCATGATGTAGGGATAGCCAAGCCAGGTGTTGACGATCAGCAGCATGATCCGCGCGAGATGGCCGTTGGTGTTCCAGTCGGGCCGCAGTCCGAACAGGGCGTCGAGGATCATGTTGATCTCGCCGAAGTTCTGGTTGAACAGCCCGCGAAAGACGAGGATCGAGATGAACGCGGGCACGGCGTAGGGCAGGATCAGGAGCACGCGGTAGAGCGCCTTGAAGCGCAGGTGCTCCCATTGCAGCAGCGTGGCGAGGGTGAGGCCGATGGCGAAGGTGAACGCCACGGTGAAGGTGGCGAAAGCGAGGGTCCACAGGAAGATCGACACGATCGGGCCGCGGATGCCTTCGGAGGTGAAGATCCGCTCGAAATTGCCCCAGCCGATGCCGGTGCGCCAGCCCGGCGGCACCTGCTTGCCGGCCGCGTCGGTGTAAAAGCCGGTGCCGTGATCGGGGTGGAGCACCGCGCCGGTGGCGGTGACGGTCAGGGTGTCGTCGTCGTTCAGCGTGTATTCCGGGGTGACGGAGGCAAACTCGCGCAGGCCCGAGGCGCTGAGCTCGGTGCCGTCGGGCAGCGTCACCATGACCTCGGCCAGAGCTTTGCGCAGCTGCACCACCGCGCGCCGCTCGATCAGATTGGCCGGAGCGGTTGTGACCGGGGCGGCGGGCACCGTGACCGCGGTGCCGTCAAGCGCGACGGGATCGGACAGGAAGCCGCCCGCGCCGGTATCGAGGTAGACCCGGTAGCCCTCGCCATCAGGCGTGAGCGCGAAGGGCACGGCGGTGGCGGTGTCGACGAGCTTTGACGCCAGCAGCACCTCCTGCGCGCGCGGGAAGGTGAGCAGGTTGAACGACGAGTAGTTCGTGAAGCCGAGGTAGATCGTGTAGAGGATCGGGAAGATGACGAACAACGCCATCGTCGCGATGCCGGGGAAGATGAACCGGCCGAAGTAGAAGCGGCGAAAGCCGAAGACGAGAAACAGCCCCAGCGCCACCAGCACGATCAGCGCGCCGAACAGCGGCTGGCCGATCAGGTAGACCGACCAGGCGACGTAAAGCAGCCCGAGCGTGAGCGCAACGACGAGCGCCTTGCCGGCGAGGGCCGCCGGCGAAGGGCCGTGGCCCTCGGGCATGTCGGTGATGGCTGTCACGGCGTGTTCTCCCCGGGCCGGTGCGGGCGGGGCGCGTCGCGTGCGCCCCGCCCATCCTGTCGGATCATTCGGCGCCGAGAATGCGCGCGGCGGCGTCGTTCAGCGCGTCTTCGACCGAGGCCGAGCCGGTGGTGATATTGCCCAGCGCCGGCTCCATCGCCGACCAGAACGCGCCCATTTCGGGGTTCGACGGCATCGGGATGCCGACCGCGGCGTTCGCCAGGGTGGCGGCCACCTTCGGGTCGTCCTGCGCGGCACCGGCCGAGATATCGGCCAGCGCGCCAAGCCCACCGTCCGCGTTCCAGGTGGCGAGGCCCTCGTCGGTGGCGATGTAGTTCTCGATCAGCTCGACCGCGAGGTCGGCGTTGGGCGAGGCGGCGTTGATCGCGAGCGCCTGCACGCCGAGGAACGGCGGGCTGACCTGGCCGTTCACGGTCGGGATCGGGGCCACGCCCACGTCGATTCCGGCGTCGGCGTAGCCCGACCACGACCACGGGCCGTTGATGATCATCGCCACTTCGCCCTTGCCCATCGCGCCGTCCATCACGCCGTAGTCGACGCCCGCCGGCATCACGCCGTCGTCGAACAGGCTGCGCAGCACCTTGGCGCCGGTCATCGCGCCCGCGTTGTTCACGCCGGTATCGGTGCCGTCATAAACCCCGTCGACCTTCTTGAAGGCGTAGCCGCCACCCGCCATCAGCATCGGGAAAGTGAAATAGGTGTTGTTGTAGTCCCACATGATCGTGGTCACACCCTCGGGCACCTCGATGTCCTTGATCTCTTCGAACGAGGCGGGGGGCGTGGCGATCAGCGCCTTGTTGTAGACCAGGCCGATCGCTTCCACCGCCATCGGGTAGCCCCAGACCTTGCCGTTGAAGCTCACCGCGTCCCAGGCGCTGGGCAGGATTCCGTCGGTGATCTGGGTCGAGGGCGTGACCGGTGCGATCAGCCCGCCCGCGGCCCATTCGCCGAAGCGGTCATGCGCCCAGAGCACGATGTCGGGGCCGTCGCCGGTGGCCGCGGCCTGCTGGAACTTGTCGGTCAGCGGCTCGACCTCTTCGATCGTGACCGTCACGCCAAGGTCGGCCTCGAACTTGTCGATGATCGCCTGGAACGCGGCGTGGTCGCGGTTTGCGCCGGTCCAGATCACCAGCTTGCCTTCTTCCATGGCGAAGGCGATCGAGGTCGAGGCCATCAGCGCGGCGCTGGCGGTCAGGGTCTTGAACAGGGTTTTCATGGGTATCCTCCCGGGATGTGATGCCCGTCTGGGCGGTCAGGTGTGAACAGTGATCTCCACGCCGGCCCCGGTCCCCGTGGCGAGGAAGGCAAAGCCGTTGGCGGGAAGGGTGAGAGTCAGGCCATCGAGCGTGGCATGGGCCGGACCGGAAATCATCGCCTGGCCCGCGAGCGTGGCACTCATTGGCGCGGGCGACAGGTTGTAGACGCAGGTGAGCCCGTCGCGTCCGGCCGTGCGCTGGAACGCAAGCACCGGCTCGGGCGTGTCGAGAAAACGGGTGGTGCCGTGGCGCAGCGCTGCGCTGGCCTGACGGAAAGCGATGGTTTCGCGGTAGGCGTGGAGCACGCTGTCGTTCGCCGCCTCCTGAAGGTCGACGGCGCGGGCGAGATGGGGGTCTTTGATCGGCAGCCACGGCACCGTCTCGCAGAACCCACCGTTCAGCGCCTCGGCCTCCCAGACCATCGGCGTGCGGCAGCCGTCGCGCCCCTTCACCTCGGGCCAGAACCGCAAGCCCGGCGGATCGGTCAACTCGTGATACTCCAGCTCGGCCTCGGGCAGCGCCAGCTCTTCACCCTGGTAAAGGCCGATCGCCCCCTCGAAGCCCATCAGCAGCGCCACCGCCTGGCGCGCGAGCGCTTCGGGGCTGGCGCCGTGCTTGGCAAAGCGGGTTACATGGCGCACCACGTCGTGGTTGGAAAAGCTCCACGACGGGTGGCCGTGCGGCGCCCCCTTGAGGAAGCCTTCGATGGCATGGCGGAAAAACCCCGCCTCGTAACGCGGACCCAGCATTTCGAAAGAATAGCACATGTGCAGCCGGTCGCGGCCCTCGGTGTATTCGGCCATGATCTGGATCGCGTGATCGCCCGCCTCGCCGACTTCGCCGACCATCATCCGGTCGTCGTATTCATCCGTGAGCGCGCGCATCCGCTTGAGAAAGTCAACGTTTTCAGGCCGATCCTTGGAATAGACATGGTCCTGCCAGCCGTAGGTCTCGGCCGGAGTGCGGCCTGGGGCCATCTCGGGGTTGGGCGGGTTGTCGCGCAGCTCGGCGTCGTGGATGTAGTAATTCACCGTGTCGAGCCGGAAGCCGTCGACGCCGCGCTCGAGCCAGAACCGCATCGTCGACAGCAGGTAGTCCTGCACGTCGCGGTTCCAGACGTTGAAATCGGGCTGCTCGATCAGAAAATTGTGCAGGTAGTATTGCCGCCGGCGCGGCTCCCATTCCCACGCCGGGCCACCGAACACCGAGGGCCAGTTGTTGGGCGGGCTGCCATCGGCCTTCGGGTCGGCCCAGACATACCAATCGGCCTTCGGATTGCTGCGATCGCGCCGGCTTTCGGCGAAGAAGGTGTGCTTGTCGGAGGAATGCGAGAGCACCTGGTCGATGATCACTTTCAGCCCGAGATCATGGGCGCGGGTCACCAGCGCGTCGAAATCCGCGAGCGTGCCGAACAGCGGGTCGATGTCGGTGTAGTCGGCCACGTCGTAGCCCATGTCCTTCATCGGCGAAGGGAAGATCGGCGAGAGCCAGATCGCGTCGACGCCGAGGCTGGCGATATGGTCGAGCCGCCGGGTGATCCCGGCGAGATCGCCCACGCCGGAGCCGCTCGTATCCTGGTAGGAGCGCGGATAGACTTGGTAGATCACCGCGCCGCGCCACCACTCCTTGCCGTCCATCGCCTTGACCTTTCCAGCCCGATTCATCCGTCACCATAAAGGCCGTCAGGAAAAATTCAAAACGTTTTGAGTTCTGCGATGCAGCACCTGTGTTTATGCAAGACGCTTGTTTTTCGCGCCAGTTCCCCCTAACGTTCAAAACGTTTTGGGAGCCTGGGCATGACCACCCTGAAAGACATTGCGAAAGAGCTGGGCCTGTCGCCGGCGACCGTGAGCCGCGCGCTCAACGGCTTTCCCGAGGTCAATACCCGCACCCGCGCGCTGGTGGAGGAGGCCGCCGGGCGGCTCGGCTACCGGCCCAACCAGATCGCCAAGAAGCTGGTCACCGGGCGCTCCGGGCTGGTGGGCTTCGTGCTGAAGGCGGCGGCGACCGGCGGCCACGATCCGTCGTTCTACGAGATCATGTTCGGCCTGTCGGACCAGCTTGCGCGGCGCGACATGGACCTCGTGTTTCACGCCCCCACCGACGACGACCTGGTGGCGCCCTACAAGCGGCTGATCGCCAAGAATATCCTTGATGGCTTCATCCTCAACGCCCCGGTGGCGGACGATCCGCGCATCGCCTTTCTCGAAACGCAGGGCATCGCCTTCGTGGTGCATGGCCGCACGCAGGGCGCCGCCTATGCCTACTACGATATCGACAATCGCAAGGCGGTGGTCGACGCGGTGCATTTTCTCGCCGATCTCGGCCATGAGCGGATCGCCTTCCTCAACGGCCCCGAAGACCACACCTTTGCGCGCGAACGCGCGCGCGGGTTTCGCGCCGCAATGCTGGGCGAGGGGCGCGCGCTGCCCGCCCAGGCGCTGGTGCACGGCCCCGCGACCGAGGATCAGGGCTATACCGCCGCGCTCGCGCTCCTGTCGGGCCGGCACGGCCCGGCGCCCAGCGCGCTGATCTGCGCCTCGACGCTGGTGGCCGCCGGGGTCTACCACGCCGCCGCCGATCTTGGCCTGTCGATCCCCGGCGACCTGTCGGTCGTCGCCCATGACGATGCCGTGCCGCAGGCGCGCGCGGCAGAGTTCAGCCCCGGGCTCACCGTCACCCGCTCGCCGCTGCGCGATGCCTGCGAACCGCTGGCGGGCGCGATGCAAGCCTTGCTCGCCGGCACACCGCCCGGCGCACTGCAAACTCTCGTGCCCGCGGACCTGATCGCCCGGGGCTCGACCGGCCCGGCCCCGAACGGAGAACCCCCCGCATGACCGATACGCCCAGGACTGCGCTCACCGTGGAACATCTCGTCAAGTCCTACGGGCCGGTCGAGGTGCTGAAAGACATTTCCGTCACAATGGGCGAGGGCGAGTTTCTCGTGCTCGTCGGCCCCTCGGGCTGCGGTAAGTCCACCCTGCTCAACTGCATCGCCGGGCTTGAGGACACCACCGCCGGCAAGGTGACGATTGCCGGGCGCGACGTGACCGAGCTGCCGCCGCGCGAGCGCGATATCGCCATGGTGTTCCAGTCCTACGCGCTCTACCCGACGATGAGCGTGGGCGAAAACATCGGCTTCGGCATGCGCATTCGCAAGGTGGCCAAGGCGGAGATGGACGCCAGGATCGGCGAGGTGGCGAAGCTCCTCCAGATCGACCACCTGCTCGAGCGCAAGCCCAGCCAGCTCTCCGGCGGCCAGCGCCAGCGGGTGGCGATGGGACGGGCGCTGGTGCGCGATCCCGAGCTGTTCCTGTTCGACGAGCCGCTGTCGAACCTCGACGCCAAGCTGCGCGTCGAGATGCGGGCCGAGATCAAGCGGCTGCACGAGACCACCGGCAAGTCGATCGTCTATGTCACCCACGACCAAATCGAGGCGATGACGCTGGCGACCAAGATTGTGGTGCTGAAAGACGGGATCGTGCAGCAGATCGGCACGCCAACCGAGATCTACCACCACCCGGCCAACACCTTCGTGGCCGATTTCATGGGCTCGCCGCCGATGAACCTGCTGCCCGTGGAAGTGACCGGGGCGGGCAGCCTGCGCCTCGACGCTGCCCACAGCCTGACCGGGCTCGACCTGCCCGAGGCGGTGCGCGGGCGTGGCCGGGTGACCCTCGGCATCCGGCCCGAGACCTTCACCCCCGGCACCGCGCTCACGGTGGCGCCACTGCTCGCGGAAAACACCGGGTCTGACACCTACCTGTCGTTCCGGCTTGGCGAGACGACCCTTACCGCGCGGCTGCCCTGGCACTTCCCGGTGGGCGACGAGGTGGGGCTGGATTTCACACCCGAACAGCTGTGCTTTTTCGATGCCGAGACCGGCGAGGCGCTGCGCTAGGGTTTCATTTCAACGGGACGCCCGGGCGGCCTGCGCCGGGGGACGCGCATCCGCGACGGTGTGGCGAACACTCTACGCCTCTACGCCTCTACTCCCCTAGGATTCTAGGGGAGTAGAGTCCGTTGGGGCGTTCAAAGCCGATTTATTTCAAGTGGATAGGCCCCGTTCGGCGTTCACCTTTCGTTAACCTGTGAATGCAGCGTAAACGTCGTGGGGCGGGGCGGTGAGCCCCGGCGCGGGCTCCGGCTGCCCTCCGCGCCCGGGGCCCCCGAGGCCGCGCTAGATCAGCACCACGTTGCGCCGGGCCTTGCCGGACCGTGTCGCCGCCACGGCGTCGTTGATCTCGTCCAGGCTCCAGGTGTCGGACACCAGCTCGTCGAGCTTCAGCCGGCCCTGGGCGTACATCTCGATCAGCCAGGGGATGTCGCGGGCGATCACCGCATCGCCCATCATCGAGCCGAGCAGGCTTTGGCCGGCATAGGCGAGGCCGAGCGGCGAGTAGCTGGCCTTCTGCGAGGCGTGCGGCAGGCCCACCATCACCAGCCGGCCACCCGGGGCGAGGTAGCGCGGCGCGCTGTCGTAGACCGGGGCCGCGCCAACGGTGACCATCGCCACCGCCACGCCGCGCCCGCCGGTGAGCGCGCGCACCGCGTTCCAGGGCTTCGGCTCGGTGGCGAGCACACCGTCGGTGGCGCCGAAATCGCGCGCAATGTCCAGCTTCTCCGCGCCCTGTCGATGGCGATGATTTTGCCCGCCCCGGCGATCCGCGCGCCCTGGATCGCGTTCAACCCGACACCGCCCGCGCCGATCACGGCCACGTTCTCACCGGGGTTGATGCGGGCCACGTTGACCGCCGAGCCGACGCCGGTGATCACGCCACAGGCGAGCAGCGAGGCCGAGGCCATCGGCACGAAATCGGGGATGCGCACCACCTGGCTCTGGTCCACCACCACCGCTTCGGCAAAGCCGCCCACGTCGAGGCCCTGCGCAAGCGGCGTGCCGTCGGGCAGCGCCAGCGGCGTGTCGTCGCCCGAGGGCGCCTCGCAGATCGCCGGGTGGGCGGATTGGCACGACGGGCAGGTGCCGCAGGATTTGATCAGCGTCACCACCACGGGGTCGCCCAGGTTCAGCCCCTTCACGCCGTGCCCCAAAGCTGTGATCCGCCCCGCCGCCTCGTGGCCGAACACCGCCGGCAGCGCGATGGGAAAGCCGCCGTCGAGGTAGGACACATCCGAGCCGCAGATTGCCACCGCCTCGATCGCCACCTGCACCTCGCCGGCCCGCGGTGCGCGCAGGACAACGTCTTCGATCGTCATCGCTTCGTTGAACGCGCGCGCGACGGCGGCCTTGATGGTGGTCATGATCCTCTCCCTTTTGCGGGCGAGACAATCACGCCCGGGCGATCTTGTCGAGCAGGGCGGCAAGCGCCTCGGGCGCGGCGAAGAAGGGCGAATGGCCGGTGGGCAGGCGGTGCAGGTCGCCGGGCGCGATACCGCCGGCCTTTGCCATGGCAAGCTGATGCGCGGGCGGGATCGTGCGGTCGTTTTCGCACAGGATGTAGCTCGCGGGCACATCCGTGCCCTTGCCGGTGAACCGCACCGGCGTGGCTTGCGGTGCAATCGCCTGCCAGCCGAGGCGGGGGCGGGCATAGTCGACCGTGCCGGGCGGGCAATCGGCGTAGAGGTTTGTTGCCAGCGCCGCCTCGGTGAAGCGGAAGGCGCGCTTTTCCCGGTCGCGCTCCAGCGCGCCGTCGAGCGGTTGGGTCGGGGCCGCCTTGCGCATCTCGACCAGGCTCGCGCCGGGGCGGGGGAGATAGGCGCAGAGGTAGACGAGCCGGGCGATGTGCGTTGGGTCGGCCTCCGCAGCCGCGCGGATCGCAAAGCCGCCGGCGGAATGGCCGACCAGCACCGTGGGCGCGTCGAGCCGGGCGCGGATCGCGGCCGCGTAGGCGTCAAGCGTGACCTGATCCAGTGGCGTTGCGTCGTCGCCGCTGCCGGGTAGATCGAGCGCGGCCACTGTGTGCCCCAGAGCCGCCAGCGCCGGGATCACGTCGCGCCAGCACCACGCGCCGTGGGCCGAGCCGTGGACGAGCAGAAAGCGGCTCACGCGAGCTGGCCAACGGCGCGCAGGAAGCCTTCGAGCGCGGCGGCATAGGCCTCGGGGTGTTCGACACAAGCCAGGTGCCCCGCGCGGCGGATGAGGTGGAATTGCGAACCGGGGATGCTCTCCACCGTCTCGCGCACCAGGTCGGGCGGGGTGGAGCCGTCTTCGCTCGCCGCGATACCGAGCGTGGCGAGCCGGAGTCGCGCGGTGCTTTCCACCAGATCGGTCTCGCCGATCGCCTCCATGCAGCCGACATAGCCCTCGACCGGCTGGCGCGTGAGCATGGCGCGAATACCCTCCACCAGCACGGGCCGCTCGGCGCGGGTGCTGCGCGCAAACCAGCGCTCCATATTGGCGTCGGCCACGGCCTCGATGCCGTGATCACGCACCGCGTGCACCCGGTCGTGCCACATCTGGTGGGTGCCGATCTTGGCGGCGGTGTTCGACAGCACGATGGCACGGAGCAGATCGAGCCGTTCCGAGGCGAGGCCCTGCGCGATGATCCCGCCGATGGAAAGCCCGACGAAGACGGCGTCTTTCACCCCGAGATGCTCCATCAGCCTGGCCGCGTCGTTCACCAGGTCGCCCATGTAATAGGGCGCCTCGGGGCAGGTGGTCAGGCCGTGGCCGCGCATGTCGTAGCGGATCAGCCGCAGGCCGTGCGGCAGGGCGTCGAACACCCCGTCCCAGATCCTCAGATCGGTGCCGAGCGCGTTGGCGAAGACGACCGCCGGGCCATCCTTGGGCCCGCGCTCGTCATAGTGGACGCGGATATCGCCGAGGTCTGCGAAGTGCATCTGTGTCTCCTGCTGTGGTTGCCCGGTCAGTCCCAGTCGCCCGAGAAGCCGCGCGGCACGTGCAGGATGTCGCGCGTGACTTCCTTGATGTCGCGGTGCCCGGTGAAGGCCATCGAGGTATCGAGCTCCTTGTGGATCACCTCGAGCGCGCGGGTCACGCCGGCCTCGCCCATCGCCCCGAGCCCGTAGACGTAGGCGCGCCCGATCCAGGCGCCCTTGGCCCCCATCGCCACCGCCTTCAGCACGTCCTGGCCCGAGCGGATGCCGCTGTCGAGATGCACCTCCACCTTGTCGCCCACCGCCTGCAGGATCGGCTCCAGCGCGCGGATCGACGACAGCGCCCCGTCGAGCTGCCGCCCACCATGGTTGGAGACGACGATCGCGTCGGCGCCGGCATTCACCGCCTGCACCGCGTCTTCGGGTTCCATGATCCCCTTCACGATCATCTTGCCGCCCCACATCTTCTTGAACGTCCTGATCCGCTCCCAATCCAGCGACGGATCGAAGGCCTCGGCGGTCCAGGTGGCCAGCGAGGACGGGTCGGTGACCTCTTTCGCGTGGCCGACGATATTACCGAAAAAGCGCCGCTTGGTGCCCAGCATGCCGAGCCCCCAGCGCACCTTGGTGGCGAGGTTGAGCATGTTGGTGAGGGTCGGCTTGGGCGGTGCGGAGAGCCCGTTCTTGATGTCCTTGTGGCGCTGGCCCATCACCTGCAGGTCAACCGTCACCACGATCGCCGAACAACCGGCATCGCGCGCGCGGTCGAACAGCCGGCGCATGAAATCATCGTCTTTCAAGGTGTAGACCTGAAACCAGAACGGCTTGGTCGTGTGTTCGGCCACGTCCTCGATCGAGCAGATCGACATCGTCGACAGCGTGAACGGCACGCCGAACTTTTCCGCCGCGCGGGCGGCCTTGATCTCGCCATCGGCGCTCTGCATGCCGGTCAGCCCGACCGGTGCGAGCGCCACCGGCATCGCCGCCTGTTCGCCGACCAGCTCGGTCGCCGTGGTGCGGTTGGCCATGTCGACGGCGACCCGCTGGCGCAGGTAGATCTGCGCGAAATCGGATGTGTTTTCGCGGAAGGTCTGTTCGGTCCAACTGCCCGACTCGCAATAATCGTAGAACATCTTCGGCGCACGACGGCGGTAGATGCGGTGCAGGTCGTCGATATTGGTGATCACGGGCATGGGCGCCTCCCTCGTTGTCGGTGGTTTTGCCAAGACGCGGGCGGCGGCGCAAGCGAAACGGGCCTTGTGCCTCTGCGCCAAATGCAGGAGGGTCGGCGCAAACCGGAAAGAACCACAGATGTCACCGATCCTGATGGGTACGCTCGGCGGGTTTGTCGCCGCACTCGCCACCACGGCGGGCGCGCTGCCGTCGATGTTCGGCAAGCGGATGAACCAGCAATGGACCGACACCACGCTCGGTTTCGCGGCTGGGGTGATGCTGTCGGCCGCCTATTTCTCGCTGATCCTGCCGGGGATCGACGTGGCCACCGAGATCTACGGCTCGAAGGTCATCGCCGCTCTGGTGGCGGGCATCGGCATTGCGCTCGGCGCGGGCTTTGTCTGGTCGCTCGACAAGATGCTGCCGCACGAGCATTTCAAGACCGGCCGCGAGGGGGCCCACGCGGACCACATCGCGCGGATCTGGCTGTTCGTGATCGCCATCACCATCCACAACCTGCCCGAGGGGTTGTCGATTGGCGTGGCCTATGGCGGCGGCGACAACACCAACGGGTTTTCGGTGATGACCGGGATCTCGCTGCAGGACATCCCCGAGGGGCTTGCCGTGGCGGTTTCGCTGATCGGGCTGGGGTATTCGCGCTTCAAGGCGCTGATGGTCACCGCGGCCACCGGGCTGGTCGAGGCGGTGGGCGGGTTTCTCGGCGCCTCGGCGGTGACGTTTTCGAACCAGCTCCTGCCCTGGGGGCTGACCTTCGCCGCCGGGGCGATGCTGTACATCATCTCTCACGAGATCGTGCCCGAGACCCACCGCAACGGCCACCAGGACCGCGCCACGACGGGGCTGATCTTCGGTCTGATCCTTATGATGTTCCTGGACGTGGTGCTGGCGGCGTAACGCGGCCAGGCCGGGGGCGCCGCCCCCGGACCCCCGGAGTATTTTCACCAAGAAAAAGGGCCAGCGGCGCGGTTGCACATGGCGAAGCGACGCCGCCGGCCGGACGGATGCGCGCCGGCTCAGGCGCGGTGCGCGCCGTCGGCCAGGGTCTTGACGAAGGCGAGCACCTCGGCCGGTGATTTGCCCGCGCCGATCTGGGCAACGATCGCCGATCCGACCACGGTGCCGTCGGCGACCGAGGCAATCGCTTCGGCCTTTTCCGGGGTGTTGACGCCGAAGCCGACGATCACCGGCAGATCGGTCTTGGCCTTGATGCGCGCCACTTCCGGGGCCACGTCGACGGCCTGCGCCTCGGCCGCACCGGTGATGCCGGTGATCGAGACGTAGTAGACGAAGCCGGAGGTGTTGGTGAGCACCTTGGGCAGGCGCTTGTCGTCGGTGGTGGGGGTGGCGAGGCGGATGAAGTTGAGCCCCGCAGCCTGCGCCGGGATGCACAGCTCTTCGTCTTCCTCGGGCGGCAGGTCGACGACGATCAGCCCGTCGACGCCGGCAGCTTTTGCGTCAACGAGAAACTTCGCCACGCCGCGGTTATAGATCGGGTTGTAATAGCCCATCATCACGATTGGCGTGGTGTCGTCGGCCTTTCGAAATGCGGTGGCCATGTCGAGCGTCTTTTGCAGGGTCTGGCCGGCATGCAGCGCGCGCTGGCCGGCAAGCTGGATCGTCGGGCCGTCTGCCATCGGGTCGGTGAAGGGGATGCCCAGCTCGATCACGTCGACCCCGGCGGCAGGCAGGCCCATCAGCACGTCGAGCGAGGTGTCGTAGTCGGGATCGCCCGCCATGATATAGGCGACGAAGGCTTTGCGGCCCTCTTGCTTCAGCTGCGCAAACTTGGCGTCGATACGAGTCATTGGCATTCCCTCTTGCGGTCTCGCTGGGTTTGCCTCGCATGGGCGCGAAAATCAATGGGCTGTGCGCCGCGGTGCGGGGTGAGGCGCGCGCATGGTGGTCGCGGGTGGGCATGCGCCCGGGTGCTTCGGCGTGGAAGCGCAAGGCCTTGGTGCAGGGGCAGAGCCACATCGCCGTCACCCTGGGCGCGTTTCTCTACCCCTGCACCGGGGGCGTTGCGGCGCGCGTGCTTTCCGCCTAGAAGGCGCGCAAACCTAGCAAGGAGAGCGAGATGGGCTTCAAGGTCGGGATCGTGGGTCTGCCCAACGTAGGCAAGTCCACCCTGTTCAACGCGCTGACCAAGACGGCGGCCGCGCAGGCTGCCAACTTCCCGTTCTGCACCATCGAGCCGAACGTGGGCGAGGTGGCGATGCCCGATCCGCGGCTTGACCAGCTCGCCAGGATCGCCGGCTCGAAAGAGACCATTCCGACGCGGATGACCTTTGTCGATATCGCGGGTCTGGTGAAGGGGGCCTCGAAGGGCGAGGGCCTCGGCAACCAGTTTCTCGCCAACATCCGCGAGACCGACGCGATCGCCCATGTGCTGCGCTGCTTCGAGGATGGCGACGTGACCCATGTCGAGGGCCGGGTGGATCCGGTCGCCGATGCCGAGGTGATCGAAACCGAGCTGATGATCGCCGACATGGAGAGCATCGAAAAGCGGCTGCAGAACCTCGTGCGCAAGGTGCGTGGCGGTGACAAGGAGGCGATCCAGCAAGAGCGTCTGTTGAAGGCGGCGCTGGCGGCGCTGGAGGCCGGACAGCCGGCGCGCACCGTCGAGGTGGCCGAGGACGACAAGAAGACGTGGCGGGCGCTGCAGCTGATCACCACCAAGAAGGTGCTCTATGTCTGCAACGTCGGCGAAGACGAGGCGGCGGCGGGCAACGACTATTCCGCCAGGGTCGAGAAGATGGCCGAGGAGCAGGGCGCGGGCGCGGTGGTGATCTCGGCCAAGATCGAGGAAGAGATCAGCCAGCTCGACGGCGAAGAGCAGGCGATGTTCCTCGAAGAGCTGGGGCTGCACGAGGCCGGGCTCGACCGGCTGATCAAGGCCGGCTACCAGCTGTTGCATCTCGAAACGTTTTTCACCGTCGGCCCGAAAGAAGCGCGCGCCTGGACGATCCGCGAGGGCACGATGGCGCCGCAGGCGGCCGGCGTTATCCACGGCGACTTCGAGAAGGGTTTCATCCGCGCCGAGACGATCGCGTTCGACGATTTCGTCGCCTTTGGCGGTGAGAGCGGGGCAAAGGACGCGGGCAAGATGCGCGCCGAGGGCAAGAGCTACATGGTGCAGGACGGCGACGTGATGCACTTTCTGCACTCGAACTGAGGCGGCGCCTCAGCCCACCAGCATTTTCAGCCCTTGGGTCACATCGGTGCGCACGGCGAGGCGCAGGCCCGGTTCGTCGCCCGCCGCGAGCGAGGCGAGGATCATCCGGTGATGCTTCTGCAGGTCGGTGCGGTCGCGCGCCATATAGAGTGCGCGCATCGTCGGGCCGAGCTGGAGCCAGACGGTTTCGGCCAGCGCCAGCATCGCCGGGGCCTGGGCGCGCAGATAGATCGTGCGGTGAAATTCGAGGTTGGTGCGGATGTAGCCGGCGACATCGTGCTTGGCGACGTGTTCGGCGATCCGCCCGTTGATCGCCCTCAGCCGCTCGATCAGCGCCATGTGGGCGCGGGGCAGGGCGCGGGCGGCCAGTTCGGGTTCGAGCAGGGCGCGCAGCGCGGCAAGCTCTTCGATCCGCTCCGGACTGAGGTTGGGCGTGGTGATCCGCCCCGAGGCCGACAGCGTCAGCGCCCCCTCGGCGGCAAGCCGGCGCACCGCCTCGCGGGCCGGCGTCATCGACACGCCAAATTCCTTGCCGATGCCCCGGATCGTCAGCGCCAGGCCGGGATCGAGCTCGCCGAACATGATCCGTCCACGCAGGGTGCGATACACCCGTTCATGCGCGGCAAGGCCGGCTTCGGGGCCGGCGGGCAGGGCTGGGGGTGGCGACGGCGGGGACATCATGATCGGATTGTGATCACAAATTGCGGGCCGGTCAATCGCGGAAGCGATAGCGATGCAGCGCGGGCGCGTTTTCGTGCAGCCAGCGGCGCTGGACCTGGTAGCCGGGATAGAGCCGCGCGACCTGGGCCCAGAAGGCGGGCGAATGGTTCATCTCGGCCAGGTGGGCCACCTCGTGGGCGGCGACGTAGTCGAGCACCTCGGGCGGCGCCATGATCAGCCGCCAGGAATACATCAGGTCTCCAGCCGGCGAACACGAGCCCCAACGCGAGCGGGTATCGCGCAAGGTGATGCGGCCGTGCGGGCGGCCCAGCGCGGCGGCGTGGCGGGCGGAGGCCTCGGCCAGCGCGTCGCGGGCGTGGGCCTTGAGAAAAGCGGCGAGCCGGGCCGGGGTGCGGTCGGGGTCGCGCGCCGGCACGGCGATGGCATCCCCGGTAAAGCGCACCGAGCGGGCGGCATGGCCGACGATCGGCACCTCGGCGCCGCGAAACGGCAGGGTGAGCCCTGGCATCGGGCGGGCGGTGTCGGGGCGCTCGGCCAGCTGGCGGCGGATCCAGCCCGCCTTTTCCTTGGCGAAGGCAAGCGCGTGGCGGCGCGAGGCCCCGCGCGGCAGGCTCAGAGTGACCCGCCCGTCGAGCCGCGAAACGCGCAGCGACAGCCGTTTTGCGCGTGTCGAGGGCTTCAGTACCAGCGCGATCGGCGGGTCGCCGTCGAGGATCACCTGTTCGTCCATGTCCTGCTGCCCGTTTCGCCAGCGGCCGGGCCGGGATCGGCCCGCCGTTCACCGCAACCGCGAAAGGCTTTGACACCCTCGCGCGACTGTGGCAAGTGCCCCCAAATCTCGCAGATGGATCTGACGACGGAAAGGGGTATTCCATGCCCAAGGAAGATTGGGGCACCAAGCGGCTCTGCACGGAAACCGGCAAGCGGTTTTATGACCTCGGGCGCGTTCCGGCGGTGAGCCCGTATACCGGCAAGGTTGTCGATATCGACACCAGCAAGACCTCGCGGACGATGGTGGCCGACAAGGCCGACAAAGCCTCGGTGAAGAAGGACGAAGTGGTCGAAGACGATCTGCTGGAAACCGACGACATCGAAGAGGATGACGCCGAGGTGGATCTCGAGGACGATGTGCTCGAGGACGACGACGACGACGACGATGTCTCGCTTGAAGATATCGCCGACGTGGCGGCGCCGGACGACGATTAACGCCTCGTGCATCGGATCACAGGGAAATGAAATTGGGCCGGGACGCAGCTTTTGCGTCCCGGCCCAATCGTTTTTTCTGGTTCCGCCCGACGCCGTCTAGCGGCGACGCCCGAGCCGCTTTTTCACCCAGGCGCGGCCGATGTTCCAGCTCATCCGGGCAATCTTGCGCCGGCTGAATTCGTTGCGCAGCAGCGCGGCCGCGCCGCCGGGGCCGGCCATGCCCATCCGCCGCACCGCACCATTCCATTGGCGCGGGGTGAACCGCGCGAGCCGGGTGTTGACGCGGAAGCCCCACTTGTAGTCGCGCTCAAGCTGGCGCCGGGCGCGGCGCTCATAGGCTTTGAGCGGCTCGGCGCGCCCGGTCTTCACCGCTTTGCCCAGGGCCTCGCCCGCGATCCGGCCCAGCTCGATGCACTGGCGGATGCCTTCGCCCAGCGAGGGGGTGGCGAAATTGGCCGAATCCCCCACCCGGATCACATTGCCGAAGACGAGTTTGCGCTCGTAGGCGATCGAGGGCAGGATGCCGCTGTGCACCTCGGGCGTGCCGGACAGATCGAGCCCGTAGCGGCGCAGCAGCTTCTTGTTGCCGATCACCGCATCGAGCAGCTTGCGTGGGTTGGCATCGGTGTCGGGCTGGATCACGCCCACGCCGACGCGGATCGTGCCGCCCGGCCCGGGGAAGGCCCAGCCGTAACCAGACGGCACCTTGGTGCCGACGAACACGATGGCGCGATCCGGCGGGTTCGTGCCGATCGGGTATTCGTACTCGGTGCCAACCCCGAGACGCTCCGGCTTTTCGGCCAGCCCGAGGGCGCGCAGCACCGCGGTATGCCAGCCCGAGCCATCGACGATATAGCGTGAGACCACCTGGCTTTGCACGCCGTCGCGACGGATGTCGGAGACATACAGGCCGTCGGCGCGCTGGCGCGTGGTCAGAAACTTGGTGGCCAGCAGGAGTTGGCGGGTCTTCGTCTCGGATTGCGCCGCGAGCCATTGATAGAGCCGCGCGGTGTCGAGAATCACCACGGTCTCGTCGCCCAGCGGAATCTCGGCATGGGCGGTGTCGCCATAGGCTTCGGCGCGGCGCACGATATTGTACATGTCGCGCGGGATACCCAGGCGCTCGACATCCTTCAGCCAGGAGCCCCCCGAGGTGCGCACCGGACGGCCGATCTCCTGGTCCTGGTGGACGATCACGCTGGAGACGTCATCGGGCAGCGCCGCCGCGACCGACAGCCCGGCCGGGCCGCCGCCGACGATCAGTACGTCGCAGGAAAGGGAGGGGGTGTCCATCGGGCGCGGTGTCCTTTTGTCGGGTCTGGGCCGGCCCCGGGCGAGCCCGGGGCCTGGATTTCGGGCAAGGTATGGCGCAGGGCGCGCGCTGTCCATCCGCCGAGTCCGCAAGCGGCGTTTTTCCCGGCGAAGAGGGCGGATTTTTCCCTTGCACATGCCCCCGGCCTCGCCTAAATACCCGCGGACAGACGGAACCGTCTGTTCAAGGATGGGGCCTTAGCTCAGCTGGGAGAGCGCTTGCATGGCATGCAAGAGGTCAGGGGTTCGATCCCCCTAGGCTCCACCAAAATCCCGCCGACTGATGGACGTGTGTTTTGATAGGGTTGGACGGTAGTTCGTTACCTCTTGCGGACTTTGTCACTAAATTGCACGCAGGCTCTTGTCATCGTCGTGTCACTCGGTGGTGACATCTACCTCCGAGAATTCTGGAGGGTCGGCGTGCTGGGAGGTGCGTTTTTGACTCCACAGGTTGGCATGATCGGGTGCCTGAGCTACTCCCCAGTTTTTGGACAGGATCCGGCGTAAGTTAGGCTACTCGTTGCTTCTGCTGATCGGGTTGGTTGATAGTATTTCTCTGGGAATAGACCGCTGCTTGCGGTCGTCGGCCGGGGGCAGTTGCGGGCGCTGCTGGGTGTAGAAGGCCATCCATTTTCGGATGCCCGCTTTCGTCTGCGGGCCGGTTTCCCAGGCGAGTAGGTAGACGCACTCATATTTCAGCGTTCGCCACAGCCGCTCGATGAAAATGTTGTCTGTTGCCGGGCAATCGTTTGCATGCAAACGATGAGAGGGGAAGAACCGGCCCTTGCCGTCCATCGAGATGTGCACGCCGGATCGCTGTAACCGGTCGGTCCATGCGAATGAGGTGAACTGGCTGCCCTGATCGGTGCTCATGATCTCGGGTGGGCCGAAGCGGCGGATCGCCTCATTCGGCACCTCGATGCAGAAGTCGGCCTCCAGGGTGTTCGAGATGCGCCAGGCAAGCACTTTGCGTGTGTGCCAGTCCACTGTGGCAAACAGGTAGAGGAAGCCTCGCCGCATCGGCAGGTAGGTGATGTCCGCCGCCCAGACCCGGTTGGGGCGGTCCACCCTCAAGCCGCGCAGCAGTTACGGGTATGTCTTGTGCCCCTTCGCGGCCTTACTGGTGTTGGGCTTCTGGTCCCCTCTCGGGGGCAATGCTTCGAAATGCCCTGCCGGGTAGCGGATTGGCATCAGACCCAGTCAGACCCATCAGCGGGTGGATGCGCTTCTCGTTGACCAAGTGGCCTTCGTTGCGAAGATGCCAGGTCATCTACCGCACTCCGAAAACCGGCGTTTCCAGGAACTGCTCGTCGATCCGGCACATCAGCATCAGGTTCATCACCGTCGCGCCCTTGAGCGCGTAGTAGAACGACGACCGCGAGGTCGACAGCAGTTTGCACTGCTTGCCTATGGACAACTCGGGATTGGCGGCTTCAATCATCTTCCGCTTCAGCTGCCGCTCCATGGTTTGGAATTTCTGGACAGAAAATCGTTGGCCACAGCCAGCTCCCCGATCTTGGCATGCAGGTCCTTGACCTGCTCCTCGTCGATCTCAGGAGCTTTTCTGCCGCCGCGCTCAAACACGCCGGATACACCTTCTAGCAGGGCTTTCTTCCAGGAATGGATCATCGTCGGGCGACCCCCGAACCGGCCCGCCAACTCAGCCAGCGTCTGCTCACCCTTCAGCGCTTCCAACGCCACCTTCGCCTTGAACTCAGGCGAATGCTGCTTGAGTTCCGACATTTCTGATCTCCTTCTCGTCGAAGACCAGCAGACAGCAGTTCATAGCTTATGGCGGTGTCCGATTTTCGGGGGGTAGCTCGAAACCCCGGTCCAAGGGGCTTCTTTGACATGCGGGGTTGCAACAGCCCGGGCGAGTGCCCACCTATAAAACCTATCAGATTGAAAACCTTCGCTGCCCGGCGACGTAGCCGGGTCAGGGGTTTTTGATCCTCTAGCACGAAAATCGAATAGGCGCTTCTTGCTGGGCGCCCGCGGTCGAAGCCTGCAAGGGCTTCGTGCATGATTGCGTCGGCTGCGGCGTTTTCCTGTCCGTATTTGATTGTCAGATATTGCGACGGCCTGTGCGCCGAGACCCGCCGGGTCTTGTCGGCGAGTGTATTGCGATGCCTGCGCTTCGCGGCCCGCCACTGGACGGGACGCGTTTTCGTTGAATGTTGAGGGCTGCGTCCACACCAAGCGGCGCCAAATCAATCCCGAGGGTCAGGACCTGCCGCTTGCGCGCGGCGAAATCGACGAACGACACGAAAACAATGCGAAACGGCGCTTTCTCCGTTGGAGGATACTCAATGACAATGCCCGAATGGCTGAAACCCGGTCTCTACGGCGCCGCGCTTGGCGCAATCACAATTTCGATCATCGGATTTTCCTGGGGTGGCTGGATGACGAGCGGCTCAGCGAACAAGACGGCGATGTCGATGGCGCAGCGCGATACAACAGCGGCGCTGGTGCCCATCTGCTTGGCGATCTCGCAGGCGGACCCTGAACGGGTTGCCAAGCTGGCCGTCATTCAGGATGCCAGGGGCTACAACCGTGGCAATGCCATCATGGACGCGGGTTGGGCCACGGCACCGGGCATGGAAGCGCCGGACAGAGATCTGGCGAAAGCCTGCGAAACCGCGTTGCAGCTCGATGACTCATGATCCTGGGCGACGACCGACAACAGCGCTGAACCGCTTCCAGGAGCCGACGCAGCGCAGCGCCGCATCACCCGGGCCCGGATCTGGAACCGTTGCAGTGAAGAACGGCGTTGGCACCGTAGCAATGGCGGCTCTGTTCTTCGTGACGGCTCTCGCCTTCTGGGCCATTGCATTGCCGTTGTTCGCGCAATCGGCAGCCGCGGCCACGCCCGAGAATGCCCATCCGAAGAGCTATGGCGATGGTTGGGAATGCGATGTGTCCTACCGGATCGATGGCGATCGATGCGCCGCCATCGTGGTGCCGGCGAACGCTTACCCGACGAAACAGATCTATGGGTCGGGTTGGGCGTGCCTGCGCGGATTTGAAGCCGTCGGCGGAGACAGCTGCGTTGAAATCCCGGTGCCGGCCGGGGCCTACCTTGTCCCGTCGGGCGACCGATGGCGTTGTCTGCGCGGCTACCGCCAGATAGACGGCGCCTGCGCGCCGATCGAATTGCCCGCGCATGCCTATCTTTCGGGCGAGACCTATGGGGCGGATTGGGTCTGTGAGCGCGGCTACAAGCCTGTCGCCGGCGCCTGCGCGCTGATCGACGTGCCCGAGCACGCCTATCTCAATGCGGCGCACTACGGGCAGCCGTGGACCTGTGATCGCGGATACACGCAGAAGATGGGCGGATGCGTCGCCGTCGTCATTCCCGCCAACGCTTATTTCGACGATGCCAGCTCTAGCAAGGGTTGGAAATGCGAGCGCGGCTTCGCGCAAACGGGCGACGCCTGCGCCGCGATAGCGCTGCCCACAAACGCCCATCTGGATCGCTCCGGCAATCGGTGGGAGTGCGACCGCAACTTCCAAAGCTCTAAAGGGCGCTGTCTGCTCAGAGACTAGCGCCGGATTCCTGCGAGCCGGCCAAGACTTCCGCCGGCGGCGATCGTGCCGCCCGCAGAGACACGTCAAAAAGGACATTTCATGACCACCATTCTCAAGATACGCAAATCCGCCAGGGCCGCTGCGACCGCGGCGCAAACCCCGCGCTCGCCCCGGCAGCCGCGCGGCACTCTTCATCTGGCGGGGTTCGAAACGACACCCAGCGCCATCGTCTATTGCGAAGGCAATTTCGCCGGAATCGACGGCAAGACCGCGAACGGACTGGTCCGCCATTCCCAAGCCTACCGCATCCTGTCGGTCATCGACAGCCGCCTGGCGGGCCAGGACAGCGGCGAGGTGCTGGACGGATCGGCCAATGGCATCGCAATCCACGCCAGCCTCGAGGCGGCGCTTGAGGACAAAACCCAGCGCCCTGACACGCTGATCTACGGCATGGCGCCCTCCACCGGCAAACTGTCGCCCGTGGATCGTGGCGTCATCCTGAAGGCCATCGCGCGCGGTATGAACATTGTCAGCGGGTTGCATGAATACCTCGGCGACGACGCGGAATTCTCGGCGGCAGCGCGAGGGCGCGGGGTGTCGATCCGCGACATCCGCAAGCCCCGCCCGAGCAAGGACATGCGGCTGTTCGACGGCAGCGTCGCACAGGTGCCTGCGGTCCGGATCGCCGTGCTCGGAACCGATTGCGCCATCGGCAAGCGCACCACGGCCACGGTTCTGGCCGCCGCGCTGAATGCGCAGGGCGTCCGCACGGTTCTGGTTGGAACCGGCCAGACCGGATTGATGCAAGGCGCGCGCTACGGCGTTGCGATGGACGCGGTTCCGCCGCAGTTTTGTTGCGGAGAGCTCGAAGGCGCGATTGTCGCTGCGTCCGAGGGCGAACAGCCCGATGTCATCCTCATCGAGGGCCAGGGGGCCCTGAGCCATCCGGCGTTCTGTACCTCCGCCTTCATTCTGCGCGGCAGCCAGCCCGATGCCGTCATCCTGCAGCACGCGCCAAAACGGGCCCACCGGTGCGATTTTCCCGATATGGCGATGCCGGACCCGGCCGATGAGATCGCGCTGATCGAAGCGTTTTCCGGCACAAAAGTGGCCGGGCTCACGATCAACCACGAAGGTATGAGCGAAGCCGAGATCGACACCGCCATCGCCGACTACACGCAATCGCTCGGTCTGCCGGTGACCGATGCGCTGAGCCGTCCGGCAGATCACCTGGTGGCTATGGTGATCGCAGCTTTCCCGGGGCTGCGCCAGCAAACCAGCGTAGCCGCACAATGAGTTCCCCCCGCGTCGCGGTCGATCTCGACAAGATCCGGTGCAACGCGCGCCATCTTGTGCAGCGCCTCGGGCTGCGCGGCATCGAGGTGACTGGTGTGACCAAGGCGGTGTGCGGGGATCCCGAGATTGCCGGCGCATTGCTTGATGGCGGCGTATCCGGGCTGGCGGATGCGCGGATCGAGAACGTGGAACGGATGCGGCAAGCAGGGATCAAGGCCCCGATTGCGCTTCTGCGGCCGCCGACGCCGGGGCAGGCCAATCGGGTGGTGCAGAACTGCTCGGCGAGCTACAATACCGAGTTCGATACCATCGACGCGCTCGCCCGCGCGGCCCGGCGCATCAACACCGTCCACGACGTTATCCTGATGGTTGAAATGGGCGATATGCGCGAAGGCATTTTGCCGGACAACCTCGTCGCCGCTGCGCGCGCGGTGATCAAGATGCCGGGCGTTGCCCTGAAGGGGATTGGTGCGAACTTCGCCTGTCTGGGCGGCATCGCCCCCGGGCCTGAGAAAATGGCCGAGCTCGCCGCCCTTGCCGACGAAATCGAGAGCGTTTGCGGCCAGAGTCTTGAGACGGTTTCCGGTGGCAACTCCACCAGCCTGCCGTGGGTTTTCGGCGCCGAAAGCATAGGCCGGGTAAACGATCTGAGGCTGGGCGAGGCGATCCTGCTCGGGGTCGATCCGCTCTCCGGGCGCCAGATCGACGGCCTTGTTACCGACGCGTTCACGCTGGTTGCCGAAGTCATCGAGTCGAAGATCAAGCCGGGAAGCATCTGCGGGCCGCCAAAGCATCCCGATGGGCTGGAGAGCGATGTCGTCCCCGGCCTACGGCAAGGTTGGCAAGCCATCCTCGCCATCGGAAATCAGGATACCGACCTTGCCGGGCTCACGCTACCGCCCGGCCTCGCGAGCCTTGGGGGGACCAGCGATCAACTCGTTGTTGAAACTTCCGGTCGCGACTTGGCCGTAGGCACGGAAATCGACCTCCAGCCCAACTACAGCGCTTTGATGAGAGTCATGAATGCCCCGGGCGTTGCCAAGGTCATGCGCAACCGGCGCCCGCAAAACGCAGCCGGGTCGGCGGGTCGATACCGGCCCGATCTGGCCCTGGTTTGAACGAAGAGGTGAAACATTGACGAAACATGACCCGCCTGTCCTGCCTGACCATCTTGCCAAGACGTCAACCGGAGACGTGCCGAAAACCAGATCCTGTCTTCGCTGCCGCGAGGACTTCCCAAGCGAAGGGTTCGGAGACCGGATCTGCCGCCGCTGCAAAGGCACCAATGCGTGGCGCAATGGCGTGGCGACAACCTACGGGAGCTCCAGTCGACGATAACCGCTATGATACTGCGGACGTGGTGCGCCCGAGAGCGCCACGCCGGTTTCGGTCCCGGAAGCGCACTGAAACCGGTCAAGACGCAGGTCGCGAGTGCGTTCAAAAAGGCCAAGGGCTCGCGTTTTCAACTGCGCGGACTAGCCGTTTCACACTTCGGCGTTGCTTCTGGCGAACGGGCCGCTGCGCGCGCATCCCCGCCTTTGTCCCGGTCCGGAGATAGCGTGGCTGCGTTCATCTTTGCGATGCAGAGGCAATCGGGCCGGTCACAGGCGGCACAGGGCAGGGTTCAATCTGTCCTTCGACAGAAAGCTACGCGGCTGAGACCTGGTGAAACGCAAGGTGGCTGATGTGTACGTCGCCGGTCAGGTCAAAGAACGTGCCTCACTCATACAGCGCAAGACGAACAAGCCAGCACGGTTTGAGATCGCCGAGGGGACACGCAGGTCGCTTCTTCGCTGGATGGATGAACCAATGATGATCGGTTCGGAGCATCTCTGGCCCGGTCGCTTCCACCAGCGACGGCATATCTCAACGCGGCAATACCCACGGTTGGTCAGAGATTGGGCGAGATCAATCTGGTTGGCGCCAGGCTCCTACGGCACGCTTTCGATGCGCCACACGAAGGTAGCTCAGATCGACCGAAAGACCGGCAACCTGCGTGCCGTGCAGCTTCTGCTGGGCCACACCATAATGAACAGCACGGTCCGATATCTCGGGGTCGAACCGGAGGATGCGCTGGCAATCGCTGAGGCCGTGGACATCTGGCGACAAGGGCCATCGTCACGGACGGCCCATGGCCGACCTCCCACCAAGGGTTGATCGCAGCAGAGTGCTCAAGCGAAAGCCGACTTTAACAAATGCAAAGATACCTGGCGATTTCCTTGACCGCAAACTCTGCTGTTGAAGTGACTACGGCTGTAAACCAATTGCCATGTTGCACAGAATCTCGAACATTATGGATACACCCAGGTAGGCGGTTGCGCCGCTGGCATCGAACGGCGGCGACACCTCAACGAGGTCGGCCCCCACGATATTCACCCCGTTGAGCAGCCGTGCCACCAGGAGCGCCTCGTAAGAATTCGGCCCCCCGATTTCCGGGGTGCCCGTTCCCGGCGCAAAGGCGGGATCAACGAAGTCGATGTCGTAGGAGATGTAGGTGGGCGCGTTGCCCACGATCTCCTTTGCCTCCGCCATCACATCTTCCGGCCCTCGAGCGTGGAAATCCTCGATCGCAATCACCCGGATCCCGACGCTGTCGGCGAAATCGCGGTCTTCGCTGTCATAGGTGGTGCCGCGGATCCCGATTTGGACAACCCGCTTGGGGTCGAGCAACCCTTCCTCGATGGCGCGGCGAAAGGGGGTCCCGTGGGTGTAGAGCGTGCCGCCAAAGTAACTGCGGAACAGGTCGGTATGGCTGTCGAAGTGGACCATCCCGAGGGGACCTGGCTTGGCCAGAGCGCGCAGGATCGGGAGCGAATTGAGATGATCGCCGCCGGCGGTGAGCGGCACGACGCCGGCCTCGCGCACCCGGTCAAAAAACGCGGTAATCCTCGCCATGCTGTCTTGCAGATCGGCCGGGTTCGGAGCCACGTCGCCAAGATCGGCGCAGTTGACCAGCTCGAAGGGGCGTACCCCGGTGGCACCGTTTTGTGCCCGGATCATGGTCGACATGTCGCGCAGTTGGCGCGGTCCATGGCGCGGCCCCGGTCGGTTCGTGGTGCCGCTATCCCAGGGCGAGCCGATCAGCCCGACCTGCACGTTGCTCAGGCGAGGGTCGTCGAGCGGCACATGTGGCAGGCGCATGAACGTGGGCACGCCGGCATAGCGCGGCAGGTCAAGCCCGGAGACGGGATGGAAGAATGGATCACTCATGTTTTGTCCTTTGTCACTGCATCACGCTGCCACCGTTCACGCCAAAGCATTGCCCGGTGACGAAGCCGGCCTGCGGCCCGGCGAGAAACAGCGCCATCGCGGCGATATCCTCGGGTTGGCCGAAGCGGGCAAGCGGCGTGAACATGTCGCGCGCAAGCTGCTCGGGGCTCATGCTCGCGGGGCTGGTCATATCGGTTTCGATCGAGCCGGGGGCGATGGCATTCACCAGAATGTCGGGCGCAAGCTCGCGCGCCAAGGTGCGGGTGAGCGCGATGACCGCGCCTTTCGAGGCCGTATAGGCGGCCATTTCCTCGCGGCCGAGAATGCCGAGATCGCTGGCAATGTTGATGATCCGCCCAGCCGTGGCGCGACGCACGAATGCGCGCGAAGCGAGGAAATTGCCGCGCAGGTTCACTGCGATCACCCGGTCGAACTCCGCCGCATCGGTTTCGGCCAGCGGGCCTTCGCGCAGGATGCCGGCGTTGTTCACGAGAATATCGACCGACCCCAACGCCGCCTCGGCGGCATCGAAAAACGCCGCCACTTGCGCCTCGTCCGAAACGTCGGCGCTCAGTTCCATCCCCATGGAATGCTCGTTGATCGCGGTGAGTGTCTCCGCCGCCTCTGGATCGTCTTTGTGGCAAATGGCAACGCGCGCACCGGCCTCCGCCAGTGCCAGCGCAATCGCACGGCCGATGCCGCGCGAGCCGCCGGTGACGATGGCAACCTTGCCGTCGAGGGCCTTGGTGGCGCTCATGACATCACCTCGCCGCGATCCACGTTGATCGCCTGCCCGGTGATATTGGCCCCGCCGGAGGAGGCAAGAAACAAATAGGGATCGGCCATTTCGGCTGGCACCATCAACCCATCGATCGCTTGTGCCGACATGATCTCCGCTTCCACCTCGGCCTCGCTGCGCCCACTCGCCTCGGCCAGCTCGCGCAGCGAATTCATCGCCGGGCCAGTTTTCACCCAACCCGGGCAGATCGCGTTTACCCGGATCCCGCGGGGCCCGAGTTCCTGCGCCCAGGCCCGCATGAGCCCGAGATTCGCGTGTTTGGTGGCAACATAGGCCGAGAATCCGGGCACCGCGGTGCGCGCCCAGATCGACGCGGTGAGGATAATCCGCCCACCATCGGGAATACGCCCGATCAGCGTGTCGGTGACGTTCTGGGTACCGGTGATATTGATCGCGACGATCCGCTCGAAGGTGGCGTTGCCTTGCGGGTTTTCGCCGGTCAGCGGTGTCGGGCGCTCCAGCCCTGCGTTGTTGACCAGCACGTCGACGCGCTCAACCTCGGCCAACCGCTCGGTGACCATCGCCGCATCGGCGATATCGCACTGGATCGCGCGAACATTGCCCGGCAACTGGCGCGCCGCCTCGTGGATCGCATCGGTTTCGGAGAGGATGGTGAGATCGGCGCCAGCCCGGGCAAAGCCCATCGCCACGCCGTAGCCGATGCCGCTGCTTGCGCCCGTCACCAGCACCGATTTCCCGGTAAAGTCGAACGTCACACTCATTCGACGCCACGCCCTTCTTCGCGCATCAGGTGCATCAGGTGAGCTTCAAGGTCGCCATAGCCATCGAGCTTCACCAAGCGTTCCTTGTCGGCAATCCGCTTGCCGACCTTGAAGGCGGGCCTGATCTCTTCCTTCACCCGGCCTGGGTGGCTGGAGAGGAACACGATCTTGTCGGCGAGAAAGATCGCCTCTTCGAGGTCGTGGGTGACGATCACCATTGTCGTGTTGGTCTGTTCGGCGACGTTGACCATCAGCTCCTGCATCAGCCAGCGCGTCTCGGCGTCGAGCGCGCCGAAGGGCTCATCCATCAAGAGAACCTCCGGGCCGTTAGCCAGCGTGCGCGCAATCGCCACCCTCTGGCGCATGCCGCCCGAAAGCTGCGAGGGATAGGCCTCGGCAAACTTGGTCAGGCCGACGAGTTCGATGAAATGCTCGGCGCGCGCGCGCCGCTCATCGGGTGGTACGCCGTTGATCTTCATGCCGAACTCGACGTTCCGGCGCACCGAGAGCCAGTCGAACGAGGTGTAGGCCTGAAATACCATGCCCCGGTCGCGTCCTGGCCCGTCAACTTTGCGCCCGCCGATCACGATTTCGCCCGAGGTCGCGGTTTCTAGCCCCGCCATCATCCGCAGGATCGTTGACTTGCCGCAGCCCGAAGGTCCAAGCAACACCACGATGGAGTTCTGCTCGACGTCGAAGCTGACGCCCTCGACCGCGGTCAGGCTGCGGCCTTTGCCAAGGTCAAACACCTTGGAGACGTCGCGGATATCCAGAGCGCTGTCCTGAGCCATGTTCATTGCTTCCTCAGGTAGGGGAACGCCCAGCGATGCAGCGCGGCGAACAGGAGATCGAAGATCAGGCCGAGCGCGCCGATCACGATGATGCCAGAGAGGATCTCATCGGTTTTCAGGAACCGGCGGGCCCGCATCATCATCGCCCCGATACCGGTGGTGGAGGCGACGATCTCGGCGATCACGAGGTAGGTCCAGGCCATCGCCAGCATCTGGCGCATGGCGATCACGATGTCGGGCAGAACCGCCGGAAAGACCACCTTCATCACCACAGTACGGCGGCCCGCGCCAAGGGTGAGCGCGGTCTCGACCAACTCTTCGCGCACATGCTTGGTGTGGTCCATCACCAGTGTGATGAGAAAGAAGATTACCCCGATGAACAGGAGCGCCAGTTTCGGCGCTTCGCCGGTGCCGAACCACATCAGCAGGATCGGGATGAACGAAGGCGCCGGGAGGTAGCGCCAGGCCGAAACGAAGGGGGCAAAGATCGCTTCGATGGCGGGGAAACTGCCCATCAGCACGCCGAGCGGCACCGCTACGAGGCTGGCCATCGCGAAGGCGCCAACTACCCGGCTGATTGAAATCAGGACATCAGACGCAAAACCGCGGCCGAAAAAGAGATCGAAGGTGGTCGCAAACACCTGTTGTGGGGCCGGCACGAGCAATTCGTTTACCATTCCGGTGGCGGAAGCGAACACCCAGATACCGAAGAAAACAGCCCAGATCCCGAGGGCGGAGAGCAGCCTTTGGCGCCCTCCGACCGGCGTGCGCAGCCCGAAAAATTGTTCTGAACGACTGGAGGCGGGCAAGGCGGAGCTCCTTCGGTGCGAGGAGAGGAGCGCGCGGGCGCTCCCCCCCGATTTTGTTTAGTGGGCCACCAGAGACTGGCGATAGCCGGAAGAGGCCAGATCACCCATCAGGCTGCAGTCGATGCCAGCGGTGGCGTCGATGGTTTTGTCCATCAGGCCCAGCTTGACCCACCATTCATTGGTGAGCGCGATTGAATCCGCCATCGAGCCATTCGCCATGCCGAAGGGCCCGTCGCCCTCGAGCACGCCGCAGAGCCGGGCACTCTCGTCGAAGTCCATCATGTAGATGCCGCCCTCGAAGCTCTTGCCGTTGGTGCCGATCACGTAGCCGATGTCTTCTTCCGGCCATTGCAGGAACGCGGCCATCGCTTTGTTGGTTTCCTCAACATTGGCGCTCCAATAGCCGAGCCCGTCCCAACGCGCTTTGAGCACTGCGAGGGCCGCGTCGCGGTTCTCGGCGATGAAATTCTTGTTCATGTAGAGCGCATCCATGAAGATGCCGGTCTTCAGCACGTCCGGGTCGGCCGTATTGACGACGCTGCGCGAGCCCGGGGCCGCTTCGAGCACCTTCGAGATCCAGGGCTCATACATGTAGGCCGCCGAAAGGTCGCCCGAGAGCATCGGCCCGACCGCTTCGTCGGCGTTCAGGTTCACCCACTCGACCGCATCGGGGGCGATGCCCTGCGAGTCGAGCCAGATACCCATCAGCAGATGCCCGATATAGGCTTGCGGCGCGGCGACCTTTTTTCCCGGCAGATCGGCAACTTCGGTATCGGGCGCAAGGATCACGTGGTCGACCCCATAGGAGGGATTCAGGAAAGCGACGTTCACGACGTCGGTGCCGCGGTCGACAACCAGCGGGGTGTAGTCGGCGGTGCAGCCATAAACGTCGATCTGCCCGGCAGCGAGGGCCGCGTGACCGCCCAGGGGGTCTTCGAAGATGGTGATGTTCAGTTCGTGGTCGGGGATCAGGCCGTTCTCTCTTGCGACTTCGAGCATCGCGTAGCCGGGCCAGGACACACAGATCCCAACGTCGATAGACTCGGCAGAAACAGCGCTGGCGCTGCCTCCCACGATAAGCGCCGCCGCGGCGGCAAGGTTCAGACTGGGGCGCATGGTTCTACCTCTTGGTTAGACCGATATTGTTCGTCATCAAAAAAACGTACTCGATAAAAATTTTTATTCAATAAAAACTTTTTCTGCGCTAAGTTAGCAGCATCCGGTCACCCGCTCCGGACGAATGGTTGAGGAGAAGTTTGTGTCCACTCTTCGTGCACGCCAAAAAGAAGACCGGCGAAACCGCATCGTGTCGTCGGCAAAAAAACTCTTTGAAAAGAATGGGTACGACAAAACGACCATCGAGAGTATCGCCGAAGCGGCCGGGGTGTCGGGGGTGACGGTGCACAATTATTACGGCACCAAGGCTGGCGTACTCCTGGCGCTGGTGATCGAGAGCGATCAGAAGCTGATCGAACGGTTGGACGAATCGCTGCCCCCCGATGAAGACGGCCTGATCGCCGTTACGCTTGCCTTCGCACGCAACATTCTCGACCATGCGATCGCGAACCTCGACAAGGTGATCTGGCGCCAGGTGATTGCCGCCGTCACCACCGGCACCGGTTCACAGCTCAGCAAGGCCTATTCAAAGCTGGACCAGCAGCTCGCCTACGTTCTCGTGCATCGCATCGAGGCGTTGCAGGCGGCCGGCACACTGCCCGCCACGATCAACCCCACCCATCTCGGCAAGGCGCTGTTTCATCTGCAGAACGCCCGCTTCATACAGTTCATCTCTTCCGACGATTGCAGCCAGGATGAGATCGAGGCCCGCCTGCGCAACGATCTCACGGCCCTGTTCGCAATCTCCGCCCGCTGATCCGCAGAGGCCGGGGGGCCCTCACCTTTAAACCTTGGAGTTTCCGATGTTTCTCAACCCGATTGCCTGGCCCGAGGGCAAGCAAAGCGCCGCCTGCGTTACCTTCGATATCGACGCCGACTCGCTGATCCGCACCGCCCGGCCAGACGACGCCGAGCTCCGCCTTCAGGCGATTTCAATGGGACGCTACGGCCCGACAGTGGCCGTGCCCCGCATTCTCGACACCTACCGGCGGCTGGGCCTGACACAAACCTTCTTTATGCCCGCCTGGGTGATGGAGAACTACCCCACGACCGTCGAAGCGATCCTGAAGGATGGCCACGAGATCGGTCACCATTCCTGGATGCACGAAGACCCGATGGAGCATTCCGACGAGGTCGAGGCGGAGCTATTCGGGCGCGCGCTTGATGTGCATGTTAAGATGACCGGGCGCAAGCCGCGCGGCTACCGAGCGCCGGTCTATTCGATCACTCCCTCGATGATCGACCGGTTGATCGCGCACGACTTTCTCTATGACAGCTCGATGATGGCCGACGATCTGCCCTACCTCGTTGAGACCGCCACCGGCAGCCTGATCGAAGTGCCGCCGCACTGGGGGACCGATGATTGGCCACCGTTCGCCCATTTTGCCGAGATCGACTACCTGATGCCGATCCGGGCACCCTCGGACGGCGTGCGCGCCTTCGCCGAAGAGTTTGACGCGATGCACGAGGCGGGTGGTTTTTGGATGCCGGTGTTGCACCCGTTCCTCACCGGCCGCCTGGCGCGCTGGCGTGAGATGGAAAAACTCATCGAGCGCGCCCTCGCCACCGGCACGGTCTGGTTCGCGCCCATGGAAGAGATCGCAACGCACGCGGCCACGATGCCAGACCGATTGCGCCGCGAAATTGTCCAAGTGGAAATTTGAGGATACTGCGAAACGGCAGCACGGGACCAGTTTTACACCTGGGTGAAAAATGCCGCGACGGTCCGCTCCCCGCCCGAGCTTGACCTTCACGCAGGGCCAAATGGGGCGCTTTGTCACCGCCCGGTCACCTCGCTCAAAATCGAACCCATGCCACCTAAATCGACTGAATTGCGAGTTCATCCCTGCGGCCCGGCCGGCTGGATGGCCTCCCTTGTCGTGTGACTACCTGCTTTTGCGTTGACCGCAGCTGAACTAGCCGCGTGAAGTCAATTTCGCGCATGGCATGCAAGAGGTCAGGGGTTCGATCTCCCCATGCTCCACCAAACCTCCCCATTTTTAATCTCAAATCAGTTCGGTGAGAGAGGGTGCCGCCGCGCGCAGCGACGACAACCGATGGTTCCCCCATGCCCTGACAGGGTCTGTATCGGCCTGAAAACACCCGCGAACGCGCACGGACGCGTCGCACATTTTGCACCCCGCCCTTTGCAGGCCGCCCCGCCAATCACCGGTCGCCCTTGCGATCTGCGCATGTTGCATGATCGCGCCTGTCTGCCATTGGCCCGAGGCTGGCGGTCGGCCGCCAAGGGCTGAGTACGGGCGCTTGGCTGTTGCGCCAGGCCGTGCGTTTGCCACCGCGTAGACAACGCGTGGCGCTGATCGGGCCGTCGACATCGACCTCCATGATCCGCTGAAGAACGGCTTCGGAACCGGTGCGAAGGGGATCGCCCTGAGCGAGTCTTTCCAGACGCTCCGAAAGATCCATGCGCGTCGTGGTGATCGAATGGGCCGGGTTGAAGGCGTCAGTGTCAGCTCGATCAGCCACCGCGCCTCTCGGCGGGTATTGCAGCCGCCAGCCGGTTGATGGATGGCCACACGGGTTAACGCCGAAAACGGCGGCAAATGCACACCACGTCCGCGTTCGCGGCAGGCAATGTCGCGCCCTCTTGACCTACATCAGTGCCCAATTCACCGTGTCGTGCAAGATCATGTTTGTCTCCGGTTGATCTGTCCATCGGGCCTCTGTCCGGGGCGATTTCCCTGTTCGGATTTCTCCATTTGCATCAGAAAACGAGGGTGTCATGACCAGCAACGACCAGAAAAAACAATCAAACGGGTCCGCTGGCGTGCGCGCCGAGGCGCGCGGGGCGGTGGCGAAGGGCGAGGATATTCGCGATACTGTGCGCGACCTGGTGATCCGGGTTCTATCGCGTCAGCCTTTGACCCGCGACAGCATAGAGGCGGTGTCCACTGCGGTTCTGGAAGGGGCTGCCGCGGGCGCCCCCGAAAGCAACCTCGAAACCGCGCGCGCGTTCGCCGAGGCGACGGAGGGCGTCGACGCCGCGTTGGCGCGCGCCGTTCAGGCCTCACAGCTGGCGATCGAGGAGGCGGCGGGCCGGGCAGATGAGTTCACCGCAAAAGACCTGACCCAGGCGGCGCGTGATCTCGGGGATATTGAGAACCTGCTGCAGGATGTTGTGACCGCGCTGGCCAAAGGCGGCAGCGCTGCGTCGCGCGAGATTGCAACCGATCTGGCGCGTCACCTTGAGCGCACCGGCACCGACACGGCGCGGGCGGTGCAACAGGCGCTTCACACCGGACAGGCGGCGGCCGCGTCGGCGCATCTGCCGCGCCCGGCCGACGTGAGCCTGGGCGCGCGCACGGGCCTGGCCACGCTTGCGGCGATCGGCAGCGGCATTCTGGCGGGGTTGTCCGAGGGCCTGGCCCCTGACCGAGAGGCGCCTTCGGCCGTTGAGCCGAAGGATGAGGAGAAAACGTGAGGGTGCGCGATCCGCTCGGAACCCTGCAGGACATCAAGCGGGTTGCGGAGCTGTCGGCGATCCTGATCCGGCACGGGTTCGGCGATCTGATCGGGCGCATGGGCCTGGCCGGCGCAGTGCGCAAGGCCGGGCAGTCCGTGACCCAGCCGGGCGCGGTACATACCGGGGCGCTCACTCGGCCCCAGCGCCTGCGCCTGGCGTTGGAGGAGATGGGGCCGACCTTCGTCAAGCTGGGGCAGATCCTGTCATCGCGGGTCGATCTGTTGCCGCCCGCCTATATCGCCGAGCTGGGAAAGTTGCGCGACAGCGTGCCCTCGATTGCCTTTACTGCGCTGCTGGTCGAGGTCGAGGCCGAGCGCGGCCATCCGTTGGCCGACGATTTCCTCGAAATCGATCCGGTGCCGCTGGCGGCGGGGTCGATCGCCCAGGTGCACCGCGCCAGGCTGCAAACCGGCGAGCCGGTGATCCTGAAAATCCGGCGCCCCGGCATCCGCGCGGTGATCGAGGCGGACCTGCGGTTGATGCGGCAGCTGGCCGACATCGCCGTGGCCGAAAGTCACGAAATCCGCCGGTTTCGCCCCCATGACGTGGTCGAGGAATTCGCCCGCTCGATCCGCAGCGAACTCGATCTCGCCGATGAATGCCGAAACGCCGAACGGATTGCCGCCAACTTCGGCGATGGCGCTCATATCCACGTGCCGCGGGTGTACTGGGACTGGACGACCGACTGCATGAACGTGCAGGAGATCGTGACCGGCATTCCGGGCACCGACCTCGACGCCGCCCGCCGGGCCGGGCTCGACCTGCGCCAGATCGCGGCGCGCGGGGCCGATGCGGTGTTGCAGATGATGTTCGTGGATCGGTTGTTCCACGCCGATCCACACCCCGGCAATGTGTTCTACCTGCCTGGCGAGGAGATCGTGTTTATCGACTTCGGTATGGTCGGCCATATCTCGGTGAAGCGGCGCGACGAACTGGTCGACCTGCTGACCGGCGTGGTCGAGCGCCGCCCCGAGGCCGTGGCCGGTATTTTGCTGAACTGGGCCGGGGCCGGACCGGCCGCAAACCCGGATATCGAGACCCAGATCGAGAGGTTCATCGACCGCGTGCACGGTGTGCCGCTGAGCTCGCTCAACATGTCCGAGCTGGTGTCTGATCTGATCGCGGTGGTGCGCGAGCACGAGCTTGCGCTGCCCCCCGACATGACACTCCTGACCAAGGCCTTCACCACGCTGGACGGGATGGGGCGCGAGCTGGACCCCGACTTCGACATGGTGGCTTCGGTGGGGCCGCTGCTGCGCCGCCTGATGCTTGAGCGCTATTCGCCGGCGCGACTGGCGCGCAATGCGCGTGACAATCTGGCGGCCGGGGCCGGGCTGCTCAACGCGCTGCCCAAGGACCTGGGCGAGCTGTTGACCGCCGCGCGACAGGGCAACCTGACCTTCGGCATCGAGTTGCGCCGGATGGACCACCTGATGGACCGGTTCGAACGTTCGATCATGCGCGTGACGCTCGGTATCCTGATCGCGGCGCTGATCATGGGGTCGTCGATCGTCATGACGGTGGTCGAAGGCGACCTGCCGGTCGGGCTGGCGATCTTTGCGATGGCCGGATTCCTGGGCGCTGTCGCAGGCGGATTGTGGCTGCTGTGGTCGATCCTGCGCGACGGAAAACTCTGAGCCATATGGCTCAGAGTATTCTCTCCAGAACATCGGCCTGGTCCATCATCGCCCGGTAGCCTTGCGCGATCGCCTTGTCGGCCTTGGCGAAATCCAGGAATGTCATCTCGTGCAGGTCGAGCTCGACCATCACGTTCGGGGGCTCGCCGGCAAGGCGGCTGCGCAAGATCTGCTCGGTCATCAGATCGATCGAGGTCGACAAAACCGCCACGTATCCCGGCGAGACCCAGGTCGGCCTCTTCGTGCCGCCAAGATATTTTCGCAGGATTGGCTGCACTGCTGTTGGGGCCGTGGAAAGGATGCTGTCGATCCCGTAGGACGGGGCGATTTCGGCGCGGTCATAGAAGCGCTGTGACAGGTGAAGGCGCGAGTTCGGGTTTACCGCGATGATCACCTCGGCGCCAAGCGCGCGGCAGGCGGAGACCGGAACCGGATTGCACATGCCGCCGTCCAGCAGCCAGCGGTCGTCGAGCCAGACCGGCGAGAAGATGCCCGGGATGCCGATCGACGCGCGCACGGCCTCCACCAGGTCGCCGGTTCGCAACCAGATTTCGCGCCCTTGCGCCAGTTCGGTGGCGACCGCGATGAACGGCACGGACGCCTCGTCAAACGTCGGCTTCATACCCAGATCGCGCAGCATCTGGATAATGTGCTTGCCTTCGATCAACCCACCCGAGGCCAGATTGATATCCAGCATCCGCCCGACACGCAGCTGGGTGAGCTCTCGTGCAAATTCCTCAAGGGCATCGAGCGCCCCCGATACATAGGCGGCCCCGATCACCGCGCCCATCGACGTGCCGCTGACCACATCGGGATGGATGCCAATCTCGGCCAAGGCGCGCAGCACGCCGATATGGGACCAGCCGCGTGCGCCGCCGCTGCCCAGGGCCAGGCCGATCTTGGGAGCGGGCCGTTTCGTCGGTGTTCCTTTGCTCTGCTCGGTCATTGCGATGTGTTGAACCTCCAACGTGTCTAGGTGGCGATCTGATTGGCGCGCCGTTTTTCCACGCCGTAGTAGAGCACGGGAACGATGAAGACGGTGAGCGCCGAAGAGACCACCGTACCGAAGATCAGGCTGATGGCGAGGCCGCCGAACACCGGATCGGTGAGCATGATCGACGAGCCCAGAACCACGGCCAGCGTGGTCAGCAGGATCGGGCGGGCGCGGATCACCCCGGCCTGATAGGCGGCCTCCTGAAGGTCCATCCCCTGGGCGCGGTTTTCGCGGATGAAGTCGATGATCAAGAGCGAGCTTCTGATCGCCACCCCGGCCAGTGCAACAATGCCGACCATCGAGGTCGCGGAGAAATCTGCGCCGAGCAGCCAATGCCCCGGAAAGATGCCGATCATTCCGAGCGGGATCGACGCCATCGAGACGAAGGGGATCACGAACGAGCGGTAATAAGCAACCAGCAGCAGAAACACGAGCACCAGCGCCAGCCCGAGGATCATGCTCATATCGCGGTAGGTGTCGAGCAGCAGGCGGATCTCGCCACTCCACAACAATTGGTATTTGCCGATGGTATCGGGGACCGCCGAGGCCAGCGTCAGGTTGCCGGTTTCAAGCGCCAGCCCGTTTCCGATATCCATGCCCGAGAACCGCTGGTTGAGATCGGCGATGGCATAGAGCTGCGATGTCTGGGCCATCTCGCCGCCGACAAAGGTCACCCGCTCGTTGTCCTTGTGCTGGATCGGCTTGTCGCGCAGGCCCGGAACGACCCGGATGAGTTCCGTGAGCGCAAGCCGCTGGCCCGCGGCGTTTTCGATGAAGACGGTTTCAAGCCGGGTCGGGTCAAGCTGTTGGCTGTGCGGCACGCGCACCCGGATCGGCACTTCGTTCTTTTCGTCCTCGGGGTGGATACGTCCGATCACCTCACCTTCGAAAACAAGCCGCAGAATCTCTCCGATCTGCGCGGTGCTGACGCCGGAAAGACTGGCCTTTTCCTCATCGACGATGACCTGGAATTCCACCACGTCCCGCGGCTCGGAGGTATTGACGTCGACCATGTCGTAGGTGTCCTGGAAGATGACGCTGGCCCGGTCCGACAGCTCGCGCAGAACGCCCAGATCACTGCCATAGATCTCGGCCAGCACCGTGGAGCGCATCGCCGGCCCGGGTGGGTCTTCGACCACCTGCACGATGGTGCCGGGGTGGCGCGCCGCGATGGCGACGATGTGTGGGCGCAGATCGCGCACCAACTCGATCGACGACGTCGTGCGCAGGTGCTTGTCGATCAGATTAACCCGGATTTCGGCGATATTCTGGCCGACGAGGTCGCTGGTTCCCCGCATCATCGCCTTGGTGTCGGCGACCCCGGATTGCCCGACCCAGCTCAGCGTATTGGTTACCAGCGGATCGGCGACGAGCAGTGCGTTGACCTCGCGCACCAGCCTGTCGGTGGTCTCGACCGGCGTGGTCTCCGGCAATTGCAGCGAGACGGTGAAGGTGTTGGTGTCGTCCTTGGGCAGGAAGGCCAAGGCAACGCCAAACGAGGGCTTCGGCCCGACCACGCCTTCGGGGCGGATGAATTGCCAGGCCGGTTGCAGAACCGTGAGGCCGAGCACGACCAGCGTCGCGCCATAGAGCGCAAACCGCGCCGCGCGCCGTTTCATTGCCAGCAGCAGCAGCCAGCGATAGCCGCGCGCGAGGCGGCCCGGCCCTTTGTCGGCGGCATGCGCATCCTTGTGGTCCTGCTTGAGCCAGCGATGCGCTGCCCAGGGCGTCACCGTATAGGCAAAGAACAGCGACGCCACCATCGCGATCGGCACGTTGATGGCGATCGGAAAGAAGTATTGGCCCGACATCCCGCCGAGCAGCGCCAGCGACAGAAACACCACCACGACCGTCGCGGTCGCCAGGTTGGCGGCGCCGCCCACCTCGGCACAAGCTTGCACCGTGATATCTTTCTTGGTGCCCCGGGTGGCGCTGGAGTAGCGCCGGTGGATGTTTTCGATCACCACAATTGCATCGTCGACCAGCATGCCAAGCGACAGGATCAACGCAAACAGGCTGACCCGGTTGATGGTGATCCCGCCGATGAAATCGAAGCCCAGGGTGACGAACAGCACCAGCGGCACCGATAGGGTGACGATCAGCGCTTCGCGCCAGCCGAGGAAGAAAATCAGGATGAGCATCACGGTCGAGATCGCGATGCCGAGGTGCTCGATCAGCACGTTGACGGCGGCATTGGCCTTTTCGCCGTCGTTGCGGGTGACGATGATCTGGACCTCTTTGGGCACGAAATCATCCTGCATCCGGGCGACGCGTTCGAGCACCTCATCGGCCATCGCGACCGAGTTTGCCCCGGTTTTCTTGGCGACGGCCAGCGTCACCGCGGCCATGTCCCGGCCGGCGAATTCCGAAAAGCTCGGGTCGGCGGCGCCAAAACTGAACCGGCTCAGGCGCGTGAGGTCGACCGGGGGGCCGTCGACGATGTCGGCCACATCGCTGATATAGATCGGCCGGCCGTTGTGCTGGCCGACGATCAGCCTGCCCACATCGTCGGCATTCTCGAAAAAGCCTTTGAGGGCCACCGATTGCAGCGTGCCCGCCTGCACCGTGGTGCCGAGTGGCAGGCCAAGGTTCGTGCTGGCCAGGGTGTCGCGCACCCGCGACAGCGGCACGCCGAAAGCCGACAGGCGGTCGGGGTCGAGATCGACGCGGATCTCGCGATCGCGCCCGCCTTTGATCGACACAACCGATACGCTGGGCAGGCTGTTAAGCCGTTCGCCGATGCGGTCCGCCAGGCGCTTGAGCGCGTAATCGTCGTAGGTGGTCGACGCCAGCGTGACCGTGACCGCGGGCACGTCGTTGGCGTCAATCGCCCGGATCAGCGGTGTGCTGCCCCCCGAGGGCAACCGGTCGAGGTTGCTGAACACCCGGTTGTAGACGGCGATCAGGCTGGTTTCCTTGCTCTCGCCCGCCTTGAACTGCACCACGACCACGCCGACCGAGTTCATCGCCACGGCCTGGGTATGATCGACTCCCGGGATCTCGCTCACCACCGCTTCCAGCGGGGTGACGATCAGGCTTTCCACCTCGAGGTTCGAGGCCCCGGGCAAGGGCACCGTGATCTGCACCGAAGGGATATCGATCTGCGGGTTTTCCTCGCGCGGGGTGAGCAGGATGGCCACCGCACCGAAAATGAACACCGTCAGGATCGTCAGGATCGTCAGCTTCGAGGTGACGAACATCTCCGCCAGCCGGCCGGCGAGATTCTGCGACGGCTGGCTCATTGATCGACACCCTGGCCGGCAATGGTGACCCTGTCACCGTCGCGAACGCGCGCATCGTCAAGGGCGACGATGGTCTCGCCCCCGGTCAGGCCGGCCCGGATTTCGGTTGTCCGGTCAAACACGCGCCCGGTGTGCACCCAGCGGAACCGGGCCGTGCTGTCGTCGGCGACGACGAAAACGCCGGTCAGACCGCCGCGTTGGACCAGGGCTTCGTTCGCCACCAGCACAACGCTATCCGACCCGACGATGAAATGCGCGCGGCCGAACATGCCGGGGAAGGCGCGCAGATCGGGCGGCAGCGATATTTCCACGTCGTAGCGGCGAGTGATCGGATCGCCCGAGGGGACAATCCGCAGGATTTCGCCCTGGGTGACGATTCCGTCGAGGGCGTCGATTTCGACCGACGCAGGCGCCTTCACATCAACGCTCGCAACGCGGCTTTCCGAGACCGAGGTCTGGAACACGAGCCGGACCCGCGATTCGATCGACAGGATCGCAACCCCGGGCGTCGCCAGATCGCCAACCTGTTTGCTGCGCAGGACCACGACGCCGTCAATCGGGCTGGTGAGGGTGGTGTATTTTCGCCCCGCCAGCGCCGTGTCGAGCACGGCTTGCGCCTCGGCCAGGCCCGCACGCGCCAGGTTGCGCGCCACCGTCGCCTGGCGCAGCGCTTCGTTTGACACCGCGCCCCGTTCCTGAAGGTTCGCCAACCGCGCCAAATCCTGCTCGGTATTTTCCAGCATCGTCTGCGCCGAATTCAGCGCCGCTTCGGCCCGGCCGATCGCCCCTTCAACGTCGGTGGAGTCGATCTCGACCAGCGTGTCGCCCTCCGACACCACATCGCCTTCCTGCACGCTGATGCGCTGGATGAACCCGGTCGCGCGCGAGGAAACCTCGATCCGTTCCTCAGACGTCACGGTGCCCGGTGTGCTGTAGAGGCGGTCGACCTCCTCGACCTGGACCAGCACGACGGGCAGCTCGAGTATGCGCGCTTCAGGGCGCGCGTGCGGGGCGGGGTCTTCCTTGCAGCCGGCAAGAGCAAGCAGAACAAGCCCGGCCAGGGGCGCCGTCATCCACGGCTTGGCACGCGACGGACACATCAGCGGGTTTCCTCCGGTTGCGGCGGCGTGAGCAACCCGTACAGCATCAGGTTTTTTGCTTGGGCGGCGAAATCCATAAGCCGTTTGTGGGTGCTGCGTTCCCCCGTCAGCTGTTCGAGCGCCGGTGAAAGCGTGGTAAATCCCATCACCAGCGCCAGGACCGACGCGGCCGATAGGCTCGCATCGCGGTCCGGCGCCAGCCGCTGCATCAGCCGCTCGATCTCGCGGAACGGCGCCGCCATCAGGTCTTCGGTCAACATCCGGATCCGCTCGCGGTCGCCTGCCAACAATTCGCGCTGTGCGAGCCGCGCCAAGATCGGGTTTTCCGAGAGCTGCCGTGTCAGCCAGACGATCAACCGCCCCAGCGTGACCTCGGGCGCATCGCCCCGGTTCACCACAATGGTCATGGCGGCGGCCTTGTCGGAAAAGACATGGCGCAGGGTCGCGCCGTAGAGCGCGTCCTTGTCGGCGAAATGATGATAGAGCGCCGCGGGGGTGGTGTGAATTTCCTGCGCAAGGTCGCGGATCGAAACCGCTGCGTAACCTCTTTCAGCGAACAATCGAGCCGCGGCATCGAGAATCTCGGTTTTCCGGTCGGGACGAGGACGTTGCGTTGCATCGGGGCTTGACATGTGCTTGCTACCTAACTGAACGTTCGTTAGGGAAACTAGGGGCGGCGGAAATTACTGTCAAGTGGGCGAAGGGGTGTGTTCTGATGATGGTTAACGTAGATAGGGGAGCCTGAGCTTGGCGCCAAAGTTTGTCCGGTCCGTGAGCCGCGCATTTTCCAACGAGCGCGTTGGCAACGGGGCCAGGCACCCGTGAAAATCGCGCTCTTCACCAATACCTTCACGCCGCATGTCGGCGGTGTCGCACGCAGTGTCAGCAGCCTCGCCAAAGGGCTGCGTGCGCGGGGGCACCAGGTGCTCGTGGTTGCCCCGGAGTTTCCCGAGGCCGCGGACTCGACCGATGACGTCGTCAGGATCTCGGCGTATCAGCAGTTCGCGGGCAGCGACTTTTCGCTGCCGAGCCCGATCAGTTTTTCGCTGGCGGGGCGGCTGGACGCGTTTGCACCGGACATCATCCATTCGCACCACCCGTTCCTGCTCGGCGGCACGGCGCTCCGGGAAGCGGCGGCGCGCAATATCCCCATCGTCTACACCTATCACACCCGTTACGACCTCTACGGACACTACGTGATCCAGAACTCCGACATCACCCGGCGGCTCGCGCTGGGCCTGTCGGTGGGCTATTGCGACCTGTGCGATGCGGTCATCGCGCCGAGCAAAAGCATCGCAACCTTCATCGCGCAGAACGGGGTGAAAACCCCGACTGTGGTGATCCCGACCGGGGTGAATACGGTTCAGTTGGACAAGACCGACAGTGCCAGCTTGCGCGCGCACTACGCGATCCCGCCCGAGGCCTTCGTCGTCGGCCATGTCGGGCGTCTGGCACAGGAAAAGAACCTTGGTTACCTGGCCGATGCGCTGATCCGGTTCCTGCAGGCCGCGCCTGCGGCGCATGCGATCGTCACCGGCGACGGCGAACGCGCCGCCGCGATGGCCGCCGCCTTTGGCGAGGCCGGCGTTGCGGACCGTGTGCAGATGACGGGCGTGCTGTCGGGGGTGCAGCTTGCCCGCGCCTATGCGACCATGGATGTGTTCGCGTTCTCGTCGGTGTCGGAAACGCAGGGGCTCGTGTTGATCGAGGCAATGGCCGCCGGGGTGCCTGTCGTGGCGCTCGATGCGCCCGGCGCGCGCGATGTCGTGGTTGACGGCGAGAATGGCCGGTTGCTTGCGCGGGATACCCCGATCAAGGCGTTTGCCGAGGCGCTTGGCTGGGTCGCCGCGCGCCCCCCCGCCGAGGCCGAAGCGCTGCGCGCCAGGGCCCGAGAAACGGCCAGCGGCTATTCGCAAGAGAACACGGTGCTGAGTACCCTGGCGCTGTACCAGGCCCTGATCGAGGCGCGCCCGATCCGCCCGCCGATCGAAGACAGCGCATGGCGCACCGCGAAACGCCGCCTTGCCGACCAATGGCGGACCATTGGCCGACTGGCCGACGCGCTCTCCGACGCGGTTCTGGCACCGGAGCGGCCAACCGATGACCATTAGACCTGCCGGCACCCGCTCCGGGCTTTGCCGACCCCGGCTTTGAGGGCAGCCATGTCATTGATTGCACGATCGAAAGCCATTCTCACCCAACTCGCCGGGGGTGGCATCGCGTTCGCCTATCACCTCTGGAGCGGGTCATGGAAAGTAGACAAGACGGAACTCGCCCGGTTGACTGCGTTGCTGGACCAAGGCGAAGGGGTGATCCTGGTGTTTTGGCATGGAAAATTCCTGCCGCTGTTTGCCCTGCTCGCGGGCAGCGATGCCGTGGTATTCACCAGTGCCTGTTTCCGCGGCAGGGTCATCGCCCGGATCAGTCGGCACTTCGGCTATATGCCATCGCTCATTCCGCCGGATGGCCGCGGCAACACCTACCGGCACATGCTCGGGGAAATGAAACGCGCCAGGCTTACGGCCTTTGCGACCGACGGACCGCTTGGACCAAATCACCAGGCCAAACCGGGCGCGATCAAGATGGCATCGGAGCTTGGCTATGTGATCGTGCCGGTCTCGGTCACCTGCGACCGGAAGGTGGTGATGAAAATGCGCTGGGACAAGCGCGAATGGCCGCGCTGGGGCGCGTCCGTCACGCTGCGTGTCGCAGAGCCAATCCATATTCCCAAGAGCCTGCGCCGCGAGGCGGTCGGCGACTGGACGGAGATTGTAACGCAGGCCATTGATGCGGCTGAGCGCCCCGGATAGAGCTGCCACGCCTTGGCGACCGGCGCCAACCGGACCCTGCGCCAGCGAAACTGTCACGGCGGGTCGCGTGCCGGTCCGGGATCACGGATTTGCTCAGGCATCGCACAAAGCCTGCCCACGCCGTTTTGACGGATTTGTCCGGGGTGGTCTGGCCGGTTGGGTGGCGCGGTCGACGGCGTCATCCAGAACGCACCAGTGGCCGCTTCAAGCCTGAAGACCGGGTGCATTTTGGCCGCGAGTTGGGGTGGGTCAGACGGTGTTCCAGGGCGTGTGGACAACCACCTTGGCGCGGCGGGCTGACCACACGCCCTAGTAGTCTTTCTCGAAAAAGATTCCGATGCCGGTTTCCCCCTCGGTCGAGACCCGCCCGCGTGCCGTGATATTGGGTGTGAGGGTCAGATTCAGGTTGACCTCGGAGGTGCCGTCCGCCCCGACCGTCACGTCGGTGTAGATGTTGTCGGAGATATAGGTGCCGGCGCGCACCGCGACCTCGCCCTCGGCATCGGTGGTGACGTCGAGATCGTCGAGTCCGAAGCCGTCGCGCAGCCGGCCGATTGTGCCCGCGCCGCCTTTGCCCGACAGGGTCGCGACCGCCGACGCGAGTTTGAGCGCCTGGAACGGCGAGATCTGATCCAGCCCGCGCCCGAACACCATCCGTGCGAGGATCTCGTCCTCGGGCAGATCCGGCGACGAGGTGAAGCGCACCTCGGGGTCCGAGGCGGGGCCCTCGACGATGATCCGCACGGTCACGTCTTCGGCCCGGGTTTCCGCCACCAGCCGGATGTAGGGGTCGAGGCTGCCCTGGAGCGTCGCCGTGCCCTCGGTCAGCACCAGCCGGTTGCCAAGCAGATCGAGCCGTCCGCGGATCAGCTCGAAGCCGCCCTGGGCGACGATATCCTGCGTCGTGCCGCCAAGGCGCAGCACGCCGCCGAGCTCGGCATCGAGGCCGCGCCCGCGCAGAAACACCCGGTCGGGGGCCGACACCACGACGTCGAGCGCGTAGGGGACGCCGCCGCCGCCCGATTGGGCGCCGGTCAGCCCGGCGCGCGCGCGCGTGGCCGCCACCGCGCCGGGCTCGCCGATGTGCCTGAGATCGGGCAGGCTTCCATCGACGCCAAACCCGGTTTCCGGCACGCGCAGCTCCACCGCCCCCAGCGCGATTGCGCCCGACACCGCCGCGCCGCCGGTGAGCGGCCCGCTGACGGCAAGGGTGCCGTTCGCCACCGTCTCGTAGAGCGCGGGGTCCGACAGCCCGAGCGCGTCGAGGCGCAGCGTTAGGGTGGCGGGGTAGGGCGCGGTGAGCGATATGGGCCCTGAGATCAGGATGCGCCCGCCGGTGGAGACGGTGGCGGTGGCGTCGAGCGTGGCCTGCGCGCCGGAGATCTGCGCCGTGGCGACGATGGGATCGAACGCCATCCGCAGGGTGGGCAGGGCGAGGCGAGCGTTTTCTGTGCGGATCGTGCCCGACAGCGAGGCGAGCGCGAAGGGGCCGTTCAGATCGAGGTCGAACGCCGCCATGCCATCGGCCTGACGCGGCGCGATGAAGCGGTTGGCGAAGGCGAGGGGGGCGCGGCCGGTCAGCGCCAGGGCGGCCCGGCGCGCGTCGCGCGCAACCTGCCCCGAGGCGCGCATCTCTGTGCCGCCGGGGCCGGCGCCGGTGGCGGTGAGCTGCCAGCCGGTGTCCGACAGAGCCGCCGTGCCCTCGGCGCTGAAGGCGCCCGACAGGCCCGGCACGATCAGTCCAAGGTCGCGCAGCCGGGCCTGCGCCGCGATCTCCTGCCTGCCCTCGGTGCCGGCGCCGGTGATCCGCGCGGTGAGGTCTGCCGTTTCCAGATCGAGCCGGTCGATCAGGAATACCCCGTCGCCATCGCGCCCGATTGAGAAGTCGGCGCGGCTTGCGCCGCCGGTCAGCCGGTCGAGGTCACCGAGCCCGAAGCCTAGGTTTTTGCCTTGCGCCGATCCGGCGAGGGTGAAAGCGCCGGTGCCCGGGGTGAAACTGCCGCTGGCGGTCACATCGGCCGCGCCCGTCAAAGCTCGCCCGGCCAGCCCTGCGTAGGGCGCGAGGCTGCCGATCTTGGCCGCAATCTCGCCGCGCAACGTGTCGACCCCGGTTCGCCCGGTGGTGACGATTCCGGACAGGCGAGCCGTGGTCGTGCCCGGCGCGGTGGCGTCGAGGTCGACCTGCCAGTCGCGCCCGGTCTGTTGCGCGGTCCCGGCGAGGGCAAGCGCGCCGTCGAGACCGTCCTGGAGCA
>SWBX01006795.1_pt1 | contig 64659 bp, 47 predicted proteins | sample 4693051 | NCBI WGS metagenome assembly SWBX01 (sample SAMN10267272, study PRJNA491770) | bioreactor metagenome | isolation source: DHS bioreactor inoculated with marine | place: Japan: Omine Ridge, Nankai Trough | reverse complement strand
GGGGGGAGCCATCAGGCGCTTGATCCATGCGCTTGATGCGAGGCATTACCGCGTGATTTCCGTGGCCGCACCCACCGATGAAGAGCGCTCCCGGCATTACCTGTGGCGGTTCTGGCGCCATATTCCGCGCGCCGGCAAGATCACTATCTATGACAGGAGCTGGTATGGACGTGTGCTGGTTGAACGTGTTGAAGGCTTTGCGGCGGAACATGAATGGCGGCGAGGCTTTTCGGAAATAGTCAATTTTGAGGAAGAATTAATGCGCGCCGGTATCATTATCCTGAAATTCTGGCTGCATATTGACCAGGATGAGCAATTGAGACGTTTTCGTGAGCGCGAACGGATCATTTATAAACAACATAAGATAACCGAAGAAGATTACCGCAACCGTGAAAAATGGGCCGACTATGAATTGGCAGTCAATGACATGATAACCCGCACCAGTACCGAGGCTGCTCCCTGGATATTGGTTGAAGGCAATGATAAAAAATATGCCCGTATTAAAGTATTAAAAAGCTATTGCGAGAAATTGGAATCGATTTTCGACTGATTAATATATATTTTTTAATAATGTAAGTTTAAGAATTGATAGTGACTATTCAGTTCTAATTGGCCATATTATATTTGTCTGTAATTCTAATATTCCCAAATTCAAATAATTCAGTGAGAGTGCCGGATTGTTTCGATAATGGTAACTTGTAACTAATTGATTAGTAAATGCATAAAAAAACTTATCGCTCCTAAGCAAGAGCTAAGGTTCATCAAATAAGCTAATCGGGAACACGGCGTTTAGCGTGTCAATTAAGTACTTCCATTTGATCCAATAATCGTCCTCTTTGAAATCGTGCACAAATTAGCTCCCTTTAGGTTTCTATGTGCTTTTGAATTGGACGGCATTTAAAAACAAGCATTGATGATGTATAGCAGCAATTTTAAATATTAATTACAAGCTCTTGTTAAATATTAATTAAATTTCACTCGACTACTGTTTTAAATAAATTTAAATAGCTGCTAAAAATGTAAGGTATATATATGCATAAATTAAATTTAGCGTTTTCAGGATTGGTCTTGGCCGGTTTGTCAGGACCGGCATTCAGCTTGCCGGCTTTTCCGGGAGCGGAGGGGTTCGGGACGGAAACACCGGGCGGGCGCGGCGGCAAGGTGATCGAAGTCACCAACCTGAACGACAGCGGTCCTGGAAGCCTGCGCGCCGCATTGACGGCGTCCGGCCCGCGTATTGTCGTTTTTAAGGTGGCCGGTACTATAGAGCTGTCATCACGGATTGAGGTGGAGGAACCCTATTTGACAGTAGCCGGGCAGACAGCCCCCGGCGATGGCATCACAATCAAGAATCATGAGTCCAACGGCAAAGGGCCGATGCGGATAAGCACGCACGACGTGGTGCTGCGTTATCTCAGAATCCGTTCCTCCCCCAGTCCGAATGACGGCGGAACACTGGATGCAATGACCATGTACCCGGGGCCATATAACGTCGTCGTGGACCATTGCTCTTTCTCGTGGGGAACGGACGAAGTATTTCAAACGGGCGGAGCGCATGACTTTACGATCCAGTGGAGTATTGTCGCGGAAGGATTGAGAAACGCCACCCATCCGGAAGGCGATCATAGCAAGGGCATGCATTTCAGGGACGCCAACTCCGACAATATCTCCGCGCACCACAATCTGCTGGCGCATAACGAGGACCGCAATCCCAATGTCAATTCGTCCGGGACTGTGGATCTGGTCAACAATGTCTTCTACAACGCTACGCGCTGGACCGAGATCAAGGACAAGTTCGGCGAACCGAAAGCCAACATTGTCAACAACTATTACAAAATGGGGCCGAGCAGCGGCAGCAAGGGCTATGAAGTCTTTTACTACGACAGCACCGGCCGGCAGCCCAGAGTCTACGTCAGCGGCAACATCGGCTTTCACCGGCCGACGAACGATCTGCCGGATGCAGAGATCGTGCGCGAGGACAGCCGCTGGATGATCGTGAACAGCCGCTTCCCGGCGCCGGCGGTAACGACTTTCCCGGCAAACGAAGCGTTTACCAAGGTGCTGGATGGCGTCGGCGCCACCTTGCCGGTGCGGGATGCCCATGACGCCAGCATCGTTGACGATGTGCGCAACGGCACCGGCAGTCTTATCGATGACCCGTCCGAGGTGGGCGGCTGGCTGGTCATGGCGCCCGGAACACCGCTGCCCGACGACGATAAGGACGGGATGCCCAACGAGTGGGAACAGGCGAACGGTTTAAATGCCTCGAACGCGGCGGATGGTTCGCAAGATGCCGATAATGACGGTTACACCAACGTCGAAGAGTATTTGAACGGAACCGATCCACGGGTTGCAGGCGGTGATGTCATTGATCCACCGCCTTCAACCGGACCAGGGACAGATGGGCCGGAAGATCCGGAAGAGCCGATAATCGATTCCGGAACGGGGGGCGGCGAGGATAACACGGGGTCGGATACGCTGACTTTTGCGCCTGTCGCCGATGCAACGATCATGGCCGATTCGCCTGATACCAATTACGGCAGCGAGGACAAGCTGGAGGTCGATAAGAGTTCCATGGCGCATGCCCTCATCAAGTTCGCGGTTTCAGGTATCGGATCGGACCAGGTTGCCAGCGCCAAGCTGCGATTGCACAACTCCAATTCATCAAAAACTGGCGGGGATTTTTATCCGGTCGCCGACAATTCCTGGTCCGAGCAAAGTGTCACCTGGAACAGTGCGCCACCGGCCGATCAGGGCAAGATCGCATCGCTGGGCGCGGTCACCAAGGGCAATTGGTATGAAGTGGATGTCACCTCGTTAATCAAGGGAGATGGCGAATACAGCCTGAGCATGCAGTCGACCTCAAGTGATGGCGCCGATTACAGATCGAAAGAAAGATCGGGATTTGCACCACAGTTGATCGTTACGGTGAAGTAAGGATGCGTTAATAACTTCCCTGAATCGTGATGAATAAATAATACCTTTGTGGGGACGACTTGAGTCGCCCTGGGCGAATACCCTAAAGGGCACAAGTACCCAAAGGGCATAAATAAATTCGCCCCTACATAACGGTTAATTGCATCCGTAAACCGGGAAATTATTTACGGCCAAATTCTAAGTAATGGGCATGAAATAAATCAGGGAATTGTAGGTGCGAATTCATTCGCACATTTGGGGAAGTTATTTTATGCGCGTTCCTAAACGGCTAAAGCCCCTCCTGGAAACGGGAGGGATTTCAACAAGACGCAGCCATGACCAGCATTGATACTGGCTATGGTTGTATCAGCAAAGGGGCCCCAAGGGCCCCTTTATTATGAAACATGGATACGGCTCTGGAGCGGTCGCCCTCAATCGGTCGTATATTCGACATGCAACAGCGGCGCGGCGGATGGCACGCCATCGAAGGCTTCCGCAACACGCTCGCCGCTGCCGGTAATGATCACCGCCAGCGAATTGCCGCTCGACCAGCCGGCGCGATTGACAATTTCCTGAATCACGGCGGCGATATTCGGCGTCCGCTGGTCAGGGCCGGCGACATTCTTTGTCGGCCATGCCGCCGGACTCCAGGATACCGAAGCGCCCGTTTTGGGTCGTGAGGAAATATTGCCGGTTGCTGTGGTAAACGTGGGGGCATTGTCGATAGCCTGACCCGCAATTTGCAGCGTGGTGGCGCCTGATTCCGCTTCATCGACCGTGAACTGGATGAAAGCACTGGTAATCGTCGCTCCCTGTGGAATCGTAATGGCGTTAAAACGCATTCCCACGGTTTGGTTGCCATCTGAGTCGAGTATCATCTCAAGATCGGAGCTTTTCAAATCCATCTTGCCGGTAGAAATGATTTCCTCGGCGTCATCGGTACTGGCTGAGACGCGGATGTCCAGCGAGCCGCTGCCGCCGCCTCCGCCGCCCGTTGAATTGTCCACGGTGACGGTGACTGCATCGGATGTACGTATATTCCCGGCGGCATCCCTCGCCACGGCGGTCAAGCTGTGGCTGCCGTTGGCTACCGCCGTCGTATCCCAGGCGATGGAATAGGGCGAACTGGTATCCTCGGCGCCTAAATTGACGCCGTCCAGTCTGAATTGCACGCCCACGACGCCGACATTATCCGAGGCATTGGCCGAAACGGTAACCGTGCCGAGCACCGTGGCGCCATTCGTAGGAGCTGTCAGGCTCACGGTAGGCGCTGTCGTATCATCGCTGCCGCCGCCACCGCCGCCCGATGCCGTGCGCGTCAGATCGATGCCATTGACCACCGTTCCGGACGGCAGTCCGCTGCCTATGCCATTCCAGACAAATGCATAGTTGCAGGCCGTATTGCTGCCGGTTGAACTTGGACTGCATTGGAAAATATCGGCGCCGCCGCCGTTGGCGCCGGTGACAGAGAACGTACCCAGCGTGGTCAGATAAATGTCGCCGTTATCGTCGATCGCGACGCCGTTCACATCCTCGCTGCTGCTTTGGCTGAGTTCCACATCCGAACCGTCGAAATACAGAGCCCAGGTGCCGCTTGTGGCTTCACCCAGGGACGTGGGTGTGAAAGCGAGCATATCTTCGTCGTTAGCGCCGGAAACGCCTGTGACTGTCGGGTTGCCAGTGGTGCTGATGAGCAGACGTCCATCCGGGGCAAATCCAATGGCGTCAACGTCCTCGTCGCTAGCGGTCAGTTCCACGTCGGAGCCGTCGAAATACCATTCGAAGCTGCCCGCCGTGTTAGTGCCCAGTGAGGTCGGGATAAAACGCACGATGTCGGAGTCATCAACGGTGCCCACGTTCGGTATCGCGAGGCCGTCAGCCGCGAAGCTGAGCAGAATGCTGCCGTCCGGCATAATGTGGAAGGCATCGACTTCCACGCCGCTGGCGCCAAGACCCACATCGGAGCCGTCGAAATACAGTGACCAGGTGCCGTTGGCCGTGTCGTAGGCGAGGATGTCCTCGTCTCCAAATGCTATGCCATTCACAGTGCCACTGCTGACAGTGGAAACGTAGATGGCGGCGAAAGGCGCCGGCTGGGACTGGACGTTGATTTGCACGTCATCGCTGCCCGAAAGCTGCGAATCGCTGGCCGTCAGGCGCAGCACATAAACGCCGGGACTGGAAAAACTCGCCGTGGTATCGACCGCGCTGGCATTGCCGAAAGTCACCGTGCCCGGGCCGCTGACCTTACTCCAGGTGGTAGTGACCTGGCCGGGAGGATTGGGCAGCCCGTCATCCGCCACTGTGCCGTCGAGCAGGGCATCGGCCGATGCGCTGATGAACTGATCCGGGCCGGCCGCGACAGTAGGCGCCTGATTGCCCGGCTGTGCGCCAGTCGGGATTGAAAACTGATAAACCTTGCCGTCGTTTTCATTCGGATTCGAATCATTATCGATACCACGGTCGGCGACATAGACATGCGTTGTATTATCCCCGGAGATATTTTTCGATACCGCCGCGAGCCCGGCGGGTTTTACGGGACTGGCGGCGTCGATGCCTATCGTCCGCACCAGCGTGCCCGACGTAGTCAGATAAGCCAATTCTTCCTTGGGCTTGCCGACGATATAGAGGTGCCCCGGATTGTCCGGGTCGTATTCGCCGCCTTCGGGATCGGTCACGCCCAGTGATGAGGTATCGAAATGCGTACAGGTTTCTCCCGAGCCGTTAAAAAGCCCGTCTGGTCCCGGCGTAACCTTGTAGACTTCCGCATTTACGCCATCGATGATGAACAGCGTGCCTTCTCCGTAAGCAATGCCTTCGGGGTCGCTGCTATCGCAGAGCGTGCGGGTTGAAAACGAGGTCCGGCTATCGTCGCTGGTGAACAGTTGCCCATCCGGCCCCGGATTGATATCGTAGACTGCTTTATCGTCGTCGGAGGAGATGAGCAGGTGGCCGTTGTCCGTGTTGAAGGCGCAGCCCACCGGTTCTTCCGAGTAGGCGAGCGTGTTCGAGGTGCCTTGCAGAGCGCCCGTGCGGGTCATCTCGAACAGGTTGGCGCCGTCATAGATATTCATTTCATTGACTTCGCCGTCACAGATCAGCAATCTGTCGATATCGCTGAGATAGGCAACGCCGCTAGGGTCCGGGCTGGGCGGATTGAATGCCGAGGTATCGATGGTCCGGATCAGCGAGCCCGTGATATCCGCGGCAAGCGCGGGATGCTGGCCGGCCAGGAGCAGAGCACCCAGCGCGGAAAGTTTGAACAGGGTTTTTCGATTGGTCATTGGAATGTCCTCTTGAAGAAAAGTGATGACTGAAACTTCGCAAACATCAAACTTCCGCCGCCGGTCTAAAAAGGTCCGGGCAGTTCCCATTCGCTGACTTCGCCTTTAGGCCCCTTGGCCGTCACCAGATAAAGATGGCAGATGGACGGGTGATCGGTGCGATCCAGGCTCGGCCCGAACACCATGCCCTGGGGCGTGCCGATATTTAACCCGGAGAGATCCAGGCTGTCCGCCAGTTCGCCCTCCAGCGTCAATTTGTACAGTTTCCGCCGCTCGGCGCTCAACGCATACAGATGGCCGTCCTCGGGATTGAAGGCGAGGCCGCGCAGATCCCCCAGTTCACCCGGCAGCGCGATCGGCGTCACCTCGGCGCCGGCAAATTCGCGTCCCGGTTTCGGCTGGATGCTGACCAGGCGCGGTCCGGCGCCATCCAGAACGAACAGCCGGCCGGTGGCCGGTTCCAGCGTCATGCCCTGGGGATCGGCGATGCCGAAGCCCTGCGCGTCCAGACGCTTGATTTTGTCGGGATTCATCCTATTGCGCGCGCCCGCCTTGACCGCGATCAGCTCGCCGCCGTCGAGCAGGAACAGGCGCGACAGGCCGAAGCCGCTGGCGCCCTGGGACACGCTGTCGAAAGCCAGGTTGATCGGGTCGGTGACTTCGATCGGCCGTTGCGGCATCCCGGCATTTTTACCCGGGCCCGGTTTTGGCGGCGCGACCAGGATGAGGCGGGCGGCGCCTGGCCCCGGGCTGAGACTGAGCAGGGTATTGGCGCCGGGCGGGAAGCCGACGCCCGGAAAGCCCGGATGGCCGGCGCTGAAAAAATCCTCGTCGAATAAATCGTCGGTGTCGACGACCCGGGTAAGCGTGAGCGTGTCGGCCGGACCGGCCGATACGGCTGAAGGGTTTCCCGCCCCGTAAATCAGCAGGGCGCTGAAAAAGAGCGCGGAAAACTTGGTTAAACAGGTCTTTGTCATGCCGTTATTCATTAGTTAATCCTCATAAGGCGTTGTTTGATGATTAATTTGAAGCGATCTGGATGCGATCGCCGCGTGTGTACTGATGATACTTACCGGGTAATTCCGTCCCGTTCACTGCACTGAGAACGTCTCCGCCGGTAGCGGAGAGCGCGAGAAGCAAGGCCATCGGCCGGCCTTTTACTGAAGCATTATCAATTGGCGGCCAGCGCCTGCCAGACGCTGGCGACACTTTGTAAAATCATCCTGAATACAACTAAAGATTTGGTCGTCAATAACGTCCCAGTTTAAACATAGGATGTGCCGACGCCAGGAGGCGCACCGTTCGCGAGCGATGCGCTTCAATGCTCAGCACATCCTGTGCAAAATTCCAGTTTCAGGAAGTCATTTTTAGCCAAACCCTAACCGCATGATATTAATAACTTAACTATCCTGATGCCGGATTGGGACCGGCTTTATGCGCATATCGCATTCATCTGAGAAATCCTCGCTATATCAAATTACTGAGATGGCCGGACGAGCTTGATTCGCCAGTCGGCCACCATGCTCAAATTGCCCTCGTTTACTCGACAGTGACGACCAACTCCGGAATAACCCCGGCCCTTTCCTTCGATCCATAGCCGACCCAGTTGCTGGAAGTCGATTTCACCCGCAGGCCGAAGACGCCATCGCCCGTGATCAGGGAGGTGACATCCACTTCATACCAGGTGTCTTTGGTCACGGCGCCCAGGGAGGCCACCAGCGATCCAGCCGCCGGAGCGTTGCTCCAGGTAACGCCGCTCTCGGTCCAGGAGGTGTCGGCGATGGCGTAGAAGTCGCCGCCTTTATCCGAGGAATCGACGTTGTACAGACGCAGCCTGGCGCTGACGATCGACCGCGAGCCTACTCCTGAAACGGTCAGTTTCATCAGAAAATCCTCCACCGGGCTCGGGCTGTTTCTCGCGCCCAAATTGACCGAGGCCCCGTAGTTTTTATTAGGTAAGTCAGCCTTGATGGCGGCATCCGCCGTTGGGGTAAAGGTCAGAGTAGCCGGCGGATTGCTCACGGTTACCGAAACTGCGCTGGAAACCGTTGTATTGCCGGCAGCGTCTCTCGCCACCGCCGTCAACGTGTGCGTGCCGGCAGCTGCTGTGGTGGTGTCCCAGGAAATGGCATAGGGCGCCGTGGTCACCTCGGCCTCTAGCGGATTTCCGTCAAGCTGGAACTGTACACCTGCCACGCCGACATCATCCGCGGCATCCGCCGTGAGGCTGACCGTGCCGGAAACCGTGGCGCCATCGCCCGGTGCCGTCAGGCTTACCGTGGGCGGAGTTGTATCGGCGGGCGGCGGATTATTTTCCACCATCACCAGAACCGTATTGGACTCAGTCATATTGCCGGCAGCGTCCCTTGCCACGGCGGTCAAGCTGTGCTGGCCATCAGGCACCGTGGTAGCGTCCCAGGAAGTGGTATAAGGCGGACTGGTGTCCTCAGCGCCTAGCGGATTTCCATCGACGCGGAACTGCACGCCTGCCACGCCGATATTATCCGCGGCATCGGCCGTGAGGGTCACCGTGCCGGCAACAGTGTCGCCGGATACCGGGGCCGTCAGACTCACGGTAGGCGGTATGGTATCGGCTATTCCTCCGGACAGTTCGCGCGATAACGCGATGCCATCCACGACTGTTCCTGGCGGCAGTCCATTGTTAATGCCGTCCCAGGTGAAATCATAGTCGCATGCAATCGCCGTTCCGGTCGAACTCGGAATGCACCTGAAGATGTCATCGGCGCCACCGCTGGCGACGTTGACCAGGAATGAGCCCTTGGTGGTCAGGTAAATATTGCTGTTGTCGCCATTATTGCTATCGAGCCAGACGCCATTGATGTCCTCGCCGTCGCCGCCATCGCTCATACCCACCTTGGAACCGTCGAAATGCATGCTCCAGGTGCCGCTTGTTTCTTCGCCGAGGTCGCTGGCGCTGAAGGCGATCAGGTCTTCATCCAGGCCTTTCAGACCGGGTACGGTGTAGCGTGCGGTCACGCTGATGACCAGGCGGCCGTCCGGAAGGAACGAAATCGCATCGATGTTTTCATCGATTGTATCCAGTCCGACGTCCGAGCCGTCGAAGAACCATTCGAAGACGCCGGCGGTATTGTTGCCGAGCGAGGTGGGAATAAAACGCACGATATCGGAAGGCTCGACGAGCGTGGGAACGCCATTGATCGTGACCGTGGCCGGATCATCGAAACTAAGCAGAATGCTGCCGTCGTTCATGATTTCGAAGGCGTTAATGTCCATGCCGCTGAGACCGAGTCCTACAGCCGAACCGTCGAAATACATGGACCAGGTCTCGCTGGCCGTGTCATAGGCGATGATATCCTCGTCGGCGAAAGTTAAATTGCCGATCTTGTCGCTGCTGGTGGTAGAAACATAGATGGTAGTGAAAGGCGCGGAGAAGGGCTGACGCGCCTGTACCTCTACCTCATCACTGGCGGTCAATTGACCGTCGCTGGCCGTCAGACGCAACACATAGCGTCCGATCGCGTTGAAACTGGCCATGGTATCGACCGCGCCGGCATCGCCGAAAGTCACCGTGCCGGGGCCGCTGACCTTGCTCCAGGTCGAAGTGACCGTGCCGGGGCCGTCATCCACGACCGCGCCGTCCAGTGTGGCGCCGGCCGGCAGGACGATGGTCAGGTCCGGCCCCGCCGCGACGCCGGGGGCGCGATTGCCGGCAGGAACTGGCGGCACGGAAATTTCATAGACTTTGCCGTCATTTTCGTTGGGGTCCTTATCATTGTCGACGCCCCGGTCGGCGATGTAGGCGTTTAACACGGATGGCTCCGAACTGCCGGGTGCCACGGCTATTCCCGCGGGTTTGTCCGCGTTTGCCTGGCTAATATCGACGTACCTGAGCAGGGGGCCCGCGGTGTAAAGATGGGCCATGCGCGTGGCCGGCTTTCCGACCAGGTATAGCTCGCCGGGCGCTATAAGCTCTATGCCTTCAGGATCATGCACGCCAAGGCTCTCGGTATCGAAAGAGCTGACCTGATTATCGAGCGGCGTATCGAAACGGCCGTCCGGACCGGGCAGAATCTTATACACTTCCGAGTTCAGTCCGTCGGCGATATAAAGCGCGCCTTCCACGGCATCGTAAGCAATGCCTTCCGGATCATTGCTGCCGAAGGCGCTGGTGGAAAACGAGGTGTGGATATCATCGGCGGTAAACAGTTGCCCATCGGGGCCAGGGTTGATCTCGTAGATGGATTTGTCGTCATCGGAAGAGACGAACAGATGGCCATTGTTGGGATTGGCGGCGAGGCCATTCGGCTCGTTTGTATAGCCGGACTGAGATAAATTCGTAGTGGATGCCGTGGCAATCAGTTCGCCGAGCAGCGTCATTTCAAACAGATTGTCTCCGGTAAAATAAACCGGCATCTCGTTGACTTCGCCGTCGCTGAGCAGCAATGTATTGCTGAAACTAAGATAAGTCAGGCCGCTAGTGTCCGGGCTGGGTGGATTGAATGCCGAGGCCTCGATGGTCCGGACCAGCGTCCCCGTAACGTTATCGGCGGCGAGCGTGTGCTGACCGGACATCAGCAGAACGGTGCTCAGCGCTGAAAGGGTAAAAAAAGCATGTCTATTTATCATTGTAAATTCCTTGAGAAAAGATGTTTTGCAATGCTCGGATATCAAGTCTTGGCCGCCGGGTTAAAAAGGTCCGGGCAGCTCCCATTCGCTGACTTCGCCTTTAGGCCCCTTGGCCGTCACCAGATACAGATGGCAGATGGACGGGTGATCGGTGCGATCCAGGCTCGGCCCGAACACCATGCCCTGGGGCGTGCCGATATTTAACCCGGAAAGATCCAGGCTGGCCGCCAGTTCGCCCTCCAGCGTCAATTTGTACAGTTTCCGCCGCTCGGCGCTCAACGCATACAGATGGCCGTCCTCGGGATTGAAGGCGAGGCCGCGCAGATCCCCCAGTTCACCCGGCAGCGCGATCGGCGTCACCTCGGCGCCGGCAAACTCGCGTCCCGGTTTCGGCTGGATGCTGACCAGGCGGGGCCCGGCGCCGTCCAGAACGAACAGCCGGCCGCTGGCCGGTTCCAGCGTCATGCCCTGGGGATCGGCGATGCCGAAGCCCTGCGCGTCCAGGCGCTTGATCTTGTCGGGATTCATCCTATTGCGCGCGCCCGCCTTGACCGCGATCAGCTCGCCGCCATCGAGCAGGAACAGGCGCGACAGGCCGAAGCCGCTGGCGCCCTGGGACACGCTGTCGAAAGCCAGGTTGATCGGGTCGGCGACCTCGATCGGCCGTTGCGGCATCCCGGCATTTTTACCCAGGCCCGGTTTTGGCGGCGCGACCAGGATGAGGCGGGCGGCGCCTGGCCCCGGGTTGAGACTGAGCAGGGTATTGGCGCCGGGCGGGAAGCCGACGCCCGGAAAGCCCGGATGGCCGGCGCTGAAAAAATCCTCGTCGAATAAATCGTCGGTGTCGACGACCCGGGTAAGCGTGAGCGTGTCGGCCGGACCGGCCGATACGGCTGAAGGGTTTCCCGCCCCGTAAATCAGCAGGGCGCTGAAAAAGAGCGCGGAAAACTTGGTTAAATAGGTTTTTGTCATGCCGTTATTCATTAGCCAGCCTCCTGGATACAAATATGTAGTTTGCTGTTGGGTCTTGGGTTACTAAAAAAAGAATTGCATGTGTCATCAATCACTGACGTTTTTTATGCAACTCATAACATGCTGGGTATTGACGTGGTTATGCCGGAGACAAGTCTAAAAAAACGATACCGTAAATTTAATTCAAGATCTTCCGCATTGAATCGAATCTATCTCGTTTTCAGCCAGATCAGAATAGGTATGACTACTTAAGTATTCGAACCGATTTTTATGCCCAGTTAGAGGCTGTAATATTTCTGTAACATTAACGATAAGTATCGGTGGCAATTTTTGGAATCAAGAGCTCTGCGATAGATGGTGCAAAAAAAAACAATAATAAAAAACAAAATTTTATGAAAGTTTATGCCTACAAATTTGTGAAGCTGGAGGGAATTTCATGCGAACCTTTGTTGCCAATCCTGCGAATATTTATGTGCCTCGGTCTAGCTTTTCCATTGTAACGGGCGTTGTTGCCGGTTTAATTGCATTGGGGGACTGCCTTATATTATTTGGCACGGGTACCACCATTTATTTACTTTATCCGGGCTGGACCCCCGATCACAATCTGATGTACTTTCCGGCCATGGGCATCAATGCCTTGTTTACCCTGGCCTTGTTTTACTTTTCCGATTTATACAAGATTGACTCGATATTCGAAACGCGCAAGCAATTTCCAAAAATTATCATGCTCTGCACCATCTCGTTTCTGGTGTTGGTTGCCGCGGCGTTCGCGCTGAAGATTTCAACCGAGTTCTCCCGAACCTGGGCGTTCTATTGGCTTATTGCCGCCGTATGCGGGATTTATACAGGCCGATTGCTGGCGCGCCAGTTTCTGCTCAAATGGACGCAGACAGGCACATTGACTCGAAATGTTGCTGTCGTGGGTGCCGGCGAACAAGGAAATATGTTAGTCAGACTCTTGAAGGAACAACAGTATCCCTGGATCAAGGTTATCGGCGTATTTGATGACCGGACCGACCGCTTATCGGAAAGCATGGATGGCCAGCTGATGTCGGGCAATATCGATAACCTGGTAGCGATGGCGCGGGTAAAGCGTATTGACGATATTATCGTCGCATTGCCCTGGGGCGCCGAGGCGCGCATATTGGCGATTCTGCACAAGCTTCAGGTATTGCCCGCGAACATCAGGCTGAGCCCCGATATTCTCGGCTTCAAGTTTCCTTACCACGACTACAGCTATTACAACGGCATCCCGACCTTGAACGTCTTCGACAAGCCGTTATCCGGCTGGGATTACATACTGAAAAGCATTGAAGACAAAGTGCTCACGATTTTCATACTCGTGCTGATAGCGCCCATCCTGATTATTGTTTCGGTGCTGATCAAGCTGGACAGCCCAGGCCCCGTTCTGTTCCGCCAAAAGCGCTACGGATTTAACAATCAGCTGATCGAGGTGCTGAAATTCCGCACCATGTACATCGACAAGCAGGACAACAATGCCTCGCAGCTGACCACGAGGGATGATCCGCGCGTTACCCGGATCGGCCGGTTTCTGCGCCGGACCAGCCTGGATGAGTTGCCGCAGTTTTTTAATGTGCTGACCGGCGAAATGTCGATTGTCGGCCCAAGGCCTCACGCCACTGAGGCCAAGGCGGCGGGAATGCTTTATGAAAACGTGGTTTATCAGTACGCCAGCCGGCACAGGGTAAAGCCGGGCATCACGGGCTGGGCGCAGGTCAATGGCTGGCGCGGCGATACGGATACCGAGGAAAAAATCCTCAAGCGCGTGGAGCACGATATCGCCTATATCAATAACTGGTCGATTACACGCGATCTGAAGATTATTTTGAAAACGGTCCTGGTCGTGCTGATAGGCCAAAATGCCTATTAATGCGCCGGCGGACGAAGGGTCCATATGGGGGGGCTTGATGGTTAGTCAACGGGCTCTTTACATTATAAATAACAATAATATCAACGCTCGGTATGAATTATGACCTACCTAGACGAAACAAACGATAACGTATCGGAAGCGCTTGACATGAAAGCCGAAAACACGGTTAAGACGGTTTTTTCGAAAGAGAATGTGAAGTTTGCGGCCGACAGGCCGCCTGATACTCCCATACTCAAGCTCGTTGACGAACTGTGCAAGACCCTGGCTCGAGAAAACATCTCCTATTGCCACTGGAAGAGCAATAATGCCCTGGACCGTTCGGCCAGCGGCGAGAATGATCTCGACCTGCTTATCGACCGGGCCGATGTGCGGCGTTTTACCGAAATCCTGTATCGGCTTGATTTCAAGGAGGCGCGGCCTAAACCGGACAAGGAATTGCCCGGCGTCCTGAATTATTACGGACACGATACGGACACTGGCCGGTTTGTGCACATCCATGCCCACTATCAGCTTATTCTGGGCGATGATGCCTCCAAGAACTATCGCCTGCCGATCGAGGGGCCCTATCTGGCATCCGCTGTTCAGGGCGAGCTGTTCAAGGTGCCGGGCATCGAGTTCGAACTGATCGTGTTCGTGATCCGCATGATGCTGAAGCATTCAACCTGGGATGCCATGCTGAGTTTTCACGGAAGCCTGTCGAAGTCGGCGCGCCAAGAACTGGACTATCTGATGGCTCGGGCCGATCTGCAGCGGATGCAGGAAAATTTGAGCCAGTCTCTGCCTTTTCTGGATAGCGCCGTATTTGACCGGTGCCTGCGGTCGCTGCAACCGGGCGGCTCCCTGATGTCCCGCTATAACGCAGGAAAACAGCTGCACCGACAGCTTCAGGCGCATGCCCGAAGTTCCAGGCTGTTAGATACCTGTCTGAAAATGTGGCATCGAGGCCTTTGGGGGACGCGCAAGTACCTGCTCAGACGGCCGACCAAAAAATACCTGATCCATGGCGGGGCCATTATCGCCCTGGTTGGCGGCGACGGCGCCGGCAAATCCACGGCGGTCAATGAACTGCACGGGTGGCTTTCGAAACGATTCGCCGCTAAAAAAATCCATTTGGGCAAGCCGCGCTGGGCATTGAGTACTTGGTTCATAAAAGGCGTATTAAAGATCGGGCGCAAGCTGGGGCTGTTCTCCAACCGTAAAGTCCCGGCTCAATCGCAGGGCGACGCGCAGTCGTTGGAACTGCCGGGCTATGGCTGGTTTTTATGGCATGTGGTTACGGCCCGCGACCGCTATCGTACCTATGCCCGGGCGCGGCGGCTTGCCACCAACGGCAGTCTGGTGATTTGCGACCGCTACCCTTTGCCGCAGATCAAGACCATGGATGGGGCGCAAACGAGCCGGTTCCTGCAGGCCGGGAAAAACAAACCGCTGATCAACTTCCTGATCCAATGGGAAACGAAGTATTACCGGCACATTCTGCCGCCTGATTTGCTGATTGTCATGAAAGTGGACCCTGACATCGCCGTTCAACGGCGCGCCGATGAGGACGCCGACTGGATACGCGGCCGCAGTCAGGAAATATGGGGCCTGGATTGGCAGGATGCGCCTGTACAGATTATGGATGCCGGGATGCCGCAAGCGCGGATGCTGGCGGAGCTGAAATCGCTGGTCTGGTCCAGGCTGTAGGTAGAGTCATGTTGATTGACAGCAATGTCTCGAAACGTCCGCCCTTGATTGTTGAAGTAGTGGGGCCGGCGGGCGCGGGAAAAACCACGATCCTGTCGGCCCTTAACCGGCATCGGCAGGCTATTCGCCCGATTTACGGCTTTCGCCGCAAGCGTTACATCCCTTTCTATGCCGGTCATGCGCTTTTATTGCTGCCTTTTCTTATGCGCCGGGGCTTGGCGGGCAAATGGCCGGCCTGGCAAGAGATCAACAGAATGATTCGCCTGAAAGCGATGCATCCGATCGTGAAACGGCTTCTGGCTGAAGACGGTACGGTCACTGTGCTGGACCAGGGGCCGGTCTATACCTTGAGCGTTCTGGCCGGATTTGGTTCCGAGAGCACCAGGGACCCGGCCTTTATCAAGTGGTGGGAACAGGCGCTCAGGGCATGGGCGGATACGCTGGACTTGATTGTCTGGCTCGATGCGCCGGACAGCGTTCTGCTGGAGCGCATTCACACGCGTGAAAAGCAGCACTGCGTCAAGGATAAATCAGACCGGGAGGCGATGGACTTTCTGATGCGGTTCCGAACCGTCTATAAACAAGTCATGGATAAACTGGCCGCGGAGCATCAAGGCCCCGCCTTGCTTTGCTACGATACCAGCCAGCAGTCGCTGGCCCATATTGTAGGCGATACCCTGGCGGCATTGGACATGAATACTAAAAACGGGGGAGGATCATGATGTTAAATGGCCGACGACAAAACCGGTTCGCGGCAATGGGCGGGCTGATCGTTATTTTGGCGGTTTTCATGGCCGGCTCCGGCGGCAGCCCGGCTTGGGCGGCGCGCGCCATACCGGCTTTTCCCGGCGCCGAAGGTTTCGGGGCCTACGCCATTGGCGGCCGCGGCGGGCGCGTGCTCGAAGTGACCAACTTGAATGACAGCGGCCCCGGCAGCCTGCGCGCGGCCCTGGAGGCCTCGGGGGCGAGGATCGTGGTTTTTCGCGTGTCGGGCACCATTGAACTGCTGTCCCGGATCAGGATAGAAAACCCGTTTGTCACGATTGCCGGTCAGACCGCGCCCGGAGGCGGCATCACCCTGAAGAACCATCCCTCCAATATCCGGTCGACGCTGGAGATCAGAACGCACGATGTGGTCGTGCGCCATATCCGCTCCCGGCCCGGACCCAGTGCCGAACCTTCCGATACGGTCGACGCGCTGACCATTTCCGCCGGACACAATATTATTGTCGATCACTGCTCCCTGTCCTGGGCCACGGACGAAGTCGTCAATACCTGGAACGATGTACACGATATCACCATCCAATGGAGCATCATTTCCGAAGGCCTGCAAAAAAGCACGCATCCCAAAGGCAAGCACAGCAAAGGCATGCTGCTGGGCAGCAACGGTGCCCAGCGCATCTCGGTGCATCATAACCTGTTCGCCCACAATTACGACCGCAATCCCGACGTTAATCTGGTCGGCGTGGTTGACGTGGTCAACAATGTTTTCTACAACGCCGCGCGCTGGAGCGAAATCAAGGACAAATACGGGCAGGGGAACCAGCAAATCAACATCGTGAACAACTACTACAAGCCAGGGCCCAGCAGCGGCAATAAAGGCTACGAGGTTTTTTATTACAGCAATACGGGACGCCACCCTGAAGTCTATGTCAAGGGCAACATCGGTTTTCACCGGACTTCCGATGGCCAGCCGCAGGAAGTGATCGTGCGTGAGGACAGCCGCTGGATGATATCGAACAGCCGGTTTCAGGCGCCCCCGATCACCATGGTTTCGGCTGCCGAGGCCTTCGATCTGGTCGTGGCGAATGCCGGCGCTACCGTGCCGATGCGCGATGCCATCGACCGGCGCATTGTTAAGGATGTCAGGCACGGGACCGGCAGGGTCATTAACGATCCGTCAGAGGTCGGGGGCTGGCCTGAACTTGTTTCGGGGATTGCGCCCGCGGACAGCGATCATGACGGCATGCCTGATGAATGGGAGGACAGCCACGGATTGAATAAACAGGATCCCGCCGATGGCGCCGCCTATCGAAACGACTCCGGCGAAACCCACCTTGATGAGTATCTCAATGAGCTTGCCGCGATAAGAAACGGAAGCACGCCATATTAAAATGATTTAATTATATTGAAGGTATTGAATATGTATTAAATAGAATTAAATATACGGAATTAATTAACTATATCGACTGCGATATTGTCAGTGGGCTTTATAATCTATAAGCAGCCGCTGTCCAATATTATTGTATTATTGATTTTTGTGAAAATTTTATAGTTTTATTGGGTCGATAAGTAGTTATACCAATAGTATTAACTTTTGATCTAAAAATATAATTAAAGCATGCTAAAAGTATAGTTGATCAATATTAAATTATATATAACAGTGTTTATTTAATTAAATAAACCGTGAAGTGCCGGGAATGAAAATCAGCAACCAGGCATAAAGATTTTCTGATAAATCCATGACGTAAAGAGGAAGCAAGAATGAGCGCATCAGTTCTGGTTGTAGGGGGGGCAGGATACATCGGGTCTCATATGACTAAACTATTAGTCAATGCCGGTTTAAACGTGACCGTTTTTGATAACCTCTTGCTGGGGCATCGCGACGCCGTCGTGACCGACTCGTTCGTTCAAGGGGATCTGTTAAACAAGGACGACCTGAAACAAGTGTTCCAGCACAGCAAGTTCGACGTGGTCATGCATTTCGCCGCCTTCGCCTATGTCGGCGAGTCGGTGGGCAATCCGCGCAAGTACTACCAGAACAATGTCGTGGGTACGCTGAATCTGCTCGATGCCATGCTCGATGCCGGCCTGGATAAATTCGTCTTCTCCTCCAGCTGCGCGACCTACGGCATTCCCCAGGCAATACCGATTACCGAGGATCAACCTCAAAATCCCATCAATCCCTACGGCAAAACCAAGCTGATGGTCGAGCAGATACTTGAGGATTATGCGCAGGCCTATCAGCTGAACAGTGTTTCCCTGCGTTATTTTAATGCCGCCGGATGCGATCCCGAAGGCGTGCTGGGCGAAAGGCATGATCCTGAAACCCATCTGATTCCGCTGGTTATCAATGAAGCGTTGCGCGTGCAGCAGGGCGGCCATCCGGACGATACCGAACTGTGCGTCTACGGCGACGACTTTGACACGCCGGACGGCACGTGCATTCGCGACTACATTCATGTCAACGACCTGGGGGCCGCGCATCAGGCGGCCATGGAAATGCTGATCCGGGGCGATATCACCGGCGCCCAAGCCTATAACCTCGGCAACGGCCAGGGTTTTTCCGTGAAACAGGTCATTGAAGCATGCCGGCGCGTAACCGGCGTCGATATCCGCTACAAGGTCATTGAGCGGCGCGCGGGAGATCCGCCCCGCCTGATAGGCAGCGCCGCGAAAGCGCAAAGGCATCTGGGCTGGCGGCCCGGAATCACCAAGCTGGACGCGATTCTCGAAACCGCCTGGCGTTGGTTTAGCGCTAGGCAGAAGCGGGAGTTCAGGCCTCTTCGGTAGTCGCGTCGAATCTTTTTTTCAACCTGGTACGTAATAGTCGGAAGAGTCATCATGAATATAAAAGATCTAGTTCGAAAACGTGCGCTTGTTACTGGCGGGGCAGGATTTTTAGGTTCGCATCTATGCGAGCGCCTATTAACCGAAGGCTATGACGTGCTCTGCGTCGACAATTTTTATACCGGCAGCAAAAAGAATATCGCCCATCTGCTGGGCAGTCCGCATTTTGAGTTCATGCGCCACGACATTACTTTTCCCCTCTATGTCGAGGTCAACGAAATCTTCAATCTGGCGTGTCCGGCCTCGCCGATCCACTATCAGTTCGATCCGGTCCAGACCACCAAAACCAGCGTCCACGGCGCCATCAACATGCTCGGTCTGGCCAAGCGGGTCAAGGCCAAGATTCTTCAGGCCTCGACCAGCGAGGTTTATGGCGATCCCAAGGTTCACCCGCAACGCGAGGACTACTGGGGCCATTGCAACCCGATCGGCATTCGCGCCTGTTATGACGAGGGCAAGCGCTGCGCCGAAACGCTGTTCTTCGATTATCACCGGCAACACCATTTGCGCATTAAAGTGGCCCGGATTTTCAATACTTACGGCCCCCGCATGCACCCTTCCGACGGCCGGGTGGTCTCCAATTTCATCCTGCAGGCGCTCAAGCATGAGCCCATTACCGTGTATGGCGACGGCAGCCAGACCCGCTCGTTCTGCTATGTCGATGACCTGATCGATGGCATGGTGAGGCTGATGAATACGCCGGACGAGTTGACCGGCCCCATCAACCTCGGCAATCCCAATGAATTCACCATTGTGGAACTCGCGGAAAAGGTGATCGACCTGGTCGGCTCGAAATCGAAAATCATCTTCGAACCGCTGCCCAGCGACGATCCGATACAGCGCAAGCCGGATCTGACGCTTGCGAAGGCGCACCTGGACGACTGGACGCCGAAAATAGACACCAGCGAGGGGCTGAGAAAAACCATTGAATACTTTGATGAATTATTGACCGGCGCCAATCAGTACGACCCTTATGGCGGCAGCTAGCGGTATTTTTTTACGCTTGCAGCAGGAAGCGTAGGGCGATCTTCGTTTTTATTGCTGAGTTTCAGGATGATTTCCCGCATTGCGTGTGGCCGGGCCTCGGATAAGGCGACGTTCATTGCATTCGAGACCCGGCGAAAGCCGCGATCGTCGGGAAAAATAAATAGATAAGGTCATTATTTCATGAACCAATGCAAGTCCTCGTTTATAACGCCGTCCAAAAGCCTGACTAAAAGGGCTTCCTTAAACGCGCTGGCCTCGATCATCGATTACGGTGCGCGCGTGCTTGTCGAATTCGTGATCAATCCCTTGCTGGTAGCCGGTCTCGGCAATTACCTGTACGGTTTGTGGCGCATATTGTGGCGCCTGAACGGTTATATGGACGCCGCCGGCGGACGTTCGGCCCAGGTTCTCAAGTGGGCGGTCGCCAAGGACCAGACCCTGACCAACTATGACGACAAGCGCCGCTACGTAGGCGGTACGGTGGCAGTGTGGTTTCTGTTTCTGCCATTGCTGACGATGCTCGGCGGGGTGCTGGTGTGGCTGGCGCCCATCCTGCTGGAGGTGCCTGAAGAATTTTTGTTGACGACGCAACTGACCATTGGCTTGCTGGCGTTGAATGTCGTCCTGTTCGGCCTGGTCGATATTCCCAGGGTGGTGCTTCAGGGCGAAAACCTGGGCTATAAGCGCATGGGGTTATCCGCGTTGCTGGTTTTAGCGGGCGGCGGCCTGACCGTCCTGGCTGTAATACAGGGACTGGGACTGGTCGGCGTGGCGGCGGCTACCATCGCCACGACGCTGATAAGCGGTATGGTGTTCCTGGGCGTGGTGCGCAGACAGGTGCCCTGGTTCGGCATTGCCAGGCCGACCCGGGAAATCACGCGCCGGTTTTACGGACTCAGCGGCTGGTTTGTGCTCTGGAAGATCGTATCGCAATTGATGCTGGCCGGCGATATCCTGATCCTGGGCATTTTCGATTCGGTGGTGCTGGTGACCGTCTACACGCTGACCAAGTATGTCCCCGAGACGCTGATCAGACTGGTGGGCACCGTTGTTTTCAACATCTCGCCGGGACTTGGCGGCATTATCGGGGCGGGCAATCTGGAAAAGGCCGTCAACGTGCGCGGTGAAATCATGGCGTTCACCTGGCTGTTGCTGACGGTAGCCGGGGCCTGCATTCTGCTTTGGAACCAGCTGTTCGTGCAGCTCTGGGTCGGCGACAGCTATTATGCCGGGCTGATTCCGACCTTGCTGATCATCTTGCTGGTGGCGCAGATCACCTTCATCCGCAATGACGCCAATGTCATTGACCTGACGCTGAACATCAGATCCAAGGTGTTGATCGGCGTGCTGGCGGAAACGCTGGCCCTGTCCCTGGCGGCCTTGCTCGTCAGCCGCTACGGAATGGGCATCGTGGGCCTGTGCATCGGCTCGATAGCCGGCCATTCCATTATCAGCGTGGTTTATCCTTTCCTGGTCGGCCAGGTGCTGGGCATTCGGTTTTATGACCAGGTGAAAGGCGCGCTGAGGCCGTTTTTTGTGACCTTGCTGTTATTGCTGATGATGCTGGGCGTCAAGCATTACGGCGAGAGCTATCACCAGGTCGCGATTGTTCTCGAAAGACTGCATAGCTGGCCCGGCCTTGTGCTCGGCGTAGCCGCAACGGCTATGGTGGTGTCGGTGCTGGCGTTTTACGGCGGCCTGTCCACGCGCCAGAGAAGCGGCCTGATAAAACGCCTTCAGGCCGTCATTAAACGCTGACACGGATGGCCGTTATATGATCAATAACAGGAGATTATCATGCTGACTCTCGCTAATTCCGCAACATGGCAGGACGATCGCGAGCGCACGGGATTTAGTCTGGTGCAGTCGCTGTTCTTGCTGAGTGCTTTGCTGGCGCCGCTGGAAATAAAGCTGGTGGCCAATCTGACGCTTTACGATGTGGTGACGGTCATTATCGGCATGCTGTTGCTGGTTTCCGGAAGCCGGAGCTATAAATTCCCGCCGGAAGCCATGACCATGGCCGCCTACGTTTTCCTGTTGTTCTCTTTGCTCAGCACGTTTCGGGCAACGCATCCGATGGAAGCGGTGACGCAAACCATGCAGTTCGCGTTTATTTTCTTTGTTCAGTTTCCGGTCATTCTGAATACCGTCAAGTCGCCGTCCATGCTGCGCGCCAGTGTCGTGCTATACCTGATCGGGACACTGATTCTCATGCTCTGGGCCATGATGCATCAGGAGACTTCCTCCATGCACAACCGCATCCGCACGTTCCATTCCGATAACCCGAATCCCTTGGGCTATGCCACGGCTTACATGTCGCCCTTCGTGCTGCATTTCGTGTTCGAGAAATGGCGGCAGCGGCGCCTGCTGAAGATGTTGATCGCGTTGTCGCTGTTATACCCGATGCTCTGGGCGCTGACCGCTTCCGGCTCGCGTGCCGCAACCGTGGCGACCGTGCTCGCCCTGATGATTTTTCTCAGCTTTCGCAACGGTTTTGAAATCAGCCTGAAAATCCCGCTGCGGATTGCATCGGCCTCGGTAGTCATCGGCGTGCTGGGTTATTTTGTCTATCATTCGGGTTATTTTCCTACCGTTCTGTGGGAACGCATCGACCGGACGCTGGCGTTCGAGGAAAGCCTGATCGATGACCGCAAGCGTCTGGCGATAGCCGCCTGGCGGGCGTTTATCGATTCGCCGTTCGTTGGCGTGGGACTGGATAATTTCCGTTACGTGTCCACGCACTACCATGTGCCGATGGTCACCGAACAGGCGCCGCATAACCTCTGGCTGCAGTTCATGGCGCAAATAGGCCTGTTCGGCACGCTGGGGTTCCTGGTCATCATCCTGTACTGGTTTTTATGCCTGTTCCGGGCGCAACAAGTCTGCCTCGATCCGTCGCGGCGCGAGTTCCTGTGGGCCTTCATCACCTCATTCACCACCATCATGGCGCTATTCATGTTCGTGCCCATGATGATTCAGCGGCAGTACTGGTTGCTTTACGGGCTGGGTCTGGCCGCCGCGTTTTATACGCTGAACCAGCCGATGAGAGCGTTCGGCGCGGGTAACAGACCGTTTGTTAACAAATAAGGGAGAAAACATCATGAATAATCACGACAAGCCGCTGGCGATTTTGCGCATTGTGACGACAATCGCCGAAACCAGCGAACCTTATAACCAATACTCGCTGCCCCTGGCCGGCAAGCAGGACATTACGCTGTGCAGCTATTTCAAGGCGACCGTGCCACCGCCGCCCGCGACGATTACCTTCATCGAGGGCGACGGCACCCTGCCGGGATTCTATCGCGCCCTGAAAACGGCTTTTGACGCCAGGCAATACGACATCATCCATATCCATATGGTCATCGCCGGGTTCCTGTTTCTGCTGGCCAATCTGGCATTCGGCAAACCGATGCGGTGCACCGTGTTCACCGTGTCCAATTCCTATCAGAGTTACAAGCTCAGGAACAAGCTGATGCTGCTGCCGGTGTTCGCGTTTTTTCAGCGCGTGGTTTGCAACAGTCATGCCGTTTTTGACAGCTTTCCCGTTATTTATAAATGGCTGGGCGGCAAACGGCTGTGCACGATTCAAAACGGCGTCGACATAGACCGCGTGGACGGCTTTCTGCGGGATAACCGTCCGGCGCCTCGCACCGGCGGGTTCACAGTCATATCGGTCGGGCGGATCATAAAAATCAAAAATCCGCTGACCGTCGTCAATGCCTATCGCAAGAGCGCCGCGCCGGGCGATCGCCTGATCTTCGTCGGCGAAGGCGACATGCGCGCGCCGGTACTGGCCAAGGCCCGGGAACTCGGTCTGGAACATGACGTGCAACTGACCGGCCTGGTGCCCAGAAACCGGGTGTACGAGACCTTGTCCGAAGCGGATGTATTCATTTCCTGCTCTTACGGCGAAGGCTTGCCGGTCGCGGCGCTGGAAGCGATGGCCTGCCGCTGTCCGGTCATCCTGTCCGATATCCAGCCGCATCGCGAAATCGCAAACGGCACGGATTTCATTCCGCTGGTGCCGGCTGACGACAGCGACGGCTTCGCACGGGAGATCAGCCGGTTCCGAAGCTTGCCCGCGGCCGAAAGGCAAGCGGTCGGCGAGCGGTGCAGGGCATGGGCCGAAAAGCATTTCAGCCTGGCCTCCATGAACCGGCAGTACGCCGAATTGTTCGAGCGGATGAGATCGGGCGGGGGCCCCTCACAAAAGACCGCTGTCGATAGGCTGGCCACGTCCAACAGGGAACGCGTTTAAGAGCAGGGATTCCGGCGGCCATCACTGTGTTCGTTTACCGAAACCGGATACCCCGTCTGGAGGTTTATTAAAAACGGCGGCAAACAGGTATGCAGGATTATTTATTTTAAAATTATTGAACCGTTTATATAAGCGGGTATTGGTTTGCAAAAAACTCTTTAATTACCCGCGCTTTTATTTTTCAAGGTTTAATGGCTGACTTGTAAGTAGTCATACCAATAGTATATGTAATGAACCTCAAAATATAATCAAATCGTATTCAATAAAAACAATAACAGGGAACTGTTTAATAGTATTCAAGAAGCAGGAATACCTTATTTTAATTGCTGAATAAACATAAAAAATAGATACCGATTAGAACCCAATAACGAGGTTTTTCCAGATAACCAGATGCCCGGTAGTTGAAAGCGGTAAGGCAGGCGTACAGATCGAAGCCCGATGCCGTTCAATTTTTCCGGTTTCCTCCAACTCAGTAAGTTTGAGCTTATAAAGATGCAGATTGAATTAGTGGGTTGTACCAGCGCAGGCAAGACGACGCTTGCCAGGAAAATGGTTAAGGTCGGCCAGGCGGTTGGCATCGATGTTCAGTTAAGCGACGATTTTCTGTTGGCCTGCATTGGACTGAATTGGATCAGTAATGAATTTATACGCAGGCGTATCGTGGAATTATGGGCCTTGCTGACTTGCCTGCTGTTTCTGCGCAAGTATCGCGCGCTTTTCCGCTTTATCATCCGAACCTGCTTCCAGACGTCCGGTTCATGGCTTTATCGAATCAAGCTGGCCAGGGTCACGTTGCGGAAGATAGGCATTCACGAAATCATCCGCCGCCGCAGTACTGACCGGCAGGCGGTTCTGCTCGACAATGAAGGCATATTGCAAGCCAGCCATACGCTCTTCGTCCATGCCTCAGGCCCATCGTTCACGGGTTGCCTGACCGATTTTCTCCGGCTGATGCCATTGCCCGATGTCATCGCCTACCTGAAGCAGCCGGAACAGCTGTTGATCGAAAGAACGCGGGCACGCGGCCACAATCGTATCCCGGAAGGGTCAGACAGCGGGGAGGTGGCATCATTCATTTCACAGGCGGTGCTGATGTTCGAGGAAATCCGGGGCTATCCGGGGCTGGCGGACCGGCTGTTAATCATAGACGGCGAACGGAACCGGCTAGAGCCTCGTGAAGCGCCTGCCGATCCGCTGCTGGAATGGGCCGCCGATCTGATTCGTGCAGGGCTCGCCCATGCCCCGGCGAGTAATCAGCTCGATGCCGGCAATACGAGCGGGTACCCGGCCCTTAAGGCCATTCCAACGACGCAACAATAGGGACCGAGCATGAGCGTGAATTTAGCAACCCCCATCAACGCGGACCTGGCCACCCGGTTCATGGAATCACTGAACAGCCAGGCTATCGACTATTGCCACTGGAAAAGCAACCTGTCCTTGTCGCAGGCGCTGGCGGGCGAGGAAGACCTGGATATCCTGGTGGACCGCAAGGCCTTGCCGAACATCATCGGCCTGTTGACGGATCTTGGCTTCAAGGCCGCGGTCCTGAAGTCGGGAGCCAACGTTCCGGGCATATTCCATTACTACGGCATTGACGCGCGGACCGGCGGGATTTGCCATGTGCATCTTTTCAGCCGCGTGCTGACCGGCGAGAGTTTCGTTAAAAGCCATACGCTGCCGTTCGAAAGCATGCTGCTGGACAATTGCGATTACATCGGGCCGGTGCGTGTCGCATCCCGGTCGGCCGAATTGGCGCTGTTTGTGTTAAGAACCTTTATCAAGTACGGCTCGCTGCTGGATTTGCTGCGCGTGGCGGGCGATCCCGAAGCCATCCGCACGGAACTGCGCTGGCTGAAGGAGGGCGGGGATGCCGCCGAGGCCGTCTCATTGCTGGAAAAACACTGCCCGGTCATCGATAGGGCGCTGTTTTTCAAGTGCATCGAGACGCTGGAAGACCCCACCAGTATCGCGCAGCGCATGCGGGTTGCCAGAACCGTGCGGCGGCGGCTGCGCATTTACGCGAAATATACGCCGCTGACCCGGCTGCTCGCCTACGCGCAACTGTTATCGATCAAGCTTCGGCAACGGCTGACCGGTAACAGAAAAAACAAGACCCTGCATGCCGGTGGCGCGATTGTGGCCTTCGTGGGCGCGGACGCCACGGGCAAATCCACGCTGGTCAACGAAACCGGCCGCTGGCTGGGCAGCGTATTCGCGGTCAGGCGGGTGCATGTCGGCAAGCCGCCGTCCTCATGGGCGACGCTGCCGGTCAACCTATTGTTGCCGTTGATGCGGCGCTGGCTGCCGCATCTGCGCCGCAGCGGCGTCAGCGACAGGGGCCTTCCGGCCGATGTGCCGTCGTTGCCGAAGGCCGGACAGGGCCCGCGTTCCCTGATCTACGCGGTCAGGGCGGCGGCGCTGGCCTGGGACCGGTACCGGTTGCTGATCAAGGTCAGGGCGTGGGCCGCGAATGGCGATATCGTCATCTGCGACCGTTATCCGACCGACATCATCGAGGCCATGGACAGCCCGCGTCTGCGCGAACTGTCGGCAAAAGGCGGCATCAAGGCCGCGCTATATAACCGCCTGGCCCGGTTCGAAAATGCCTTGTACAGAAACATGCCGCCGCCGGATGCCGTGCTGCGGCTGAGGGTTTCGGTGGAAACGGCCAAGCAGCGCAACCGCAACCGCAGGGATGAAGTCGGCATGGATGACGAGGATTATCTGGTGGCGCGGCATCGCGAAATTCGCGACTGGTACAAGCATGGCACCAAGTATATCCATGATATCGACACGGAGCAGTCGCTGGAAGCGACCATTCTTAACGTCAAGAAGGCTGTATGGGAATCGCTCTGAAGCCTGTTGTTTGTTTCATCAATTTTTATATCAGGAAGGCGAAGTGAAATGGAGCGGATAAAAATACTGCATCTGATAACGCATTTGGGGTTTGGCGGCGGCCTGGATAATACCTTGTTGACGGTCAGGGACCATTCACGCGACCGCTTTGAAGTTCACCTGGCGGCCGGCACGGTCGAACCCGGCGAGGACTATTCGGACTGGAGCGAGCGCGCCCGGGAATATGCCGACGTCCTGTTTATCATACCGGATCTGCACCGGTCCGTTCATTTGCTGAATGACTTGCGCGCGGTACGCCAGATCGCCGACCTGATCAGGAAGGAAGACTACCGGATCATCCATACCCACACGACCAAGGCCGGCATTCTGGGTCGGATTGCGGCGCGGCGTTCAGGCGTGCCGGTGGTGATCCATACCTATCATGCGTTCGCCTGGCAAGTGGCTTATGTCTCTCAGGTTTCGGCCTGGCGACACTATCTGGCGGGCTTGAAAGAGCGCCTGTATGTCGCGGTTGAACGCTATGGCGCTACTCTCAGCGATGCCCTGATCACGGTGGCGGACATGAACAAGCAGGAAGTGATCACGCGAAAGGTCGCGCCCCCGGAAAAGCTGTCCACGATTTACAGCGGCATCGACCTGGACCGTTTTCGCGCCAAGACCCACGATCGGAACGAACTCTGCCGCCAGTTCGGTCTTGATCCGGCGCGGCCGATCGTCGGCATGATCGGCCGCCTGTCGATCCAGAAAGCGCCGCTGGATTTCGTTCAGGCCGCCAAAACCGCCTTGCAAAGCCGGCCCGATGCCCAGTTCATCCTGGTCGGCGACGGGCCCCTGGCGCAAGCGGTGCAAGCGGCGATCGGTGCCGAGCAAAGAATCAGGATTCTGGGCTTCAGGGAGGATGTGACGGAAATATTCACGGTTCTGGACGTATTCGCGCTGTCCTCTTTGTGGGAAGGATTGGGGCGCGCTTTGACCGAAGCGATGATCATGAATGTGCCGGTGACGGCAACCCGCGCGGGCGGCATACCCGAGCTGGTGATTCACGGCGAAACCGGCTTGCTGGCCGATCCCGGCGATAGCGCGCAACTGGCCTGGAATATCGTATGGCTGCTGGATCATCCGGACGAGGCGCGAAAAATGAGTGAGCGCGCCATGGCGCGGGTGGTGCCGGCATTTAGCGGACAACACATGGTAAAACAGATCGAGGCGCTTTATGAACGCGTATTACTGGAAAAAGGAGCCCTGTTATCCAGATGAAGCATGGGATGCGCGTTATGAGCCAATCTCGTTTCGCCCCCCTGGACCGGTTTCGCTGAAGGATGATTACAAAGCACAGAGCAAGCGCGGGGCCTTGCCTTTTATCGGCAGCATACTCGTGGTCTGTGTCGGCAATATTTGCCGGAGCCCTATGGCGGAGGCCGTGTTCAGGCAGGCCCTGCAGGATGCGGGCCTGGGTATCATCCGGGTCGGTTCCGCCGGCTTGAACGCCCCGGTCGGAAAACGGCCCAGTCAGTCGGCGCAGCGATTGATGCTGGAAAGAGGGGGCGACATATCCGTGCAGGGCGCCCGCCAATTAACAAGCACATTGATGGACGAGACGGATTTGATCCTGGTTATGGAAACGGAACATAAGAAATGGATTGCAAGGCAATATCCCGTCGCGCGCGGGAAAATTTTTCGCCTGGGAGAATGGAGCGATTTCGAGGTGCCTGATCCAGTGGGGCTGCCGGATAAAGCATTCGAAAATGCTTTATTGTTGATAGAAAAAGGCGTGGCTGACTGGATATTAAAATTACAAAGAGATTAGTTATGAAAAAATATGTTTATCTTGTTTCTATCGCGTTCCTGACAGGCTGTACACTCGTGCCGGGTATGCACATGTCAGCCCCTTCCTCGAACGTGCCTGGCGTGAAAGTCATACCGATCACGGCCGAGACGCTGCGTGTCCAGGCTATTAACCGTGCGGCCTACCATAAAACCGACATACAGCCCGTTTTCGCGGCATACAACCGGCTGGAGGAATACCAATACCGCATTGGCCCTCACGACGTCTTGTCGGTAACCGTGTGGGAACACCCCGAACTGACCATTCCCGCCGGCGAGTTCCGATCGCCTGAAGCGGTCGGGCACCTGGTGGCCGAAGACGGCACGATCTTTTTCCCCTATGCGGGTACGGTCCACGTGGCCGGGAAAACCCAGCCCGAGGTTCGCCGCATGCTGGCCGAAGGCATTTCAGGCGTTATCGAGAATCCGCAGGTGGACGTGAAAGTGGTCGCCTTCCGGAGCCAGCGGGCTTATGTTTCCGGCGAGGTCGCCAAGCCGGGGCCGCAGCCGGTCACCGATGTACCGCTGACGATCACCGAAGCGATCGGCTTTTCCGGGGATTTCACGCCCGACGCCGATTTGGCCAATGCCGTCCTGACCCGCAACGGCGTGGCCACTAAAGTGGATCTGCTGGCCCTCTATGACCGAGGCGATATGCGGCAGAATATTTTGTTGCAGGATGGCGATATCCTGCATATCCCCGATCGCAATACCCAGAAGGTGTTTGTCATGGGCGAGGTGGTAAGGCCCATGTCGGTGGTCATGCACAAGCGCGGCATCACCTTGACCGAAGCCCTGGGCGAAGCCGGCGGCGTGAATCCAGGGACCGCGGCGCCGGAACATGTTTTTGTCATCCGCGGCAACGACGACCTCTCGGAAGTTTACCATCTGGATGCGGAATCGCCCGATGCGCTGATCCTGGGCGATCAGTTCCGGCTGATGCCGCACGATGTGGTCTATGTGGAAGCGACCGACTTCACCCGCTGGGACCGTCTGATCCAACAACTCGTGGCAACATCAACAGTTGTCAGAAATTTCGGCCGAATCACCGGATCACAATAACCGGGCAAGACCGGAGAGCCAGGAGCTCTGGCTTGAGCGAACATGAATTGAAGAACATCGTTTTGATTGCATAACCGGTATTGCGCAGGCTATCCGCCCCCGCAATACCGGTAAAAGCCATAGGAGAAGGTCTGTGAACAAGCCTACAAATACCGGTCCAGAGTCCACTGCCGGGGAAACCAGCCAGGATATACCCAAATCTTCCGAGGATAACGGAGGCGCATTGTTAAAAAAATCCCAGGATGAAGTTATTCGTCTGCGGCGCGAGATGCAACGGATAAAACAGGAGCAGGAACTTCTCGGCAAACTGGGATTTAACCGGGAGCCGCCCGAAATGCCCGCGTACTTCGCTCCGCCGCCAAGTTTCAATACGTCACATGTCGCGCTGGGCGAATTCCTGGCAACCCTGGCCGATGCGAAGGGCACCATCGCCAAGATCACCGTGCTATTTGTTCTGATCGGCGCCGTTTACCTGTTAACGGCTCAACCCGTTTACCGAGTGGATGCCCTGTTGGAGACCGGCATGCGCATGGATTTGCTGGCCGATATTTCCAAAGGCTTCAAGGAAGAAACCGTGGTCAATGAAGAAATCGAAATCCTGCAATCGCGTAAATTGCTGGGACAAGTGGTTGATGAATTAAAGCTGGATATCATTGCGCAGCCTGTCCACTTCCCGATAATAGGGGCGCCCATCGCACGCATGAACAACAAGATCAGGTCGTTGATCGGTCCGTCCTACAAGCCGGGACTGCCGTTTTTCGATTTGAATGCGTATGCCTGGAATAGTGAAAATATCACGGTCGAAACTTTCGATGTGCCGGCCGCTTATATCGGCAGGCCTTTTACGCTTATTGTGGAAAAAGGCAAACGATACCGTCTTCTGGATGAGGATGGCAACTTGCTGACCGAAGGCGAGGCGGGCGTACTGAACACAAACTGGCTGCCGAGCGACGATACTACGCCCGCGCTGCTGATATCCAGTATAAAGGGCAAAGCCGGCACGCATTTCGATCTGATGCGAATCGCCCCGGTCGATGCCATTACCCGATTAAGTGAATTTCTTACGGTCATGGAAAAAGGCCTGGGATCGGGGGTCGTGCAAATCAGCCTGGAAGGCCCCGATAAAGATCAAATCACGCTCATCGTGAACAGGATGGTCAAAACGTTTACCACTCAGGAACGGGAAAGGAAATCCGAAAAGATCAGCTTGTCGCTTGATTACATGGAAAAACAAATGCCGGAACTCAAGGAGAAGGCGGAAAAAGCCGAAGCGGCGCTGCACGGTTTTCGCCAGCGGCATGGCGCCGTTGATCTCACCAAGGAGACTCAAATCCTGCTGGAAAGAATGGTGGGTATCGAGGCCGAGTTGTCCGAGTTTCGGAGGAAACGGACTGAATTGCTGCCTCGATTCACACCCCAGCATTCCAGTATTCTCGCCCTGAATGCGCATATCGCTAATTTAAACGGCGAATTGTCCGCGATCAAGAATAAGGTCAAGAACTTTCCCAATACCGAGCAGGAAGTGCTGCGCCTTTCCAGGGATGCCGAGCTTTATTCCCAGCTCTATGCCTTTCTCAGAAACAGGATCGGCCAACTGAAAGTCGTGCAGGAAGCACCGGTCGGCTATGTCGGCGTCGTCGATCTTGCCGTGCCGTCGGAAGACCCTATAAAACCGCAAAAAGCGGCAGTCATGGGGCTTTCCGTCACATTAGGCCTGTTTATAGGATTGGGCGCCGCCTTCCTGCAAAAATCCCTGCACCAAGCCGTTAAAGATCCGGAGATTATTGAGAAACAGTTGGGGCTGCCCGTTTATGCGACCGTGCCGCACAGCGTCAAACAACGCAAATCATCGAAAAAAGGCGACGGTACGAGGCTGGCGGTGCTGGCCGAGACCGAAACATCGGATCCCGCGGTTGAAAGCCTGCGCAGCTTGCGGACTTCATTGCACTTTGTGCTCCTTGAGTCGCAGAACAATATCATTATGGTGACCGGACCCTCGCCGGGGATTGGGAAAAGCTTTCTGTCGGTAAACTTTAGCGCCGTGATGGCCAGCGCCGGCAAGCGTGTATTGTTGATCGATGCCGACATGCGTAAAGGGCATCTTCATAAATACTTCGACCTGGAAGGGACGGAAGGGTTGTCGGATGCCATAGCAACAGGCAAATCCATCGCACAGGTGGTCAGGCGGACGCATATCGACGGGCTTGAGGTTATCTGTAACGGCACCATGCCGCCCAATCCATCCGAATTGCTGTCTCATGAACGATTTGTGACGGCGATAGAGAAAATCTCCTTGCTTTATGATTATGTCATCATCGATTCGCCTCCGGTGCTGCCGGTGACCGACCCGGCCATCATAGGCAGGCTGGCCGGCGCCGCGCTGCTGGTCGTCAAGGCGGGCTCGCATACACTGCGCGAGATCGAGCAAAGCGTCAAGCATCTGAAACTGGGCGGCGTAAACCTTCGCGGCGTGGTGTTCAACGACATGCCGGTGTCCACCAACCGTTACGGCTACGGCGGGTACTACGGTTACGCCTACACCTATGCCTATGCGGACAGTACGGACAGGAAGGAATCATAAGGATCAATCAAGACATAACCGGCGCGAAGCGCTCCAAGTCCCCGGCTGATGATAGGCGGCTGCCGGGACGAGGGCGCTTGTGCCCCTATCGGGTATTCGACCCGCAAAATCCATCATTCGAGCATCTTGTTAAGTAATGAACATGGAATAAATCAGGAATTGTAGGTGCGAATTCACTTGTGCCCTTCAGGGTATTCGCACTGTGCGGATACCAACAGTAGGCGCCATAGGCGAATCCGCACCTACACCGGAAATTCATCCGCGTACTTGAGGAAGTTATTTTATGCGCGTTCCTAAGCATTTAAACGCGCCGGCAAGTTTTGAAACCGGCATATGCGATATTCCTGCCAGGGCATACATGATCCTAATAGCTTCGCAGTGCTGCATAAGATTTGAGTTACATCAGCTAATCAGCATATTTTCAATAGCATAGGTAATCTTACGAATTTTCCTGTGCTCTATTCCGAGTATAAATGAACGCTATCAACGTCAAGAATCTGAACTTATGGAAAGCCCTTCAGTGTTTCTTGTTCATCTGGACAATTTCTAAGCATGAATTAAGGAGAATAATAATGACACGTGAATACCAACCATTTAAACCATTTAAAGCACTGTTGCTGCTATCCGCCGTCTCCATGCTCGGCGGTTGCGGAGGTCATCCACCTATCGACAAGATATCAGCCGCGGAACAAGCGCTGAATCAGGCCAATTTAACCGAGGGCGATACCTATGCGCCGTTAGAAATGCGTGTCGCCCAGGACAAACTCAACCAGGCCAAGGCAGCGATGGACAATGAGGAATACGAAAAAGCGGCGGCACTGGCCGATGAAGCGTCGGTTAACGCCGATCTGGCTGCCGTGAAAGCCGATTCTGCAAGAACCACGAATAAGCTGGATGGATTAAAGCGAAGCATCGATTCATTACGCCATGAATTAGGAATGAAAATGCAACCGGATCAATAGAAATAAACCATCAAGCGACTGCTCTAGAGCGTTAGATAGTTAAACTTATTAAGGAGTAAGACTATGTCAATTATAAAGTGGAACGCAGCTTCAGTTTATTGCAAGGCCGGAATTCTGATAGGAACCATACTCATGCTGACAGGTTGTGCAGTAGAACCGCACAGGGGGCTGGAAGAAGCAAGACAGAACCTGAACCGGGCCAAGCAGGATCAGGTCATTGCCGAGTATGCCCCCGTCGCTTTATACGATGCCGAGAAGACTATTACAAAAGCTGAAAATGCGTGGATGGAAGACGACGATGAAGATTATGCCAACCACATGGCTTACATGACCAACCAGCAGATAAAAATTGCCGAGGAAAAGGCACGGCAAAAGGCCGCCCAGCTTGAGTTCTCAAGATTAAGCGATGAAACACAGCAACTGCAGCTGCAAGCCAGAACACAAGAGCTTGAGGCGTTAAAAGCGCAAAAAACCGATCGCGGCATGCTGATCACCATGGGTGATGTGCTGTTTGAGACCGGTAAAGCCGATCTCAAGTCAGGCGCCTTGCAGAATCTTTATCGATTGGCCACATTCCTGCGGGAAAACCCCAGTCGCAATGTCCTCATTGAAGGGCACACGGACAGTGTCGGTTCAAAACAGAACAATCAGCTCCTGTCTGAAAGACGCGCCCACTCGGTGGCGACCTTCCTAATGAACAACGGCGTGGATAGTACGCGGATAACCGATGTCGGCTACGGTGAAGACTTCCCTGTCGACACCAACAGCACCCCGGCTGGCCGCAGAAACAACCGGCGGGTGGAAGTCATTGTCCTGAATGAAGGCGAACCGCCCAGGCTGAGACGTTAATTAATCCGTGCTCAATGAGCGCATGGCATTAACCAGAGAAGGAAGCACGGGCGCGCATTCACTTGCGCCCCAGAGCACAGGCAGGCTGGATTGCTCAATCGCGGCATACAACCATTGTGCGGATACTTTCAACAAGCTTAGGACTTACGCAGTTAGCCTGTTCATCCGTCGAAACAAGCGGCGTTAAAACCTGTGGGAGCGACTTCAGTCGCCTTTTATCTGAATGGGCGACTGAAGTCGCCCCCACAGGCTTGCGTAAGTCCTGAAGCTTTATGCCCGCTTCCGCACGAGTCTTGATGCAGGAATGCGGCAAGGGCTACTGCCTCAAGTCCTTAACCACGCGCACGACTTCAGTATCGCCGGCGATCGCCTCAATGCTGAAGCCCAGCTTCTTCATCAGCGACAACATGGGCTCGTTGATCGCCAGCACTTCGCCCTCAAAGAACGACATGCCTTTGTATTTGGCCGCCTGCATCAGGGTTTTCATGATCCGGGTGCCTATGCCCAGGCCCTGGCAGTCATCGGAGACCACCAGCGCAAACTCCACGGAGTGGCCGTCGGGATTCATCATGTAACGGCCCACGCCCAGCTCGGAAGGCATGCCGTCGTGCTCGGTGATGGCGACAAAGGCCATCTCGCGGTCGTAATCGATCTGCGTGAAGCGCACGATCATTTCCGGCGTTAATTCCTGCAGGGATTGCATGAAACGGAAATACTTGGTGCGCTCCGACAAGCGGTGCACGAAATCCTTTTCCATATCCGCGTCCTCGGGACGAATGGGGCGGATGGTGATGTTCATGCCGTTGGCCAGCTGATAATGTTGGGTCAATTCATGGGGATAGGGATGGATCGCCATGTGCGAGTAAGGCATGAGCTGATGCGAGACTTCGGCCTTGATGCGCGCGTCCACGGCCATGACCCCGTGTTCGTCGACGATCAGCGGATTGATGTCCAGCTCCAGGATTTCCGGCAGTTCACTGACCATGATCGAGATATTCAGCAATACATCGATCAGGGTTTTCATATGGACCGGCGGCAGTTGGCGAAAGGCTCGCAAATATTTGGCCGCCCGGGTTTTGGCGATCAGCTGTTCGACCATATAGGCATTGAGCGGCGGCAGGGCGACGGCGTTGTCCCGCAGGATCTCCACCATGGTTCCGCCCAGGCCGAAACTGATGGCGGGTCCGAACACCGGATCCCTGACCACGCCGATCATCAGTTCGCGGCCGCTGAGCGAGCGGTACATCGGCTCAACCGTCATGCCTACTTCAGTGATTTCCGGATACTTGCGCTTGATGGCCGCTTCCATCTCGGTGAAATTGCGGGACACATCCAGGGCGCTGTTGATGTTCAGCCGGACGCCGCCGATATCGGATTTGTGGCTGAATTCGGCCATGTTGACTTTCAACACCACCGGAAATCCCAGGGTTTCGGCAGCAATCATGGCGTCCTTGGCGCTGGTTACCTTGATAGTCTGCGTGACTGGAATATGGAAGGCCGCCAGTATCGCTTTCGACTCCTGCGTCGTTAACACCTGCCGGCCTTCCGACAGCACGCGCTCGATAATCAGCCGCGCGCCGATCACATCGGGAGGCGTCAGTTCATCCGAAGGCGAAGGGATTTGCTTGAGCAGGATCTGGTTGCGGCTGTAGGCCGCCAGAAACGAAAAGGCATCGACCGCCACTTCCGGCGTATTGAAGTGGGCGATTTTACTGTTATCGAACAGGTTCCGGCCTTCCTGCACGCGCGCGCCGCCCGTCCACGAAGCCAGCACCGGCTTCCTGCTGGACTTGGCGCCCTCGATGATGTACTGGGCCACCTGGGTCGGGTTGGTCATGGCCTGCGGCGTCAGAATGACCAGCACCCCGTCGATGTTCTTGTCTTTCAGGCAGATGTCCAGCGCCTGCTTGTAACGTTCGGGCGTGGCGTCGCCGAGAATATCGATAGGATTGGCATGCGACCAGTGCGCCGGCAGCACTGCGTCCAATGCCTCCAGGCTGGCCGGGCTCAGCTCGGCCATCTTGATGCCGTCGTCCTCGGCGCGGTCGGTGCTCATGACCCCGGGGCCGCCGGCATTGGTGATGATCGCCAGCCGGTCCTGGCGGACTACATAATTATTGGCCAGCACGCGCGCGGCCGAAAACAGTTCGGCGATGCTGTAAGCCCGGACGACGCCTGCCCGCTCGATAGCCGCATCAAAGACATTATCGCCGCCGACCAGGGCGCCGGTATGCGACATGGCCGCCTTGCTGCCCGCCTCATGACGGCCGGACTTGATCAGAATCACCGGTTTCAGGCGCGCGGCGGCTTTCAGGCCGCTCAAAAAGCGGCGGGCGTCGCGTATGCCTTCCACATACATCAGAATGCCGGTGGTTTTGGCATCCATGGCCAGATAATCCAGCACCTCACCAAAATCAACGTCGGCGGCCGCGCCCATCGAGACGACCGTGGAAAAACCGATATCCTGGGACTTGGCCCAATCCAGAATGGCCGTGCACACGGCACCCGATTGCGACAGCAGCGCCAGGCTGCCGTCCTTGACCGGCCCTTCGGCGAAAGTCGCATTCAGCTGGCCGCTGGGCCGGACGATGCCCAGGCAGTTCGGGCCGACGATGCGGATGCTGTAACGGTGCGCGATATCGAGCACTTCCTGTTGCAGCCGTCTGCCTTCGGCGCCCAGCTCGCCGAAGCCCGCGGTGATGATAATGACCGAGGCGACGCCCTTGTCGCCGCATTGACGCATGATGTCCGGCACCGTCGCGGCCGGCGTCGCAATCACGACCAGATCCAGTTCTTCGGGGACGGCCGCCAGATCCGGATAGGCCTTCAAGCCCTGCAGCGTTTCGCGTTTGTTGTTGACCGGGTACAGCCCGCCTTTAAAGCCCGCCTCCCGCATATTGAGCAGCAGGCGATAACCGACGCTGTTCTCGCGTTCGGATGCGCCCACGATTGCCACAGACTTGGGTGTGAAAAAAGGGCTGAGATAATGAGGTCCCATGGCGGCTCCGGTAAAAGGTGAGAGGAGTGGAAATGTTACCATTTCGCGCTTTAAGCCCGGTTATATTTTTGTGACATGGTTCAGGTAAGCCAAAATGGTACACTGCTGTTTTTTTGTATTCATGATAGATATGTTGACACGTTTGTTTGCAAGGTTATCGATGGCGCTATGGTTGAGCGCCGTATTGTCCGGGCAGGCCGCCGCCCATGTCGGGGAGCATCACAGCCAGAACTGTTTTGCCGAGGTAGGCGGCATCAGACTCAGGCTGAGCGGCTACCAGTTCCAGCCGGGATTGGAGAATGAGCATTTTTGCCGGATTTTCCCTGAACTCGGGCAGATCATTATCGCGGTCGAACCGCTGGAGGAAGGGCAGGAAGACAAGCTGATCGCGCTGGAATTGCTGGAACTGTCGTCATGGACCGACGGGCTGTTAAATAACGGCACGGCTTTTACCGTCATCAAGCAACAGCCGGCCAAGCCGTTCGGGGACGGGCTTATTTCCATTCAGCAAACCATCGGGCAACGCGGCGTTTACGGCCTGGACATGACCATCCAGGACGAGGCGGGCCAGCTCCAGCATCAGCGTTTTTTATTCCTGGTCGGCATCCCGGTCAAAAAGATACTGGCGGCTCTTGCCGGGTTGGTGCTGCTGGGACTGGCGGGCTGGAAGATAACGAAAAAGGATTAACAGGGCGACTTAACTGAATATTTCACCACGAACGACTGCATGGGCAGATATTTGCTCCTGCAATATCTGCATTTACCCCATCCCTGGGGCTCATGCAGGAGGTAGGTAGAAAACTGCTCCTGCGTTTTCGACATTCGCCACATCCCTGTGGCTTAGCACCAACAGTAGGCGCTTTAGGCGCAGCTTCCGCTCCTGCTCTCGCTAAGTACCTACATCCCTGTAGGCAACGCAGGAGCAGCGTAGCGGTGTGCCGAGGTCACGAATGCCTCCCAGGACAGGAAATGATTCCGTCATTTCTCTGCATTCACCCCATCCATGGGGATTATGGAGGCGGTAGAATGGGGTCTGGAACAGCCATCGAGAATACGAAGAAAATCATTCGATTAATTTCCATGCGGCGCAATACGGCTTTGCCTATTGCGCCTTATGAATTGCGCCTTATCGCGTTAGTGCTTACTGTGGCCGGGGCTAAGCGGTTTTGTCACCGTGCGAATTTGGTAAGACGCATGACAGGCGACGCATTTGCTCATGGAGTCGCTCAATTGGCGTAGTGTGAGTTTAGGGTCTTTTTTTGATTCCGCGTCCGAAGCGATTTGATCAAAATCCTGATGCAAGGACATGCCTAACCCCATAAATTCTTTGGGCAACACGCCCTTCAGGTGATCCTCGGCTTTATGTGCCATGCTCATACCTAAAGGACGAGCGTATTGGGCAACCGCTGCCATGTCATCTTTGGAAAGTGCGGCCAAGATGTTTTGCGTGCCGGATAACAAAGCCCGCATTTCCTCAAGCACATGACCGCGTTGAGCCTCGGAAAGTTTGAGGGTTTGGCGATCGTCGTGGTCGCCTGCAAAGGCAGCGGTTGCTAGCAGCGAGTAGGCAATGATTGCTATTGATTTTTTCAATTGAAGCTCCTTGGTTGAAAGTTAAGTGGCCTAATGTTAAGCATAACCGGACGTAAACAGCTGAGCGCAACGTAGCTTTTTGCGGTCCGAGTTTATGCGTTTGTTATGCATTTTCTTCGTGTTTTTTCTGCCAGAAAGATAATTGATAATCATCATAATCTTCTGGATTATCAGGAATATAAAACTCAACGACGCAAGGCTTATTTGGGAAAAAGTATGCTAGCCTTGCCTCGTAGGTTTCTTTTAGTGCATTGCCTAATACAATCAACTTATCTGGAGAAATATCTTCACAACCACGATATTGTAAATCTGCTATATGTAGATGATTTATTACCCATTCCACAGACGCAGGAGTGCTTCCTTCTCGGGTTTCAAAACCTCGTATATTTTCAATAAATTGATCATCAACCGGTTCATCGCTTTGAAAAATATAGTCTTCAAATTCAATGAACTTAGGGCAGAAAATAGTTACATAGCCAACAGCCAAGGAAAAACTACCCGAACAACTAATCCAGCTTTCAAGGTCAATTCCTTGTCCATTGTTCCACACTCCTAATTCGCCTTTCATGCTGTCAGGTATGTTCATAGATTTTTACACATACCGCCGAAGTTCACCCGACGCGGGCCGCGGAGCGGTACGCGGTAGGGTGAGGCACCGATTTAGGCCCTGAACTCTCACAGCATCCCCAGCGCTTCAAGGCTTGCTTTTCCAATCGCAACACGTTTGCTTGCGTCGGATGCCTCCTGAATGTCGATATTTAATGCAAAGGTATACACGCGATCATCTTTTTGTACCCATCCGACCCACCAGCCAACACCACGGCCAGGCGCATTCTCCCAACCCGTTTTCCCATACAGTTGCCAATTATCACCTTGCTCTAAATAGACAATCTCTCGAACACTCTCTTGGACATCCTCACGTATTGGCAGCTTGCTCTGAGCCAGCCTAGCCAGAAATCTGGCCTGCTCGACTGCGCTAATCTTGAGCGGTCCTTTAAGCCAGAACGTATCGACGGTCGCACCTATATTCCTATTTCCATAGCCAAGCTTCGAGACGTTCGCGCGCATTCGCTCTAGGCCAACGCGACGGGCAAGCTCTTGGTAGATAGGGACATTGGACAGCGCGATAGCCTCACGCAATCCCATATCTTTTTCCCATGCATCGAAAGGCTGCGGCTTACCACCGTAGGGCAGGACATTATCAACACTATTTACCGCTCCGACAGAAAGGCCAATCAAGCTATTTGGAATCTTGAAGGTAGAGGCAGGAACGAAGCGCACTATAGAACGGGCCTGATTGTGACCGACAAATCTGCCTGCATCGACATCATATAGTACGAAAGTTCCTGTCACGCCTGCTTTTTTGAATAACTCCCCAACTGCGGCGCTGTCCTTCCAGTTTGTCGAGCAGCCTTGCAGGGTAAAAAGTGCGAGTAACGCGGTGAGTAGCTTCATGATATTCCTTCTTGGCATCACGCCAGAATTAGGCTACTCCGCCCGGATCGCCTTTATGTACTTCATAGCGCGTAGGGCGGAATAGCGAAGCGTATTCAGCCGGATGTTAATTTCCGCGGCGCAATACGGCTTTGCCTATTGCGCCCTATGAATTGCGCCTTATCGCGTTAATTCTAATCTGAGTGGTCTTGCCATGAGCGCGACTATAACCTATTTATGTTGCATTACAAGACCTGACCCCGTCTTTACTTAATCAGGAGATAGCCCCCTAGCAACGCCCCTTAACTAACTCTTCATAAGGAGGGTAATTGCCTGCTATTTTCAAAAATTCTTCATATGCCGTACGAAGTTCCTCTTCCGCTAGAGAATAAGACAACAACTCATCCTCTAAATCAGCCAATTGCTCGTCATCTGGCGATAACAACTCAATTTCTTTTTCCAATCGCACAATTTTTTCATTTAGCACCTGCACGAGAGTAAAAACAGCTCTTCCACTTAAATTTGCCATTCTAGTCTCCTCTATTTTCTAGGCTTCGATAATTCAATCGCTCGTGCAACAGCATTTCGAGCTAAATTATCTAAAGCGCCTTTATAAGCATTTACCTGCATCAAGTTAGCTCGACTTTCAATCTGATAATGATTCGCCTGAAATCTGGAGTTATACCCAGTAAAACGTATTACCAGCGATTCAGGAATGACCGTACCTTCAGGGATAGGGAATGTAAACCATGAATTACCCTTAAAAACTTTATCTCGGTCAAACAAGGATGTACCACCTCCTGAATGCACCCACTCCTTATCACTGGACAAAACAACATCAGCTCCACGCATACGCCCATTAGATTGCAACCTTGGCTCAAAATCTGGATATAAAATTTCTGGTACAGCTTTGTCATCAACGATTGCTCCATCGGGAAACTGCTCAACCCTTACTGAGCGAAATAAATCAATATCTGTTTTCAACACAAACTCCTTTCTCCTTGTTACCTAATTCTAATGTTGGAAGCAACCGGCTGCTGCGCGCGGCAAGGTAGAGCCATAGGATGTGCCGACGAAAGGAGGCGCATCAATCGCGAAAGATACGCTTCGTTCCTCAGCACATCCTATGTTTAGCGCATCTTATGGCCTTTGACAACAAAAGCGCAGCGACGATAGGAGCGTAGTTTTTGGCGGTCAAGTTGACTCGCTGGTTATGCCATTGCACAAATAGACCTCCCGAGCGCCACAGCATCGAGCCTTACTTGCTTTATGTCGATTACCAAGCCTTTGAAGAAGGGGAGGCCTGCATTGCTTCTGTATTTGAGGGGAGTGTGCCTATATATTGCGCCATTGGTACTTTCAGGATACTTCAACGCCTGGTAATAATCATCGATGGAAATGGACGACTGGGAACAGAACGAAGCCAATGGCTCAGGCAGTTTTTCCTTAGCAATGTAACGAGATAGCAAGGTACTCAAGCTATGGTTGGGAAAGAGTTCTTCAAATCGCTTCAATAAATCCGAGAGCTTATGGTTCTTCTTTTCTAGCTTTCCTTTCGATGCAAGAAACCCTTTCAGGAGGACTTCAATGCCATGATAGAAATCGAATAGCAGAGGCACAACAAGACTATGGTCTGACCACTTTGTCTCTGATGCGTATCGCTCCAATGAAATTTCGTCATCTGAGACAACGACGAACTGGTTGCCTTGCTGGATGGTTTCATTCGCAACTGTTTCAACTAAATGAAGATACTGTATGCCGACTGTCCAGTACCCTAAAGCTTCATCAAATTCAGAGTTTCTCATATGCATAACGCCCCGCATCACCGGATCGCGTAGCGGAGCGATTCCGTGTGAATGCGATTGTTATGACAAACTATCCCAGAAAATAATTTAAAGTTCTTATACATTTGATAAGATTACAGCCGTAAATCTCGTTGGTTTTTTCACAGCCACCACTTACAAGACTTACAACCTTCCCGTCTTCTCCAATAATGGGGGCACCACTACAGCCTTGAAACATTTCATGTCCGGGATGCGTTTCAGGCAATTTAAAGTACAACATATCATTTTCCACTCTATCAAACTTCAATCCATGATAAATATGTTGAGTGGTTTCAAAAGCATTTAAATCCGGAAATAATGTAGGCTTGATATCACCAGAGAACCCATAGTACGTATCTTTATTTGGTTCGCTAATGTCATCAACCGAAAACACAGGTCTTTCTTTAAGTTCCAGTGTCTCACCCTTCCAGTTCCTATTGTGATAAAAGCTCTTGAAATCTGGGCGAACAGGATGGAAAGAGAATTCTACATCTTTTATCGTTTTTTTATCTCCAGAGAAATCAGCTAAATAACTAAATTCATTTAAAAACAAAACTTCAATTTTTTGAAGTTCATCATCGAACTTTACCTGGGCGCTCCATTTTGATGATTTTTTTGCAACGTGAAATACAGTTAATAAGAAACGACCTCCTTTGAGATCAAGAAGGCAGCCAGAACCAAAACCACAAGGCACGTCATGATCATCGTGTTTTCTCAGCTGAACACTCGAGTATTTTATTAGATCTTTCCAATCCATCGTTTTAAGTCATAACAAGTTATTATCTAGGTCGGGCCAGCATATGTCTTTGTCCAGTTTATTGTCAAGATGAGCTTCAATGCCTGATTTTCTAAACGGTTTAACCTACATTTATGCATGATAAACAGATCGGGATAATTCCAAAGCCACGTTCTGAATGACCGAAATATTGGCCTAAACTAACATTTGAAAGATAGGATGAATAGACCGGTTTGGGTCGCTATGGATAGCTATCCATAGCGACCCAAAGCAGCCAGTTGCCTTGCTTTGGTGGAATGCCAGGTTTGCTAATCCAGTTTTACCGAAAAATAATGGTATTCCCGAAAGATCTTAAAGAATATGCATTGAAATTTAAGGCACGATAGAAAGTTTTCTGCAGATGAATAAAAATGTCTGTGTCTGAGTCTAATTGCCTGAACATTTAAAAAACCCCATCGAAAAAATGTTCAAGCTTTATCTCTAAGATTAATAACTACTCTATAAAACCGAGGAGACTTAGAATGAAAAAACTTCTGTTAGCAATGACGACATCGGCTTTAGTTACCTTAATGCCATCCCTATCAATCGCTGGCGCATCAGATAGTTGTAAAGCTTGTCACAATGGTTCGATTGCTCCAACCTTCGACACTTTAAAAAGTAAATACACAACAGTTGATGAATTAGTTGCAGCTGCTAAAAATTCCAAAAATGACATGATGAAAGCCGTTCAAGGCGATGAAGCCAAATTAAAAGCTGCGGCCGAAGAAATCATGAAGGAATAGGCTGAGTCATCCAACTCAAAAAACCATAAAAAACGGGTATAAACCTAAGGAACCTCGAAAAAACTGTGCTTTTGGGCGCACTTTAATCAAAGGGGGACTCGATTGATTTCCCCCTTTGATACTTCGACTCGGCTCACCCCGCGATGTATGAATGTACGATCCTTGGTCGGCAAGGATTAGCCTGTGACAGCTGGCGTCAATTTCTTAATCAGCTCCTGCTGTTTCTGATAGGCATCGGGCAGACTGCCATATTTCAAAGAAGCGGTACAATCATCCAGTGCCTTCTGCAGTCGGCCTAGCCGCATATGCGCATAACAGCGATTGTTGTAGCTGACAGCAAGATCCTCTTTGCTTTGAGTCTCTTCATCAAAAAGAAACGAATGCTGATTGAGAGCCCCCAGCATATTCACCATATCGTTGCGTTCGCCATAGATGACGGAAATTTCAATCGCTGCGGAAGATTGGTAACCGCGACCTTCAGAAGCCGCGACAATGCTGAAATCTTGCAGCGCGGCATCTGACTCTCCTAGTGCCTTATAGGACTTCCCACGCCAAAAGCGGGTTTGAATATCGGCCCCATTATCAATCAGGCCAGTACATTCCTGCACGGCCGCGGCATAAAGTTTCAAACGGTAATAAGCATGACACTTCAAGAAGCGGTATTCATTGAAGGCATTTCCGCCCATCGCGCTCGCTGCATTCTGATAGGCGATCACATTAACAAACTGCGAGGTCTTGCTATAAACATCGGAGAGATCATCATAAATTGCCGATAGAGCCATGGCCTTTTCCTCTTCATCGGGGAAAAGGGCGTGGTCAATATCGACAAGGGCTTCTTTATACTTTTTTTCGGCATTTTCATAGTGGCCATTGCGGTACCAAGTCTTGCCAGTGAGTTCGTCAAGCATGTAGTTGTTATGCCCGGCATTATTATCAACCAACTGATTTTGACTCCCCATACGGTCGGCAGCCAATTGCAGAATATTGCCCGCATAGCGTTCACCTCCCCGTGTTTTTATCATATCCAGCAAAATAGGCCTTAGTGCCAGGTTAAACTGATGAGTGTCGGTCTTGTTATAAAGATTCAAGGCGGCATAGACCTGATCCGCCAGCGTGGAACTGATGATTTTACTCATGACGGTATCAATGCATTGCTTCAGATCCTCGCCTTCGATTGAATTGCAGGCGACCTGAGCCGTATCAAGAAGGCTTGCATAAAGCTCCACGTAAAGCAGCTTGAGCGGAGAATGATCAGGGGCTTTGCCGGCATAACGCTCGGTAAAGGCGTACATGGCTTCCGGCGAGCCGCCCCATTTGGGCATCAGTGTTTTAAGGCGCAAGGCATAAAGCGCGTAATAGTCGGGGTATTTTTTTATCGAGTCCTGAAAGGCGTTTTCCATCGCGTCCGTATTGCCATTGGCGGACATGATCTTGAGCAATATGAAATAGCCGAAAGGATTATTAGCATCCACGTGGATGGATTTGATCGCATCCTCGGTCGCCAATTTTAAATAATTCCAAAACGCAAGCAGACGATCGTCTTGCGTTTTGGAGGCAAAGTCATAGCCCCGCATCTCCCAACCAGCCTTCAAATAATACTGGGCGCGAATCATATATGCGATGGCGGACTCTTTATCCTGCTTCAGCCAGTCGTTCATATTTTTTAAAAAAGCGTCATTCTTTTCTCTGGGAATGATGTTATCCATGAAAAGATGAAAGGGATAAAAACGCCAGTTTTGTAACTGGCTGCGAGCAAGCATCTCGGCACTGATTTGATTGGCGGCCGCATAATCGCCGCGCTGGATAGCTGCTTTGGCGGCCAGGGCCTTTTCCGATGGCAAGAGGAAAGTACGCGGCTTGTCGAGGAGTTTCGCCGTTTCCTGTTCGATAGTGGCGATCAATGGGGTTTTGTCGGCAATAGTCTTTGTCGAGGCGTCACCCCCGCTGACGCTTTTTAAATTTAGCCACCCGGCCTCGAATACGGCATTCATGCCAGCCCATAATGAGACAATGGCGATACCGCCTACGATCAATAAAGTAGGTGACAAAAACTTTTTCCGGGGGGCGTTCTTATTAACGCTCATGAGTTATCTCCTTGTAGAATTAACGATTATCTATCAGTAACCGGCCGATTCGCGGAATGTGTTGGCGAAACAGGATTTGCATCGCGGAGGCGGCGGGCACATCAAAGGGAGGGGGCAGACTCTGAGGTATCTCCACAAAATAGCCATAAAAAACAATTTGCTATAGATATAAATTGATAGATAAAGTGGTTTTTTTCGGGTCTCACTGCTGTAAATCTTAATCTTTCAGCTTTACCGGAGAGGCCCTATGTCGACCATGAGTTTACTCCATAATCTGATCCAACAGGCGCTTCCTGAACTTCATCGAACCCGGCTTAAAGCGCTCATGCGGCCGTAGAGGCCGGCTTGAAAGGTGTTTCGGTATCACTGACGACGCTGGGACGAGCGCTTTCCGGGCCAGCCTATATTATCAAACACAAAATCAAGCGTATTGACCGTCGCCTTGGTAACCCCAATATCAACAGGCGGCGCGCAAAAAAGAGCCCGGGTTATTGGTTGTATCGCCTTCGCTGAAGCGATTATACGCCGGTTGAGGTCGTGAATTATTATCGTGCTCGCATGCCAATAGAAGAAGGCTTCCGAGACACGAAGAGCACGCATTACGGGAAGGACTTAACCCAAGACAGCCGGATAAGCGCCGACCGCCACGCGAATCTGTTGTTGATTGCAGCGCTCATTATTTTTGCGCTTTGGCTGGTCGGGCTCGGTTTAAAAGGAACGGCCATTGACACACTGGAAGCGGAACCGCTATTTCCGCCGCCAAGGGCTGCGAAATTGGGTGTTCTCGACACGGATTCAGGATAAGCAAGGAGAATCCATACCGCTGGACCTGTTCAGCGCCGCCTCGGTGGCGATTGTTCGGCATATCAAGATCAAAGCTGACGCATCGCCCTATGATCCCGCCTATGACGACTATTTTGCCCGGCGTAAAGCATCACGCCGGGTGAATCCGTTCATATGGGCTGGAATGGTAGCACAAGCTGAATAGCTCCAGTACGGTAATCGGGTTGCCGGGCCGTTAACTCGGCTTTATAAAGGCTTGAGCGGTGTGACGGGAAACTGTGCGCCGTGATAAGCGGCGAATCGAATCCCTACCGCAGGTAGGGGGAGTCGGAAGAAATACTCCCGGGTCATCAATCTGACCGGAAGGCGAAAGCCCGTAAGGGACCAGAGCATGATTGAAAAGCGCAAGGCCGGTGAACATGCCCAGCCTGTCGTTGCGCGAGACCCGCGCGATAAGGTTAAGGCTGAATTGCTTGAACCTCAGACACCAGTGATGGAAGCGCACATCCTCCGCCACGGCATGTAAGGGCGGTGTCGACGGGATAAGACGGTACAAGTTTCGCCGTCTGAAGTCTTCCCCCGTCGAACGACGGTCAGCGAGATCGTTCAAGGTGTCGAACCAGGAACCTACGTCGCGCTCGGACGTTCGATTCGTACGAACACGGGATCGCCTGAGGGCCGCGAGGCCTATGGCGACGGAGTGGCCGTAGTAGTCCGGGGACGGGAAAGCCGTCCACATGGCGAAGGGCCACAGGTGTAATGACGATCATGATGTGGAGGTAGCCGAAATGGCAACAGCCGAAAACCTTCTGACCGTCTATTCTGATCGAGGCAAGCGCGAGCTGCCATTGGAAGACGTCTACCGGCAATTGTACAAGCCGGATCTCTACCTTCGTGCCTACGGGCGGATCTATCGCAATGACGGGGCACTTACCCCCGGCGCCACGGATGAGACCGTGGATGCCATGTCGCTTGAGAAAATCAAGGGCATCATCGACGTTCTACGCCGGGAAGCCTACCGATGGACTCCAACGAGGCGGACCTATATCCCCAAGAAGAAAGGGAAGCGTCCGCTGGGACTGCCAACGTGGTCGGATAAGCTGGTGCAGGAAGTCTTGCGCAACCTGTTAGCAGCCTACTACGAACCACGGTTCAGCAACTGCTCGCACGGATTCCGTGCCGGCAGAGGGTGTCACACGGCATTGCAAGAAATCACCCGGAGGTGGCGAGGTGTAAAGTGGTTCATCGAGGGCGACATCAAAGGGTGTTTCGACAACATCGACCATTCGGTCCTGCTGTCGATACTGGGCGAGTCGATCCACGATGCACGTTTACTGCGCCTCATATCCAACATGCTCAAGGCTGGATACCTTGAAGACTGGCGGTACAGCAAGACCTTGAGCGGTACGCCGCAAGGGGGTGTGCTCAGTCCGTTGCTCTCCAATATCTACTTGGACCAGTTGGATCGGTTTGTAGAGGACGTCCTGCTCCCGAAATACAATGACGGGGACCGAAGGAGACCCAACAAGGCGTACATGTCGATTATCAATGCGGCGCTGCATGCCGGTGATAAAGGGGATCGTGAAACAGCTATCCGTCTGCGCAAGCAGGCCCAACAGATGCCTTCACGTGACCCGGAAGATCCGGCGTTCAGACGGCTTTGGTACGTCAGGTATGCTGATGATTTCCTGCTCGGATTCAGCGGACCCAAACATGAAGCCGAAGAGATCAAGCGGCAAATCGGGGATTTCCTGCGTGAGGTACTGCGCCTGGAAATGTCTGAGAAGAAGACGCTGATCACACACGCTCGTACCGAAGCAGCGTGTTTTCTCGGCTACGAAGTAGTGGGGCTCAACGCCAACGAGAAGCATGACCATCGTGGTCAACGCTGCATCAATGGCATCACCCGATTGAAGGTTCCAAAGAAAGTCATTCAGGAGCAATGCCGCAAGTACATGCGACGGGGCAAGCCGATTCATCGGTCTGAGAGACTACAGGATGATGACTTCAGCATCATCTGCCAGTATCAGGCCGAATACCGAGGCTTTGTCCAATACTACCTAATGGGCTTCAATGCTCACCGTTTATGGGAGGTGCATCGCGTTATGCGGCACTCGCTCCTTGCGACTCTGGCTAACAAGCATAAAACGTCCATTGCCAAAATGGCTCGAAGCCTGAAAGCCGAAGTTAAAGACAAGGGGCGCACCGTCAAGGCGATGATCCTGACCAAGGAGAGAAACGGTAGCAAGAAGCCGTTGGTAGCCATGTTCGGCGGTCTATCGCTGGCATGGCGGAAAGATACCCCCTTAACTGACTGTCCGAAGCAAGTATACAACGGACTACGTAGCGAGGTAGTGTCCCGCCTGCTCGCCCAGCAATGCGAGGTCTGTGGCACCACGGATGGACCTTTTGAGGTCCATCATGTGCGCAGGCTGAGCGATCTGGATAAACCAGGACGGAGTGAAAAACCTCCGTGGGTCAAACGGATGGCGTCACGCCGCCGCAAGACACTGGTTACTTGCCGGTCCTGCCATGAGGAAATCCATCGTGATCGCTCTGGCTGGCAGCAGAAGAACAGACACCGGAAAGCCGGATGAGATCGAAAGACTCATATCCGGTTTGGAGAGAGGTCGACCGGAAAAGTACCATCTTTGATGGCAACTCGCTGGCCTCCTACTCTACGTCATGCACCGTTCTTAGGGGAGGGCAAGGCAGTAATGTCTTGTCCTTACCCGGCAAGAAAAAAACAGACTATTCCAATAAAAGCAGCCATTGGAAATTAATAAATTTACGGTTAGCTGACCTGCCTCTATGTGCCATTAAGGGACTGTCATCACGAATCAAAACGTTGGTAACGATGGACAGGTTAATCTCATTTGCAGCCATTTGAGCTTCTTGACCAAATACGACGAGCTTGGATCGAGGGCCGCTCTACTTCATATCTAGCACGTTTTGTAGTGGGGATTACCATTTAGAACGACGATTGCGGGGTTTTCAGAAACTCGATCTCGTCTTCTGTTGATACGCGGCCTAGAATTTTATTCCGATGCGGATATCGGCCGAAACGCTCAATGATTGTCTTATGCCTCAGCTCAAACTCGAGGTTGCCTTCCATTCCGGGTTGGCTGAACAGTGATACCGCAAGCGTGTGTATCGGCAACGATTCGCTGTGCATGTATGGCATGTAGAGAAAGGCTCGCTGCATAGCATTCAACTCGTGGTCGGCGTTGAATTGAACGGCTGTTTGCGCCAAAGCCAACGCGAGGTTATCGCAAGCAAAAGCCTTTGGATGATCCCGATAAATATTGCGCGAAAATTGGTCGAGAATAATGATTTCGGCCAGCCGGCCTTTCGCCGATTCTCGCCAAGCATACAGTTCACAGTGTTCCGCGGCAACGTGCAAGGCACCGAAACGGGACTCTATTTGCCGATCCAAGACATCGGAGCGAGTCCACCATTGCTGGGGTGTAATCTCTTCAAACCAAAAAGTCAGTACGTCATCCGGTGTTTGTTGCACTGTTTTCATTTTTTGCCCTTTCATATTTCTCGTCGTATTGCATAAATTCTGCCGCCTATTGCTCTCCAGCAAGCCATCAATTTTATAAATGGCAGCATGAGGAAACATCATTTAACACCCCGTCAGTACTTCAGTATTGTGTGTTGGAACTCAATCAAGATTAGGGGATTCACATGAAAAAACTCACCCGATTGACCTGCGCACTGTTATTGGCAAGTCTCGAGGCTTTGGCAGATGATAGCTCGCATTTTGACGTGTTAGCGAATCTGGAAACGGGTCCGGGCAATGTGACGGCGACTGCTGACGGACGAGTCATCATGAGCCAGCACCCGTTTTATCAACCCGAATATACGGTCGTTGAGTATAAGGATCAAAAACTGGTGCCATTTCCTTCACACGACTTGGCGGCCACAGACTCGACTGCAGCCTTGAAGCTGGACTCGGTGTTAGGCATACGATCCGATGCCAATGGCGTGGTGTGGATGTTGGACAATGGCATGCGCAGCGGTGTGACACCGAAACTGGTCGGCTGGAATACCAAAACCAATAAACTGCAGCGTTTGATTTACCTGCCTGCCCCTATCGCGCCCAAAGATGCGTTCGTCAACGATTTTGCTTTGGATACCCAACACAGTCACGCTTTTATTAGCGACCCGGCGGGTGGCAATAACGCCGCATTGATTGTGGTCAACCTCTATACCGGTGCCGCGCGGCGTGTGCTGGAAGGCCATGCCAGCGTGCTCCCGGAAAATGTCGATCTCATCATCGATAACGTGCCCATTCAGTTAGCAACCCCGTCAGGCGAAAAAGTCAGGCCGCACATAGGTGTGAATCCAATCACCGAAGATTTGACCAACGAATGGGTTTATTTTGGACCGATGCATGGCCTCAGTCTTTACCGGATTAAAGCAGCCGACCTGATTAACGAGAGTTTAACCGCCGAGCAACTCGCCAACCGGGTTGAGCGTTATAGCGACAAACCCATTTCCGACGGTATCAGCATCGACAAGCAGAATAATATTTATTTGGGTGATCTCGCCAATAATGCCATTGGCATCATCGGTTCTGACCGCAAATACCGACAACTCGCCCAGGACCCAAGATTGTCCTGGGTCGATTCATTCAGTTTTGGCCCCAATGGGCAGTTGTATGCGGTGGTCAACCGATTGCACCGCTCTGCCATGCTGAACGGTGGGGATGCCCAGTCGAAACCGCCTTACTATTTGTTGCAAGTCAAAGCCCTGGCTGCCGGCCTACCAGGACGTTAAAGCACAATATCAAGCGAATCTATCATTCGGCCTATTGCTGCGATTTGTTCGCGCAGCCAGCAATGGGCCGGATCTTTTTCTCGCAATGGGTGCCAGATCATAACCAAGTCGTAATCCGGCAAATCGAGGGGCACCGGGAGAATATTCAATGCGACCATTTTGCTAAACGCCACGGCCAGGCGATAAGGTAAAGACAAAATCATGTCGGTCTGCGTAACGATCAAAGGCGCAGACAGGAAATGCGGCACGATCAGCTTAATTCGACGCTCCAGCCCCAGTTCCGCCAATTTGGCATCGATGACTCCGACCTGGCTACCTGTTCGCGAAATGAGCATGTGCGGAGCGTCCAAATAGTGCTCCAGAATCGGATTGGCGGAGATTTTGGGATGATTTTTACGTACCGCACAAGCCATGCGGTCCTTAAAGAGATGTTCACAAATCAAATGCGCGGGGGGCTCGAGTACCGAGGCAAAACCCAACACCACATCCAGACTGCCATTTTCCAATTGCATCATGGGAAATGCTGATTCGGTACGTTTGATATGAATGTCGACACCGGGGGCGGCTTGCTCGATTAAGCGGGATAAATCGGGTAGCAGCAAAAATTCCTGTAATCGGTCGCGGCCAGCGTAAAACGACGCTGACTGGATGCCGGGTCGAAGGCTTGCGGCGGTTCCAGTAGCCTTTCCATTTCCCGCAACAAGTTGCGTACCGGTTCCACTAAAGCCAATGCACGATCAGTGGGCTGCATGCCGTTTGGCGTTTTGACCAGCAGCGGATCGTCAAGCTGTTGACGTAGGCGATGCAAGGTATGACTCATAGCCGATTGCGTGACAAACATGCGTTCGGCGGCCCGCGTGACATTGCGTTCCTGCATCAGCACATCGAAAGCCAACAATAGGTTCAAGTCGAAGCTGCGGAGATTGGACATGGTCTATCCTCACTAAAAATTGGCTTCATGGTAACAAAAACCGTGAATGACCGGCATGAACGGTCTTGATGGTGCGATGAACCTTATACATTTAACAGCCGGACGATTTTCACCTACCTTAATCCCTCAGGCGTGTCGTCTAGCCTATACGGTTTACCCCCTCAGGCCAAGCCTCGGCTGGCGACGCGTCCAAATGATCATGCGACGACTGTCGTTCATTACAAGACTTTAGAGGGATTCACTATGTCCGCACACATTCCTGTTTCAACCTTCAAGCCATACCGGGGCGAAAAAGCCCGGCTGGCACGCGCCTATGACTATCTGATTTTGGTCCTGGCGCTGTTTTTATTCATCGGTTCGTTTCACCTGCATTTCGCACTCACGGTCGGCGATTGGGACTTCTGGGTCGATTGGAAAGATCGACAATGGTGGCCTTTGGTGACGCCGTTGATCGGCATTACGTTTCCGGCCGCCGTTCAAGCCGTATTGTGGGATAAGTTTCGTTTGCCTTTGGGGGCTACCCTATGTGTCACAGCGTTATTGCTCGGCACCTGGGTTACCCGCGTATTTGCCTATCACTACTGGAACTATTTCCCCATCAACATGGTGTTGCCGGCTACGATGCTGCCGGGAGCCTTGGTTCTGGACGCTTTGTTAATGTTAACTAACAGCCTGACCATCACCTCCATCTTTGGCGGCGCCGCGTTTGCCTTGCTGTTTTACCCCAGCAACTGGCCGATCTTCGGCATGTTCCACCAACCGGTCGAATACGCCAATAGCCAGCTCACCGTTGCCGATTTGTTCGGCTTTCAATACATTCGCACGGGCATGCCGGAATACCTCCGCATCATCGAGCGCGGCACCTTGCGAACCTACGGCCAATACGCAACACCCTTGTCAGCCTTTTGTTCGGCGCTGTTGTGTTCGCTGATGTACCCCTTATGGTGGCATATCGGCAAGTGGTTTGCCAGCACTCGATACCTGACCAAAATCTAAGGAGCAGCCAACATGAAAACGCATTTTAAAACTTGGCTGCTAGCCTTAATCGGTCTGACTGTATTGTCCGGTTTGCCGATGTCATCCGCCCAGGCCCACGGCGAAAAAGCGCTGGAGCCATTCATTCGCATGCGGACTATACAGTGGTACGACGTGCAATGGTCCACGCAAAAATTCAATGTCGATGATGAAGTCAGTGTCAGCGGCAAGTTCCATGTCGCTGAAGACTGGCCGATCAGCGTCCCCAAGCCGGAGGCTTCATTTTTGAATATCTCCACACCCGGCCCGGTTCTGATTCGGACTGAACGTTATTTAAACGGTAAGCCTTGGGTCAATTCGGTTGCGTTACAGCCCGGTGGCGATTATGAGTTCAAGGTGGTTCTGAAGGGCCGTTTACCGGGGCGCTATCACATTCACCCGTTTTTCAACCTGAAGGATGCCGGACAAGTCATGGGCCCCGGCGCCTGGCTGGAAATTGGCGGTGCAGCCTCTGACTTTAGCAACACTATCAAGACTATCAGCGGCGAAGCCATCGATATGGAAAGCTTCGGCCTGAGCAATGGTATTTTCTGGCATCTGTTTTGGGGCTTACTGGCTGCCGCTTGGTTGATCTGGTGGGTGTGCCGGCCCTTGTTCATCAGCCGTTATCGCATGTTGGAGGCTGGATTGGAGCATGAGCTCGTCACTAAAAATGACAAACTGATCGCCAAGCTGATACTGGTAGGCGTGCCGGTTTTAGTGCTGGTTCTGAATGAGATCACGGCCAACCGCTACCCGGATGCCATTCCGTTGCAGGCCGGGTTGGATCAAATTTTACCGCTACCGGCTCAGGTCAATGCCGGCACGGTCAACGTCGACACGCTGAAAGCGGAATACAACGTCGCACAACGGTCCATGGTACTGCAAGTCAAAGTCGACAACCGCAGCCAAAGCCCGGTAAGAATTGGCGAATTCTCGACCTCCAATGTCCACTTCTTAAACCCTGCCTTGAGTTTGAGCGGCGTTATGACAGGTGATAACGATATCACAAGCCCAGGGCTGAGTATCGACGATGACAAACCGATAGAGCCGGGCGAGCAGCGGGTGGTTACCCTTATCGCACGCGATGCGGCCTGGGAATCCGAGAAACTCGATGGCTTGATTCGGGATGCCGACAGCCGCATTGGCGGATTACTTTTCCTCTATGACGAACTGTTGGGCCAACGTTATATCTCCAGCATTTCCGCCGCCGTCATACCCAAATTCAGTTAATTTTAGGAGACTAACATGGCTACTACATCTGAACATGTCGCAACATCGACAGAAAGCAGTAAATCATTGCCTTGGTATCTGATCGATTTACCGCGCTATTTGAAAGGCTTTGGTTTATTGTCTGTCATCTACATCGGCCTGAGATTGTATCAGGGCGCATTTGCCGTATCCCACGGCCTGGACTCCACCGAGCCGGCTTTTGAGCAATACTGGATGCGGCTGTTTTATGTCGAACTCGTTATTATTACCTTGGTTGCCAGCGGATTCTGGGGCTACTTATGGCTTTCACGTGACCGGCAGTTGGATCAGCTGGAACCCAAGGAAGAAATTCGCCGCTATTTCACCCTCACCATGTGGATCAGCATTTATACCTTTGCAGTGTATTGGGCGGGCAGTTATTTTGCCGAGCAAGACAATTCCTGGCATCAGGTGGCGATCCGTGATACGCCGTTTACGGCCAACCATATCATCGAGTTTTATTTTAATTTTCCGCTCTATGTCATTCTGGGCGGTTGCGCCTGGTTATACGCCAGAACCCGCTTACCGTTATATGCTAAAGGCATTTCATTACCATTGACGTTAGCGGTATTTGGTCCGTTCATGATATTGGTCAGTGTGGGCTTTAATGAATGGGGGCACACCTTTTGGTTTAGGGAGGAGTTCTTTGCCGCTCCGATTCATTGGGGTTTCGTGATCGGCGTTTGGTTCGCTTTGGGCGTCGGCGGCATCTTGCTGCAAGGGGTTACCCGGCTGATTGAACTGTTAGACAAAATCGAAGATGCCGAGTAAGTTCCTCATGAGCATAACCGTGGCCCTCGCTCAACCGCGCCGGTTACATTATGCTTGGGTCGTGTTAGCGGTGACATTCCTGTGCTTGTTTGTCGCCGCTGCGCTTCGTGCCGTACCGGGCATCTTGATGTTGGCCTTGGAACATGAATTCGGTTGGAGTCGAGATGCAATCAGTGGCGCGGTATCTCTCAATTTGTTGTTGTTTGGTCTATCCGGGCCGTGGCTGGGGCGATGGATGGATATCTATGGAGCAAAGTGTGTCTGCTTGATCAGTATTGCGCTGCTAATCTTGGCAGCGGGGCTGTGCACTCTCATTAAGGAAATTTGGCAGTTCTACGTGCTCTGGGGGATCGTCGCCGGCATCGGAGCCAGCGGCACCTCAATTGTGTTGGGCTCTGCTTTGGTCAACCGCTGGTTTGTGGAACGACGCGGTCTTGCGCTGGGTATTCTCGGCGCGGCGTTTTCCTCCGGGCAGCTTATCTTTACGCCATGGGTGATGCAGATTGACATGGTATACGGTTGGCGGCCTGCACTTCTGCTCTTGACGGGACTGATGGGTTTGTTGGTGTTGCCGTCGTCAGCATTATGGCTGGTTGACGAACCTGCACAGAAAGGACTAAAGGCTTTGGGCCAGAATGACGCGGCAACCCGGACTGCAACGGCTGAATCTAATCCAATGCCTACAGTCATCGTTCAAGGCCAGTTTTGGTTATTGGCGATGAGCTTTGCAATTTGCGGCTTTACAACCTCAGGGCTATTTCAAACCCATCTGATCCCCCATGGTATCGAGCATGGTTTTACCGAAATGACCATGGCAATGTCGCTAGGCTTGATGGGGGCAACCGACATCTTGGGGACCCTCTTGTCCGGCTGGCTGTGCGACCGCTTCAACAATCGTCGGTTATTGGCGAGTTACTACATGTTACGCGGCATCTCTTTGATCGGATTGCCGTTTGTCGAATCCAACGCAGAACTGATGCTGTTTTCCGTGGTGTACGGCCTCAATTGGCTTTCCACTGTTCCGGTCACTTCAGCGTTGGCCGCCGATTTATTCGGTAAACGCAATGTTGGGGTCGTATTTGGCTGGATCTGTTGCGCCCATCAAATAGGGGCGGCATTAGCCGCTTATTCGGCAGGTTTTCTGCATAGTGTTCTTGGGAATTACAATCTGGCGTTTTTATGCTCGGGACTATTCGCATTATTGGCAACGCTCATCGTCCTGAGGATTCGCGTTTAAACATTTATCATCGTCAGTTTTACCGCACCAAATCTGAAAATTATCGAGGTCAGCTAAGCATACACATGCAGACTTCCAAGGAAACAAGGTTTGGAGGACCGGTTTGGATCGCTTTTTGCCTGTCGATTGACTGACGTAGTTGTGCCAAAACCGGACTTTTGTAATTGATGCCGAAACCGTAAATTTCTGATCAAATGCCTTCATCCGCTGGTCTATTCAATGCATTGTGGTTGATGTCACTATTCGGCCATTTTGTATTTTCATCCGAATTGGATTGCTGATTGACTCTCTCCAGGGTATTGGCAATGTATTACCGGAGGAGGATACTTAGGATGACCTTTTTCCAAAATAGGCACAAATCATGACCACTATTAAAAAGCTCAAATGGCTTTTATCGCTAGTGCTAATTTTCGGTGGATTTACGATTTATAAGTTATTTGAGGGGCTGGTCCATAATCCTGCCTATCAAGAATATGAATGGATATTCAAAATCATTTCGGAATTTGGCCTGTTCGTATCCGTCGTCGTTTCGGTTGGTTACTTTCATCACTGGTTTATCGTTGCTGAAGAGCACAAGGAATCCGAAATAAGTTTGCGTGAAACTCTTTCCAAGTACGTCGATAGTATTTTGCTGAATTCCGTTAAAAGAGGATTTTCCGGTATCACCAATAAAGAATTCGATTTCAGCCAAATTATGCAAGGATTAAAACCGGGGGATTATGTCTATTGGCTGATCACCTTCGACCCTCGCTTCAAAAACAAATCGCGGGAACTGGAGAATGGGATAAAAAATGGCGTGCATTTCAGGATGTTGATTTTAAAAGCTGATTGCCACATCGGCGAATTGCGCGCAACGGAAACGACCGGCTTTAACCCGCACGAATTCAATGAATACTCCAAATTATTCAAAGTTACACTAGAAGATGTGATTAATCGTATAGGAAATAAGATAACAGGATCGTTAGGCGTTTTTGTTTACGACGGCCTGCCCTGCATTCCTCTATTCATTATCATCCGCAAAGAGTCCAGAAAAGTTGAAGTTTATAGCAGTTATTATTTAACCGAGCCGGTTTCGAAAATGCCTTATCTGCATTGGGAAACGGGGCTTAGTTTCAGCGAGCAGACTTCGTTCGAATCGGAGTGCTGGAATATGGCCGAACTGTTTCTCGACTATTTCAAGACACGCTGGGAGATGGAAAAAGAAAAACTTTATGGCGCCATAGGAAATGAAGTCGCCGAAAATAAAGATTTTATTTTTGCTCCAGCCTCAGCCAGAGAAAAATGTATTGAGCTTTTTATTGAATAAAACAACCTTCTCAAATTTTAGCCAAGTTAACCAGGATGGAACAAATCCGGCAACTATTTTGGGAAACGCGTAGCAATAGATAAAATCATGTCTAAAGTGTCTCAGTACCGCCGAATGTCTTTTTTGGGTCCGAGCCGTGTAAAAACGTATAACTGAACTTGGCAGAAGTGAAAATTACACCACTGATCAGTCAGAAATGAGTAATTTCTCAATGGTTGACTCCACACTAACCTGCGTTTGGCTCAACATTTAGAATAATCACTCCACCACCTTCTCGATTTTTGCGTTTTTACACAACCTGGGTCGGGAGCGGCTATTCAATAATTCTCCTATTGGCTCATCGCCAGCATCCGCTTTGCCTATACCGAAACCGGGCAACCATTCAACCCAGTTCGCGAGCGATGCGCTTCACTGCATCGCCAAGCACCTGCTTCTGGCCAGAACATCCCATGCAGGATTCTAATTTCAGGAAGTCATTTTTAGCCCAATCCTGAATCCTTAATATCGAATACTTTCACACGCTCATACTTTTACACCCTTATACTCTACGGGCTTTAAATTGATATGAGCGAGGCGCGGTAACGAGCCAGATCCTCCACCGTATCGACATCCCATTGCTCTTCCAGTTCATGATGGCGAAAATGCAATTGTTTGATGCGGGTCCGGGTTTGTTCCAATACCTGTGATGTGCCCCAGAGCATATCGGTAAATAGTTCGGGGCAGGGCCGGTTCAGGCCGATCATGACATAACCGCCGTCTTCGGCAGGCGCCAGGACCAGGTCATGATCCTGGCGCAATGCCGTTACGGCTTGCTCCAGATCGGGTCCGGTCAAGGACGGACAGTCGCAGCCCATGAGCAAGGCGTGCGAATAGGTCGCCAGCGCCGATTCGAAGGCCCGGTGCATGCGCTCGCCCAGATCGCTGCCCTGTTGCTGCCTCAGTGCCAGACCATAGGCCGCCGCCGAGGCGCTGAAAAAATCGTCATCGATCGATGGCGCGCACCATAGTTGCACCGGGCATAACCGGCCTTGCGTCGCCCGTTTCAGCGTTGTTTCGCTGAGTTCAATATGAATCCCGGCCGCCTGCGCGGCGGTCAATGGCGGCGATAACCGCGTTTTCACCTGGCCCGGAACCGGCGCCTTGCAGAAGATCATTAATACCGTGTCAGGATACTGGTAGGTCATGCAATCAGCCGCGTTTCAATGGTTTAAACGGCAACAGCAGCAGGCGCGTGAAGCTCAGGTCCTTCTGGCTGCGGTAGGCGTTCAGGCCGATCGGCATATTCGTGTGGCCGTATTTGGGGTCGGGCGTGTAGGTTTTGCAAAGCCTGTCCCACCATGAAATCGAAAAGCCGTAGTTGCTGTCCGTTTCGGTCGGAATTGTGGAATGGTGCACGCGATGCATGTCGGGGGTAATGAGCAGCCAGCGCAGCTTTTTGTCGATGGCCGGCGGGATGTTGACGTTGCTGTGATTGAAGGTGGCCGCGCCGTTCAGGATAATCTCGAAGGCGATCACGCTCATGGGATGAGCGCCGATCATATAGATCCAGGCCACCTTGTAAAACATCGACAGCATGATTTCCAGCGGATGGAAGCGCACGGCCGTGGTTGCGTCGAACTCCAGATCGGTATGGTGGATCTGGTGCAGGCGCCAGAGCAGCGGCCATTTATGGGTAATAATGTGCTGGCAGTACAGGGCGAAATCGAGGGCCAGCAGTGTGATGATGATCGACAGCCAGGTCGGCGCGTGCCACAGGTTCAGCAGCCCCCAGCCGTTGTCGGCGGCGTGGACGGCGCTCAGATAGGCAATGCCGCCCAGCGTGACCCGCATGATCAGCATGTTGAACGCGGCCAGTCCCAGATTGATGGGCCAGCGTTGCCGGCGGCTGAGATGCAGCTTCCTTCGGGGGCTTAAACCTTCCCAGCCGATCATGGTTAAAAAAATGCCGAGCGCTGCCGACAGACGAATCAGAGCTTCCATAAGTGTCCTTTGCTATAAAGCCGGGCCAGTGTTTGCGGGTCCGCGCCAAAAAAATAACGTAAACGCAGGCTCCACATGAGCAGTATGGTCTTGTACAGGCCGGACTGCAGCCACCGCCGGCCCGAGCTGGTCACTTTGGCCGGCAGGCACAGCGGTGGGCTGATGCGGTTCAGCGTTTTGCTGAGGGCGATATCCTCCATCAGGCTGATGTCGGGATAGCCGCCGGCCGCCGTGAACGCCTCGCGCGTGACAAAGATCACCTGGTCGCCGGTGGCGATGCCGGTCAGCCGGGAGCGCCAGTTCATCATCCGGGCGATGACTGCCAGCATGAAATGATCGCCGCTCAAGCGGATGTCGAAGCGCCCCCACGGCGCCGGCCGGTTGATCCGTTGCCGGAGCAGCGCCATGGCATTGTCCGGCAGGGCGGTGTCGGCATGCAGGAACAGCAGTACCTCGCCCGTCGCCTGTTGCGCGCCGGCGTTCATCTGCCGGGCGCGGCCCTTGGGCGCGCTGATGACCCGGTCGGCCAGTAGTTCGGCGATAGCCTGGGTGCCGTCGGCGCTGCCGCCGTCGACGACGATGATTTCGCAGGTGTTTCGTAAAGGTTGAAGGGCCTCCAGGCAGTCTTGGATGTTTTGTGCTTCATTCAGCGTCGGGATGATGATGGAAAACTTCATGGTCAATCGCTAATACCGGATGCAGTCGTTCAATTTTATCAATGCCGTGGCCGGGCCGGGGCGGCGAGTAGGCACCGTAACTCGAAATCACGGTCGGCGCCAGCCTGCCGACGACCTGTTCCAGTTCGGACAGGCGCAGGCCCTGGCGGACCAGATAGACGATATAGGTGTGCCGGATTGCGTCTCCGTCGATTTCCTTAGGATTCGATAAGCCGGCATCGATGACAGTATAGTGGAGAATGGCGGCCAGGTCTTCAGGCGTTGCGGCCTGATCGGCCAGCCAGGCCGGATAGTGGCCCGACTGCTTGAATAACGACATCAGGTAGGGGTTGACCGGCAGGGTCCTGCCGGCGTCGAGCTCGATGACTTGCCGATTCAAATCGATCCGCCCGGGGGTAAGGCTGGCTGCCTCGTCAAGCGTCAGGCCGCTGAGCAGCAGCGCGATCAGCTGTTTGCCTTTGAGATTGGCGGCGTTCAGCAAATCCCGCAGGTCGCGGTCGGACAGTTCGCGCAGCTCCGGACTTTCCAGGGCCTGGGGCGTTTCCTGTTGCTCTATGGGTGTGGCCGGATAATGCGTTATATCCGGCCGGTCTGGATTGAGATTGCCGTACATGTGGATGCCGGACAGCGTGATGCCGGCCTGTTGCTGCTGTTGTTGCTTGCGGGTCAGGTATTCGAACAGCCAGACCGAAAAAATTCCGAACAGGACCGAGCCGATAACGGCGATAAAGGCATCGCGCGTGTAGTGCGGACTGATCGGTATCAGCGACAGTTGGGCGCGTTCGATCACATGCACTTGCGGGTATTTCTCCTTGTGGCTGGTTTCGATCTGGACCAGGCGTTCCTGGGTTTCGCGGTAGAGTTTTTCCAGCCCTTCCAGGTCGGTCTTCAAGGCGGTGTGTTCTGCGAAGCGCGAGGTGAATTCGGCGGCCTGCTTTTTATGGTCGTCCAGTTGCCTGCGTATTTCCTTGGCGGTCTGTCTGGCCGCTTCATAATTCTGTTCGGCATCGTCCAGCACGATATCCCGGCCGTAGTTGCGTTTGCTCTGGATTTCGGCTTCGAGTTTGGCCAGCTGTCCGGGGATGGCTTTCAGTGTCGGCTGCAGCGCCAGGTAATCGCGCGTGAAGCGTTTGTCCAGCTCGGCCAAGCGTTCGCGCAGTTGCTGGGCGCGTTGCTCAAGATGCCGCAGGCTGTTCTGGCTCTCTTGCGGCACCACGGTCTGTCCGCGCTCGATCGCCTTTCTGACCGCGTCGAGCCGGGCTTTGGCCTTGACTTCGTCCTCGCTGGCCTGATTCAGGGACCTGTTCAGGCCATTCAGGCGCGCCGCCGCCTCGTTTTCCTCGCGGCCGGTCGAGGTGATGTCGTGGTTACGCCGGAATTCGTCCAGTTTAAGGCGTGCGACATCGATTCTGTCCCTGAGTCCCTGAAGCTCGGTCTCGACGATCCGGCGCGTGGCGCCGATGGTGTTTTCCACTTCTTCGGCGCGGGCCGCCGTGTAGACATCGATCCAGGTATTGACCAGCATCGGCAGGGTATAGGCATGCGTGCCTTCGGCAACCATTTCCACCAGGTTGGTTTCGGCTACCGGATCGACGCGCAGCGCTTGCCGGATATCTTCCACGGTCAATTGCAGCTGCGGGTCGAGTTGGTCGGAGGCCTTCAGCCGCTCCAGGGTCTTTTCCAGCAGTTCCTGGCCCAGCAGGATTTGCCGTTGTATGGCGACATGCTGGATATCGGCCGCGGCACTGGTCTTGTCGATGGCGGTCATGGCCGAGGTCAGCAGCGTGGCCTTGCTCTGATAGATGGGCGGGCGACTGTAGTTGTAGATCAGGCCGAGGGTGGCGCTGAGCAGGCAGGTGCCGGCGAAAATGAGCAGCCGGTGCGATCGAAACCAGGGCCCGGCATCGGCGGGCGGCCAGTCGGCGGCCCGGTTGGGAAAAACTTCAATTTCAGGCATGTCGTTTTTCATCGGTTTCAACCTCTGATTAAAGGTTCAAACAAGGCGTAGGGTACGCGGCTGTGAAAGTACCGTGCCAGAGCCGTGATGCCTCGGCAAATTTTGGAAACGGTATGCAATGCATACCCTACTATTGCTTATAAAGGCTCAAACAAGGCCGTCAGGTCTTCGGCGGTCAGCTGCGGCGATTCTTCCCTGGTGCCGCCTTTGTAGATGCCCTCGGCCAGTTGGCGCTTTTTTTCCTGCATGGCGAGTATTTTCTCTTCGACCGTATTTTCCGTGATCAGTTTGTAGACGAACACGGGCTTATCCTGGCCGATCCGGTAGGCGCGGTCGGCGGCCTGGGTTTCGGCGGCCGGATTCCACCACGGATCGTAAATGATCACGCTGTCGGCCTCGGTCAGGTTCAGGCCGACGCCGCCGGCTTTCAGGCTGATCAGGAACACGTCCACGGCGCCGCTTTTAAACTTCTCGATGGCTTCCTCGCGCTTGCGCGTCTGGCCGGTCAATTTGCTGTAGGCAATGTCCAGCGCTTTTAGTTCATCTTCAATCAGGGCAATCATGCGCGTGAATTGCGAGAATACCAGTATGCGCCGGCCTTCTTCGAGCAGTTCCGGCAGGATCTCCATCAGCAGCTCGAGCTTGGCCGACTGCTTGACTTTTTGAGCGCTTTCCAGCGGCAGCGTGCGCGGGTCGCAGCAGGTCTGGCGCAGTTTCAGCAGGGCGTCGAGGATGGTGATGTGGCTGCGCGACAGACCTTTCTGGGCGATCGCGTCGCGGACTTTTTTCTCCATGGTCAGACGGATGCTTTCGTACAGCGCCGCCTGTTTTTCACCCAGCGGCACGGAACGGATGATTTCGGTCTTGGGCGGCAGTTCGGTCGCGACATCCTGCTTGGTGCGGCGCAGCATGAACGGCGCGATGCGCTGCGTCAACCGCGCGCGCTGCCGGCTGTCGCCATGGATTTCGATCGGCGTGCGGTACAGTCTTTTGAAGGCGGCGTTGTCACCCAGGAAGCCCGGCATCAGGAAGTCGAATTGCGCCCAGAGTTCGCCCAGATGGTTTTCCATCGGCGTGCCGGTCAGGCACAGGCGGTAGTCGGCCTTGATACGGCGGACGATTCTGGCGGCCTTGGCCTGGGGATTTTTGATGACCTGGGCCTCATCCAGAATCAGATAGTAATAGTCCTGTTCGAGCAGTGCATGCTCGTCCCGGGGCAGCAGCGGATAGGTAGTGAGGACCAGGTCGTGGCTGCTGATTTCGTCGAAATATTGCTTGCGCTCGGCGCCCTGCAGGGTCAGCACTTTCAGGTCGGGCGTGAAGCGTTCGGCCTCGCGCCGCCAGTTGCTCATCAGGCTGGTCGGCGCGATGATCAGGCAGGGCGCGGTCATGCGGCCGCTTTGTTTTTCCAGCAGCAGGTGAGCGAGGGTCTGCACGGTTTTGCCGAGACCCATGTCGTCGGCCAGAATGCCGGCAAACCGGTATTCGCGCAGAAATTGCAGCCAGTTGAGCCCGTGCCGCTGGTAATTGCGCAATTCCGCTTTCAGGTTGGCGGGCGCGGCGGCCTGCTCGATGCCGGTAAAGTTTTTCAGCTTCCGGCCCAGTTCGCGCAGCGCTTCGCCGCCGGTCAGCCGGAACAGGCCGTAGTTGTGCATTTCCAGGTCGGCCAGGCTGGCGGCATTGAAGCGCGACAGCTTGAGCGTGCCGTCGTCGGCCAGCGTGCTGCTGTTGAACAGTTCCATCAGGGTGGCCAGGAACGGCCTGATCTTTTCGGATGGCAGGGTCAGGTAACGGTGATCGCCGACGGGAATGTTGAGCCGGTCGGGCAGGTTTTCCAGGTCGTAATGCTCCAGCACCGGCATGATCAACGGCAGCAAAGGCAGCGGCTGGCCGTCTATGTCGACATTGAAGCGCATTTCAAACCAGTCGTAAGGACTTTCGCTGATTTCGACATCCCAATCCTGGGCGGCCTGGAAATTAAGCCGGAAGCTTTCGTCGGTCTCGATGATCCAGCCTTCCTGTTCGAGCATTGGCACCGTGTTCAGCAGGAAGTCGCCCCAATGCGCGGCATTGTCCAGCGGGGAGTTTGTGCCGGGACTGAAGAACACCCGTTCCCGCTGGTCGGCTATTTCAGTGGAACTGAAGCCCAGTTCGGCCAGGCGATTCAGGGCCAGGCTTTCGGTTTCCGCATCGCGTTTGATGCGCAAAAAA